>MDSY01038690.1_pt1 | contig 35066 bp, 37 predicted proteins | sample 811131 | NCBI WGS metagenome assembly MDSY01 (sample SAMN05326643, study PRJNA326480) | marine metagenome | isolation source: seawater | place: Atlantic Ocean: South West | collected 2010 | reverse complement strand
GCATTCTCTGGTGTTTCTTTGAAATGGTGCGACATATTCTTATCACCTCTGCTTGTTAGCCTGTTTGTTACTAACGCGTTTTTTATACACGCCTTACTACTACGATAGGCGCTGAATGAAAAGTTCACAAGCTATTAACATAAATTTTATACTTAAGTGACACGCGGATCATTCATCTCGTTATGTGGTCAATAAATAGCCACTTGGTGAAAAAAGTAGTGCTTAAAGCAGAAATACTGCAAAAAGGCCATCGCATATGGCTTTGTATTGCGATAATCTCAGGGTATGTAAATCAACCAGATAGACCATGAAAACTGTATCTCGCTCACATAAATTAGATAACGTTTGTTACGACATTAGAGGCCCAATCGCTGCGCAAGCACGCAAAATGGAAGACGAAGGACACCGCATATTAAAGCTGAATATCGGTAACCCTGCCCCATTTGGATTTGAAGCCCCTGACGATATCGTAAAAGACGTTATTCATAACCTGCCTACGTCTCAAGGATATTCAGACTCGACAGGAATTTATGCTGCCCGTGTGGCCGTGATGCAGTACTACCAGCAGCGCAACATTAAAGACATCCGTGTAGATGACGTTTATATTGGTAACGGCGTATCTGAGTTAATTATGATGGCAATGCAGGCGCTACTTAATCATGGCGATGAAGTGCTTATTCCAAGCCCTGACTACCCGCTTTGGACAGCAGCAGTTAGCCTCTCGTCAGGTTCACCCGTTCATTATCGCTGCGACGAGCAAGCAGGCTGGTTCCCAGATATTGACGACATAAAAAGTAAAATCACCAGTAAAACTCGCGCGATCGTACTGATCAACCCTAACAACCCAACCGGCGCAGTTTACGACAAAGCCCTTTTACAAGATGTGGTTGAAGTCGCCCGCGAACATGGACTTGTTGTATTTAGCGACGAGATTTACGACAAAATTCTTTACGATGAAGCAAAACACACCAGTATTGCTTCACTGGCTGACGATGTTTTTTTTGTTACCTTTGGCGGTTTAAGCAAAAACTACCGTGTGGCGGGCTTTCGCTCTGGCTGGCTTGTAGTCAGCGGCAATAAGCGATTAGCGTCTGACTATATTGAAGGGCTTAATATTCTGTCTTCCATGCGGATGTGCGCTAACGTACCGTGTCAAAGTGCTATTCAAACTGCGTTAGGCGGCTATCAAAGCATTGACGACTTGGTGAAAGAAAACGGGCGTCTTCGCATTCAGCGCGACGTGACTACAGATATGCTAAACGGCATTGACGGTATTTCGTGCGTTAAACCTAAAGGTGCCATGTATTGTTTCGCCAAAGTAGATGAGAAGAAATTCAACATTCAAAACGACGAACAAATGGTGCTGGACTTATTAAGCTCTGAAAAAATTCTGCTGGTACACGGTCGCGCGTTTAACCTGACCGAAGGCACGTACTTTCGATTAGTATTTTTACCGCACAGCGATGTATTGGTGCCTGCTCTGCATCGTATTGGCAACTTCTTTAGAACGTATAAGCAAGGGGCGTAATGTGTCTGATAAAAGTCACTTTTTTGCGCACCTGGCGCGCTTAAAGCTTATTAATCGCTGGCCGCTAATGCACAACGTGCGCACAGAAAATGTGCAGGAGCACAGTTTGCAGGTGGCCATGGTTGCCCACGCACTTGCTTTAATAAAAAATAAGTTTTTTGGCGGCACACTAAACCCTGATCGTATTGCTACCATGGCAATATTTCACGACGTGTCGGAGGTACTCACCGGAGATTAATTCTCATTTGTTAATTTCTGTTCGTTTAACGGTTAATTCTTATTCCACGAAAAATGTACACCATTAATTATTAGTAGAGCGTTTATGAAACAAAGTACCTTCTTAGCTTGGATTTTACGTATGCCATTGATAAAAAGATGGGCATTGATGCATACGGTAAAGCGTGAAAATATTGCAGAACACTCTCACCAGGTAGCAGTTATTGCGCATCTACTTGCAGTAATAAAGAAAGAAGTTTTCGGAGGTTCACTTTCACCAGAGAAAGCAGCAACCATTGCACTCTATCACGAGATATCTGAATCCAAATTGCAAGACATTAACCATGTGACCAAATATCACAACCCAGAAATAACCAGAGAGTTTAAAAAGTTAGAAAAAATCTCAGAGCAAGAATGCCTTGCATCATTACCCAAAGAGTTACAACAGCCTTTTGCAAAATTACTAGTTCAAGACGACGTCGATCCAGACTACAAGCGCTTAGTTAAGGCAGCAGATATTATTTCAGCGTATTTGAAAGCAAACGATGAAATTCGTTTTGGTAATGCCGAGTTCAACTCAGTTAAAGATAGACTTGCAAAAATGTTAGCTGACTTCGAACAAGATATGCCGGAAGTTCGCTATTTCCTGGATACTTTTGAGCGTAATTGTTTGGCAAGTGTAGATGAGCTGACAGAACAAGATACTTGATTTTGCTGCTATAAGCACATAACAAAAATCGGCTAATTTACACTGATATGTACTGTGGACTAGACATAATTTCAACTTTAGCGTTGACCGAACGCTTGTCTGTTAAACTCTGTCAGTGCTCGCAAGAAACAAAGACACGTAGGCTCCCTGCGCTTCTCTTGGTATTGTAGCCTACTTTTGTTTGTCAGTTATGTGGGTGATAGGAATAGAATGTTATGTGGGAATTTTCAGGGGCAGTTGAATATGAATGTGATAACTGCGGAGCAAGTGATGAGATCTCCATAAAGGATTTTACTGTCGAGTGTGTAGGTGGCGGTGAATGCCAAATGGGGCCAGAAAACTTATATGATGTGATTTATGAGTTTGAGTGTACCGATTGTGGTGCAGATATTTCACTCAGCTTTCAGGTCTCTGAGTATCCAACAGAAGTATTAAATTTCACGCTCAATAACTCAACTGGGGCGCAAACAGAAGGCGGTCCTGAATTTGAGTACGTTAGAGAAATTTATAGCGTAAGAGATTTATTTGATCTGCATGAATCAATAACAGAGCTAATCTCCGCTTTAAAAGCAGATGCCCAGCTTATTTGTGAAATAACACCTCGCCAGTTTGAGGAAATTGTTGCTGAAGTCTTTAAGTCTAAAGGTTATGAGGTCGATTTAACTAAAAGAACAAGAGATGGTGGAAAGGATATTATTGCTATTCATACTGATTCATTGGGTATAAGTAATAAGTACTTTATTGAGTGCAAGTGTTACTCTGAAAATAACAAAATTAATGTCGATGTAGTCCGTACATTGTACGGTGTCAAGAATACAAAAGATGGACCCAATAAGGCAATCTTAGTGACTACCTCAACTTTCACTAACGATGCGAGAAAATTTGTTGAAAACGAGGCATCTAGTAGCTGGGATTTATCTTTGGTGGATAGAGAAAGGCTACTTCAGTGGTTAAACGAGTACAACAGTTAACAGGTTGCTGCTCGCGAATACCATACCGCTACGCTGTTTTTGTATTTCGCGGTGCTTCATTTTTCACAAGAACGCTCTTCTCAGTATGTGCCTGAGCAAGGTGTTGCAGGTCTGCTGTTTGTCTCAAGGAGCCTCTGAGGCTGTTAAGCTGCTCCGTAAAGCAGACAGAGGTCTAGTAGGAAATCTGTTGCTTTCAGGCTGATTTTTGGTTTATTAGGTTTACCACTGACTCTGCGATTCTTATTTTTTGTGTGCCATGTTTTGCGAGCTACTAATCGTATGCCTTGGCGGCGTAAAGCTGTACTATGCCAATATTGATTTATTTATATGTGAACACAAGTTCGCAAAATATTAAATGTAATACCAGCGCAGTAACAGCAAGGGATGGCAAGAGGTTGTCCTGTTTGATAGAAATTAATGTGCGGTTCTTAGGGGCCGCATCATTTAAATGTTAAATGAAAATGAGATCATCATGGATTGGCTAACATTCATTTCAAAAATTATAGAATCCATCGCGTGGCCGGTTGCGGTTGTTTCCATCTTAGTGCTTTTTAAGTCACCTTTCTCGAAAGTATTTCTTGGACTAACCAATTTCAAATACAAAGACCTTTCAATGGATTTCAAGCGTGACCTGGTAGAGCTTGAAGAGGCAACGAAAGATGATCTAGAGCCAGAAGAGTCTCCTGACCTATCTGAACAAGACATCCCTGAAGTTAATAACCTAAGAATAAAGGCGAGATCTAAAGAAGAAGAGATCGAGCAAGTCGCGATCATTTCACCTCAAGCTGCAATTCCACTGGCATGGAGTATGGTCGAAGACTCCTTACTTAAAGCTGTTATGAATTTAGCTATATCTGCTGACTATCCACCAAGAAACAGCCCCCTAAAAAATATAGAGCTACTCCGTAAGTATACGCCGATAGATGACGAAACGTTACACGCGCTAAATAAAATGCGGATGATGCGTAACGAAGCTGCCCATGGCAAGTATGGCAATGGGTCAATATCAACAAATGAGGCCTTAGAATATGCCTCATTGGCAAGGAAGATGGTTGCTCGTCTTGGTAAGCTATCGAGATAAGCATTTAACAAACGTGTCAATAAGGACGCTCGCAAGCTCGCGCCTATTACGCGGGCGTTGTGTGTCTCTATAAGCACTAATATAAGTGCCTTAGAAAAGATCTAATGCACGACATGTTTCAAAAGAGATTAATTAGATAGAGGGCTCGCCAAGCTGTGTTTGACAAAGCTTTAGTGCATTGGAAAAAAAGGATAAAGCATAAATCCATTGTGATTTGGATAAAAGCCAAAGAATCGTTGGTTCTTTGGCATGCTAAAGGTTGGCAGCGTGCCTATTTCCTAAAAAACTGGTTTTTAGAAATTAAGTCGAACTATGGTGGCAGGTTAGGACTGCTATTTCTAGCAGTGCTAATAGTGACAAGCGCAATATCTATTCCAGCGCTTCAAGGTTATTTTGAACCATATTTTTCCGAACGAGAACGACTCGACTCGATTAGAGCACTTTTTCTTACTCTAGGTGGCGCCTTGATAGGTGCTACCGCTATCGCGTTTTCACTCATCATGTTTGCAATGCAGGTCAATGTTGAGCGTATGCCGCATGGCTTGTTCAGGAAATTTAGCTCAGACATAAAGCTGCTTGGAGCTTTTGTTGCGACATTCTCATTGGCGGCGCTCATCGCAGGGTTGTCATTGGTACCAGATAAATCTTGGGTGGCTGGCGCTACAGTAGCAACAGCCTGGAGTTCGTGGTTAATTATATTGCTATTTGTGCTTGCATACCGCAGAGCGCTTACTTTGATTAGCCCTACTATGCAGTTGGGGTTGGTGGTTGCTGACACGAAAAAGAACTTAAAAAAATGGGACAAAGCTATAAAACGGACGGTGCCGATATTTCGAGAAAATGCAAATGTTGGAACAGAAGATGAGGAAATCAGAAGTAAATACGACATGGATCGTGTCACCTATTTCCAGTTACACCCAAATTGGACAACATCAGCTGAAAAAGCAATTTTCTATTGCATTACCTTTTCAAGACGGTACTCAGAACAAGGCGATCACGAGGTTTCACGAGTTGCGCTTAACTCAATAGTCGCAATCAATGGGTTGTATATTAAAGCAAAAGGAAAAACATTTTTCTCAAACAACTATCTTTTCGATAATCCGCTGTCGTCAGATAGATTTCTGACAAACACACTTGAGCATTTGCGGCAGAATGTGCAGGTAGGAATTTCACGAAAAGATGAGCAATTCATTGAGCAAAATCTACAGACTCTACTTCAGCTCACACAACTTTACCTATCCATTGAATATGGAGATGAGCACGCTGTACGGTCTCATGCCCATCTTGTATCAGGCTACCTGACAAGAGCTGTAGAAAGTGTTATACCGCATGATATGGCCGATGTGTTAATTGAAGGAGTATCTCTGCTAGGAAATGCAGCTAGACTTATCGTTGCTCATGACAAGCCTGATTACATAGCCTCTATCTCGGAGAAAATTGCATTAATAGCTTGCACTGGTGCTGTTAATAAAAACTACCAGCCGGTATCCCAAGTAGCAGTTAAACAGCTTGCAACTCTCACTTTCGAATTATTACGGAACAAGTCACGGGAGGTGCGCTATGCAGTCAAAGAGGTGCGAGATGATGTAAAACTGATTGCAGAGATGTATCTCAAGATACCTGATGTACCGCTAACGAGAGTACATAGCACAAGCTTAGCGCCTTACTACTCCGGAACCAGCAACGATACATTAATGGCATGGTTGACAGAATTAGCTAATGCTTTATCAAATGCAGACCCCGGTGATGAAGCTGCACAACGAGTTATTGGCCATATAGAGGAGTGGGCAGATGGGTTATATCATACAGAAAAAGAGTTATTATTGCTGGCGATTGAGAAAAGGTCGCAACTTACGTTCGATTTAGTCCACTGGATAGTACATATCACAAAATTACTCCTAGCTGTTTCTTGTTCGGATGTTTGCGATGATCATCATAGAGACAATCTACGAAAATCAGCTTATTGGTTGATTTATGTGCTTTCATGGATTCCTGATGATGAAGAGACAGTAAAATTTATAGAGACTTACCGTATCGCAGATAACATATTCGAGTCCGCAGTAGATGCACATAAACGTGGTTGTGATACGGAAGCACTTAAAATTCGAGACCTACTTCTTAGCTGGATGCGTAAGGTAGGTAAATATCAGACTGGTTGGGCATCCTTAGAAACATCTTGTTGTGGGTTGGCATGCTTAAATCTTATCCTTGAGTTGTCAGATGAGAAGCTATTAGCTGATATTGATACATATATCGCTGAGGAACATGCCCCTACTTTTGATATTCGTTCAAGAACCGCCTCTGCTCTTCGTGAAGAAGCGGATATATACCGATCCGGATATGGTCACAGTAATATAGACATGGCAATGGCACATGTCGACCAATCGAGAATTAGAGTGCTTCTGCATGGAATAGCAGACCATTTATGCCCTGAAACTCACAATACCAAACCTGCTGAATCTTCGGATGAAGAATGAAATTGTGCCACACAACAAGTAACTCCACCGGACAAAATACTCGCTGCGCTCCTAATTCGCCGAGTAAGCTAAGCGATGATCGTCTGCTCCGTGTCTGATGCGGTAGCTCAAACTTTTAGTGATGACAGTCAGAATTGAACTATATCAAAAACCAAAACAGTCAGATCGTGCATGAGTCTATGCTGGTACTGATGATCAGCAGTACCAACAAGTTTTCGATATTGGACCCAAAGCTATGCACATGACCAAAAGAAGAGCACTTTTCTCCTTTGTCATACCCTGACATCTTTTCATTTTGGCCAATAAGAAATTTCAACTCCAACACTAGAGCCAGATAGCCCGTGGAAATATCGTAATGAGAATATTTTTCAGACAGCCTTCAAGTTCACTCTTACTGTTACTATCTCTCTCAACAGAAATGGATACTAAGCTGTTTCCATTGTGCGTAACAAAGCCATCATCAAACCCTGCTTCGTAAAGACGATTATCTATCTCATCCATGCTAAGAGAAGCGTCTCCAACATTGAACCGAATTGTAATCTCATGCGATGGCATTTATTCACCAATTTATAACCCAATACGTACTAATAAATATAAGCCATAACCATCATATAACCGCATTACTTCTTTATATTTTCTCATACAATTGAAATAGATATACCTAAAACATCCGTCTTAGAGTATAGATTTCCAGTTACGGCTCAAACACCCGCTAAATTCAGGAAAACCCCGCCAACAACAGCCACAACAATTGGAGCAAGGTATAATTGGTGAAATTGTGAGAAGATGGTCGAAGGCGGCACTTCAATCGACTCTTCGATTTGCTGTCGATTTCGGCCTCCACCTTCTCTTATTGACTCAGCAATAAGTTGATCTTCAATTTTTTGATTAATCTTTCTCAAGCGACGATTTAACCTGCCACCAGAAGAGTAAAACGCCAGGCCAACAAAAAACAAAAGATAAACAGCTAAAAAGTAAGCATTCTGCCTGCTCATCAAGTCGTTCAATATAGGCGTTGGAGAGTGTTGCCAAAACAAGACCAGGGCCTGGGTATTCTCATATACTAGTGAGACTAGCTGTTTAAACGGCCTCGCAATAGCAGCTCCCATTGCAGTGCCGTCTTCCAAACGGAAATACAACATTTTCAGCATTGAGATAATGGTAGATGTGATCGCCGGTAAGGCAATGAGGACACCAATAATCTTGTAAGTCCATACTTTCGATTTAGCTTCGTGGAAATTCACGCGACTCTCCTTTCAATGATTAACAACTTCTTACGCTTCCCTGAGAGCGCAATGTTTGACGATTTTTTAGAGGATGAAAAAATGAGACGGCTTACGCAGTCCCACTTTATTACCGTTTTTTATTTGACTGAGATAACAAAGACGCAGCCAGAGACTTTGTCTTACCACTGTACTTGTCACTTTGCATAACAGCAGAGGCAACCCCCTCCATTTCAGCGCCAGTCTGATGTGAAGAGCTGGCTTGACTTAGAACAGAACCAGCTAAGGTTTTCTGGATTTGTGATGAGCCACTATCCGTCAAAACAGACGAAGCCAATGATGCCAACGTGGATGAGCTTTGTTTCTTATTAGTCATAATTGACTCCTTCTTTTTCGATTTAACATCAAGCAACATGCTTGAATTCGTTTTGAACAACTTCAACGGTCTTTCCATCTTCATGCGGTATTTGAACGCACCACGGATATCTGACAGCTTGGTGTCGCTCATACTGATGCACTGAAACGCCTGGCAGATTGCGCTTGTCATAAGACTGGCCGAATCTGAAGGCAATACTATTTTGTGAGGCTAACACTAGGTGTATGTGCTCTACGTCCAGAGCCAGCAGCTTTTTACAATATTCAAAGAACTCTCCGCTAAGACGATCTTGTTTTGCTTTTGACCAGTGGTTGTTTCTGTCGAGTGTAGGCAAAGATAAGTAATGAACTGGTAGGCCAGCGAAAACGCTGGCGATTGACTGTCTATCAACGGGATATGACACTGATACAGCCAGCACAACTGACTTGCCGATTGCTGGCGTCTGTTCGACGATGAATTTTTCACCGTCATCAATTTCATCTAAATCACGCCAGTCCCCGATATCGCGGTCCCAGTCTTGAATTGTGATACGACTTTCATCATCTAGCAGGTAGCCCGTATAAAATGTAAAGGGAACCGGAAATACACCACCATAAGCAATTGAGATATCTGAGGCTGCCGACTGCGCCGTTTTTTCAGCGAGGCTCAACTTTAGATTATTAACCTTGGCTAACGCCAAATCAGGTCTACTGATCACGTTCTCGGTAACCCGTTCACGTATATCTTGGACGATTGAATCGACTTGCCATGTGCATTTATTTTTGATGAATTCACTCAGCGGAGAATCAGACGTATCGACCAACCCTCGTTGCTCAATAACGACGGTCTTCTTTTTCTCATTCCGTTTCTTTTCATCTCTATGACGCTGGTACTCCCACACCGTCCCTAGGACCGTCAGCAAAATTCCGACAACAAAACCGATATTAAGGATGAGCTGTGTCGTACTCGATGATTGATAGCCAAATGCCAGAGTTCTTGCAGCATCTGAGTAAGATAGCGATACGCCCCAGCTTCCAAACAGAGTCATGGACAAAAGCACACCGCCAGTTCTGAAAACAATCAGCGCAGATGAGCGCCTTCTAAAAAACCAATCTGCGGCTTTTTCAATAAAGTAACTGATAGCTTTTTTCATCTTTCGCTCCCATCATTTTCATCATGTTCGACACCGCCACCGTCCCACTTGCCGCTCGCCAGCCAAAACTCAAAATAAAGCAACCACATCGACGCCCACGGTAAGATTGTATCTGCCAAGAACATGGTGGGCTGCCATTCGCTGACTTTGTTTTTTTGTTTGATAACGGGTAAAAACAGGCAGAGATGTGTTCCTCTGATACCCGTTTGGTTTTGGTAGATGTGAGGTATTTTCTCGCCTTCAGCCAAAGCAGTTAGATCAGGGGATTTAACAACGCAGACAGGAGGATGGCTAAGCGTATATCGAATGACCACCTGATACTCTCTTGAAACTGGGGTCGGCTGTAGAGTTCCTTCCCACTGTACCGTTTTATCATTGTCTAAGATCTCAACTTTTCCCGGACAATATTTCTTCAAAGCCAGATATTGGTCGCGTATCCCAACTACAGGATTTTCCAAACGCTTCAAAAACGCTCTGTCAGTCGCCATAGAATTGGTTTCCTTTCACTGGCACCACTTGGGTGACGACACGTGAAGCAGCGTTCGCTTTTCCGGCGACGGCTGTCGTTATTGCGCCAGTCCCAAGGGCGACACCTAAGTTTCCGTTGCTTCTATTCGCATTAACCGTTTCGATGATCCGGTCTTTCGCGGCGACGACAGGACGTTCACCAAAAGCTCCCGACAAAGCAGTGAACACGGTATCTATACCTTGATTGTTTGCACTCGCTAAATGCTCAAACGTGTCAACGGCTGCACTATGCCAAGCGTAAAAGGCGTTGCGGTATTTCTGTCCCTCTTGTCCTTCAACTCGATTCCACTTCTCAGCGTAATTTTCGGGTTTCATTGTCGGGTTTGTGATGAGAACTTCATCAAAATTGGTCTCAATGTGATGCGGCATCAGCTCGATAACATCCAAGATCAAATCAAACTCGTTGTCGTACGCCTTACCGGACTTTACAACTTCAACATAGGCCAAACTGGCAAGCATTGTGATGATCACCGAAATGGGACGAAAATCGGCGTGTATGTTGTCGTCTTGTTGAGACCAAACATCGCGATGACGTTTTAAAATTTGAGTAATCCGATTAAGCGGTTTCTTTTTTGACTGGTCTGGCAATTCGGTTACAGAGCGGTTGGACAATGCCTCCATAAACACATGCGCTTTGCGTATGACAGGTAACATGGAACAGGCTTTATCAAACCCCTGAGCCATACCCTCAGGATTCGACTCTTTAAAACCAGTCCGCTTATCTACTACCCAAAGCGGATGGCCTTGCAATCCCGGCAAGTCATACCCTTTTGCTGGCGTGATATCTAAGTGATAATCGCCTTTGTAGTTGATGCGTAGTCCTCTAGGCAGGTCTTCTACCAACTCTTTATATACATCGTTGTCCAACAGATGCCGTTTGACCACGCTGACGATTTCGTCCCGTGTTACATAAGCTGCGTTGGGCAAAAACAGAATGAGATCGACATCAAACTCTTCTTGGCCCAAGGGCTTATTCGTGGTCCGAAGTCGCATAGATCCCTGAGGGTATATCTGTGCTCCTTCCAGCAACGGATGGTCACAACTTGCTAAGTAACTACCTACGGCGTTATAGGCCGTTTCAATGCGCTCTCGTTGGGTTTTAGTCAAGTCGAGATTGTCGAACACTGAGTCCAACATCTCCACCAACATGGATTTCTTCTGCTCGCTTAGAGCACGGGCATTGCTAAATAGTGAACTCATAGCCTAACTCCATCATAATTTACCAACTAAAGGTAAACCCTTTGGCGTTGATGCATCACAAATTAAGTGGCTAAGGTAAGCTCCGCCACCAATTAACATCAGCCCCCTGAGAAATTTTTCAAATGGATCTTCAGGCGACCACCGATACGCTTTAAGTAATCCAGCAGAAAGCAACGTCAACACAGCTATACCGTGGAAAAACTGCCGATGATTGGGATGCAATGCAGGTTCTAAAATATCGGGCAGTCTTCCCATGAAGGCACCTAAAGCAGGAGCAACTGCAACATTGTGGCTGGCTGGATGCTTGTTGTTATCTAGTAATGCGGCAGTTAAACCTACTCCAGCACCAACCAACATATGCGTCTTGGCGTTTGGCATATATTTTTATCCTTATTAATTCGGTAATATCTAATTATTCAATTCGGCCTTATTATTTAAGGCCGAGCGTTGGTCAGAAACTGGACATTGTTGAGAAAATTTCTTTTGTCCTGTTTAATTCGGTAACATCCAAACGCGCAGTTTTGCCCTATATCTAATAAGGCGGAACTCAGTTTAAAAACTGGACAATGTCCAGAAATTATTTTTTGTCCGTCTAAGGGAGTAGCAAATGAAGGACTACGACTACTACACGGTCGATGAGATCTTGCAGGCGTTAGAGTCAAACACTGACGATGTGCTTACAAAAGCAGTTATCTGGTCGAAACGCATTGTTAGAAAATCAGGACTCGCAATCGAAGCTGAAGAAGTGTTTAACGAAGCATTGTTGCGAATTCTTGAAGATGATCGGCATGTACCAAAAGATATTCCCCTTACAGTTACCATTTGTAATGTGATTCGGAGTATCTGCAATGGAATGGCTGAACGGAATCGAGAAAAGATTTTCAAACACGCAGAATCAATTGATGAATATGAAGAAGTTGATAACGTCCAGAGCATTGAGGATGACGGCATTGCCGACCCACGATGGACAGTATTGATGAGTAACTTCAGTCAGGATGATGTCGCGATACGTTTTTTGGCTGCCACGCAAGAAGGCCAACATAAGTCAGAAATCGTAGAGTCAGTATTTGCTGGTGATGAAAAAGCCTATGATACGACGCGTAGGCGCATCGTAAGAAACGGACAAAAATACCTTAAGGAGGCTGGATGATGGCTAACAAAGAGATGAACAATTTACTCGACGACATCATGATCGAGAAAATTGCCAGTGCTTCCGTTAGAGAGCTTATGGCTGAATACAATATAACGGCTGATGAGATCCAAACCACTCAATCTCGATTTCTAGACAGTGTGAAAAAGCACAAACAACAACTAAAAAAGAACAGATTGAAAGATGCCAGAGTACAATTAGAAGCGGAAAAGAAAAAGCACGATGCCGTGGACGTTGCAGCGTTTTTAGCAAAAAAAGGGAAAGACGCAAAAGCAATCCTGATTGATTTACTCAAACAGCAAAAGCTACCAGAAAACCTTACTGTCGCGCATAGAGAAGGTAAAGAATTCACGGATGAAGATGCGAATCAAATAATCGCAAACCTTATAGCTATGGGAGTAATCGACGTTGACGATAAAGGCGATTAAGGATTTTGTCGAATCGTTATATATTGACGAATTTGCGATATCAGATGCAAAAGAAATAGATATAGAAGCTATAGCATTTGAACAACAAGCTATTGTTCTAGAGAAGCCACTCAACGGCTGTGAAGCAATGATAATTGGTGCAGGTGACAGAGCGACGATTACTGTAAACTCTGGAAGCGACGCGCCAAGAAAACGGTTTTCTGTCGGCCATGAGCTGGGCCATTGGTTTAAAGATCGCGGAAAAGTAGGCAACTTATGTACCCACAAAGATATGGAAAACCCCAGTGGAATATCACGCAATCGTGAAAATGTGGCCAATAGCTACGCGTCCGAGCTATTGGTCCCCTCCTATTTGTTAAAGGAACATCTGACAGGAAGTCGTTTCAATCTAGACTTGATGAGTTCCGTTAAAACCACTTTCGACACTAGCTTCATGATGACCTTACGTCGCGTGGTTAAAAGTGATCACCATATGGGATGCTTTGTCATATACCGCAAAGACGGAAGCAGGTATCTGTTTGATAAAAACAGTCAATTACCTGGATGCTTTTACCCAAGAGATAGAGTTCCTGAGGGTTCAAAGATCTATGACTTGATTGTCAACGGCGTAAGTTCTGGCCCCGGTGAGGTAGATGGCAATGTATGGTGCCGTGAAGGTTGGGCAGATGATGCGACGGTTTACGAACATGCCTTTCATTACCATGACGACCAGTTTGTGAGCTTGGTCTGGTGGGAAGATGAAGAGCCAATTTGGCAATGCATAAGCAATCGTGAGAATTATTAATCATGGATTATGGAGCAACCATGAAGTTGTGCTTAATTGATAACTGATGGGGTTCTAAGCAGTATATAATTAACATACGAAACAACTTGAATAGGTTAGACAAAAAAGCAACCACATAGCGTAGGCGATATATTAAAACGAGACTTTCTAAAACAAATAGGAATTGCAATATAATAGAAGCTGAACGCTATAAAAACAGGTTAAGATATGATTGTAACTGTTGGTAAAAACGGGGCGATTCCCCTTCCACCAGACGAAGATTTCAGTGCAGAAAACAAATTGAAAATTGGTGACATCCTGCTTTTTACAGTTATGAAAGATAAACGCTCTATTAAGCTTGAAAAATTTTCAGATCAATCTTTAAATGATGAACAAATTAAAGCTCACGGCAATTTATGTCGTGTAGAAGAACTTAACCCTGAAGATTTTGAGTGATTTATTCTGACCTTTTCCAAAGGTAGCTACCAAAGATGATTGATTCCAGGGGTAACAATGTCAGACTGTCAGAAGTTAAACGTTGATGCTTTGATAGATGGTTCTAATTCTATTGATGACGACCAAAGTGGTTACTTCATTTGCGTCCCAAATGATAAGGTTGCGTTGCATCCTGCTAGGTATTTTGAGCAATTTTTTTTACTTAAATCCATAGTTAACGGTGCAAATGAAAAAGACATCATTAGACGTTTATCTCTGACTGAAAGGCAATTAACTGATTTCCTCAGTGAAGAGCTTCATATTACAAACGATTTAGCAAAAAAACTAGAATCATTGTCAGGAATATCTTGTGACTTTTGGTTACGAGCACAATCGAAATTCGACAATACTAAAAACTAAACCACTGATTAAAACTCATCCTATTTACCCTACAGTCCAGGCCCTTAAAAACACCTTTGGCTTTAAAAAATCCTCTGTAAAACACGTTATATGTAACACTTAAATATAATTATATTTAGAACCTTTATCTACCTCAGAATCCGAGCGTTACATATAACAAAATCCAATATAATCAGCCCCTTACCGACAAATGAATTGATACCTTGAGATTCATATGCTACCTGTATATTAAGTATTCAACTGACCGAGTTTTGGAAATGAAATCTCTTTCGATGGTTATATCAGAATTCATATCGACTATTGACAAAAATAAGTCAAAGCCTGATTACCTTGCACTGAGTTGGTTTCTTAAATTTCTAGAGCTTTCAAAGGGTATTGATATTCCGATTTATTTTGGCGCCATAGAATTTAGAAAATATTTCAACTGGTTGAGGGAACACAAACCCTATAAAGCTGTTTACACCCAAAGTGTTGCAGTACGTAGGATCTGTATAGCATTACAAACCGATGAACTATCAAATGTAAAATTTGCCGACCGCGCTGAGTACTGGCCTGTCCCTCAAAAGCCAACGCCTGCTCATTTTGAAGTTTTAGAACAGCGCAAAAGAGATACTTTGCAAAAGTACCTGAATACAGAGATAGATCTAATCTACGAAAAGGAACGAACTGTTCAGCAAGCCTTAAAGTCCGGTCAGCTCATCAAAGAGACAGGAGCAGACTTTTTCGGGAAATCTCCCAGCAAGAAGTACTTTTACACATGGCAAGAGTCAATCAATAACGTGATTTACACTCTATATACAGCATTTCCAGATTTTCCGGGTTCTATAGATACAGAGGAAACACTGCCAGGCCAACGCTATGGAAGAGTGAAGAATGTTAAATGTGAGGAAATGTACAATACCTTCATCACAATCTATAAGAGAATGGGAATACAAAAACTAAAAAATGCTTCTTCTTTTTTGCCTGAACATCCAGACTTGGTGTTTAACGATGTTTTAAACTACCTGTACCCAGGCTTTTCAGAAGCTTATTGCATTCGCTGGGCTATCGAATTAGAAGCCGCATGGACACCAGATATCGTTAAAAATATTGATATCAACGACTTTGAAATATGGTTTCCGAACAATTCAAGCAAAACAACTCTAGTACATAGCCGCAAATGTAAAGGACAGCAATCTGAAAGTGCCATCGATGTAATTGATAAGTCTCTTGTATGGCCAAGCAACAAAGAGAACCTGAATAGTGCAATCAATTTGATTAAGCTTTGGATTAAGCGCACTTCCAGACTTCGTAAAGGCATCCACTACAAAAATATAACTGATCAAATAGGAGCGGACCCTTTCCTTATTTATTTGAATGATTTTTCAAATTTCAATAATGCCAAAAGTACAATGTTAGCGATGCATCCAAAAGCTATTAATAGTGAGTGTCCGGAAACAAGGAAGCGGTATCAACAGAAAGTGCTTGGCTTCAGTTTTGACGAAAGACAATTGAAGCCGACGAGTTTATACCTAACTGAGAAGAACAAGAGTTTATCTCCCATAATGCAAGTTGCCCTGCTTGGGCATTCAGACTCATCGCTTACGGATGAATGTTACAAAGATGATGCTCATTTTCAGCAAATCAGAAAAGAAAAGCTGGCAGAGGAGCTTAACGCGATAGAGAGAAGTATTAAGGATAACAGCTTCCGAGCAACTCTTGTTCCGCTGCGCTCTAAAAAGACTTTGCAAGACCAAATCATTACAATTTTTACCGAACATGCTGGCGAATCACCGCTTTCAGTCTGTAAAGATCCCAATAAGCCCGATTGGTCTAATGACAGCAAAATTGACACGCCGTGTCATATGTTCAACAAGTGCCTTAACTGTAGTCAAGCAACGGTATTCGAAGACAATATCCCATTTATTGTAGATAGGTTTCTTTATCTAAAGCAGCAGCGGTCATCCTTAAGAGAAGATGTATTCGGCAAACTTTACGAGGATGAATTTATAGCATCAAAAGAAGTTATAGAGTCATGGCCATATCAGGACCAAATACAGGAAGCTATGGACAGGACATTTGTCGAAGGCTATTTGCTTCCTCCCGTTATATCCGAAAGTTTTTAATCTGGCTACATTTGGTAAAAGGAAACTGAGGTGGAATTAGTAAATTTAGCTACTTTGCCGGATGCAGATGACTTTGAAATAGCACCAGGAATCTTCTTTAAAAAGTCAGATGACTGGAGAATACAATATAATCAGAGTGAGCATGAGCTATTCAATTTTTCTTATAACATTGATCAAGGGGTATCGATCAACAGGTTTCCAGCGTTAAAAACTCTCCATAAAAACCTAACTTATTCGTTCATGCCCCACCTACTGAACGACAGGATAAAAAGCTACAAAACAACAAAGTCATTTTACGTTGCCGTAAAAAATTTAGTTATTAAGTTTCTATACCACGAGCAAATTACAAATAAAACTCAGCTAGAAAACATAGCTAAGCAGCAATGGATTGATCTAATTCGTGACTCGATACGTCTAGCCGAGTTGAACCCCAAAAATGGAAACTTTTACTTCTTAGAAAGTACTATCAGGCTGCTCAGCAACTGGCACAAGATTAGTCAATATCGGATGTTACCTACCTGGTGCAAACTAGCCTACAGTTCACACGAAATCATAAATAAAAAAAACCGCAAGAGAATATACGAGCTGCGCGACAACGAAAAAGGAACGTGGTTACCATTGGAGCCCGATACGTTAAAAAGCTGTTTTGATAAAGCAAAAGACTACGTAGAAATTTATTCTAAAAGTATTATTGAAGCTCATAACGTTATTAAAAATCGGCCTCGACATAATGATAACGAAGGCAAACTCACTCTTGTGAGAAAGGACGGAATGACTAAAGGCACTTTCAAGAAACTTCAAAAACTTGAAATTCCAAAACAAAGAGAAAACGGAAAACCGCTGTTTGAGATACAAGAAAATAGCGAGATGGTTCGGTCTAAGGGTTATGCATGTGGATTTCAGCGCAGAACCTGGTTGAACATTGATGAAATACGGCCTCAAGTCATTCAGCTAAAACGGGCATGCATTTATATTATTGCTTTTTTTGCAGGTTTAAGAAGAAGAGAAATTGCTGAACTTCCGCACCAAACGCCCTACTTTGATGGTACGTACTGGTGGATAGATATTGTGCGATTCAAGACGGAGGATGAGCCTATTAGTGAGGGGCGTAAGGACATAATCCCTGTTCCTAAAATAGTCGCCGACGCGATAATCGTATTAGACAAGCTTTTTCAACACATAAGAGACGAACTGTGTAGTAGCTACCTTATCGTTAGTGACAAGCTGACGAAGAAACGATACGAAAAGATCAAAATAGCAACAATCACTAAAGATATCCGCTGCTTTACCACCGAATTTTCAACCGAATGCGGCCATCCACATCAACTTAGAAAATCAATCGCTTGGATTCTGATATCAAGGGATGAGAAAAACATAGATTTAATCCGCCAGCTTTTCGGACACAAAAGTTTCAAAATGACATTGACTTATATATTGAGCAATAAGCTATTGATGTCCAATATAATTGAACTAATAGAGCACAATTATACAGAAGAGCTCCTAGAGGTTTTTAACAAAATATTTGAAGGGGAGTTAGTTGGCAACGTCGAAAAATCAATACATTCTCGGGCTAACAACAAGCATTTTAAAGGTCAGATCCTAAATACGAAACTAGAAACTTTCTTGGATGACCTGCAATCATCCGGAATGCAAGTCTATGTGAGCAAGCTCCCTATCGGCGCGTTTTGCCTGACAGAGGGAGAACTAAAAAATAAGCAACTCCCCTGTACGCTGAAAAATAATCAGCTTACTCCACAGCCCAAATTCTGCGATTACAAAAATTGCCCCAACATACTTCACTCACAGGAATCCGCAGAAAACATTCGAAAACAAGCTGACTACTATCGAGTCAAATTGAATCACTTACCTGATACGGCGAGTGAACTCTTACGCCGGTATTACCAAAGTGAAATTGAAGAAAACATTGCACTGGCAACTTCAATCGAGCAAAACCTTGTTAAGCAAAAAATGGTTAATTGATGAAGGACCATCTCCCAACTGAAGAAACTGTATTGGCCATGATAGAGTTAGTGCAAAACGAACGCAGCTTTTCTCCAACCAAAGTCGCGAGTGAATTAGGGATTTCATTAGGAAAACTGAACAAACACTATAGCCACTTACTCCCTAAGAAAAACACTAACACTAATCACGATAAGATCATCAATACGATCAAATTGCTTCAAGCACAAACTGGAGAAACAAAGTTTGGGATCACTCAAGTTGCCAGAGAGGCACATGTTAGTCGGTCTTCAATTTACGAAGATTATCCTGACCTCATTGACTACATAAAAGGTAAAAAAAGTGTCTTAAAAGACTTCCCAGATTCAGAATCTATCAGCGATCAGATGCAACTTGAGTCTAAAATAAGACAACTCAAACAACAATTGATAGAAAAAGACAAGCAAACACAGGACATTATCGAAAAAGAACGAAATAAAACGTTTTCTACCCTAATGAAAGCGGATCTGAATAATTTTTCAGTAATTACTGACGAAGCTGAACTGCATAAACTTCGAAAACAAAGCCGAGAGCTGATAAGCCAAAACAAAGAACTGATTAGAAAACAGTCTAACCTCGAATTCGAACTAGCAGAGTTAAAGATAAATACTACTATCTTAGGTAGCAGTGCGAAAGTTGAGCACTTGAGTGCCGATTACTCGTTGCTTCTCAAAGCCAGTGAACAAACATATCCACTTAAAGAGCTAAAAACGTTATTGGTTGAGACAGAAGACGCTTTATTGCAAAGGGCAATTACACACATTCAGCTTACAAAGCCTAGCCTGGTCATATTTTTTCAACCCTTCTTTAGCTGTAAGTTTGAGCAATTCCCCTTTGTGCCGAGAGATGGCAATATTGTCATTGTGGAAACAAACATTATCAGCCCCTTGAAACGAAAAAGTTTTATTGATTTACTTGAGTTCCCTTGCATTTACATAGCAGCTGATTCCAGCGCCAGCAGGGCAAAGCTTTTCTTAAAGTCTATACGGTTAGGGTTCTCGCAAGATCTTGTAGATGATATCTACGAACATCGACAGTTTGCAGCTATCGACGAGAAATTTGATGGATTTGTGGTTTTTAATCCACAATTTTAATCACAGATTTATCTTGAATAGATGTACACATTCAGTTTTTAGGAACATAATATCAAACGGCAGCAGTGAGCGAGAAGCGGAAGTTCAACGCCTCAAACGCAAGCTTGGTGAAGTTGCCGGCTGTTTTGGAGCAAAAAAGGTGACAGCTTTGCCTTTACCAGCAATCACTTTGCATATCATTTTTGTAGCCTTGAAATTCTGCAATTGCACCTGCTGAACCCTCCAAAATTATAGACATTGTTCCAACCACTTCAGCTAGATTGCGCAAGTTTACCCTTGGAACATCTAATTTTAATGAGTTGTTACCTTCGAAATCTTTAGGGTATCTGAAGGTTGTCGAGCGGGGATCAACTTCTTCAAATTGTGCAATGAATGAATCCATTGCCTTAAAATCTCCAACTTCGTCATTTGGCCAAAGTTCATCTAGTATGCTTCGCACTTTTGGCCACAATTTCGATAGCTGATGTTCTGACTTTTGCTTATGCTCTCTATCTAACAGCCGACTTCCATCATGGAGCAATGACTTAATCCTAATTTCAACATAATGCCGATACAAAAAAACAATCGGAAAAATTAGGGAATCAGCACTTCCTTATCGGTTGGCAATTGAATCTACGAGTGAGTCAGCGGCTTCTTTATACCCGATTATATACATCTCGGTTGGATCGTGATACCAGTTCAAACATGCATTCATCTACCAATCTTCTGCCTCAACAAATAGTTTATCATTTAAACTAGGGCTGCTTATTTTTCCATTCAAGAGATCATCTACTTCCTTCGACACAATTGCCTCCTTACGCCGTGCTCACCGGTAAATTAGGAGCATAGCGACTAATTTATCCGTGTGCAGCATTTTGTTAACTGCCGACTAGTGCAGGAGGGTTCAGCATCCACACAATGACAAATACAGCTATGGCACCTGTAGCTCTTATAGAAAATTTCTGAAACCTAGACTCCACATTTAACAATCCAGGAATGATCGCCGCGATAGCAGCCAATGAAATTGCAAAGACTCCCCGGAAAATAAAGAACTGCGTCGGTGTAGGGCTAGGAATAAATACCGCAAGAAGAAGAATTATTAAAGCGAACAGCACTCCGATAGCAAGGCCAGCTATAAGTTGCCATTTAGGTGTTTCATTCAAGTCATTTGCTCCAGAGTATTCAAACCCTTTTATTGGCAGGTTGTTCTCATTAAACAGGCTTTCTAGCTTCTGCCACTGTTCTTTTTGTAGGTATTCTTTCGTCATTCTTTGCATATTTGCGTATGCAGAATCATCGGGGGTCTCTAGGGCACCTTCAAGAGTCTCTGAGTAACTACGAAGGAAGTTAACATGAACCACAAACGCTTTTAAGACACTGTGGCATGTCTCTGCGAAGCCTGTAATCCATTTTCCATTTGCATGAGCTCCTAATAACCCACTATTCCCAACAAAACTTTCAATGAAATTAAAATAGCTAGCACCTAATTTTTGGCAAACTAATAAATCCTGAAGAGAAGGCTCTTCTGCTTTTTCATGGATTTTAATTACGATCGGATTTAGATGCGCCATGTAGGCTTGTTTAAGCCTTTCGATTTCAGCCTCGGCTTGGATGACTGCCTGCTCGTTAGTCATAATTTATTTTGTCGTTTTCGTTGCTAAAAGAAGCAAGGTAGTCAGGTCAGCATTATCTACACCTTCCAATATCATGCATTCATATGAACCAACTACCTCATAAACTACTTTTTCAATATCAGTCTTTGAGGCTGTACTGCCTAACCTTTTAATTCGGCTAGCAATTTCACGAAGCTCATATTCAGTCGGAGACCAATCAGTAATCAGAAGTACTGCTTCTAGTTCTCTTCTTAGGTTTTCCATGCTCATATCAGTTATCCTACTTCTTTGTTGCCAGTTGCATTAGGGTAATAAGATCAGAAGTATCAGCACCCTTGTAAAGGTAAGTGCCAGCACCTGGGCAATGTTCTTGAACAATTTCTGCCCAGTCTTTTTCTGATGGGGTAACACCCTTTGCTACGAGAGCTTGTATATCTCGCTTTATTCGCTCTAGTTGAAGAGAGGTTGGATTATTCGGTGCAGTACCAAACTTAATTTTGATTCTATGAGCTAAGTCTTGATCACTATTCATAAGAGTTCCTTGTGTAGTTCAATTTAAGGCAGTTAACGCTAAGCACACGGCGACGAGCCGCGCAGCGGGTTGACGTCCCAGCGGCCGCAGACCGCGCGTAATGCGTATTGTTATGTTTCATTTACTAGAGACGCTTTTAAACCCACATAATTAATAACCGAAACCCGAGAAAAGCCTTTTACAAAACGATCGAATGCGGCAGTTTCTACCTTAAATGAGAACGAAGCGACAAAACATACCTTCTCTCGAGGATAACGCGTACCTCTAGATACGATTTGTATAGCTGCAAGTATGCGCCCAGAACTATCAATGCAAGAGAACTGAATATCGAAGTAAGACAACTGATCACTCTCACCAGGGCAAAACTGAACGCGATCCTCTCGTTTCTTGGGAAAGCCAATCAGTTGTGCGCAAAACGCTTGAAACTTGGCTTCGTTAACGTAGCAATCGGCAGTACAGGCAAAGCCGCTACTTTCGCCCTTAACTTTTAGTTTCAGCAAATCATCTATTTCGGATAATTGCTCAAATTCCAAATATTCACTCATGACTGTTCTGAAACATAACGCTTAGCTTTGGGGCACAAATACGTGGGCGATAATCGCGAAGCGCCCACGTATTTGTGTCCCAGTGACCGAAGGGAACGCCAACAGCGCATTGTTAGGTGCGTGGATAGTAGACAAGAGAACTCCCTTCTTTTAATGCCTCTTCATAGTAACCAGAAAATCCTTTATAAGCATCCGTATTCAGGACATGAATTTGGAGTTGGTTACCTGCTAAATTCTTGATGTTGGAAAAACCGAATTTTTTAGCTACTTTCTCTGCGAGCGCAATTTCTATTGCTTCAGAATTCTGACGGAGAAAAAGTATGCATTTATGTGTATCACCGAAGCTTGGATGAACGTAATCATAATCTGGCTTTTCAGTGAAAGTGCCTGTGAATCCGTAGATAAAAACTATATTCAAACTAGAAGCACCTAACAGCTTATTACTGAGATTTCATAGTAACACCAGTTTCCCATGAAAAACCATATCCTTTGTTTTAATATGAGGGAGCCAATGCCTGCAATACGCACACAGGGGACCGTCAGAATTGATTCGGCCCTGTAATTGAAAGTTCCAGAACAAATGATGACTAATCCATATAATGATCCGTATAAGTAGCAGACATTTAACGCCTGCACTTGCGTCAAATTTTTTGAGATTTGAACCGCGATTCTGCCTTTTAACACCGCAGTTATTTCAGCGGACCAATATAAGTAAATAGAACGCTCTTTAAAAGTCTCTCAAGGAAGAGAATTTGATTGGCTGGCAACCGAGATAGTTTTTGCTCCACGAGATAGAGCCACGTATAAATTCTGGCTATTCATGTTGTTGGTATCGATAATTAAACAGTGATCGGCTTCCAAACCTTTAAGCAGTAATGTACTACCTATCGCAAGATTCGGTACGCGAGAGTCGCCCCGTTGACGTAAATTCTCTCGCGAACGTTCCATTGCTTCTTTAAAGCTTAATGTGCCTGAACCAATTACACTGTTAACTGCATTATTTAGTGCGTTAAATGCCGCACGCCGATATACACGGATATTATTGTCTTCTTCAACAGCTCTCATGAATATGATTAAGTCATTTGGAGACTTTGAACGGATAAATGCGACTAGCGCATATTCCGTTGGACTAGGTGCATTTCGATTAGAGCCAGCAATAATCGATCTCAATCGAGGCCCCCATGTTGACCTCCCCATACCGGTAACTATTGATCCAAAAGCATCAACGATACTACTTGCTAACTCGTTACCTTCTTCTGTATCTAATCGTCCAGCGAAAGCAACTAGGTCTCTCAGATCAACAGGCTCAACAACATCAATCCCGTTATTTTGACTCGCATACAAGTGTCGAGAGGCGACATTTGTTGCGTCCCCAATAACCAATAAACTATCCTGAGGATAGGTATTTCTTAACTGATATTGAGCGTTACTTTTCAGTCGTGTGTTTTGTTGGTGATTTTGGGTAAGTTGAATATGCGTAACTGAATCAGGACTATTTAAAAGTTCTATATTTTGACCTGCTAGCAACCTCCTTCGGCAGTCCAATATCCATTCACCTAGCTCTTGGTTTTGTGCGTTTAGCCACCGCCACGGGGTATTAAGTGTTGTTATAAGCGGAAAAGTATTCAAGACCTGACTTTGCCAATCGGGAATTGTTGACCCGCCGAAATTAAAGATCAATTGCATAGGATCACCCAACACAATAGTTGGAATACATTCTGCTATTGAACTTACAATACTGTGTTGTTCTTGATTACAATCTTGGTATTCGTCAACAATCAATCGCGAGTATGATGCTCTTATAGCTTCATGCAAACTTCCCGACGCAAGATAATGACTGACAACGTTTCGAAGTTCAGGATAATAAGCGCTTGAATTTTCAGCGGGAGAAGTGATTTGGCAATTTTGCGAAAAACTGCTTGCGATTCTTACTGACCAGCCATCAATTGTGGATAAAACATAATTCTTTGCTGGCACATTTGCTCTGGTTAGCCTTTTCCTCAGAGCAGCCACCCCGGCTGTCGTATGAGTAAGTACAAGATAAGGCTTTGAAGTAGAAAACGCCAAAGCGTCCACTATAGTTTGAGTTTTACCGCAACCCGCAGGGGCTTCTATTGCACCTCTGAGATTTCCTAATATTAGTTCTGCTGACATAGAGTTAATCTCAGCTTCTTGCCCAAGCTAAAAGACTCTCTATCACCTGTGTAAACGGTTGAGAAAGAAACTGCCTGTTTGGCCACAGTACATATTGAGCTACCGATTCCATAGGCTCAATATCTTTATACCATTCTTTATTTTTTGCTGTTTGGCCAAGTAGTTGTCTATGAACATCTAGTGATGATTGCGTGCAACTAGCTAAATTCACCTGATTTCCAGTTGCATTGCTGATGTGTGCATTGATGGCATCATAACCTTTTCGATCAACGGCAATATTTAGCAATTGAGGAATTAGATTAAGTTGGCAATTATTAAAAATCGCCTGTTCAGTTGCTTGGTTAGCACCCCATTCGTACATTGGAATTCTGAGCTGCATTGCTTCGTTTATAGCAACCTGCTGCTGGTCATTAATGTCTGAATCTTTGAATATCGAAACAGGGTATCCCAATTCATGGAAAACTTTCGCCCGTTTAAACATTTGGCTTCCACTTCCATCAGCGTGCATTACGCCAAGCGCTTGAATGCTGTATCGACCTTCAGCTTGTTCTACCAAGTCAACACCTTTTAATAGACCAATCTCTGTTTTGCCCTCGCAGACAACCACTTTATTGCTCAAAAATGCCTCTGCACATACTCGCAATGTTGATTGATGATCATCACTATCATTCATCGAAAAAACGCAATGTCTTATTTGCGGTTGCCCTTGGCTAAAACACTTTCTCAACACATGCAGTTGTGACGATTTGAGCTCTCTTAAAACATAAGGTGAGTGCGTGGTAATAAATACTTGTTGTGTCGGCTGATTATCTTTCGCACCAATTTCTTTTAACAGTCGACTTATACGGAATGGCTCTAAGCCAAATTCAACCTCATCAATTAAAAGAAGTTTTGATTTTGAAACAAGCTTTTGTAATCCAGCTAAAAGCAAACGGGTAGAGCCAGTACCCATCTGTCTTATTGGTGTGTCATTGCCATCATGAAGGCTGACCGCCCCATTAGAAACCGACACACTGGATACATCAAGCAGAGCTTTTAACTGACCAACGTTGACTCCAAGTGTCGATGCTATGCTTTGTACACTTGTTAACGCATTATTGATCCCTGCAACTTGTTGTTGAGCAAATGCTTGCCTCGCATTGCGGGACACTTCCGTAAGCACATCGCTGACGTCGAAGTCATCTTCAATTAATTTGTTAAGTAAAGAGTTTCGACCCCAAGTAAAATGTCTGTTGGAGCCTTCGCCTAGTCTAGTAGGGGCTATAAGCTCTCTATGATTCCAAGGAAGTCTTTTTTCTAACCCCTCTGCGCTAGCTCGATCAGAATATAAGGTCCAATCAGGATCTAACCCTTTATCGACGTATAACCTAACTGTGATAACTGTTTCGATACCATGCTGTGGCTCATCATAAAACTGACTTAGATTAGCATTGAAAGCGCGTAGGAAGCTTCCATATCGCTCAATATTAAGAAGTTCATCGCTCAAATTTCCCAACGTCACATATATTTCAATAGGGTTTTCAACATTGGAATTATAAAAGTCGGCATCTGTAAAATTAACGGTTCGTCTGGCTCCCAGGCAGTAATCTATTGCATCCAAAACAGTCGACTTTCCACTGTCACCAGGGCCGATAATGCAATTAACGCCTTCAGTTGGCTGCCAATCTAGTGTTTCTATAGTTCTAAAGTTTCTGATTGCGATGTAGCGAATAATTGACATATTTCATCCTCTGATAATCTTCCTTGCTATATTCAGAAACATTAACTACCCCAGCTCCGAAAAGCAAAGCTCACAAAGCTTTTATGACGAAGAAACGATGAGTGCAATATGAGACTCTCAATTAGCTTTTCTAAAAATTGAAATTAACGAAAGTACCCATGAACGACTTTTGGTGGTAGATATTTGAGGTTCCGTCGGTTTATGAGTAATAGCTTGGTTTGACTCATATTTGCGCTCTGCATGATCGATTATTGACTCATTAATATGAGCCTGGGCTTCATTGACTGTCACTGAAACCGAGTTATTGCTTACTCTTTCTTCAATGTGATTGATTGCATCTCTCAAATCATCTTCCATCACTAATTTTTCTTCCTCGGCAGCGGATACAAAGACATTGGAGCGAGCAGTCTCATGCGGTTTAAAGCTACTATTCTCTTTTATATCTATGATTGCTATATCGGAAATGTCTTTAATAACGATGTAACTTTTGCCCTTATTACTCCGTTTCAACCATCCGAAACAGATCATTTGCGCATCTAAGAGCTGCCAGTATTTATCAACTTCAAGCGCATTCCACAATTGTTTACATATAGATCTGTCGATAACCACTTGAGTTTTCTGAGCTCCGACATGAATAAAGGTTAAACTTTCATCCACACCTCTGATTGCGCCGTAAAAAAAATATGGGATCTTCGTATTTGTAATACTTCCAACCTGGAAAAACTGCTTAACCCGTTCATTCGACAAATAAGTTCTGTCTTTATAATGGAGAGTGAGTCCAGTGCTTCTTAAAAAACGAGAGGAGTAAAGGCAGAATTTTAGTAATTGAATTAGATTTTTTCTCGATGCACGAATCTTCTCGCTACTGATTACATGGCTTTTCCCTTTATCACCTGCTAGCTTAACTTTTGATGATAATTTTGAGCTTTGAGCCCCTTTACTATCTTTATCGAGCAGTTTCTCGAATAACGCTCTTGACGTTGAATCTATTTCAATTTCACCGGTTGAATTTTGAATTTTCTCAACTGCTTCGATATAGTGCTTTTCTTCACGTTTACGACGCAGAGAGGAGCCTTCATTGGCTTTCTTTATTTCATCACATTTGTCTTCATGCACCTCGCCGGGCATTAACCCAAAATAGGCCTGACTCCCATTTTTTGAGGCCTTGACAAACTTAGTAGAAGCATTGCATCCGTAACATTGTAACTCCCCTTTATTAGCTTCACGCTGGGCATCGTCAATCAACTCATACTCATAATATGCATAATGGGTTGTCATTCCATTTCTACTGTGTTTTGAAAAATCCACTGATAATCTCTACTGCTCTCTATATTTTTATCAAAAACTTGCTAAGTCACATTTGTCATCGGAGTTGACGATCTGCCTATTCATCTTTAAGGCAGCATTTTTAATTTTGCCTTAAGAACGACTTTTGACAAATCGACGGATGCTACCAGTCTTACTTTCCTGAAGGTAAGGTTGTTCCCATGGGTAACAGCCACAGATTTCCGTATCTCGGCAAATTTCGCGATTTGTCAGGTAATTGATAGCCGGGTTCATCCTTCGACTCGTCCATCCAAATTTCTCAGCCATTTGGGGGACGTTCGTAGGGAAGTTATTGTCATTTATCAGTGAAGAAGCAAGTCGCAATGCATCCTTTTCTGGATCCCACTCCATGAACGCCTTGTCAAACTCAACGAAAAGCTCTTTGTCTGGGATAACGCTAAAGTGGTCATCTTTGATGAAATTTCTTAGTTCATATAAAGCATCTATCGCATCATCTTGGCTTAACCCCGTCTTTTCCAAAAGCTCATCCATAGAAAGACTAGGGTCATTGCTAGAGCCATGTTCAGATTCCAAACAAAATGTTTTTGCTATTGTCGTTGCAGCAACGCTGAAGCCAGTATCAGGTAGGTCTTGATCTATAGGAGATTTCCCCAATTTTGGCTTTCTTGATATACCATGAATATCATTAATTAATTGGGATAAGTTACCGTCATCTTTAATCTCTGGGCTGTAACGCCCTGAAAGTAAAGGTGGCAGTTCTGTATGAGGTAGTTCATATCGCAAAGGTATAAATTTACATTTTTCATCCAGCATTCTTACTAGCCCGGCGTCCATTTCTTGTTTGACCCAAGGCTTTTCAACGGACTCTTTGGACAACAAAACAACGAAGTGGGTACACACCCCTAAGCCTTCATCGATTCGCTGCCTTAAACTGTCACCTGATTGAATCTCCCATTCTGCCCACCAAGTATCAATGCCATTTTTCATCAGCTCTTTGGCGATTTTTTCTGCTATCGGATGGTTTTCCCACGCAAAACTAAGAAATACTTTAGGTGACACTATTTTTCTCCTTACAACGAAGTCAACCTTATTAGACTCCTGTTCGGGCAGTTTGGATTGAATATGCTCTAGCAGTTCTTTTGACCCTTCGACCTTTAAAGACATGTCTGACAAAGAGCTTCCAAATACAATAACAGTTGGAAATTCTCTGGTTCTAGGGTGGCAAATTGATCGAAACCGTTCTCCCATTTCTGCTTTTGTTATTTCTAGAACACCATCTTCTAAGCTTTTGGCAAAATCATTTGCATTAAACTTTTTTCCATTGAAAGTAAGCATTCTCACTCCAGAAATTTGGTCAAATCATACAAATCCAGCCGAGCAGGACTTAAGTCATAACTTTAACAAAAAAACCTATCAAGTTATTCTAAACCGACAGGCGTTAAAAAATCACTCAGAGGCTTTGCCAACGTTAATGCCTCCCTATCACCAACAACATCTAATCGATTCAATTTTTTATGGGGACCGTATAAATCCCAGTTTCCTTGGTGCATTCCAACCACAATGTTTAAAGGGTGTACCTTTTGAATCGCAGCTATCATTTTTAAATGCATGGCTTGAGCGCTTCCTCCCACAAACAAAGTCGGCGCTAAATGAAAGCCCGTATCATCCTTCGTAACACCACATGTTTGATCAGTATGCCAGGAGTGTGCTGTAACAAACATGCCGATGAACGACACCATCAATTCAGGGAATGGCGGAAGGGACTTGCACTCATGCGCAGCAATCACATCTTTGCTTGATACCCGGTAGAACGAACGCTTACCTTTTGCATAGTCTTCATCCTTAACCTTTTCGATATGCGTATTCCTTTTGACTACTGAAAGGTCAGGAGCAAAAGAAATGTATTCATCTAGCTCTGAATAAATTTTAAGTTGCTGTCTGATCTCATAAGCTCTTTCACCAAGCGATGCGACAACAAAAGAGAAGTTATTTGGGTTGCCACTAGGCGATGTGAGGTAACGAAACTCACCATCACTGGTCAGATTTTCGACCGAGATATCAAACTGCATTTGCTCATAATAATCGAGCAGTGCGTGAAAGCACCCAATCTCAAATGAAGCAGAAAGCTCTCTTTGCTTTTTGTTATATACCAACGAATGGTCATCAACAAATCGCGTGACCATGTTTTCAACGTCAGACAACCACTCACTACTCGTCTTCATGAAGTTCCTTCGCAAGATTGAAAATGATGTCGTTGGCTGAATTCAGTCCCATGACAAAACTATTTATTTCGGATCTCGCGATGATGTTATTAAAACTTTCTACCGCTTTATTGATTTTATGGCTTCTGGAAGCGTTGAATTTAATACTTGCGCCGTAAGTGATTGGTATCTCAGAGCCAAGTCCGTTCAATGTTGAGCTTCGTGCCGAGCTATCTAGTGGACCAAGTACAAGTTGATAAAATGAATTAAGTACAAATACCACCTTTAGCATTTCGTCATTCCAGTTATTGGAATAAAGCTTAATAAGGTGCGTGTTGTCTTTAGCCTTTATGTACTCTAACTGTCGTTTGAACGCGGAAACTCGTTTATCGATAAGCTGCCGCAGTTCGTATTCAAGATGTTGCGAAAGCTGCTTTTGAATTTTTTCGTGAGCCACGCGAATCCTCCTATCAAACTATTTAGATGCAAACCCCTTAGAGGCTTCGACTTCAAATTGCAATGGGTGCATCTGCAATTATCCCTAAGCTCCTGAGTCAGCGACGGCATGTATTGAAAGAACAAAGTAGTGCATCTACTGATACAAAATTAGTATCGCTCGTTAGAGTTTCCCATTCTTCTGATTAAGTCCCCTCGTAACGTTCTTAATTGATAATCTGCCAACGATACTCCTAATATGGCCGGAACCAGTAATATTTGCATTACTGGCAACTGAAGAACCAATATAGGGGTTAAAGACTCCTTTTTATAGTAGAAAATACTCGCTATTAAATAACCGAAATTTCTTCTCCAAAGCACATATCAACTAGGCTTTGAAATCGAATTTATTAATATCAACGTTGTTGGGTCTAACAACCTCTGTCACCTGAAACCAAGTGAATTACTTTCCCTTTATTTTGCTTAGAGAAACTTTATATCCAAACTTTACGGAATGATGAGATAACATTTTTATCAGCCAGTCGAATGTGCTTTTACTTATAGTTTGGCAATTCTCTAGTTCATTTAATGGTGCTATCTCATTTTGATGATTTATGTTGGTAGGTATGCACAAATTTGAGATCCCCCCCGATGAGCATATAACTAGCGAATCAGAAAAGTGAAAACTAGTTACGGAGTCCAGAAGGTCAGCATGTGAATCTACAACGTCAAGAATCTCAATGGCTAGCTCATGATAAGTAAGACTGTAGTGATCTGAGTTTCTTTCAATAGGTGTTATACCCTTTTGCATTAACGCAAACTTGATTTTGTTTTCAAAGCGTTGTGCGTCATTAGAATATTCATTATTCAATCTAAAAACAACAACATCTGAACTTCCGTTCACAAAAGGACGGCCGGTTGTCATCGACACCTGAAATCCAAGTTTACTCCCATTTCCTTTAACTCCTGTTCGAATATAAAACAATGGAGGAACCGCTCTATTTGCAGGCAACTGAGGATAAAAATGAATAGATTTAGATGCTAGATTAGGAAATGTTGAAGTCATCAACACTCCTTTAGCCAGAGAAGCTAAACATCTATCCAACTCACTCGATGTTTTTGGTTTTGTTTGGTTAATACATTTCCAAATGTCTGGTAGTTTTGCTGGATATCTTATTGATAAAGGAATCGTCAACTTCAGTCCAAATTTCACAAGATGATTAACAACAGACAAAGTCGGGATAACTTTGAGTGGAATTGAATTCTCTACACAAATCACACCAACAAGTTGACGTCTGTTATTGAAGCTTAACTGTTTATGGACAAAAGAATTTATCTGGTTTTCCAAATAGTTCACATGTTCGGACGTGCTTACAAGCGTGAGGTCCCCTCTATCTGAAATGAATCTACATTTAACAGATTTACAAACTGATACTAACAGCTTCTTTGAAATTATGGATGTTAGGTCCACACCTCTCATTTTATAGCTATGGATATTGCCTGCACTAAGTGCATATTCTGGTGTCACTATTTCACTGATCTGGCAAACCATCGCTGAAGATATACAGTCATTTTTTGGGTTGTTAGTGAAAAGGTGGCTTATCTGCTCAACAATAAAGTTTGCATACTCATCAGCAGCTAAAGAGATGTTGCTAACATCTTTGCCACATACATTAGCTGCAACCAACGCGAAAATAGGTAGATTATTTTTGTCTGAATAATTTTTCTCGTTTACATAAGAATTGTTCACTTAGCTATCCAGTCGTTATAAAACCAAGTACCCGATTGATTTACTTAAATCACCCAATGAGGATTATAGTCCGTGGACGATTAAGCAACAAGACTAGATAGTCTGACGTTTACATCACTTTCAATATATCTATGAACAGTATTAGGTACGATGTCGGACGCTTAATTAAAGAAAAAAGAGTTGAGTCAGGTATGACTCAGGAAGCCTTTGCTCTGCTCGCAAAGGTTGATAGAAGTTATATGGGTAGGATAGAACGAGGTAAAGCTAATATTTCTATCGAATTATTATACAGATTGGCGTTCGTACTTAAATGTGAAGTATATGAACTGCTACCCAAATCAACAGTAGAGTCGATTGACTAGCCACCTGCTTATCCGAGCAAAATTATTACCAGTGTTTTATAGTTAAATTCTCACTTGCCTATAATCTTCTGTTGCTTATGCATATCACTAAAGAGCTCATTAGTTACAACTACGATAACACCCCCTTTCAGCACCACATATTAATCGCAAACTTGGGCATTGAAAAACACCTGTTGAGTTACGTTAATATCTACTTGAAAGAAAAATGCACAAGTAGTTCAAAAACAAGTGAAAACTATGCCAATAATCTAAAGAACTTTTTCACCTATCTATATAAAACACTTCCTAAGGAAATTAGACACTCTTCGGACTTTTGGCTTAGCGCCTCAACGGAGTACATAAAGCGATGGCAACGTTATCGGGTCCGAAACCGAGACAAACTCAAGAAGACATCGCCGTCAGATGAAACTATTTACAATCAAGCTTCGCTTGTAATGGAATTTTATACATGGGCAGCAGATAACGACTTACCAGTAAGATTTCAAAAGAAATCGTTAAACGACAAAAGTAAAAGTAAAAGCTGGCGTTTAGATTTCAAAAAATACAGTAAGCAGAAACGAAAAACACAACAAGTATCCCAAGATTCAGGGCTAGAAAACATCAGTACGGAAAAAAACAAATATCAAAGAACCCGTAAGTTGTACTGTATGTCAAATGAAGATATTACCAGTCTTTTAGGCGCTTACTCTGACCCAGTCTATAGCGCTTGCTTAATGCTTAGCCTGGCTACTGGAATGCGAGAAGAAGGAGTTTGTCAATTCCCATACATTGGTACAGGGCACAACGCCCACATACGCACTTATCCTGATATTTTAGCGACCATTCACAACTCTTCTAAAACATTCGATTTTTCAATCAAAGAGAAAGGTAAAAAGCGCACCATTCAAGTGAACCTCGCTGCTTGGAAAGCGATATGTGAAAATTATTTGCCACTCTACCATGAACGAAAAGTTAAGTTTTTGGAGTATCGTAAAACTCTTCCAGAGCATGAGCGCCCGCCAATCAATTCAATATTCTTTTTAACCAAAAAAGGTAGACCTGTAACTCCGAAAAAAATCAGTCAGGTTACATGGGCACAAAAGGAAAAGCACTTAGAAAATTTTAAATTCACTTTTCATGATGGGCGGGGATGGTTCATTACTCGCTTTTTAATTCGTCACTTAACGCGAGAGCAGATATCAAATCATGTGTTTGATATAACAGTTGCTGAAATGCTTAAAGAACAAATCGGCCACGAGGATTTTGAAACAACATACAAACATTATGTGAAAGTCGCTTCACTTATCCTCGAAACAATGGACGGCAAGTTTGACTACAGCGTAGCTGATGATGAGTTCTGGGGAACATTAGGTTAATGCTTTTATAGCAAAATAAGGAAATGTTCAGTTCTAACGTACACTGTAGTAGGATGGATGGACTATTTAAGCGTACATAATCAATATTTTGAGTGCAATCTGTGGTAGAAGCGTACATTAATCTGAATAACTCAACCCTACACCACATGGGGCGGGTGACAGAGCGATTTGATAAAACTTCAAATTTGTACACTTTGAGTAAAATGAGATTTAGTACAGACCTCCCTACCCCAGTGAAATACTTTAACCCTGCGATTAAAGAAGAATATAAAAAGATCGAAAAAATTGCAGAGAACAAGCTAATTGAAATGGCACCAGAAGCATTTCGAGAAGACTACGCTGCGCTTATTGATCATCACTACCATAGTGAAGAAGAAGCTTTTATTGTGAAAGCAGCAGACGTACTTTGCGCTTACCTAAAAACGCTTGAAGAATTAGCTGCTGGTAACCAAGAGTTTAAGCTGGCTAAGAAAAGATTAGATAAAACCCTTAAAGAATATCATTCTGAAGAGGTGGACTACTTCTTAACGCGTTACGTACCAAGCTTTTCTTTAAGTCTTGATGAAATTACGCAAGACGATATGTGAGCGAGGCGGCTAACAGCCCATAAATCACTATACTGACGAATAGAAGTAGCATACACAGCAAGGCAGCGAGGTTTTTTTGGCAACAAGCGATTGGGAATTAGCATTACACGAGCGTCGTTTACCCCGTAGCGAAACAAGAGACGGCGATCATCGCAATCCATATCAACGTGATAAAGCGCGCGTTCTTCACAGCGCCGCCTTTCGTAGATTGCAGGCAAAAACCCAGGTGCTCGGTGTGGGGCTGAGCGACTTCTATCGCACTCGACTAACCCACTCTCTAGAAGCCGCCCAAATTGGCACCGGTATTACTGCCCAACTTTGGGTGAAATTTCCAGATATTGCCTCGACGTTAGCGCTTGATCCTACGTTAATCGAAACCCTCTGTTTGGCTCACGATATTGGTCATCCCCCATTCGGCCATGGTGGTGAAATTGCGCTTAATTACATGATGCACCAATACGGCGGGTTTGAAGGAAACGGACAAACTTTTAGGATCATCACTCAGCTAGAGCCCTATACCGCCGAACACGGCATGAATTTATGCAGAAGAAGCGTGTTAGGCTTGGTTAAATATCCGAATTTTATCGATGCCCTTCATAGTAAAGGACCTACGCCAGAGCGCCCTGTTTCACTTCGTCAGGTGAAGGCCCACGACTGGCATCCGCCAAAAGGTCTGTTTCGCTGCGATGAGCCCCTGTTCGACTGGCTACTT
>MDSY01063938.1_pt1 | contig 35085 bp, 41 predicted proteins | sample 811131 | NCBI WGS metagenome assembly MDSY01 (sample SAMN05326643, study PRJNA326480) | marine metagenome | isolation source: seawater | place: Atlantic Ocean: South West | collected 2010 | reverse complement strand
GATTAGATACCCTTGGGAAACACCCCCGGAAAATGGCGGGATGATTGAGATCGCCGAAGCGGTGTTTTGGCTGCGCTTGCCGCTTCCGATGAAGCTGGATCATGTGAACATCTATGTGCTGGATGATGGGGACGGTTGGACCCTGATCGACACTGGTATGAAATCGCGCAAAGTGCAGGGCATGTGGCAACATCTTTTGGATGGTCCCTTGCGGAGCAAGCCGGTCAAGCGTGTGGTAGCCACCCATCATCATCCTGATCATATTGGGTTTCATGGCTGGTTCGTGGAACAATTTGGTGCGGAATATGTCTCGACCCAAGTGGCCTATCTCACGGCCCGGATGCTGACGCTTGATGTTCAAGACAGCTACTCGCCAGGGCAGATCGACTTCTACCGCCGGGCGGGAATGCGCGCGGATTTGCTGGCCAAGCGTGAGACTGAGCGTCCGTTCAACTTCTCCGATATGGTGCATCTGATCCCGGTTGGCTTTACGCGGATTGAAGAGGGTGATGTGATTGAAATGGGAAGCCGCATTTGGGACATTCGTGTGGACCATGGCCATGCGCCGGGTCATGCAAGCTTTTGGAGCCGTGACGATAATTTGGTTCTGTCAGGTGATCAGGTGATTGCCTCGATCAGCTCAAATATTGGTGTCTACCCGACCGAACCCGACGCTAACCCCTTGGCGGAATGGATGAACAGCTGCGCGCGTCTGCAAGAGTTTGCCACCGCGGATCATCTAGCTTTGCCGGGTCATAAACTGCCATTTATCGGAATGCCCTTGCGGTTGAAGCAATTACTGGAAAATCATCACGGGGCTTTGGACCGTTTGCGGGCGGATCTTAAAAGCCCCAAGACAGCTGGAGAGATCATGCTGGCCGTGTTCAAGCGCAATATTGGAGACGGTGAATATGGGCTGGGGCTGGTTGAGGCCTTGGCACATTGCAATTATCTTTGGCATGCAGGCGAGGCTAGCCGCACTTTGGATCAGGATGGTGCATACCGCTGGGTCATAAAATAATATGGGCGTTGGGTCATTATATTGCATAACACGCGCTTTATTGCCGCTGCTGGCGTCTGAACCCGTGACAAATGCTTTCACTGCGGCTAGTGGAAATTAAACTGTAGATGGAGTTGTCACAATGGCTGATCAAAAACACGAACATGGCTCTATGAGCACTGACGACCAAGAAAAAACGTTTGCAAGTTTTATGGGGATTGTGTCCAAATCGACCGTTGTGATCGTTATTGCATTGGTTTTGCTCTATTTGATCAACGGCTAAAGCGGATTTATCTTATGCGGTTAGCACTTTTGCTTTTTGCTTTGCTGACCGTATTTGGATGTACTGAGCCCACCGCATGGGCTCCTGACGATAAGATAGACGCTATGCGCTACCTGCATCCCGGTGGTGGGACTGTGACTTTGGTGACCGTCTCAAATGTCGGCAGCGGCAGTGGCGCTCATTCTGCTTTGATTGTGAATGCCTCCGAGCGGGTAATTTTTGATCCCGCTGGTAGTATGAAGCATGAAAGCTTGGCCGAGCGTGGTGATGTGCTTTACGGTGCCAACCCGGCGCTTATTGACAGCTTTATAGATTATCATACCCGCAGCGACTTCTATACTCAGGTTTAAACCGTGGATGTCTTGCGGAAGACCTGCCGGAGCGGATTAAGAGCAATGGTGCTGTGTATCAATCGTTTTGCGCTCAAAGTGTCAGCCGTTTGTTGCGCCAAACGCCGGGCTTTGAGAACATCAGCGCAACATTTTTTCCTGGAAAACTTTCTGAAAGCTTCGCTAATCGCGCTGATGTTCGTGCCGTGACTTTTTATCAGCCGGACGACACGAACAAGTGCGCTAATTTCTATGCTTGGTTGGGTCAAAAACCCATGTTCAACATCGAATAAAGCGTGACCGCACCTGCCCCAATCGCGATCAACAGATTGCGGCTCCAAACCCCGACTGCCAACGTCATGGCTGCCGCCACAAATCTTGGTAGGTCAAACACACCGCCGGTTGCGCGGGGCATGAAGACCAAAGGTGCTATGATCCCTGGCATAACGGCCACAACTGTATAGCGCAGATGTCGTTTTGCCCATTCCGGCAGCTCTTTATTGCCTATGATTCCCAAAAACGAAAAGCGTAGCAGCCAGCTGCCAAATGCAAGGCCTGCGATAATCATCCAAAGGGTGGTTGGGGAAACATTCATGCAGGTGCCTCCATGCGGCGTTCCAGCTCAGCGCCAAGCAGCAAGGCGACAATGGCTGCAATGATCAGGCCTAAACCATAAGGGACTGGGGCGAGAACGAGCGCTAGCATTGCAGCAGTGAAGGCCGCCGCAACCTGTGGTACTGTACGTAGGGCAGGCGCCACCAACGCGATAAAGGCAATCGGCATGGCAAAATCAAGCGCCAGCCAGTCAGGCACGCGCGCGCCCAACCATGCGCCAATACCAGTTCCAATGACCCATATAGCCCCCACCAGTCCTGTTGCTCCAAAGTAGAAGGCCAGTTTCTGTGACAGGGTCATCTCAGGATTGTTTTGGTATTTGGCGTCTGACAGAGCAAAGCTGTGGTCTAAGATCGAATAGGCCACGAGAGCACGGGTCCAAAATGGGGCTTTGCCCAAATGTGTAGCTAAGGTTGCGGAATAGAGCGCCATGCGCAAATTCACGGTTAGGCCCACGATGATCACGACGATAGTCGGTGCTTGATCATGCATCAGCGATAGAGCAGTGAATTGTGCCGCCCCGGCAATTACAGCCAGTGAAAAAGTTATGGAGGTGAAAATATTCAGGCCAGATTCAGCTGCCAAAACGCCAAACACCATCCCATAGGGGCCAACCACAAAGCAGAAGGGCAAAGCCCCCCAGAAGCCTTTCCAAAAGTCATGTCTGGCAGATAGCATCAGCTTGCCCTATCTATGGAGGTGTCGTTGTTGTGGTTGTATAGGAGATTCCCATGGCCCAAGCCAAGCCCTGTTTGATTGCGCCGGATCCCGATGCTTTAGGATTAACACGTCAAGTTCTGGGTGTTGACCACCTTGGCGCTGAAATCTCGTTGAATGTGGTTGAGGAACGCCCCCTGACGATTTGGCTGAACGGCCAAGAAATTGTGACTGCCATGACCATTGGTGATTATCCAGAATTTTTGGCGCAGGGTTTTCTGAGCAATCAGGGCATGCTGTCAAAAGATGAGATTGTTGAGGCGGTCGATTTTGACGCCGAGTTGGAAACGGTTGTGGTGCGCACTAATACCCCCACCAACTACGAAGCCAAACTAAAGAAAAAAACCCGCACTTCTGGTTGCGCGGTGGGAACAGTGTTTGGGGATATTATGGAGGGGATCGAGGGGTTACGCTTGCCAGAAGCCACCATCCACACCTCATGGCTCTATAGCCTGTCACGCCAGATTAACCAAATGCCAAGCCTTTATCTGAGTGCCGGAGCCATTCACGGCACCGTGCTTTGTGAGCAGGATCAACCTTTGGTCTATATGGAGGATGTTGGGCGCCATAATGCGGTGGATAAAGTGGCTGGATGGATGCGCGCGAGCCAAACCTCTGGGGCGAATAAAATCCTTTATACAACGGGTCGATTAACCTCCGAGATGGTGATCAAATGCGCTTTGATGGGCATTCCAGTCTTGGCAAGCCGCTCGGGTTTTACCGCTTGGGGTGTTGAATTGGCCCAGCAGGTCGGGCTGACTTTGATCGGACGAATGCGGGGACAAAGGTTCCAGTGTTTGGCTGGGCAAGAACGACTGGTTTATGATGCGGATCCCTCTGGCGAAGATGAAGACCGCAAGCACCGCCGAAAGTCTGCACAATGACTGAGCTTTTAGGCGTCATATTGGCGGGCGGGCAAGCGAGTCGCATGGGGGGCGGGGACAAGTCCCTCCTGCCTCTTGCTGGAAAGCGGGTCATTGATCACGTGTTGGAGCGTTTGCGCCCACAGGTTGCAGCCATGGCTTTGAACGCCAATGGTGACCCGGAGCGCTTTGCTGAATTTAATCTGCCGGTGGTGGCGGATTCTGTGGCTGAATTTCCGGGTCCATTGGCTGGTGTCTTGGCTGGGTTAGATTGGGCGGCAGAGCGCGGGGCGAAGTATATCCTCACCGTGGCAGCGGACACGCCATTTTTCCCAATGGATTTACAGGTCCGTCTTGAACAGGCGCGGCTCGCGGCGGATCTACCCATCGCATTGGCGGCAACGCAAGGGCCGGGCAAGCTGTACCGTCATCCAACCTTTGGGCTTTGGCCAGTAGCGCTGCGTGAAGATTTACGTCAGGCTTTGGCCCTAGGCCTGCGCAAAGTGGTGCTTTGGACCGATCAACATGGCACCGCTGAGGCTCTATTTTCCAGTGATCACTTTGATCCATTTTTTAATATAAATATGCCAGAAGATTTGGTAAAGGCTGAGGCGATGCAATGAATGTATTTGGAGTAACGGGCTGGAAAAACGCAGGTAAGACCGGGCTCATGGAGCGTTTGGTAGCCGAAATCATCGGACGTGGCTTTAGTGTGTCTACCCTGAAACATGCCCATCACACCTTTGACGTGGATCATCCCGGCAAAGATAGCCATAGGCACCGCATTGCGGGTGCCTCACAGGTGCTATTGGCCTCTACAGAACGTTGGGCCTTGATGAATGAGCATCGCGGGGCTGAGGAGCCAAGTTTGACAGAACTTCTCGCCAAGCTGGACCCGGTGGATGTGGTATTGATTGAGGGCTGGAAGCGCGACAGCCATCCGAAGGTTGAGGCATGGCGCGCGGAAACTGGCAATCCTTTGATCGCGCCCAATGACCCAACGATCTTAGCCGTAGCCAGTGACACGGCCTTAGAGATTGACCGCCCTGTGTTTGATTTGGATGACACTGCCGCCGTGGCGACTTTCATCCTTTCCCATTTGGGTATGACAAAGTGAGCAAAGCGCTGAAACTCCGCAACGATTGTTTTGCTCTGCCTGCTGGCGTGCATTGGACCCCTGTGGATGAGGCGCTCAGCTTGCTTGAGGCGCGATTGCAAACTGTGGTAGATAACGAGGCTTGCGCGGTTGAGGCCTGTGATGGCCGTATCTTAGCGCAGGCAGTTATGGCCCCAAGATCACATCCGCCCTGCGCCAATTCTGCGGTGGATGGGTATGTTTTTTCTGGCGGCCTCACACCCGGCGCGCATTGCTTGGATCTTCAAGGCGGACGCTCAGCGGCCGGCGAGGCCTTTGGCGGAGTGGTCTCAACGGGCCAAGCGCTCCGCATACTTACTGGGGCAGCTTTGCCTGAAGGTGCCGATACAGTGGTGCTGCAAGAGGACGTCACGGTTGAGCATGGTAAGCTTTATGTAAACGGGCCGCTCAAAGCTGGGGCCAATGCGAGGAAAGCGGGTGAGGATGTCGAGTGCGGGGCGGAGCTCTTCGAAGCTGGCCACCGGGTTCAGCCTCAAGATATTGGAGTGTTAATCTCTGTCGGTGTGGCTGAGGTGAAGGTGTTTAAACCTTTGCGGGTGGCGATCATCTCAACCGGGGCAGAGCTCTGCGTGCCGGGAGCTGAGGTCAGAACAGATAAAATTTTTGATGCCAATCGACCGATGCTCAAGGCGGTCTTGCGGCGCTGGGGCATGGATGTCGTTGATATGGGGATCGTGCCTGACAACGCGAAACTTGTGCGTCAAACCTTGGACAAGGCTGCTGAGCTGGCGGATGTGATCCTAACCTCTGGCGGAGCCAGTGCGGGGGACGAAGATCATATGTCGGCGGTTTTGAGTAAGACCGGAAATATGGCGCTCTGGCGTATCGCGGTCAAGCCCGGGCGACCCCTGGCTTTAGGTGTCTGGGGTGGTGTTCCGGTATTTGGTTTACCGGGCAATCCCGTCGCAGCATTTGTCTGTACCTTGATCTTTGCACGACCTGCGTTGTTGCAGTTGTCTGGGGCTGGCTTCTTGGCACCGCAAGCCCTCACGCTGCCAGCCGCATTCGCCAAAACTAAAAAAGCGGGACGCCGCGAGTATCTGCGCGCGCGCTTGCGGGATGGCTCTATTGAGGTGTTTGGCTCCGAAGGTTCGGGCAGAGTGTCGGGGCTGTCTTGGGCGGATGGTTTGGTTGAGTTGTCGGATCAGGCGGCGGAGATTTCCGCCGGTCAACCAGTCACGTTTTATCCATATAGTGTTTTTGGTCTATAGCGCTTAGAATCAGATGAATTTCACAGCCAGAATTTCATAAGACCGGGTGCCGCCTGGCGTACGAAACTCAATGCTGTCGCCTTCTTCTTTGCCGATCATCGCCCGCGCCAAAGGGGAGCGCATGTTGAGCTTGCCGCTTTCAATATCCGCTTCAGGTTCACCCACCACTTGATAGGTTTTTTCTTCATCGGTGTCTTCATCAACCAAAGTCACCGTGGCGCCAAATTTGACCGTACCTGATAGGCTAGCCGGATTAATTATGTCAGCGCGACCCAAAATAGATTCCAGCTCTTTGATTCGGCCCTCGATGAATCCCTGCTTTTCGCGCGCAGAGTGATATTCGGCATTCTCTTTTAAGTCGCCTAATTCACGTGCTTCTGCAATCGCCCGGATGATGGTGGGGCGTTCAATCGATTTCAGTTTTTTCATTTCGGCTTCAAGCCTGACCGCACCAGTACGGGTTAGTGGGACTTTTTCCATTGAAATAACACTCTTTATTGTAAGTTAACCTACCTGACCCAAGCCGAAGGCTTTTGGCAAGGGTCAAGAGTCATTGTCGTTGGTTTTTTTGAAAAATTGTTCGAATTTAACTTTAACAAACCATCTCATATTCGGTTCCGTCATCATCATGGAAATAAAACCGTTTGCCGAGCTCATAATCTGAATGGGAGTAGATTTCGAAATATTTGGGCACGCGGTCTTTGGTCGATGATAAATCATCGCAGACCAATGCGACATGGTTCAATCCGTCACGTTGTGCGTAAGCCTTGTGTTTTGAGGCTTCGGTCACAGCAGGTTTTCCATTGCCGAAATTAAGGTGCAATTGGATGAACTGCCGCGGGGTTGCACATCCAATAAGTCGTATTGGGCGCGGTTCAGTCGTGTATTTCAGACGCATCTCAACGAGCGGATCAACGCCCTAGAAGGTCTCCGCGACACTCTTGACGGCTGCATTTGCTGTGGCTGTTTGGGTCTGGCTACCTGTTGGCTTTACAATCTGGATGATGTGGCGGCCCAAAAGGGCGCTGGGCTCCTCTATTTGATGTAAGAACCGGTCAAAAATGCGAAATAACGTCGCCTTTTTCCCTAGGAAGCCGCGTCATGATTGACCTGCCTTTCTCACATGGCATAGACCTTGTAACGAAATTGAGATTCTAGCCTGTTTTTCACTGATGGGGCCGATAGCAAGGGAGTTGAGATGTCAGATATTGAACGCGAGACCATGGAGTATGATATTGTGATCGTGGGCGCCGGCCCATCTGGCCTGTCTGCCGCGATCCGCTTGAAGCAATTGAATGCAGATCTTGAGGTTGTGGTGCTCGAAAAAGGCTCAGAAGTGGGCGCGCATATTCTATCTGGTGCGGTTTTAGACCCCTCAGCGCTCAATAAGCTGATCCCCGATTGGAAAGCCAAAGGTGCGCCGCTGAATACGGCTGTGACCGAGGATAATTTTTATGTTTTAGGTGAGTCTGGCCAATTGCGCCTGCCAAATATGATCATGCCGCCTTTGATGAGCAATCATGGCAATTACATCGTGTCCATGGGCAATGTCTGCCGCTGGCTGGCAGAACAAGCTGAAGAACTGGGAGTTGAAATATTTCCTGGCATGTCCTGTTCAGAATTAGTGTTTCATGAGGATGGAGCCGTCAAAGGTGTGGTCGCCGGTGAGTTTGGCAAGAATGCTAATGGCGGCCCCTCTGACGCTTATGAACCGGGCATGGAGTTGCATGGTAAATATGTGTTTCTCTCTGAAGGTGTGCGGGGATCCTTGTCTAAACAAGTGATCGTCAAATATAATCTAGATGCGGACTGTGATGTGCCAAAATTTGGCCTTGGCATGAAAGAGATTTGGGAAGTGAAGCCTGAGCATCACAACCCGGGTGAAGTGACTCATTCGATGGGCTGGCCGATGGGCTTTAAGCAGTCGGGCGGATCTTTCATGTATCATCTTGAAAATAAACAAGTATATGTCGGTTTTATCATTGATTTGAACTATAAAAACCCGCATCTTTTTCCCTATATGGAATTTCAGCGCTTCAAGCATCATCCGCGGATTGCCAAAGTTCTTGAGGGCGGCAAACGCGTGGCCTATGGTGCGCGCGCTGTGACGAAGGGTGGGTTTCAATCTATTCCACAGGCTTCTTTTCCCGGTGGTGCGATGCTGGGCTGTTCGGTGGGGCTTGTGAATCTCCCGCGCATCAAGGGCAACCACAACGCGATGCATTCTGGCATGGCTGCCGCTGAAGCTGCCTATGCTGCGATCACAGCGGGTCGCTCGGGTGATGTGCTGAAAAGCTATGATGTGGAGTTGCGCTCCGGTCCTGTTGGCAAAGACCTCAAAACCGTGCGCAACGTGGCGCCTTTGACGGCCCGGTTTGGGCCCTTGGGTGGCTTGGTGTTTGGCGGGTTTGATATGTGGTTTCAATCCATTTTCAAGTTCAGCCTGTTTGGTACAGTCAAACACGGCAAAACAGATGCACAATCAACGGGGAAAGCTGGGGATCATCCTATAATTGATTACCCAAAGCCAGATGGGAAGCTGTCGTTTGATCGGCTAACCAATGTGAGCTTTGCGATGACCAATCATGAGGAAAGCCAACCATCGCATTTACATCTCACAGATCCTGCATTGCCAATCTCGGTAAATTTGCCCCAATATGCTGAACCTGCTCAGCGGTATTGCCCGGCTGGGGTCTACGAAGTGGTTGAAGAAGACGGCAAAGATGCACGGTTTGTTGTAAATTTTCAAAACTGTGTGCATTGCAAGACATGCGATATCAAGGACCCAAGTCAGAACATCACATGGGCTACCCCCCAAGGTGGGGACGGGCCTAACTATCCCAATATGTAATCTGAGTAATCTGAAAATTCAATTGGGTTTGGGGCAATGGGCGAAAATACACATGGCCTCAATTGTTTTCGCAGCACAGCCGTCCTAGGGTTGTGATCATCAGGGAGATGCCGGTGCCAAATGTATTTATGAAATTTTTAAAGATTTGCACCTTAGTTGGTGCACTTGCAATTGGTGCGCCCGGTGCGCAGGCTCAGCAAGCTTCTGGTCCCTATATTGCTGCGCGTCAGGCGGCCATGGCTCATGATTATGGCTTTGCCTCTGAATATTTTGCCCGCGCTTTGGTGCAAACGCCGCAGGATCCAACCCTTATTGCGCAAACCATGTCCGCTTTTCTGGCGGCAGGTGATGTTGCAAAGGCACAAAACCTGGCACGGGTTTTAAGCACATTCCGTCAAAGTCATCCTTTGGCCGGAATTTTACAACTAGCGCAATCGTTTCAGGCTCAAGATTATGGCGGCGCCTTGACGCAGCTTGACAGCACCTCGATTGCTGGAACTGCAATTGACGATTTGCTCAGGGGCTGGGCTTTGATGGGCTTGGGCCGGGTGGGAGAGGCTTTGGCCTTGTTTGACACTGCCGCCGAAGCTGAAGGCATGCGCAGCTTTGCTCTATATCAAAAAGCTCTGGCCTTGTCGCTTGTGGGAGATTTTGAGAGTGCGGAAGCAATATTTTCTGGCAAAGACCAATCCCCTAGTGCGATTTCTTTCCGGGGCAGTTTAGCGCGGGCTCAAATCTTGGTACAGCTAGAACGCGCCGAAGATGCCATCGCCTTTTTGAGCGATTTTCATGGCGAAGATGCTGATCAGGAAGTGCTTGCGATGATCGTACAGCTTGAGGCCGGTGCTGCGGTTGAATTTGATGTGGTACGCAATGGCAGTGAAGGGGCCGGGGAGGTTCTATTTTTCCTCGCGCTGGCCTTGCGTAGCGGTGATGGTCAAGATGGGCTGCTTTTGTACACCCGCCTGGCCAGCCATTTGGCCCCGCGAAATGTGCACGCGCTTCTGCTCTCGGCACAACTTTTGGAAGTACTCGGCAATCATACCTTGGCGATTGAAGCCTATGACGCTATTCCACGCAGCCACCCGGCATTTGTCAGAGCTGAAATCGGCCGTGCGGAGGCGCTTTCTGAGATTGGTAAAACTGAAACCTCCATTGAAGTATTAGCGCAATTAGCGGAGGCTTTCCCCAATCTACGTTCCGTGCATCAAACCCTAGGTGATTTTCTGCGCCAAGAGGGCGAACATGCCCGCGCGGTACGTAGCTATGGCACCGCAATTTCATTGATTGATCAGGCCAAGCCTCGGCATTGGTATGTTTATTATGTGCGCGGCATTGCTCATGATCAATTGGGAAATTGGGAGATGGCGATGCGCGATTTTGACCGTGCTTTGGAGCTTTCGCCCAATCAATTCCAGGTGCTCAATTATGTGGGCTATTCGCTTGTTGAACGCGGTGAGCAGCTGCAAGAAGCCCTGTCTATGATCCAAGCGGCGGTCGTGGCACAGCCCCAAGCGGGCTATATCATCGACAGCTTGGGATGGGTACAATATCGATTGGGCTATTATCACGACGCAGTTGTCCAAATGGAGCGCGCGGTGGAGTTGATGGCCACGGATCCCATCGTGAACGATCATTTAGGCGATGTGTATTGGGCTGTTGGCCGCAAAACTGAGGCTCGGTTTCAGTGGCGTAGAGCCTTGAGCTTTGCCGCTCAAGGGGCCGGGGATGTTGATCCCCCGCGCATCCAACAAAAGTTAGATATTGGCCTTGATGCCGTCTTGGCAGAAGAGGGCGCGCTACCGCTGAAGCTGACTCATGACAATTAGGCTCAAGGCGCCAGCTAAGATCAATCTATGCCTGCATGTCTTGGCGCTCCGTCCAGATGGCAGGCATGTCTTGGACAGTTTGGTGGCATTTCTGGACTGTGGGGAATGGGTCGAGCTGCGGCGGGCAGCGAAAACCTCTTTGCAGATCATTGGCCCTCAATCGGCAAACCTGCCTGTTAGCGCTGACAATTTGGTACTGCGGGCCGCTGGCCTTTTTCCTGCTGGCTGTGACACCGAGATCACTTTGCATAAAACCATGCCAATTGCCTCGGGAATTGGCGGGGGCAGCTCCGATGCAGCAGCCACGTTGAATGGCATGGCCCAACTGTGGGATTTGCCTTTGCCGGATGTCACCACGCAACTTGATTTGGGTGCTGATGTGCCCGTTTGCATGCGGTCGAGGCCAGCTGTGATGCAAGGGATTGGAGAAATCATTTCACTCCTGCCCATGCTTCCGCCCCTGTTTGCCTGTTTGGTCAATCCAGCCTGCGCGGTTTCAACAGCCCTGATTTTCAATCAACTGGTGTCGAAGACAAACCCTGCGATGGATGCGCTCCCTGGAGATATTTTGCAGATCACAGATTGGTTGGCCCAACAGCGTAATGACTTGCAGGCTCCAGCAATTTTGGCCGAACCGATGGTTAATTCGGTTTTGACTGAATTACGGGCGCATGCGCCAATCGTGAGCCGAATGTCAGGGTCGGGTGCTACCTGTTTTGCGCTGTTCAAAAGCTTGGAGGTGGCACAGTTTTGTGCGCAAACCACCCAAGCCGCACACCCAAATTGGTGGACCGCAAGCGGGCCGTTGCTTGCTAGTTAAGGCGTGCCACCACGTAGTCAGACAGATCCATAAGCATGGTTTTCAACGCATGCTTGGGCATCACATCCAAGGATTCTTTGGCTTTTTCCGCCCAATATAGCGCCTGTGTTCGTGTATTTTGCAGGGTGTTGTGAGCGTGCATTAAGTTTAAAGCATGCTCTAGATCACCCTCGCCTTGTTTGCCTTTTCCGATGCATTTTTGCCAAAATACCAGCTCATCGGCATCTGCTGCAGCAACAGCTTTTATCACAGGCAGGGGCAGCTTCCGTTCACGAAAATCATCGCCGATGTTTTTGCCCATAGCATCGGTACCAGTATAATCTAATAAATCATCCACGATCTGAAACGAGATGCCTAAAGCGTCCCCATAATCTAATAGGGCTTGCACCGTCTTCTCATCCTGCTCAGCAATGACCGCGCCGACTTCCATTGCAGCTGCGAACAAAGCAGCTGTCTTGCCACGTATAACTTTGAAATAAATCTCTTCAGTGGTTTTGATGTCTCGGGCAGCTGAAAGTTGCAACACTTCGCCTTCGGCGATTGTGGCTGATGCATTGGCCAAAATGTCCAGGACTCGCAAGTTCCCAGTTTCCACCATCAGCTGGAAGGCACGTGAAAACAGATAATCACCTACCAACACGCTGGATTGATTATCCCACAACAAATTTGCAGTTGGTCGCCCTCGACGTTGCGCGCTTTCATCAACTACATCGTCATGCAGCAAAGTGGCTGTATGAATAAACTCTACAGTGGCGGCGAGATGAATATGATATGGGCCCGTATAGCCGCACATCTGTGCAGCAGCTAGCGTTAGCATCGGCCGTAAGCGCTTGCCGCCGGCATCTACAAGATGAGCCGTCACTTCAGGGATGCGTGGCGCGTGTTCTGAGGCCATCCTTAACTGGATCAAGCTGTTTACCGCGGCGATATCTTCTGACAATGCCAGCGCTAAGCGATCATGTGGTTTTGACGCGATACGGTCCAAAGCGATACCCCATTTTCCTCAAATGTCTCGACAAACCCATAGGTCTGAGCCTATGTGATAAGTCATGAAAAAATTATTGCACACCACAGATCCAACGGTAATGGCCCTCGCTCAGATGCTCCTTAGGAATGAAGATATAACCTGCTTCGAATTTGACGTCTATAGCAGTATCCTTGAAGGCAGCATTGACATATTGCCGCGCCGCCTGATGGTGGCCGACCGTGATCATTTCGTGGCAGCGGCAATCATGCGCGACAACGATATAGATTTGGGTCAATAGTGGAGATCACCCAAGATGGATTTTTGGGCGGTCGATTGACGCTCGCCCAACCCAAAGACGGATATCGCGCTGGGATTGACCCGGTGCTCTTGGCTGCGGCTTGTCCTGCAAAACAAGGTGAAGATGTGCTTGAGCTTGGATGTGGTGTTGGAGTTGCCAGCCTATGTTTGGCGGCCCGCTTGCCCGGGGTTCGGTTACATGGGGTGGAGATTTTGCCAGACTATGCCCAGTTGGCGCGGGCCAATGCGGCGCAAAATAAAGTTGAATTCGAAGTGCAGGTGAGTTGTGTCTCTGCTCGTCCAACAGCATTCTACGACCGAGAATTTCACCAAATCATTATGAACCCACCCTATTTTGAAGCGCATGCGTCTTCTATTTCTGCCGATGCCGGCCGTGCCTCGGGCCGTGCGGAGCAGGTAGCATTGTACCATTGGATTGATTTGGCCGCGAAACGTTTGCGTCCTAAGGGATATTTGACTTTGATCCAACGGGTTGAACGTTTACCGGATATTTTGTTGGGATTTCAGGGGCGGCTTGGATCAATTTCTGTGCAACCCCTGGCCCCGCGTGACGGGCGCGCGCCGCATTTGGTTTTGGTGCGTGCGCGTAAATCAGGCCGAGCGGCCTTTCAGCTTTTGGGGACGAAAAGCCTGCATTTGGGTCTGGCGCATGCACAAGGCCGCCCAGATTATGCGCCAGAGATTTCGGCGATATTGCGCGATGGTGCTGAGTTTTGCTGGCACAGTTAAGCTTTGAGCAATCTTTCGCGCAAATAACGGCTTTGTGGCGTGATGGTGCAAATCGAGCGTGACAGACTAGATTTAGTATGGTCGACTAAAAATATACGCAAATCGAGAGGAGGAACCATGAACCTAAATTCCAGAATCACTGAGTTGCAACGCAAGCATATGAGACTTGCCCAAGAGGTGGAGAGCGCCCAAAAAGCTCCAGCTTCGGATCACTTGTGGGTTGGAGAGTTGAAGAAAAAAAAGTTGCTCCTAAAAGAAGAAATTTCACGATTATCAGAAATATAACCGGTTAGTAAATCACCCGAATACAAAAACGGCTGCCTCGAAAGGCAGCCGTTGATCAGAAAGGCGATGATCAAGAGTTCACGCCATATACTGACCACCATTTGCGGTCAGTGTTGCACCGGTAATGAAACCGGCATCGTCAGAGGCTAAAAACACTACGCAACGTGCGATTTCGCTGGCTTCGCCAAGGCGACCTGCTGGGATTTGTGCGACAATGCTGTCACGAACTTTCTCAGGCACAGCCAAAACCATCTCGGTTGCGATATAGCCCGGGCAAATCGCATTTACCGTGATGCCAGCACGCGCGCCTTCTTGGGCCAATGCTTTTGTAAAGCCAATATCGCCAGCTTTTGCTGCTGAATAATTGGCCTGCGCAAATTGACCTTTTTGACCATTGATGGAGGAAATATTGATCACTCGGCCAAATTTTCGCTCACGCATACCGTTCCAGAGTGGGTGCGTCATGTTGAATACACCGTCTAAATTGGTGCGCATGACGTCGGACCATTGGTTCCGGGTCATTTTATGAAAAGGCGCATCACGGGTGATTCCGGCATTGTTGACTAACACATCGACCGGGCCCAGATCAGCTTCAACTTGAGCAATTCCAGAGGTGCAGGCGTCATATTCAGAAACGTCCCATTTATAAGTTTTGATACCGGTTTTCGCTTTGAAAACAGTGGCTTTTTCATCGTTACCGGAATAGGTTGCGGCGACTATATAGCCTTCAGATTTGAGGGCGGTGGAAATGGCGGCGCCGATACCTCGGGACCCTCCGGTTACTAGAGCGACACGGGACATGAGTTTTTCCTATATAGTTTAAATACGCAATATTCTTACCGCAATTATTAAAATTGCGCAATAATATTTCGCGCTGAATTTGATTTATTTGGGTTTGTGGTCTGCCTTCGCCAAATTTGGCAAAGGCAGATGGTGTTTAGGGCCGTTCAAGGCACATGGCGACACCCATGCCACCACCGATGCAGAGCGTGGCCAAACCACGTTTAGCACCACGGCGCTGCATTTCAAACAGCAATGTGTTTAGAATTCGGCATCCTGAGGCACCGATTGGGTGACCAATAGCAATTGCGCCCCCGTTGACGTTTACGATGGCGGGATCCCAGCCCATATCTTTGTTCACAGCGCAGGCCTGAGCGGCAAACGCTTCGTTGGCCTCCACCAAGTCCAAATCACCGACGGACCAACCGGCCTTTTCAAGGGCTTTGCGGCTTGCATAGATTGGGCCGACACCCATGATCGACGGGTCCAGCCCTGCGGTTGCGTAGCTGGCAATACGGGCCAAAGGCTCAAGACCGCGCTTTTCAGCTTCCTCGGCGGTCATAAGCAAGACTACCGCGGCGCCATCATTCAAGCCAGACGCATTCGCTGCGGTAACAGTACCACCTTCACGTACAAAGGCGGGACGCATTTTGGCCATGGCATCGAGAGTTGCGCCGTGGCGAATATATTCATCTGCATCAACGATGGTGTCACCCTTGCGGATTTTGACAGTGAATGCTGAAATTTCATCGGCGAATTTACCGGCTTTTTGAGCGGCTTCCGCTTTGTTTTGGCTTGCCACGGCAAATTCATCTTGCGCGTCGCGGCTGATTTGCCATTTCTCTGCCACATTCTCGGCTGTTTGGCCCATGTGATAATTGTTGAAGGCATCCCAAAGGCCATCACGGATCATGCTGTCTATATATTTGACATCACCCATTTTGGTGCCACTGCGCAGATGCGCCACATGCGGGGAAAGGGTCATGTTCTCTTGACCACCAGCCGCCACGATGTTTGCGTCATCCAATTGGATATGTTGTGCGGCAAGCGCCACGGCACGTAGACCAGATCCACAGACCTGATTGATGCTCCAGGCTGCAGCTTCGATCGGAAGACCGGCATTGATATGGGCTTGGCGCGCTGGGTTTTGGCCTTGGCCTGATGTCAAAACTTGACCCAAAATAGTTTCGCTCACCTCAGATTTATCGATCCCGGCGCGTGCGACAACAGCTTGCAGAACGGAAGAGCCTAGATCATGAGCCGGTGTATTGGCAAAAGCGCCACCAAAGCTTCCCACGGCAGTCCGGGCTGCAGATACGATTACGATATTTGTCATAAAGACTCTCCTCTTTAATGAGGTCTACCTTCAGCACAAAGGGTCGTTGGATATGCGCAGTTAGGCTCTCACTTTGAGGCATTTGTAAGAATTTTATCTTTAAATGACAATGGCGTGAATTTTGAAAATGCTGCATATGCAATATTTTATGCTGCGATGCGGCAAAATTATGACACAGAATTATTTCTTATGGGATTTGACGCCATGAGGGCGTGAAGGATGGGGCGACGAAGTGATATTCTTGCAGACAGTCCACCCAAGCTCGGCTAGCAATTGCGCGTCGGGTGCGATTTCAATGTTTTAAGCCACAGAAAACATCTCAAAACTCGAGGCAAAGCCACTCAAAGCTTGGATCAGCGCTTGATTGTTGAGGGTTGCACAATGCAATTTGTGAATTGCCGTCCAATTTGATAATGTCGAAAAAGAAGTCGCGCAAATGCCTAAATGAGGTTTGGCCCGCGCCAAAATTATCTAGCGCAAAGCAAATCCCTAATTTTGCATATCATTCATGAAATAGTGGGCCATTTCCGGGGCCGCCATGACGCTTGGCTCGGTGATTTCCGGTATCAGGTTCTTTGCCAACTGCAGATTACCACAAATCCCATCCCCAAGGGTGCAAATCCATATCGGATACCCAATAGATTGTGCGGACATGTTGATCTACATGCGCAAGGTCGATTGCTTAACCAGCATGGCTAAGCCCAACCGCAGCATCGCACAATCAATCATCCGGCCCATTTTGTTATTCTCAACAAGAGGGATGAAGTTTCGGGTGGAAATATGGCGTCTGGCCGGGTCAACCACTCAAATCAGACACTCAAAAAACACAATCTTGTTTGGGTCGCCGGCCTGCACAACCGGCTGAAATACCAATGTGGTGCGCCCATGGCCCAGCGGAGCCTTTGACGGTATTTAAGACGTTGGTATCACGCTTTGCCACCGCTATGCTCTGCGGATTGGGAAGGTGAGGGTTGAGCAGTTTATAATTGCCCCAGGTCATGAGGCGCCTCGCTTATGTATTGGCAACATCTCTCAACAGCCCTAACGTGAGTTGAATTGGAGGCGAAATGGAACGTTGTGGCTGGGCCGGAATAGATACAATTTATCTTGAATATCATGACACTGAATGGGGCGTTCCGGAGTATGACAGCCGCGCCCTTTGGGAGAAGTTGATTTTAGATGGGTTTCAGGCGGGTTTGAGCTGGATCACCATCTTAAAAAAGCGAGATGCTTTTCGGGAAGCCTTTGCTGAATTTGATCCGCAGGTAATAGCGACTTGGGGGGCGGCGGAGGTTGAGATCCTGCTGCAAAATGCTGGAATCGTGCGCCACCGTGGCAAGATTGAGGCCACAATAGGCAATGCACAGGCCTATCTACGGTTGACGGACGAGATGACGTTTTCGGATCGTATGTGGTCCTATGTTGAGGGCCAACCCTTGGTTGGTGGCTATGCAACCTTGGCGGATGTGCCCACCCAATCCCCGTTGAGTTTGCAGATTTCAAAGGATCTCAAGGCGGCTGGCTTCAAATTTTGTGGACCCACTATTATCTATGCGTGGATGGAGGCCTGCGGTTTGTTTAACAACCATGCCCTTGGTTGCCAGCGGCATCATGAGGTTCAATCTATGGCGCGATGAGCGCCCGCATGATGGCCAGAGCGCTGTCACTGTGCCAATTGGCATCCCCGAGAAGTCGGGCGATTTCCTGTCCATCTTGATCTAGCACGACCGTGACTGGCAATCCCAAAACCCCCATTTCACGCGCCAAAGCCTGCCGTGGGTCACGGTGGGCGGGGAGGTTATCGATCTGGATATCGTCGAAAAACGCGGCAATCTTTGCGGGTGGGTTTGGCCCGGTGGCTATGGTGACTACAGCAAAGTCATCGCGGCCCATTGTGGATTGCAAGGCCGAGAGCTCTGGCATTTCTTTGCGGCAGGGCGCGCACCATGTGGCCCAAAAGTTGAGCACAACCACTTTGCCGCTATAATCAGACAAAACGCCTTCTGAGCCATCTGCACGGATGAAGGCGACCTCTGGGGCCTTCGTTATCTCGTTGTGAAACTGAAGTTTGCGCATGTCACCCGTGCGCAGCCCTTCCAGTGCTGTGATGTCTGCATTTGCAGTGGTGGCAAGGGCCGTATAGAGAACAGCGGTAAGTAAGTAGCGCATATCACACTCCCAAAGGTTTCACTCATGACCAAATCCCAAAATCAAATGTGGGGCGGACGCTTCGCCGCCGGACCAGACGCAATAATGGAGGCAATTAATGCCTCGATTGGGTTTGACCAACGCATCGCCGCCCAAGATATTAAAGGCAGCCGCGCCCACGCCGCCATGTTGAAGGCAACTGGCATTATAACAGATAGCGACTGTACAGCCATTCGGGAAGGGCTCCTCACTGTATTGTCAGAAATTGAAACAGGGAATTTTCCGTTTCGGGTGGAGCTTGAAGATATTCACATGAATGTCGAAGCCCGGCTTAAAGAGGTTATTGGGGAGCCCGCCGGTCGTTTGCACACGGGGCGCAGCCGCAATGATCAGGTGGCCACTGATTTTCGGCTTTGGGTCCGTGATCAAACAGATGCGGTGATTTTGGGGCTTGAGGCGCTGATGAAATCCTTTTTACAACAAGCCAAAGTCGGTGCGGATTGGGTCATGCCCGGCTTCACCCATCTGCAAACCGCGCAGCCTGTGACTTGGGGTCATCATATGATGGCCTATGTCGAAATGCTGGCGCGTGATAAGTCACGGTTTGAAGATGCGCGTAAACGGATGAACGAAAGCCCGTTGGGGGCTGCGGCTTTGGCTGGGACTTCGTTTCCGATAGACCGTGAAATGACGGCAAAAGATCTAGGCTTTGATCGGCCCGCTGCCAATTCTTTGGATGCTGTATCGGATCGTGATTTTGCGCTTGAGTATCTCAGCTGTGCCAGTATTTGCGCCATGCACCTTAGCCGCTTTGCAGAAGAGTTGGTGATTTGGTCCTCGGCCCAGTTTCGTTTTGTAACCCTGTCGGATCGATTCTCGACAGGCTCGTCGATTATGCCTCAAAAGAAAAACCCCGATGCCGCTGAGTTAATTCGTGCGAAGATTGGTCGGATTTTTGGTGCAAATGTGGCTTTGATGATGGTGATGAAAGGTCTGCCGCTGGCCTATTCAAAAGACATGCAAGAAGACAAAGAACAGGTGTTTGATGCCGCTGATAACCTGATGTTGGCTTTGGCAGCGATGACTGGGATGGTCAGCGATATGACGGCAAATCGTGACAGCCTGAAAGTGGCGGCCGCCTCAGGCTTTTCAACAGCCACGGATTTGGCCGATTGGTTGGTACGCGCACTGGGAATGCCTTTCAGAGATGCCCATCATGTTACTGGAAGCTTGGTGGCAATGGCCGAAGTGCAAGGCTGTGATCTGACTAATCTGACTTTGGCGCAGATGCAATCGGTTCACGCTGAGATTTCTAATGATGTGTTTGAAGTGCTTGGCGTTGAAAACTCCGTTGCGTCTCGCGTGTCCTATGGTGGAACTGCACCCGCGCAAGTTCGGGCTCAAATTGCACGTTGGGAGGCGGCTTTGGCATGAAATACATAACCTGCTTAGCTTTTATAGCTCTTTGCGCCTGTGGTGCTGATGGGGAGCCAGAACAGCCAGTGGCCTTGGTCGGTTTGCGCGCCGCGGCCACCAGTAATTGAGGAGACCCGTGATGCGGATGATCTATTTGGCCTTGGCTGTTTGGGGCGCAGTGCACCCGATGTATTATTTTGTCTGTTGGTTTCAGGTGGAAGGTCTCAATCTTGGGCTTATGGTTGCGGCATGGCATGCCAATGCGGCCAGCAGTGGCTTGGTTTGGGATCTCACTATTGCGGCCACTACTCTTACAGTTTGGATCCTTTATGAAGTGTCCCAAACCCGGAAGTATGGGCATCTAATCTCAATCCTCGCGACCTTTGGAATTGGGGTGAGTTGTGGATTTCCGCTGTATCTTTACCTGCGAAGCAAACCCAAAACTTGAGCTGTTGGAGAATAATGTGGCAAAGGTGTTGTTTGAATTTCATAGCGTGATATGCGCAGGTCAGACCAAATAAGGCATGTGTGATGGATTATTTTTTATATCGTGATGGCGCTTTACACGCCGAAGACGTTGCTATTTCTCAGATTGCGGCGGCTGTTGGTACGCCCTTTTATCTCTATTCCTCTGCCACCTTGCTGCGGCATTTCAAGCTGTTTGATGACGCGTTGCAGGGCATGGATCATCTGATCTGCTACGCAATGAAAGCCGCCTCCAATCAAGCCATTTTGAAGCTTTTGGGAGATGCGGGTGCGGGTATGGATGTGGTGTCAGCTGGTGAATATACCCGTGCGCGAGCTGCGGGTATCCCTGGAGATCGGATTGTGTTTTCCGGCGTGGGTAAAACCCGTGCTGAAATGGAATTGGTGCTCAAGGGTGGTATTCGTCAATTTAACGTTGAGAGTGAACCGGAAATGCGCGTGCTGTCGGAGGTGGCGAGCTCCCTAGACAAAGTGGCTCTCATTACGATTCGAATTAATCCGGATGTCGATGCAAAAACCCATGCTAAAATCTCAACTGGTAAAAAAGAAGATAAATTCGGCATCCCAATTTCGCGGGCGCGTGAAGTCTATGTTATGGCCGCGGCTCTGCCGGGGCTGAAAGTTATTGGCATTGATGTACATATTGGTTCGCAACTGACCGAGCTTGAACCCTATGGAGTGGCCTATGAAAAAGTGGCCGAACTGACAGAGATTCTTCGGGCTGATGGTCATGACATCACCCGTTTAGATCTTGGGGGTGGGCTGGGCATCCCCTATGAAAACAACAACGCACATCCCCCTACTCCTGAAGACTACGGCGCTTTGATTCGTGAGAAAGTTGGCCATCTTGGCTGCGAGATTGAAATTGAACCGGGTCGGTTTATCGCAGGCAATGCAGGCGTTTTGGTGAGCGAAGTAATTTATGTGAAAGAGGGCGAAGATCGCGAGTTTTTGATTGTCGATGGTGCAATGAATGATTTGATTCGCCCTGCAATGTACGGTGCGCATCACGAAATTGTACCCATCGTTGAGCCGAAAGTGGGGGCTGCTTATCAGCCGTATGATGTTGTGGGGCCCGTGTGTGAAAGTGGTGATACCTTTGCCAAAGGCCGGGCCCTACCGCAGATGCAGGCAGGTGATTTGATCGCATTCCGAAGTGCTGGGGCTTATGGCGCTGTTATGGCTAGTGAATATAACTCCCGCCCCTTGGTGCCCGAAGTTATGGTGCATGGTGATCAATTTGCGGTTATCCGCGCACGACCAAGCTTGGAAGACATCATTAATAGAGATACAATTCCTGAGTGGCATTAATCGCACCACGTCATGGAGGCTTTTATGGCCACACCACTACCGCGCAGCACAAAGTTTGCCCTTGGTCTGACTTACGTAGGCCTTTGGGCTGAGCGTGTTGCGCAGGCGTGTTGGCCATTCTTTTCACTGATTTTATGTGTCATGGGAACGCTGTTGCTGGGCGCACTGGATCTATGGCCGATTGAGGCGGTTTGGCTGAGTTTCAGTGCTGCCGCCTGCCTATGCTTGTGGTGCATTTGGTATATCTGGGCACGATTTTACTGGCCAAGCCTCGGGCAGGCACGGGCGCGATTGGACCAAAGTCTGCCGGGGTGCCCACTTGCGGCGCTCCAAGATATTCAGGCCATTGGTCGCGACGACCCTGAGTCGGCGGCACTTTGGGAGGCGCATTTGGCGCAAATGCATCTCCGGGCTGCAGCGGCGAAAGCTGTGTGGCCAGATGTTCAAGTCGCGCCACAAGATCCTTACTCGCTGCGGTATATGGCGCTGTTAATCTTCGTTATTGGGGTGATGTTTGGTAGCTCCTATGCATTGAGTGGCGCACCGCGCGCGTCTGAGGGCGTGGTGATGCCAGGGCCGGGCTGGGAAGTCTGGATGCAACCGCCCGCCTATGCCAATCGCCCAACCCTATATCTAAATGATGTGATCGGCCAAAGTTTAAGCGTGCCGCAAGATAGCATGATCATGGTCCGCCTATACGGCGATGACAGTAAGCACATCGTGGATGAAACCGTCTCTGGCCGCGTTGAAAACCTTCCCAGTGTAGCAAATAAAAATCACCAGTTTTTGGTGACGCAATCTGGCGGCTTGGCCATTTTGGGACCGGATGAGGCGCGCTGGGATTTAGATATGATCGCAGATTTGCCGCCGGAGGCTGAGGTGGTGGGTGAGATTGAGCGCGAGGGTGATGGGACTTTTAACCTCACATTCGCGGCCAGCGATGATTTTGGTGTGACCTCTGGCCGGGCTTGGGTGCGGCTCAACTTGGCTGAGGTTGATCGGCGGCATGGCTTGGTGGCGGCTCCCGCGTCACAGCCGGATATTGAATTGTCATTGCCGTTGACAATCTCTGGCGACCGTTCGAATTTCACTGAAATTTTGATTGAAAATTTGTCCAAACATGTTTGGGCGCATTTGCCGGTGTCGTTTGTGCTGGAGGTTGAAGATCTCCGTCGGCAAACTGGCCTATCTGCCTCGCTTGAAATTGAGCTGCCTGCGCGCCGCTTTTTTGATCCTTTGGCGAAGGCTTTGACAGAGCAACGTCGAGATCTTCTATGGTCTGAGAGTAATCGTCGGCGGGTGGCGCAGATCTTGCGGGCCATATCGCAACAGCCTGAGCAGGTGTTTCGCGATTTCGAAGATGGGATTATTCTGAAGAAAATCATTGCCCAGATTGAAGAGGGCACAACCCGAGAAGACCTTGAGGCTTCGGCTGAGCTACTCTGGCTGCTGGCTTTAGAGGTGGAAGATGGTGATCTTGATCAGGCGGCCAAAAAGCTGGCGCGTGCACAAGACAAGCTGGCAGAAGCAATCAAGAATGGGGCCACGCGCGAAGAAATTGCGCGGTTGATGGAGGAGTTGCGCCAAGCGCAGCGAGAATATTTCAAAGAGTTTGCGGAGCGTAACCCGCCGGAAGAACAGCCTGAGCGGCTGCCTGATCCCGATGACAGCACCGTATCGGAAGATCAGCTACAAGAGATGATGGATCGCTTGCAGCAATTGATGGAAGAGGGCCGTATGGCAGAGGCTCAGGAGTTGCTGGAAGAGATCAACCGTCTGATGCAAAATCTGCAAACATCACAGAGCCAATCCGGTGGTGAGGGGCAAGGCGGCCAAGATGGCGGCCAGCAACAGATGGAAGATTTGGCTGATAGCCTGCGTCAACAGCAGGGGCTATCAGATCAAATCTTTCGTGAATTTCAAAATCCTGGCCATGGTCAAAATGGCGACGTAGGCGAGGGAACGGAGCCGTCTCAGGATGATGAATTCTTAGCCGAGCGGCAAAAACAATTGCAGCGTGAGTTGGATCTCCAGAGGGGCAATTTGCCCGGGGCTGGCACCGAACCGGGACAAGAGGCACGCCGCGCCTTGGATGAAGCTGGCCGCGCCATGGAGCGTGCGGCGGAAGACCTTGAGACTGGTAATCTGCCGGGCGCATTGGACAATCAGTCTGAGGCGATTGATGCCCTGCGCGAAGGCATGCGAAGCCTGGGTGAGACATTGGCCGAGCAACAGCCCCAAGGCCAAGGAGCGACCCCAAATGATCAAAGATCGGAGGGTGAATCGCAAGACCGTGCCACCCGAGACCCGTTGGGCAGAGATTCTGGCGGCAACGGGCAATTGGGCGCTGGTGAACAGATGGTACCGCAAGAGGAGCTTCGATTGCGCTCGCAAGATTTGATGGACGAGATTCGCCGCCGCTCAGGCGCGCTTGACCGCTCGAAAGAAGAACGCGGGTATCTTCAAAGATTGCTGGATCGGTTTTAAGGTTAACCGAAGCTTTGTCGGTAGTCTAAGACACTTCGCAGGATATTTTGCAGCCATTTTCGTATGTCATCCACCCAGAATACATAGGCATTAACCCAATCGGTATAGGCCGGGAATGCATCTGTTAGGTTTGGTGCAAAAATGTATAGCGAAGCCAGTACGGCGAGCACAATCAAAGCGACTAGAATGCCGCGTTGCCGATTGTCGAGTGGGGGTACGTCATCCTCAGGATCTGAATTTACAACGGTTGTAGGTGACACCGATGATTTAGCTCGTTTGGGGTCGACTTCCTCAATGGGTGGTAAAAACTTGCGTTTTGGATCAGGTTTTGTGGTTTTGGCCTTATGTTGTGTCTCTGGCTTAGCTCGCAATGGTTCTGCTGACTGCGCCTTAGGTTTTAGCTTTGGTTTTGGTGCAGGGGCTGGCGCAGGTTTTATGGCTGTTTGGGCGTCTGCCTGTCGCGCCGCCATCTCGCGCTGCACCTCTTGTTGCAGGATACTAAATACACCTGGATCAATGGCGCGGCGCGCAAGTGGAGCGGGTTCGCCCTCTACAAACCAAGTCTCATCACAGACAGAACATTGAACATCACGCCCTTCACCCGGGATGACGTCATCGGTTACCTCATATTCTTCATAACATTTGGGGCACAGTAATCGCACAGCCGCCTCGAATCTTTTATTTCTATTAGTCCACAAATTATCAGCAATATAGCGGCATAACGAAAGCTCTGAAAGTACAAGATTTTTAGACGCTTTTAAAATTCTGCCACGTGCTTGATTTCACGAATCCAAATCGTGAGTAAACCTGAAGGTTCAAGCTGGTTTTGACAGGGTATTGGTCTTATAGTCGATGGCAATACTGCGCGACACTTTGGGATACTCCCCGCGTAAAGCCTGTGAGGACGCACGATGAAATACGCGCTGCAATGGATCCGCTCTTTGCTGTTTAATATGCAAATGTATGTGGCAATGCTGGTTGTTGCGATCATTTTCTTGATCCCAATGCTTATCAGTCAAAAAGGCGCTTCTATGGCGGCGCATGTCTATTGCTGGGGGGTTGTGTGGAGCGCACGCTGGATGATTGGGCTTAGGGTCAATATCCAAGGTGACATTCCGCAAGGTGAAGTTCTTGTTGCCGCCAAACATCAATCCTTTTTTGATATTATTGTTATCTATAACTGCCTTCCGCGCTCGAAATTCATTATGAAGCGGCAATTGTTATTCACCCCTATTGTTGGGCAATACGCCTATCGGTTGGGCTGTGTGCCGGTCAATCGGGGCAAAGGGGCGGCTGCGATCCGCAAGATGGTTGCAGATGTGGCTTCTGGGCGTGTGGCGCCTGGGCAATTGGTGATCTACCCACAGGGCACACGCGTGGCACCGGGCGCGAAGAGAATTTATAAAATGGGGTCCGGCGTGTTGTACCGCGAATTGCAGCAAGATTGCGTTCCTGTGGCCTTGAACACTGGCATTTTCTGGCCAAAACGCAGCGTGTTGCGCAAGGCGGGGACCGCAACTTTAGAGTTTATGGAGCCCATCCCGAAGGGGAAACCTGTGGCCGAGTTTATGGAACTGATGGAACAAGCGGTTGAGGTGCGCTCGCGCGAACTGATGGCCGAGGTCGGCTTTTACGAGTGACACGGGGCTTGTTATCGCGGGTCTGGAGGCGCTTTAAGGCCAGCGCGCATCGGACAGCTTGCTCAAAGTGGCCAATAATATCAAGCATGGATAATGGCGCCGCGGTTTTGCATTTTAAGCACGGTGGTCTCTGAAGGCACAGATGTTAGTCCGCGCGGTGATGATGGCCGGTTATCTTTGATGTTTATTGTGGCTGGGAAAACCAATGTGGTCAGAGTGAATGGCCGTGCAATTGTGACAGCCGCTCCGGATTATGTCGCGTAATTCGAGCAAAAAGGTCATCACCCGCGCAGCGTGGGGGTGATGACAGTAGCGGAGGCCTACAGCCAAATGCGCGGACGCGCGGGCAATCCTGCGCTTTCATGCCTTTGAGGCAGCCATACTGCATCTGGTTCGCCCAGTATGGGCGATATTTTACGTGCCAAACGGCAGATGGGAGAGTAGAGGCCCAGATTGACGCCGCCGCCTATGACCAAAGCAAGCAGACGCGGGCCAATAAAGCCATGTGGTAAGCGGCGATTAGCTGGCCAAACCTTTAGTGCCCATATCTAGGAACTTTTGCCGACGATCTTTCATCAAACCATCTGGGCTTTTCTTACCCAATTCATCAAGCAACTTACCCAATGTCGCACCAACGGTTTTCATGGTGGCCTTGCGGTCACGATGCGCGCCACCTTTGGGTTCTGCAATGATTTGGTCGCAGATGCCTAGGGTTTTGAGATCCTGTGCCGTCAGCCGCAAAGCTTCCGCCGCTTCACGCATTTTCTCGGCATCTTTCCACAGGATGGAAGCGCAGCCTTCGGGGCTGATCACTGAGTAAATGGAATGTTCCAGCATGACCAAGCGGTTTGCTGTGGCGAATGCCACCGCGCCGCCCGAGCCGCCTTCACCGATGATCGCCGAAATCAACGGGACTTTGAGTTGCAGGCATTTTTCTGTCGAGCGTGCGATCGCTTCCGATTGGCCACGTTCTTCAGCACCTTTGCCGGGGTAGGCGCCGGGGGTGTCTACGAGTGAGATCACAGGCAAGCCAAAACGGTTGGCCAGATCCATCAAGCGGATGGCTTTGCGATAGCCCTCAGGGCGCGCCATGCCAAAGTTACGCACGATGCGTGATTTGGTGTCATGGCCTTTTTCATGGCCAATGACCATCACTGGCCTGTCGCCCAAACGAGCTAATCCACCCATGATCGAGTGGTCATCGGCAAAGTTACGGTCGCCCGCCAAGGGAGTGTATTCTTGAAACAGCTCTTGAATGTAATCTTTGCAATGCGGCCGGTTGGAGTGGCGGGCCACTTGGCATTTGCGCCATGGCGTCAGCTTGGTGTAAAGCTCTTCCAGCATGTCACTGGCTTTTTTGTCCAGAGCTTTGGCCTCAGACTCAACATCCATATCCTCATTGTCACGGCCCATCGCGCGCAGCTCTTCAGCCTTGCCTTCAATTTCTGCTAAAGGGCGCTCAAATTCAAGATAGTTGGTCATGGTTGGCCTCAATATTATGACTTTCAACCTATATGACCCCAGCTTGCTTAAAGTGCAACAGAACTGGCCACCATCGACAATTTAAACCTGTGCGCAGCTGCTTTTATTCGCTGCTGATCATTTCAAACTGCCGGACCACGACTTCGGCTTGCTTTATTGACGCGATATCGACAAGCCGGCCCTTGTAAACCGTGGCGCCTTCGCCGTTTTGTTTGGCCTGTTTCATCGCCTCAAGAATTTCACGCGCTTCGGCAACAGCGGCCTCTGATGGTGTGAAAACTTCGTTGGATAGTACGATTTGCTTGGGGTGAATGGCCCATTTTCCGATCATGCCTAATGTGGCTGAACGGCGGGCTTGGGCGCGAAAGCCTGCGTCATCGCTGAAATCACCGAAGGGACCATCGACGGGCAAAACCCCATGGGTGCGGCAGGCCGCAACGATGGCGGCTTGCGCCCAATGCCAAGGATCAGACCAATGTTTCGTTTCACCTTGAAGCATATAATAGTTGTCCTGAGTGCCGCCGATTCCGGTGGTTTGCATGCCCATGCTGGCGGCGAAGTCTGCCGCCCCAAGGGACATGGCCACCAAGCGTGGCGAGCTGGCGGCAATCTCTTCAACATGCGTGATGCCAGCTGCACTTTCGATAATTACTTCAAAGGTGATCGGCTTGGTGCGGCCCCTGGCTGTCTCAATCGCTGTGACTAAAGCATCTACGGCATAAACATCGGCCGCACAGCCCACTTTTGGAATCATGATTTGGTCGAGCCGGTCGCTGGCGCGCTCCAAAAGATCGACAACGTCGCGATACCAATAGGGTGTGTCGAGGCCGTTGATGCGAACAGACAGGGTTTTGGTTCCCCAATTCACGTCATGGGTTGCTTGGATGACATTTTCCCGGGCGGTATTTTTGTCGGAGGGGGCAACACTGTCTTCAAGATCAAGGTTGATGACATCCGCTGCACTAGCTGCCATTTTTTCAAAGAACGCCACCCGGGAGCCTGGCCCGAACAATTGGCACCGATTTGGGCGAGAGACGGGGGTAGGTTGCAAGCGAAATGACATGTGATACCTCGGGTAACGTAATTACAAGATGAGCTTTCTTTATAATATTATCTTGCGCGACCAGCTGCAAGGGCGTTCGGGTTGTCGAAGCGCAAGATGATGATTTGCGACTCAGCGCTGAAATTCTGATCGCTTCAACGAAACTTTGAAAATTTCTGGGATCGTATTCGAATATAATATAATTATAAAGTATATTCTTTCACATATATATCAAAACGCGCCAGATAATGGGTAATACTGCGCAAATATTGGCGTATGTTGCGTGTAACAGTGCTAGGAGATCGCCATGATTAAAACCCCATACCTTTTGTTTCTCGGCAATGCGCCGGATCAGCTCGCCGCCAAAGTTGCCATTGGCATCAAGGATTGGCGTCCAGAGAACGCCGTTGCACAATTTCGCATGGCCGGCTGTGGCGCGGATCTTGGCATTCAAGACATGACATTGGCCGAGGCCAAAGCTTTGGGTGCAAAGACTTTGGTCATTGGTGTTGCGAACCGAGGTGGGATTATTTCAGACGCATGGAAAGTCGTGCTGAAAGAGGCTCTGGCGATGGGGTATGACCTTGCTTCTGGTCTGCACAATTTGCTGCGAGATGAGGCGGATTTGGTTGAGACTGCTGCGGCACATGGATGCAGGCTACATGATGTGCGGGTGCCAAGCGTGCAATATCCAATTGCCAATGGCAAAAAGCGCAGTGGCAAACGATGCTTGACTGTGGGTACGGATTGCTCAGTCGGTAAAATGTACACGGCTATGGCGATGGATGCAGAGATGCGTAAACGAGGGCTGAAGTCCACATTCCGGGCCACAGGACAAACGGGCATCTTGATCACCGGTGGTGGCGTGCCATTGGATGCGGTGATTGCAGATTTCATGGCCGGTTCTGTTGAATATTTGACGCCAGACAATGATTCAGATCACTGGGATCATATCGAGGGGCAGGGTAGCCTGTTTCACGTCTCCTATTCAGGTGTCACCATGGCTTTGGTTCATGGCGGTCAGCCGGATGCTCTGATCTTAGGTCATGAGCCGACGCGTACACACATGCGCGGCCTGCCTGAATATCAGCAGCCCTCCTTGGAAGAGCTGCGCGATGTGGCCCTGACTTTGGCCCGGGTTGGCAATCCGGCTTGCGAAGTTGTGGGCATCTCGGTGAACACGCAGCATATGTCCGATACGGAAGCGATCGCCTATTTGGCGCAGGTTGAAGCGCGTATGAGCCTGCCAACTGTAGACCCAATACGCATTGGGGCGGGCCCTTTGGTGGATGCTTTGGCTGCTCTGTAAGCGCAAGCTGCCCTTTGACCTAAATTGTGCAGCGCCAAAAGCGCCGCGCGAGATCCGCTTGTCAATCTGCTCCGCAGCTTGACAGGCTGGGCCTTCGGCGAGAGTACTTGGGCCAGAAGTAGCAAGGACATTGCATGCATATTTTAGTTCAAGCTGAAACGTTCCAATTGGCACAGGTGTTTACTATTTCGCGCGGGTCCCGCACCCAAGCGGAGGTATTGACCGTACGGATTGAGAAAGGTGGATTTATGGGGTGGGGCGAATGCGTGCCTTACGCGCGCTACGGTGAGACCCTTCAAAGTGTGACGGCGCAAATCGAGGCGCTGGGCGCTGTGGGGCGGAGGGAATTGGCCGAGGCCCTGCCTGCTGGGGCCGCGCGCAACGCGGTGGACTGTGCCTTATGGGATTTGGAGGCCAAAACCGCTGGGCGGCGGGTCTCGGATTTGATTGGCTTGGGGACACCGGGTCCTGAGGTCACCGCCTATACCTTGTCACTGGATACGCCTGAGGCGATGCAGGCGCAGGCGGCTTTTAATGCGTTTCGGCCTTTGCTTAAGATTAAATTGGGCACCCCTGATGATATGCCGCGCTTGGAAGCGGTGCGCCGTGGTGCGCCCCAATCACGCATTATTGTCGATGCGAATGAGGGCTGGAGCGCTGAGGTCTATTTGGATTTGGCGCCGCATTTGCTGCGTCTGGGGGTGGAACTTGTGGAACAACCTTTGCCGGCAGCTGAGGATGATGCGCTTTTGGGCCTAGAGCGCATTTTGCCGATCTGTGCGGATGAGAGCTGTCATGATAGCAGCTCCTTGGCGGATATGCAGGGCAAATATGATTTTGCCAATATAAAGCTGGATAAGACCGGGGGGCTTACGGAGGCTTTGGCTTTGCGTGACGCGGCGCGGGCTTCGGGTTTTGGGGTCATGGTCGGCTGTATGGTGGGCAGCTCTTTGGCTATGGCGCCTGCGACTTTGGTGGCGCAGGGTGCGGCATTCACCGATCTTGACGGCCCCCTGCTCTTGGCAGAAGATCGTGATCAACCTTTGAAATTTGACGCAGCCGGTGTGCACCCGCCTGTTGCAGCCTTGTGGGGATAACAAAATGACACGCACAGTTTATGTAAATGGCGCCTATCTGCCGGAAAATGAAGCTACGGTTTCAATTTTTGATCGGGGCTTTTTGTTCGCTGATGGGGTTTATGAGGTGACATCTGTTCTGGATGGCAAGTTGATTGATTTTGAGGGCCATGCCATTCGTTTGGCGCGGTCTTTGAGCGAGCTGGCCATGCGCAGTCCGATAGAAAAAGCCGATCTTCTGGAGGTGCACCGTGAATTGGTGCGTGCCAATAGGATCGAAGAGGGTTTGATCTATTTGCAAATCACCCGAGGCGCCGCATCTGATCGCGATTTTGCCTATCCAAGCGAAGATACGCCGCCGACCATTGTCTTGTTTACGCAGAACAAACCCGGCCTCGCAGACAGCCCTGTGGTTAAGGTGGGGATCAAAGTGATTTCCATTGCTGATCAACGTTGGGGCCGCCGCGATATTAAGACAGTGCAACTGCTGTACCCATCGATGGGTAAGATGATGGCGAAAGCTGTGGGCTGTGATGACGCCTGGATGGTGGAAGATGGTGCCGTCACTGAAGGCACGTCGAACAATGCCTATATCGTCAAGGGTGGTAAGATCATCACCCGGCATCTGTCGAATGACATTTTGCATGGGATCACCCGCGCCGCGGTTTTGCGGTTTGCCCGCGAGGCACAAATGGAAGTTGAGGAGCGGGCCTTTACTGTGGCTGAAGCGCAGGGTGCGGATGAGGCGTTTTTCACGTCGGCCTCTGCTTTTGTGATGCCAGTGGTGGAATTAGACGGTCAGGCAATTGGCTCCGGCACTCCGGGACCTGTTGCGACTCGTTTGCGTGAAATCTACCTTGATGAAAGCCGTAAGGGCGCAATTTAAATAAATTCATGGCAGGCAAAGGGGACACTGTGTGGCTTTCACTTGTCCGAATTTGCGAAATGCCGTTCCCTTGCTTTGCAATAGGATGGACGTGGATTTGAGACGTAAATTTGGTATTTTCACATTTTGTTTAGGGCTTGGTGCGCTGGGCTGGCTGGGCTTTACTGACACGCTGGGCCGTGTTGAGGGCATTATTTTCCAATCTGTGCCAGTTGATATTCCAGATCTTAATCACCCTGTGACTGTCTCGGTGAGCGGACGTGAAGTTTTGGTTTCAGGCTTTGTGAATTTTCAAGATCAACGGGCCTGCATTTTAAAGCAGATGCAGTGCATTTCTGGTCATTTGCAGATCACGGATGGGCTGGTCTTGTCTGCGTCCCTGTCGCCGTACGTGACCGAAGCAACCAAAGGGGGCAGGTAACTGCAGTCATCGGCCATGCGCCCACGCAATGGGCCCGAGACAAGATCAATGGGCGTATGATTGTCTCGCTTAGACACAGGCCCTGATCGTGGAACGTGCCAACTCGTAATTTATTGGTAATGATTGGGCGCAGGGCAAGGCCACCCCGCGCCGATGGTGATTATGTGTGAGATTTTGCGAAACTTGCTTGAGCCTCAGGGCTGGCTTCGGTTTGATGCGTGGCTTTCCATTGATCGAAGGGCATGCCGTAATAGGCCTCGCGGGCGTCATCTTTGCTCATCTCAATGCCCACCTTTTTTGCGGCCTCTTGATACCAGCGCGACAAACAATTGCGGCAAAAACCGGATTGGTTCATCATGTCGATATTTTGTACGTCGGGGCGATCGGTGATCAAATGCTGCTGCAGACGACGGAATGCGGCGGCCTCAAGCTCCAGTTTGGTTTGTGCGTCCATGTTATTCTCCTGCTTTTGATGTGTCGGTGGCTGCCAAGGCCTGTCGCAAAATAGGTGCAAGAAGCTGCGCCCAGGCATTTTGTTCTTCTTTTGTCCCAATTAAATCATTTCGAACTTCGATCAAGATATGCAGTAGATCCTTGGGAAGGGCGTGCTGATCTATGCTGTCGCCCGGCAAATGCCCATCATAGGGCTCGTTTATGCCCACGGTGAGGTTTCCGCGGGCTTGCAGTCGGGCAATGGTAAGATCTGCCAGCCGGCGGTCTTTAGCGAAAAGGATGCCAATTTCCCAAGGACGGTCCGAGCGGCCCTTGAGCCGCGGTGTGAAAGAATGCACCGCAACGATGGCGCGATCCGAGGTTGCCAGCTCGCTATAGGCTTTATGATAGGGACGGTGATACGCCTCCAGCCGACGTTCCACGTCCGCCGCGTCCGTATTGCGATTGGCCGGAATGAGGGTGCCGTCGTAAACCTTCATCAGCAAGGTGGGATCATCTTCGCCGCGGTTGGGATCAATCACCAGTCGTGAAAAGTTGCTGCACAACACCGGAGATTGCAAATATTTGCCCAAGGCCAAACTAAGCCCCTCGGCGCCCACATCATAAGCGATGTGTCGCTGCATCTCGCAGACCGACAGGCCTAAGGATCCGCCGTTTACGGCTGCTGGGACATGATTACGTGCATGGTCGCACGTAATAAGCCATGGCCCTTTCTGTTCAGATCCTGTAATGAAAAATGGTGAATCGTCGCTCATATCCCCTCATAGCTTAGTTGCAATTGAATGTGAATTAGGGCAGTAGAGCACAGACATGATAGCGGTAACATAAAAAGAGTCTTGTGAATGAAACGTGATAGAAATGTAAAAATCGTAGCAACCCTTGGGCCTGCATCAAGTGATTATAAAATGATACGCGCTTTGCATGAAGCTGGCGCTGATGTTTTTCGCTTGAATATGTCCCACGGGGATCATGCGGAAATTGCAGCGCGCCATTCAATTATACGTCAAATTGAGAAAGAACTCAACAGCCCCATTGCGATTCTTGCGGATTTACAGGGACCAAAATTGCGGGTAGGTACCTTCAAGAATGGCGAAGAAGAGCTGGTAAACGGCGCTAACTTACGTTTGGATCTGAAAGATGTGCCCGGCGATCTAACTCGAGTAAACCTGCCACACCCTGAAATTTTCCAAGCCTTGGAAGTTGGTGCTCGGCTTTTGGTGAACGACGGTAAAATCCGCCTTATCGTGAAAAGCTGTGGCATTGATTTTGCCGATTGTGTTGTGGAAGCTGGTGGAACAATTTCAAACCGTAAAGGTGTGAATGTCCCTGATGTTCTATTGCCGCTCCAAGCTCTTTCACCCAAAGATCGGGCTGATCTTGAGTTTGCCTGTGAGCTGGGTGTGGATTGGCTGGCTCTGTCTTTTGTACAGCGTCCGGAAGACGTCTATGAAGCACGCGCTTTGGCTAATGGCCGCGCGGCTGTGATGTCCAAAATCGAAAAGCCTGCGGCTGTCGCTGCTTTTGATGAGATCCTGCGTGTGAGTGACGGGATCATGGTTGCGCGTGGCGATCTTGGGGTTGAGCTACCGGTGCAAGCCGTGCCGCCTATTCAAAAGCAATTGGTCCGCAAATGTCGCGCGGCAGCCAAGCCGGTGATTGTGGCCACGCAAATGTTGGAAAGCATGATCGAAAGCCCAATGCCAACGCGCGCAGAGGTCAGCGATGTTGCCAACTCTATATACGAAGGGACTGATGCGATCATGTTATCCGCTGAATCTGCTGCCGGCCTATTCCCAATCGAAGCCGTGACCACCATGAACAACGTCGCCATCGAAGTTGAGCATGACCCAACTTATACGAGCATCCTTGAAGCAGGGCGTAGCGTTAAGGGCAAAACCGTAGCCGATAGTATCGTGGCTGCGGCGCGTGAAATTTCTGAAACCACCGACATCAAAGCGATTGCTTGCTTCACGTTTTCTGGCACTACGGCCAGCCTAACTGCGCGTGAACGTCCTCGGGTTCCGATTATTGCATTGACCGCCAATATTGACACGGCCCGCCGTCTCAGCCTGACTTGGGGTACAAATTGTGTGATCACCGGCCCCGTTGACCGCTTTAAAATGGCCGTGGTAGCGGCTGTACGGGCTGCTGTCAGACAAGGTTTCGCCGAAGAGCACGATCAGATTGCTGTGACTGCTGGTGTTCCGTTTAATCAAGCTGGTACAACGAATATTTTGCGTGTGGCTCCCTGTGAAGAGCGTCTGATCTTCAAGTCAGAACCTGACAGCTGATGGCGCTAAACTTAGCCTTGATGACTGTGGGTGGTATTTTGCTGTCCGTTTTTGGGGTGATTGAGGTTCTCAACGCCTCAATCGAACAACGTCCCAGCGGGTTTAGCTAGGGCGTATTTTTGAAGAGCCTCAAGTTGCTGGCTTGTGCCTATTTTGCGATGCCGGAGGGGTTGAGTTTGACCGATGTTCCTGAAGCGTTTTTGGCCGCCTTAGTGGCGGTGGTGAAGTAACAATTACCACTTGCCCTTAGGCCCGATCCTGCCTACAAGCCAAGTTCTACCACGAGACCGGCCCAAAGTGGCATGCCGAGTCGCGCGTTCACGTTCTAATATAGGAGACCGAAATGCCCAAAATGAAGACCAAGTCGAGTGCGAAAAAGCGCTTCAAGGTGACAGCGACCGGTAAGGTCATGGCTGCACAAGCTGGCAAACGCCACGGAATGATCAAACGTTCCCGAAAATTTATTCGTGACGCCCGCGGCACGACCACTCTGTCTGCTCCTGACGCGAAAATCGTCAAGAGCTACATGCCCTACGACCGCTAAGGAG
>MDSY01067486.1_pt1 | contig 35088 bp, 43 predicted proteins | sample 811131 | NCBI WGS metagenome assembly MDSY01 (sample SAMN05326643, study PRJNA326480) | marine metagenome | isolation source: seawater | place: Atlantic Ocean: South West | collected 2010 | reverse complement strand
TTAGATTGAATTTCATTAAAGGCAACTTCAATATCTTTATCCAAGTTAAATGTGACACTTACAACAGATACGCCTGGAGAGGATTCTGATTTAATAGACTCAATACCCGGAGTTGTATTTACTGCTTCCTCTATTAGGTTAGTAATACTTGAATCAATGATTTCAGGATTAGCACCCTCCAGGGTAGTCGTAACAGTGAGAATAGGAAATTCAATCGTAGGAAATTTGTCTAGACCAATTTTTTGAAAGCTAATAACCCCCAATAAAACAAATATCGCAGAGATCATCCAGGCTAGAACATGTCTTCGAATTGAAATTTCAGGTAACGTCATAATTTATTGCGCTGAAATATTAACTTTGGTTTGATCGGTTAAATATCCTGCACCGTCTAGAGCAACTATTTCATTCTGGCCTATGCCAGAAACAATCTCAATAACACCATTTTGGTTTATACCCATTTCAATAATTCGTTGCTCAACTTTGTCTCCATTGACAACATAAACTACTTGACCTGCAGGCCTTAAAACAACACTTTGTTCTGGCACAGCTAATCCTTGACGAGTACTAAAAACTATAGTGCCTTTTACACTTGCCCCAGGTTGCCAGTCTAGTTGATTTTCAATATCAGCAATAACATCTATGGACCTGCTATCAGACATTAATTTAGGTTTTAATTCTGCAATTTCAGAAATAATTTCATTTGGTGAAGTAGGACTTTGAAGTTTTATCGGAGTACCAGCTTTTAATTTAGACACTAATTTTTCAGGAAATGGTATGTGAGCTCGTAGTTTTTTATTATTGACAACTTGAAATACTGGGTCACCTATTTTGAGAAAATCTCCTATAGATGGGATTTGTTTTTCAATTCGTCCAGAAATTGGAGCATAAACCTTTGTCTTTTCGAAGCTTGATTGTGCAATATCCCTTTTTGACATAGCAACTCCAAGTTCCTCAAAGGTTTCATTTTTTTCTGTCAAAATATTTTCCAACGCATTCGCAGAAATAAATTTTTTTTCGACCAGTTTCTTATTTCTTTTGTAGATTTTTTTTTGATTAGCTAATCGTGTTTGCAGTCGCCGAACTTCTGCTTTCGCAAGAGTTAGTTTGTATTTATAATCTTTTTCGTCAATTTCTGCAAGAAGATCTCCTTTAACAACTAAAGATCCAGTTCTAGCATAAAGCTTTATGACTTTTCCTGATATTTCAGCAGAGACAGAAGGGTCAATGATCCCTTCAATTGATCCTATAGCTGTTTCTTTATCTTCAAAATTAGTTAGTATTACTTTGCTAGTAGTTATATAGATCTCTTTTTTAAAATTTTTATTTTTAGGCTCATTATCACTACAAGCAACAATTAGAAATATTAAGAATAATAAAGTTAAAAATCTATGTAAATTATTAATCATGAAAATTTTCCGCATTAATTAATCCCCAATCAAAATATGGACCAGGGTCTGTTTTCCTTTTAGGTGAGATTTCATTGTGCCCAACAATAGCATTAATAGGGTAGTTATTACATAGACATTTTAAGAGATTTATAAGTTTCATATATTGTATTTTTTCAAAAGGAAACAAGTCAGAACCTTCGAGCTCTATTCCAATAGAAAAGTCATTACAATTAGAATTATTCTTCCAATTTGATTTTCCAGCATGCCATGCTCGATATTTGCAAGCCACAAACTGAACTAATTCACCGCTGCGTTTAATTAGAAAATGGGAGGATACTTTGAGATCTTTAATCTTCTCAAAATAAATATTCTCATCAGTCTTTAATTTGTTTGTGAAAAAATCTTCAATAAAGGTTCCTCCAAATTCGTTTGGGGGCAAGCTGATACTATGAATTACGACCATATTAATTAACTTGCCTTTTGGCCGAGCATCAAAGTTAGTTGATTTAAGAAAATTAGCTTCTTTAATCAAACCATTTTGGCTTAATTCATAAAAGTTAGATGATGGTTTCATTTAAATCGCTTATAATCTCTAGATAGTAATCTGATATGTAAAAGTCTAATGGTTTTTGATAGTTTTTGCATTAAATTAGTAGTGTTAGGGAGAAAGTAATGGATTGGGAATATTTTTATGACTTTATTATTTTTGGTATTGTTGATAATGGAGTTATGTTAATAGGGGCATTTTTTGGTTTAGGATTAGAAAAATACTTACCAAGTAAATTACAGGTAGGTTTGGGTGCCGTAATTGGTGCTGGTCTTGGTAATGCAGTGAGTGATTTTGTAGGGGGATTAGCTAGTGGAAATTTAGTGCTGGCAATTGGTACAGGTATAGGCTGTTTGATTGCTTTGGCAGCAATACCATTACTTCATAAACTACAGAAATATTTTAGCAAATAAATAACTTTATTTTAAGATTGTATTGCTGTTTATTTTATGAGCTTATCATTCAAATTGGCTTGTGGTTCACCATTACTTTTTTTACGCTTTTAATTTTTAAAGATACTTTAACTTTTCCCCCAAGCATTCTTCAGCTTATTTTATGGATATTTTCAGGAATATATTTTATTTATTCATGGAAGCGAGGGGGGCAAACATTAGCAATGCGAGCTTGGAAGCTTAAATTAGTCCCTCCAAATAATGGACATTCGTTTTATTTTTTAAGATATTTATTGGTAACTATCGGAGTTATTTTTTTCCTCATTTCTTTTTTCTGGGCAATATTTAACAAAAAGAATCAATACCTTCATGACTTTGTTTTAGGATCAGAAATTATAGACGTTCGAATTTAAATATTAGATATAAGCCAATTGATAGAAAAATAAAGGTTGGGATTAAGGAGCTCATAAATGGTTGCCAATCATTGAGAAGCCCTATATGCCTGATCATAGTGTTAATAATCTGATACGATATTCCAATAATAATACCAAGAAACATTTTTAAATATTTTCCACCTGATCTTTCTTGAAGAAATCCAAATGGTATTGCAAAAATTAACATTACAAGAGGCATAATGGGATGAATTAATTTTTCCCATAAAGCGATTTCATAACGAGTCACCTTTTGATTGTTTAACTGAAGATAATTAATAAACTTAGCTAAATTAATCGTAGACATTTTTTCTGGGGAGATAATAAGTGCATTCATCATTTCGGGTCTAATTAGTGATCTCCAATTACCGTTTTCAATATTAGTCAGAGTAACCTTGTCATCGCCTAAATTAGTTAATGAAATATTATTTAGCTTCCACTGCCCATCTTCAAACATACCTTGTTTTGCGTTAACAATTGTTCGAAGTTTGAAATCCTTATCAAATTCATAAATATGAATATCTTCTAAAGTGCTATCTGGGAGAACATTTTCAATATTGACGAAGCTTCCCCCATCTTTTATCCAAAATCCTGATTTAAATTCTTGGGTGACGACAGAGTCAGTGGAGCTAATTTTTAATTGCTGGGCATTTTTTTCACTATTAGGGCTAATAAGATCGCCTATGATGAAAGTAAGAAAGCAAAAAAAAAGTCCAACATATATTAAAGATGAGGCAATTTTTCTAATTGATAATCCGCTAGATCGCATTACAGTGAATTCTGAATTTTGAGATAACTCACCCACTGTGTACATTGATCCAATTAGAACAGCTAATGGTATTATTTCGTAGATATGGCCAGGAATACTTAGAAGAACATAATTAATAACTTGCATTAGTCCATAACCGCCTTTACCAAGGTCATTAATCTCTTGAATAAAGTCAAAAAAAGAGAAAAGTGCAATCAGACCAAACATCATCATTGCAATACTAATAAAAAATTCTTTATTTAAATATTTTGTTAGTTGATTCATTTGTTTTTTGGGAGTAAAGGAAGGTTATTCGAACGCCTATAAAATAAATAAATAGCAATAGTTATAAATGAAAAGTGAACTGGCCAAAGTCCGTACCAAATTTTTGCATTACCAAAGGCAACAAAACTTTGAGAAACACCTAATAAATTGTTATATATAACAAATAATAATAAAGCTATAATAATATTTACTGAGCGACCTGAGCGAGGGTTAATAACACTTAAAGGTATGGCAAGAAATACAAGGAGTATTGCTGATAGAGGCGATGAAATTCTCCAATATAGCTCAGCTTTATATCTGCTTGAATCTGATGCTAGAAGTTCTAAAGTACTTTTTGCCTCATAAACCTCACCAATTGATATTATGTTAGGAACTTCTTTTTCAATAAGTACACCATATTCCTGAAATTGAGTAGTTGAAAATTCTTTTGAATTAGAGCGTCCTTCATATCTTTTACCTTTCTTCATTAATATGTAATCTTCTCCCTTGTCGTTTGTTATTCTTTCCCCATTGTTTGCCACGATTACTCCAACCTTTCCATTCTGGATAGATTGTACAAAAATATTTTTAACAAGATTACCAAGCTCACTAAATCCCTCAACATAGAAGATACGATTATCTGATTTTGATTCTTTAAAAATACCAGGTGTGATAGTTGCTAATTCGTCTCTACTTTTTAATCCTTTCTTAAACTCCTCAGCTTTATAAACCGCCCAAGGACTTATATAAAAAGAGAGTGATGCAATTAATACAATAATTGGTAAGCTAAACATAACAATTGGTTTTATGAAATTTCCTAGCCCTAGCCCAGAACTAAACCATATAACCATCTCGCTGTCCTTATACCATCGTGTTAGAGTTATTAGAACGGTTAAAAAAAGAGTTAATGAGAGAAGTAGGGGTAAATGTTTAAGTAAATTAAAAACAAGAATGGTGTCAATTGCATCATTAGGTATAATACCTTTTGCCGCTAAACGGAAAATATAAACGGATCTTTGCGCGATTACTACGCCTGCTAGAATTAGAATCGTAGTTAATGAGGTATAAAATAATTCTTTTGTTAAAGACGTTTTAAATAGCATGACTTTAAATTTTTGATTTCAATATATAAAGGATATTAAATGAAATTCACTATAAAAACAGATTTAATTACTAAGGTACCAGCCGATATTATAACATTGGCAGTTAACGATAAAAATCAAATCGTATTGGGAAAACAAATAGATGCTTTAACTTTGAAGCACTTGAATAATATTTTAAAACTGGGTGATCTTCATGGCAGTGTAGGATCAACATTATTAGTTCACCTTGCCACTAAATATTCTAGAGTAATTCTATTAAGAATTGGAGCGCATGCAGATCTAACCTCTAAAGAATATTTTAAAGGAATGGTCAGTGTATCTAATCAATTAAACAATATAAATTTTACAAAGATCATATTTCCAATCAATCAATTTGTTAACAAATTTATCACTGAACAAGCAGCAACTGAATATCTTGTTAGAGCTATAATTGATAAGGGATATGTAATAAATTCACTTAAAACTCAAAATAAATCTAAACCTGCCAACTTCCAGGTTTATCTGCATGCAAATAAATTAGCTACAAAAAAGATAAAACAAGGGCTTAAGTATGGCGAAGCTATTGCCAAAGGAGTAAATATTACCAAAGATCTTGGGAATTTACCCCCAAATATTTGCACACCAACTTATCTTGCTAGTGAAGCAAAAAAATTAGCACGTGAATACAAAATGAAAGTAACTGTTTTAGAGCAAAAGCAAATTGAAAAGTTAAAAATGGGTTCTTTTCTGGCAGTAGCGAAAGGGAGTAGTGAGGCTCCTAAATTTATAATTTTAGAACATCTTAAGGGACCAAAAAATAAAAAACCAATAGTATTGGTCGGGAAAGGTATAACATTTGACGCAGGTGGTATATCAATTAAGCCATCACCAGATATGGATGAAATGAAATATGATATGGGGGGCGCTGCAACTGTCTTTGGGGTAATGAAAACAGTAGGAGAGTTAAATCTACCTTTAAATATAATAATGGTTGTCCCAACATGTGAAAATTTACCTGATGGAAAAGCAGTAAAACCTGGAGATATAGTTAAAAGTATGTCGGGTCAAACTATAGAGGTTCTTAATACTGATGCTGAAGGCAGATTGATACTATGTGACGCTCTGACTTACTCAGAAAGGTTTAAACCTGAAATTGTAATTGATGTTGCGACATTAACTGGTGCATGTGTTATCGCATTAGGCCACCATGTTTCTGCAGTATTTAGTAATTATGATCCACTAGCTGACGAATTGAAAATCGCCGGTGAAAAAGCATTGGATCCAGTATGGCAGATGCCAATGTGGGATGAATACCAACCTCAACTGAATAGTAACTTTGCAGATATGGCAAACATTGGCGGTAGAGCAGGGGGGAGTATCACAGCTGCTTGTTTTTTATCAAGGTTTGCAAAAAAGTATAATTGGGCTCATATAGATATTGCTGGCACTGCATGGAAGTCGGGAAAAGAAAAAGGTTCTACTGGCCGACCAGTAAGTCTGTTGAGCGAATTCCTTATTAATCGTACATTAAAGTAAAAATTAATTTTCTATTAATAATAAATATTGCTCCTTAGTTAGATAATCTTTTTGGTTAAATTCATTGTCAAGAGATATTTGACATAGCCATATTTCATGTGGGTTGCTATTTATTTTTTCAGGGTTACGTAAAATATCTGGATTAATAAGAATAATTTTACCGTTCGAAGGGGCAATAATATCTGAAGCAGTTTTGACAGATTCAATAGTCCCTATAGAAGAGTTGATATTAAATTTATTTCCTAAAGTTAAGTCAACATAAACAATATCACCTAAAAGATCTTGGGCAAAATTAGTAATACCTAGGAAATATTCGTTTTTTTGATTAGGTTTCAACCATATATGCTCTTTTGTATAAAAAAGATTATCAATGTATTTCATCCTACCCCCTACTTAGTTAAAGACATAAAATAAAGTGTTAAATTTTAAAGTGACAAATAAAATTAAACTGTATATCATCATGTGAAGTGAAATAAATCAAGGGTTTTTAGTGAATTTTTGTACAAAAAGTATTTTATTAGTAATATTTTTATTTTCGCCCTTAAGCCACCTAACCCTCGCAAAAGATTCTCTTTATTCAGAACAGCAAAGTCTCTACGTCAAAAATAGTAAAACTTTAAAAGTTAGATCACTAAAAGCTATTGTAGTAAATCAAAATACTGGTGAGGTTATTTATGAGAAGAATGCAGATGTAAGAGCTTCGATAGCATCTTTAACTAAATTAATGACTGCTATGGTAGTTCTTGATTCTGGGCTAGATCTTAATAAAAAAATTAAACTAACAAAAGCTGATATTGATAGAGTAAAACGAACAACTTCAAGGTTACCAATCGGAACTAAATTAACTAGATATGAGTTACTCAAAGCAGCTTTAATATCTTCTGATAATAGAGCTGCATTCGCTTTAAGTCGTTCTTACCCATCCGGGAGAAAAGGATTTATAAATGCAATGAATGTCAAAGCAATTCAGTTGGGAATGCAGAACAGTCAGTTTCGAGATCCAACAGGGCTTGATAAAAGAAATATTTCCACTGCAAAAGACTTATTAAAGTTAGTCAGAGCAGCATATCAGTATTCAGTAATTAGAGATTTAACAACTACACCATCCGAAAGTATTAAAATTGGTAGAAAAAGAAATAGTATTGGCTTTAACAATACTAACCCTCTTGTTAGAAAAGGTGTATGGGATATTGGGTTATCTAAAACTGGTTTTATAAGGGAATCAGGACGATGTTTAGTATTACAAACAATAATAAATGATGAGCCAATAATTATTGTTTTATTAAACTCTTATGGTAAATTAACTCGGTTTGCTGATGTTAAAAGAATTAGAAATTGGATGAACAAATTAAATAAAAAAGCAACTTAGATCACTCTTTCTTCTTTGATGGTTTCTTCTTTGATGGTTTCTTCTTTGATGGTTTCTTCTTACTTTGTTCTTCTATTTCTTTCTTTGATAAAAGAGCTAAAGATTTTTCAAGACTAATTGATTCAGGATCAACATTTTTTGCAATGTTTACTTTTATCAAGCCTCTTTGAATATAGAAGCCAAATCGACCTTTGTAAATATCAATTGACCCTTTGTTTTCAGGGTCATCACCAATTTTCCTAATCGGCTTCAAGAGCTCAATAGCTCTCTCTAGAGATATTTTAAACAAGTCTTCTTCCTTGGGAATAGATTTAAATTTACCGTTATGATTTACATAGGGACCAAATCTCCCAATATTTGCAATAATTTTTTTACTAGTATCAGGGTGCTCACCCAACTCCTTCGGCAATGAAATTAGCTTTAAAGCAATTTCCTCATTGAGATCTGTTAGTGCAATATCACTCGGAATAGTAATTCTTTTCGGCTTAATCTTTTTATCTTCATCTTGTTCACCTAATTGGAGATATGGACCATAGGGGCCTATTAATAGCAATATATTTTTATTAGTTTCTTTGTCTGTAGTTATCACTTTTGGCTCTTGAGGTAAATCTCCATTAGAGCTTCTTGTAAAGTCGCAATCTGGATAACCAGAGCAAGCTACAAAATTTCCCCTTCGACCAAGTTTGGAAAGAAGAGGTTTTGCACATTTTGGACAATCTTCATCAATTGATTTTTGAGTTATTTTAGATCGATCTAAGTCTTTCTTCTCATTAACTTGTTTGTCAAAATCTTTCCAAAAATTAGCTAAAACTGATAACCATTCTTTTTTGTCAGCTGCAATATCGTCCAATTGTGATTCTAATTGAGCTGTAAAATCATAATCAACATAATGGGAAAAATGTTCAGTTAAAAAGTCATTTACTACTTTTCCGACATCTGTGGGCATAAATCTTTTTCTTTCAAGAAGAACATACTCCCTCTCTTGAAGTGTTGAGATTATACTAGAGTAAGTTGAGGGGCGACCAATTCCGTATTCCTCTAAAGTCTTAACAAGGCTAGCCTCTGAATATCTAGGTGGGGGTTCGGTAAAGTGTTGATCACCTTTTATTTTTTCAATATCTAGTATTTCACCTACTTCTAAGGGTGGAAGGGTTGATGAGCTTTCTTTTTCATCAGCACGCTCATCTTCATCCTCCATATAAACTGACATAAATCCTGGAAATTTTAATGTTTGACCAGAGGCCCTAAAAATACTTTCACCTTTACCAATTTCAAGATCAACACTGACAGCATCAAATATGGCTGGAGTCATTTGGCATGACAATGTTCTTTGCCAAATCATTTCATAAAGTTTAAATTGCTCATCGCTAAGATATTTTTTTAAACTTGCAGGGGTCCTGCTAACATCTGTTGGCCTAATTGCTTCATGTGCTTCTTGGGCGTTCTTCGACTTAGTTTTGTAGCCAATAGCTATTTTAGGAAGATACTCTGAGTCATAATTGATTTTTAGGTATGCGCGAATTTGTTGGATGACATCGTTTGATAAAGTCATCGAATCAGTTCTCATATATGAAATAAGCCCAACTGTTTCACTTCCTGTATCAATGCCTTCGTATAGTTTTTGAGCAGTAATCATAGTTCTTTTTGTCGTAAATCCGAGCTTTCGAACTGCTTGTTGTTGAAGTGTCGATGTTGTAAATGGAGCAGAAGGATTTCTCAATCGTTGTTTTTTATCAACTCTAGATATCCTTGTTTTACCAGCACTTTTTAAAAGTAATTCACCTACAATCTTCTCACTTTGTTTTTTATCAGTAATAGTAAATTGTTCAATTTTTTTATTATCTAAAAGATATAATTTGGAAGAAAATTGAGATTGTTTTTTCTTTGCTTCTAAGTGTAAAGTCCAATATTCTTTTGCATCAAACTTTTCAATTTCAGCCTCACGCTCCATTATTAATCTTAGTGCAGGACTTTGAACTCTTCCTGCAGAAAGTCCATAGCGTATTTTTGACCATAATAGTGGTGAAAGATTGAAGCCTATTAGGTAGTCTAAAGCTTGTCTTGACTGTTGAGCTCTTACTAATGCTAAAGCTATGTCTCTTGGTTCTTCAATAGCTTCAATAATTGCTGATTTTGTTATTTCTTGAAATACAACTCTTTTAATTACTTTATTTTTTAGTAATTTCTTTTCGTTTAATATTTCAGCAATATGCCATGCTATAGCCTCTCCTTCTCTATCAGGATCTGTTGCAAGAAGAATCTCATCACAACTTTTCGCTGCTTTTGATATGGCATCCATATGCTTTTTATTTCTATCAATAAGAGCATATTTCATTTCAAAACTTTTTGTATCAATTCCTTCTGATTTTGGAAGAAGGTTTCTGATATGTCCATATGATGCTAGAACTTCAAATCCAGCTCCTAAGTATTTGGATAATGTTTTTGCTTTAGAAGGAGATTCAACTATTAGTAGTTTTGTCATTATTGTATTTTAAATTTACACTGGTAAAAATTATGCATCATAAGGATAAAGTATGAACTATTCAAGTAAATCACCGATATATATAAAAGTATAATTAGTGAGCGGACATTCCGTCACTAAACTATTTAATAGTTACTAAAGGATCTACCTCCATCTACATTCAATATTTGACCGGTAATAAAGGGTGAATTTAGTAGTAAGAATTCAACTGCTTTTGCAATATCGTCTGCCTCACCAACTTTCTTTAGCATAGTTTGAGATATAACTTTATTACGATAATCCTCATCAAACTCATTGGAATTATCTGGCCATAAAATAGGACCTGGAGCAATAGCGTTCACTCTAATTTTAGGTCCAAGTTCTTTCGCAAGTGATTTGGTGAGCGTGGACAATCCTGATTTAGCAATTGAATAAATAATATATTTATCTTTGGGATTTGTTATATGTGCATCAGTAATATTAATTATAGAGCCTTTAGTGAGCTCTAAAAAAGGTACAGCTTCTTTAGATAAGAAAAGAGCAGCTTTAAGATTGCTCCCAATAAGATCATCCCAATTTGACTCATCAATTTCATTAATACTGGTCCGATAGTATGCTGATGCGTTATTTATAAGAAAATTTAACTGCCCGAAAATATTAATAGCCTCATTAATAATTAATGAATAACTATTTGAATTTAATAGATCAGCTTGAATCGCAGATGCAGAATCTTTTCGGATTCCGTTTAACTCATCTTTAAGTGAAGTTGCCTCTTTATCCGAATTTTTATAATGAATGATAATATCAATATTAGCCTTATGAAGCCTACGGCATATAGCTGCACCGATCCTTTTAGCACCACCAGTAATTATTGCAACTTGTTTTTTTTTATTCATTTTCTGTTTAGGTTATTATTTGAAGTTATTATAATCTATCAATATGAACAAATTGCCAATACTAAATAAATTTGAAACGCTAAAGATATCTATTTTTTTTAATTTTTTACTCTGAGTTTTTAATGAAGAAATCTATAATCAGGCCTATCAGAAGTTATGTTTTAAGACAGGGAAGGCTTACTAAGCATCAAGCAGAAGGAATCAAGATTCATTCACCTCTTTTCGCTATCCCATTCAATGATAATACTCTCGATTGGGACAATATTTTTAGAAATAACGGAAAGAAAATTATTGAAATAGGTTTTGGTATGGGACATACAACTGCTGAGATTGCTAAAATCTTGCCTGACTCCAATTTTGTTGCAATTGATGTTCATTCGCCTGGTGTTGGAAATCTTTTAAATAAAATAAAAGAGAATGAGTTAAGCAACTTAAAAATTATTCAGCATGATGCAGTTGAGGTATTAGAAAAAATGGTACTAGATGATAGCCTAGATGCTATACATATTTTTTTTCCAGACCCGTGGCATAAGAAACGGCATAATAAAAGAAGGTTAATTCAAGAACCTTTTCTAGAGCTGGTTAGTAGAAAATTAAAAAAAGAAGGGTATATTCATGTAGCCACCGATTGGCAAAATTATGCTGATTGGATAATAGAGTGTTTTAAGAAAAATAAAATATATAAGTCAATGAGTAGTGATTTCTCTAAAAAACCATCATACCGACCTAAAACAAAATATGAAGATAGAGGGATTAATTTAGGACATCAAGTTTGGGATATTATTTTTATTAAGAATTAGCCAATTCTGAATAACCTCATCTGCCTCCTCAATACCCCTTTTCTTTAAACTAGAGAATAACTGAATAGTGCATTTAGTATGGTGTAAATCAGCCCATTTAGTTTGGACTATTTTTTTTACATCAGAAAGAGTTCTAAGTGCTTTGTCTTTTGATAGCTTATCGGATTTTGTAAGTAGTATATGGATTGGCTTTTGTCTTGGAGCAAACCAATCAAGCATTTGAATATCGAGTATTGTTAAGGGCCTTCTGATATCCATCACTATAACAAGACCAGACAAGCTATTTCTTTCTTGAAGATATCTAGGTAGTGTTTTTACCCAATGATCTTTCATAGCTCCCGGTACTTTTGCATAGCCATAGCCAGGAAGGTCAACCAATGACATATATTCTCCAATGCTAAAAAAGTTTATTAACTGAGTCCTACCCGGCTGTTTACTGACGTAGGCAAGTCGATTTTGCTTACTTAAAGAATTGATTGCACTTGATTTTCCAGCATTAGATCTTCCAGCGAACGCAATTTCAATTCCCTCGTCAATAGGGAGCTCATCAAAGTGGTTTACTGAAATAACAAACTTAGCATTTTGCAAAAAAGCCATTTTTTTCCCTTTTCAATTGAGTTAATGCTATCACGTTGTCCGTATTTTGGTTAAAATAGCCTTTCAATAGAATTAAACTCGGAGTCCTAATGGTAAGATTTATTCAATTTGTTGGTTTTGTTATAACTTTTGTAAGCTTTACAGTTAGTGCTGAAAGTATTCTTTCTTCATCAGAATTAGCTAGCTCAAAAAAAATTGTTAATAACCTATGTATCGCATGTCATGCAATTGACGGCAATAGTGTAATTCCAGTTAATCCAAAGTTAGCAGGACAGCATGCCGCGTATATTGCAAAACAACTTAAAAATTTTAAAAGTGGACTTAGAGAAAATATAGTTATGGCAGGTATGGTGGCAAATTTAACTGAGGAAGATATGGAAAATCTCGGGTACTATTTTTCAGAACAAGTTCTTTCTTTATCATCAGCTAAAAAAAATGGTGTTGGGTCACTAGGTGAAAATATTTTTCGTGCGGGTATAAAAAATAAAGGAGTTCCAGCATGTGCAAGCTGTCATGGTCCTTCTGGCCATGGAATTCCCGATAAATATCCAAGACTCAATGCACAACATTCACAATATATTTTATCTCAACTAAATACCTTCAGGCTTGAGTTAAGAAAGAATGATTCTGATGCGGTCATGAGGACTATAGCTCAAAAAATGACTGAGCAAGAAATGCAGGCTGTAGCAGATTACATTCAAGGCTTAAGGTAATTTTATTGCAATTAACTAGCAACTTAAGCAAGCAAAGCTGGTCTCTAGTAATTTAAACCTGCGTATATTTTTTGAAAAAATCTGATAAAAATTTAAAAAGTTTTATTCATCTATTAAGTACGATGAGATTTGCAATCACAATGTTTTCTCTTCTTGCGGTTGCTTCAGTTATTGGTACTGTTCTGAAGCAAAATGAACCATATAATAATTATATTATTAAATTCGGACAATTTTGGTTTGATATTTTTGAGAAAGTGGGATTGTATAATGTATATCAAGCTTTTTGGTTTTTATTGATTTTAATATTTTTAATTTTGTCCACTTCATTATGTATCTCTAGAAATACCCCTAAAATCTTAAGAGATTACAAAAATTTTCAAGATCGCCTTAGGGAAAAGTCATTATTATCCTTTAAACATTCATATCAATTTCCGATCAAAAAATTCAATACCAAAATAGTTACTGAATTTTTAAAGGCTAATAATTTTAAAGTTAAGCATAAGGACAGCAACGAAGAAGGAGATTTAATTGTTGCAAAAAAGGGAGACCTCCAGAAATTAGGATATATTTTTACTCATCTAGCTATAGTAATTATTAGTATTGGAGGTTTATTAGATGGAAATTTAGTTTTTAAAGTGCAGGAGCTTATGGGAACTAAGCAAATTCAGCTAATGGATCAAGAGCTATCTCAAATACCATTGGTTGGGAGGATGAGTGAGAAAAATCTCTCTTATAGGGCGAGTATTCTATTATCCGAGGGAGATACAAAAACAGCTGCAATTTTAAGGGCTAAGGAGGGTTATCTTGTTCAAGAAATTCCATTTTCAATCACCTTAAAAGACTTCAATATTGAGCATTACTCAACAGGTCAACCAAAATCATTTAAAAGTGATTTATTAGTAAGGGATAAAAAAACAGGTGAGTCTATAACAAAAACAATCAGCGTCAATAAACCTTTAACTTACAAGGGGGTAACAATTTATCAGGCTGCTTTTGAAGATGGCGGATCTAAATTAGATTTGTTAGTTTGGAATTTAAATTCTTCAATACCATCTTTTCAAATGAAGTCTGAAATTTTTAAAAACAATAAGCTTACTTTTGAACGTCAAAATTTAACACTTGAATTTAAAGACTTCAGAAAGTTTAATATTTTAGAGATAAGTAACAACGAAGAAAAAAAAGCAAAACCTACTAATGTAGGACCTAATTTCTTATATAAAGTTAGAAACGAATCTGGACAAGCTAAAGAATACCAAACTTATCAATTTCCAATAGCTGTTGATGGTAATTATTTTTTCATGAGTGGAACAAGGAACTCACCTCAAGAAGAATTTAAATACCTCAAGGTGCCTGCGGACGAGAATCTTAGCCTCGAAGGCTTTATGATTTTTAAATCCTTGTTAAATAATACGAAAAAAGTTAATGATGCAATTAATAAGGGTCTTAATGAGTCGGCTTTTCAAACAAATGAGAAAAAAGAGGCTTTTAAATCAGGTACTCAAAATATTATTAATTCTTTTGTTGAAGGAGGCTATAACTCGGTTGTAGAAAAAATGGATTTAAATATTCCTGAGCAAGCCTCATTTGTAGAGAAAGAGAAAGCAGTAAAAACTTATATCAATATAATCTATTTGGTAGGTCAAGAACTTGTCAAGAGTTACGAAGCTGAGAATCAAAATAAAATAATCTTCCCCACACAAAACCCCTCAAGGTTTATTCAAGACGCACTCACTGCATACAGTGATAGTTTTTTTTATGGAGTTCCTTTATATCTTGAATTAAAAGATTTCAAACATGTCCAAGCAAGTGGTTTACAATTGACAAAATCACCTGGCCAAATATGGGTTTATTTAGGCTCAATACTTTTAGTAATGGGTATATTTTGTATGATTTATATTCAAGAGATACGTTTATGGATTTTAGTAAAAAATGATAAAAATAATAGTAATAGTTTAATAGTTGCTTTAGCAACCAATAGAGATCGTATGGACTTTGATCATTATGCAGCAGAACTTCAAGATAAAATTAAAAAAATTACTAATTGATAGGATTAAGAAATGCTCAGAAATATGAAAGATAAATTTATTAGTTATATATTTAGCTTAACGCTTGCGAGCCTAACTATTTTTGCATTATCAAGATTTAATAGTTTTATGGATAATTATGAAATATTTATTTTAATTGGCTCAGCCATTACATTCGCATGGATGGGAAATGTATGGTCAAATTTTAGAATATTATTTTCATTTTCATTTTTACTATCATTTATCTCTATTTATCTCTACAAAGGTAGTTTAGAGCAAATAGAGCTCAACTTCCTTCTCAAATATTTTTTATCTAGTCAGTCAGCTATTATGTGGATGACTGCCTTATTCCCGTTAAGTCTGGTTACTTACTGGATTTATTTATTTAGTAAGCAAGATTTTTATGGAAATCTTGCAACCAATCTGACCTGGTTAGCTACTATGATGGGATTTATAGGTTTACTGGTTCGATGGTACGAGTCTTACTTAATTGGTATTGATGTTGGTCATATCCCCGTGAGTAATTTGTATGAAGTATTCATCCTTTTCTGCTTAATTACATCCTTACTTTATCTTCATTACGAAGAAAAACTAGAAATAAAGAAACTGGGTGCATTTGTGCTTATTATAATTACCGCAGCTGTAGCTTTTATTCTTTGGTATACCTTTGAGAAAGGGGCAAATCAAATACAACCCTTAGTCCCAGCTCTTCAATCATATTGGATGAAAATTCATGTACCTGCCAATTTTATCGGGTATGGCGCTTTCGCAATGGCTGCTATGATTTCAGTCGCATACCTGCTCAAAGATAGAGATATCTTAGGCGATCACCTTCCAGAGTTAAATATATTAGATGAAATGACTTATAAAGCCATATCAATTGGATTTATTTTTTTTACAATTGCAACAATATTAGGTGCTGTATGGGCCGCTGAGGCTTGGGGAGGATATTGGTCTTGGGACCCAAAAGAAACATGGGCATTAATAGTATGGCTAAATTATGCAGCATGGCTTCATTTAAGATTAATTAAAGGGTTAAGAGGGATAGTTTTAGCTTGGTGGTCCTTGGTAGGGCTAGCTGTTACAACTTTTGCTTTTCTTGGAGTTAACTTGTTTTTATCCGGCCTTCATTCATATGGTGAACTATAGGATACTTCCTAAAATTTAATGTAAAATAATATTTATTGAATAAAACTAGAATATTTTTATGTCTGACAATGTAATAAAAATTCAAAATCTTACCTTCGGTTATGGAAATGAACTTCTTCACAAAGGTATAAATATGCATTTTAAAAAGGGAAAAGTATCTGCAATTATGGGTGGTAGTGGAAGTGGTAAGACCACTATTTTAAAGCTCATTGGTGGTCAAATTAAACCAAAATCTGGAAGTATTCTAGTTGATAGTAAGATTGTTCACGAACAAAACCGTTCTGGCATATATAAATTAAGACGTAAGATGGGAATGCTGTTTCAGCACGGCGCATTATTTACCGATTTATCAGTTTATGAAAATGTTGCATTTCCAATGAGAGAGCATACCGACCTTCCTGAAAGTATAATAAAAGACTTGGTCCTGTTAAAGTTAAATGCTGTAGGGCTTCGCGGGGCTTATAAGCTGATGCCAACAGAGTTATCTGGGGGGATGGCTAGAAGGGTTGCTTTGGCAAGAGCTATTGCACTTGATCCAGATATCATTATGTATGATGAACCATTTGCTGGATTAGATCCGATTTCAATGGCTGTTATCTGTGATTTGATTAGATCATTAAATGATGCTCTTGGGGCAACATCCATAATTGTTACACATGATGTTGCAGAAACTTTTTCCTTTGCAGATTATATTTATTTTGTAGCAGATGGAATTGTTGCTGCAGAAGGTTCACCAAAGCAATTAATGGCATCAAAACTACCTTTTGTTAGGCAATTTATTCATTCTGAAAAAGATGGACCAGTGCCATTTCATGTTGCGGCACCAAAATATAATTTAGATTTGGGACTCTAGGAAGTAATGCTTATGAAGAGCTTAATTAATTTTTTTGAAAAAACTGGATATTCAGTCACTAGCAGAATTAAGCGCCTTGGAACAGCCTCACGATTACTCTTTTTAATTCTTGTGTCCTCTGGGGAAAGTTTTAGAAGATTCCAGTTAACTATGAAAGAAATTTATTTTACTGGAGTAATGTCTTTAGTAATTATTATTGTTTCAGCTTTTTTTGTAGGGATGGTTTTAGGCCTTCAAGGCTATTACACTCTTGAAAAATATGGGTCATCTGAAGCGATAGGTGTTTTAGTTGCACTTTCGTTAGTTAGGGAGTTGGGCCCAGTAGTAACAGCACTACTTTTTGCGGGTAGGGCAGGGACTGCAATTACTGCTGAAATTGGTTTGATGAAAGCAACAGAACAATTATCAGCAATGGAGATGATGGCAGTGAGTCCTATTCGAAGAATTATTGCACCACGGTTTTGGGCAGGAGTTATTAGTATGCCAATATTAGCCTCTATTTTCTCAATGGTAGGTATTCTGGGCGGGTATGTTATTGCTGTAATTGTAATTGGAGTTGATGAAGGAGCATTTTGGTCTCAGATGCAAGCAAATGTTGATTTTAGATATGATATTGTTAATGGAGTTATAAAGAGTTTGGTATTTGGTGTAGCTTGCACAATAATTGCTCTTTTTGAGGGGTTTGATGCTCCACCTACTGCTGAAGGCGTAAGTCGAGCTACTACAAGAACGGTTGTAACATCGTCACTAGTTATACTAGGACTCGATTTTATAATGACTTCTTTCATGCTTGGTGGTTAACTGATTTTAAAATAAGGAAATTTTATGGATAAAATTAAATTTGATGTTTGGGTTGGAATATTTGTAGCAATAGGAGTTATTTCTCTGCTTGGGCTTGCTATGAAGGTTGGAAATTTAACTACTAATGACATCAGGGAGACCTATTCAGTTAAAGCTCATTTTGAAAATATTGGGGGCTTAAAACCAAGAGCTCCTGTAAAAGCTTCTGGCGTCGTGGTGGGAAGAGTGAAATCCATTTCATTTGATACAGAGAAATACGTAGCTATTGTTAAAATAGATATTGATACGCGTTATATATTTCCAACAGATACGTTTGCTAATATTTACACTGCAGGACTTTTGGGCGAGCAATATATCGGTCTAGAAGCTGGTGGAGATATGAGTAACTTAACTGAAGGGGATAGAATTACTCAGACTCAGGATGCAGTTGTGTTAGAAAAATTAATTAGCCAATTTTTATATAGTAAGGCATCTGAAGAGGAAGACTAAGGTGAAAAAAAACTTTATTAAAATTTTTTTATTAACAATATTTCTGTCTTTTAGCTCTTTGGCTGCTCTTGGTCCTCAAGAGCTAGTTCAAAAAACAGCTGAAGATGTAATTTCTGCAATTAATACAGACCCAGATATTAAAAAAGGAAATAAAGAGAAGATTTATAGACTAGCTGAAGAAAAAATACTTCCGAATTTTGATTTTGAAAAAATTTCTCGTTTAGTTCTTGGCCGAGCTTGGAGGTCTGCAAATGAAAAGCAAAAGAAAGCTTTTATAAATGAATTTAGAACACTTTTATTAAGAACATATGCGATAGCACTGACAAAATTTAAAGGCCAGGAAATTAGATTTAAGCCAACGAAGTTTTCGGAAGCAGACAAAATTGTTATAGTTAAAAGTGAGATCAAACAAGTAGGTGCTCAGCCATTAAAGGTTAATTATGCTTTAGCTAAAAATACAGGTAAGTGGCTTGTTTTTGATATTGTGATAGAGGGAGTGAGCCTAGTTACTAATTATAGAAGTCAATTTTCGAATGTGATTAGAAAAAATGGCATGGATGTTTTAATCAATAAATTGGAAACAAAAAATAAAGGGAAGAGGTAGTTAAATGGAGCCAATTGAATTTAGAGATAATAGTTGGTTTATGAAGGGCAATATAACTTTGACCCAGGTTCCTAGTATTTTGAAATTAACTATCGATTACAAATGGAGAGATTCTATTTTAATTGATTTAAAACAGGTAGGAGAGGTCGATACTTCATTGATAGGATTGATATTTGAATGGAAAAAGCAGGCAAAAAAATATAAAAAATCTGTCAAAATAAAAAATATTCCGACTAACCTTCTAAGTTTGGCAAAGTTATATGGCGTAGAAGATTTTATTTCATAAAAGCACTTCCCAAGAATCTACATACTAAATTTAAAGATCAATTAAAAATTTGATGAAAAAAGCTATCGTATTTAAGAATGTTAAAAAAAATTATGGTCAATTGCAGGCTATAAATGGGATAAATTTATCCATTGAACAGGGCGAATTTTTTGGGTTACTCGGGCCTAACGGGGCTGGTAAGTCTACATTAATCAATATGTTAGCAGGCTTGGTCAGACCAACAAATGGCTCTATTTCTGCAATGGGATTTGATGTTATCAAGGATTATCAGAATGCTAGGCATTCTCTTGGGATTGTCCCGCAGGAACTAGTTTTTGATCCATTCTTTAACTTAAGAGAAATGCTTCGCTTCCAAGCAGGATATTTTGGGAAGGGCAAAAGTAATGATGTATGGATCGATGAAGTTATTGAGCGTTTAGACTTAACATCAAAAGCATCAACAAATATGAGAATGCTATCAGGAGGTATGAAGAGAAGGGCTTTGATAGCTCAAGCATTAGTCCATAGACCACCTGTAATTGTATTGGATGAGCCAACTGCAGGGGTTGATGTGGAGCTAAGGCAAAGATTATGGGAGTTTGTCAAAGAGTTAAATAAAGAAGGACACACAATTGTTTTAACCACTCATTATCTTGAGGAAGCTGAGGCATTATGTAATCGCTTAGCAATGCTCAGAACAGGAAAAATTGTTGCGTTAGATACAACCAAAAATCTTCTTAAAAAATTTGCAGCAAAAAATTTAAAAATTAGACTATCCACAAAAAAACCATTTAAGTTGCCAATTAGTATTAAGGGAATAAATTTTACCTTTGATGATGAATTTTATATTTTTGAATTAAGAAGAATTACTGATATAAGTAAAATAATATCAGCTTTAAATGAAGCATCTATAGAAATATTAGATATGGAAACTGTAGATCAGGATCTAGAGAATATTTTCTTAAAATTGACAGGGAATAAAGTCTAGTATGAATACTTTGAGAAACCAGTTAATAGGAACATGGACTCTTCTAAGAAAAGAGCTGCTTAGATTTTGGAGGGTTGTTTTCCAAACAGTCGCTGCACCTGTTATCACTGGAATTTTGTATTTATTAATTTTTTCTCATGTTCTTGATAGTCGTCTCGAAGTATATGAAGGAGTAGCTTATATGGCTTTTCTTATTCCTGGCTTAATTATGATGTCGCTTTTACAAAATGCTTTTTCCAATAGCTCATCAAGCTTAATTCAGGCAAAAGTAATGGGTAATATTGTTTTTCTTTTACTAACCCCATTGAGCTATATTCAGTTATTTTTTGCATTCCTTATTTCAGCCATAGCAAGAGGTATATTTGTAGGTATCTGTATTTATCTAATAGCTACTTTATATATTGATTTACCAATCAAACATCCATGGATGGTATTTTCTTTTGCTTTTTTTGGGGGGGGACTTATGGGGGCATTTGGAATAATAGCCGGGGTGTGGGCGGAGCGTTTTGATCAGATGGCAGCATTTGGAAATTTTGTCATCATGCCCTTATCAATGCTATCAGGAGTCTTTTACTCAATTCATTCATTACCGCTATCCTGGCAAAAAGTTTCACAATTAAATCCTTTTTTCTATATGATTGACGGCTTTCGATATGGGTTTTTTGGGCAATCAGATGTATCACCATATTTTAGTTTAGGTATTGTCATTCTATTTTTCATTGCCTTATCTATCGTAACTATCAAAATGTTAAAATCTGGGTATAAACTGAGGGGATAAATGTTACTAGCTAGCCAAATAGAAAATGTAATTAATGAAAATTTAGATTGTACTTTTGTCGAAGTAAAAGGAGATGACGGGACTCATTTTGAGGCTATTGTTGTTAGTCCTCTTTTTAAAGATAAACCTATGATTAAACAACACCAAATGGTTTACCAGGCCTTGGGAGATATGATGCGACAAGAAATTCATGCATTATCAATGAAGACCCTAACCCCAGACCAATGGAAGAAATAATTAAAACTTTATAATGGAGATAAATAATGACTGAAAATATAAAAATTAAAAAATTAATTGATGACAATCAAGTTCTTCTTTTCATGAAGGGGGACCCAAAATTTCCACAGTGTGGATTTTCAAGCTTAGCTTGCCAGGTTTTAAATGCATGTGGATCAAAATATGAAACATTTGATGTTTTGCTTGATCCTGAGGTACGTGAAGGAATTAAACTTTATTCAAATTGGCCAACAATTCCTCAGCTTTATATCAGAGGAGAGTTTGTTGGGGGAGCAGATATCATAAAAGAAATGTATGAATCTGGAGAACTTACTAAATTAATTCCACAGGGTTAGTTGTTGGATAAACTTATCATAAATGGCCAAAGGAGTTTATATGGGGATGTTCATATTTCCGGCGCAAAAAATGCTGCATTACCAATTTTAATAGCTTCTCTGCTATCTAAAGAGGAATTAAAACTAAAAAATGTACCCAATCTTTTTGATATTAAAACAACTGAAAAACTATTAACCGTTATGGGTGTAGAGATAGTAAAAACTAACTCTTTGATGAAATTGATAGCGAAAGAGATAAAAGATTTTAATGCTCCTTACGATCTAGTTAAAACTATGAGAGCATCTATACTAGTTTTAGGGCCTTTGTTAGCAAGGTTTGGAAGTGCAAAAGTATCATTACCTGGAGGTTGTGCGATAGGGTCTAGGCCCGTTGATATTCATATCAAAGGACTCGAGGCGATGGGAGCCAAAATTAAAATCGAGAATGGAGACATAGTTGCCTCTAGTCATCACTTACCAGAGAATAAATTAGTGGGAGCATTGATTAATATGGGTCAAGTAACAGTTACTGGAACTGAAAATTTAATGATGGCGGCTTCACTTGCTAAAGGAAGGACCATACTTAAAAATTCTGCTCGAGAGCCTGAGGTCATTGATTTAGGAAACTGTTTAATTAAAATGGGAGCAGACATTAAGGGTTTGGGCACTGATATAATCTCAATTAATGGCGTAGATGAATTACACGGTACCGAACACTCAATTATTTTTGATCGAATTGAGGCTGGAACATATATGGTAGCTGCAGCAATGACTTCTGGAGAGCTTAATTGTATTGGAGTTGAACCCAACATGATGACCTCTGTTATCGATAAGCTCAGAGAGACAGGCGTGGAAGTTATTGAGTCAGATAATATGGTTACAGTTAAAAGTAATGGTAAGCTAAAATCTGTAGACTTTGAAACTGCCCCATTCCCATATTTTCCAACAGATATGCAAGCACAATTTATGGCGCTAAATACAGTTGCAGATGGTACAAGTAAGATAGAAGAAAATATTTTTGAAAATAGGTTTATGCATGCGCAAGAATTAATTAGAATGGGTGCTGATATTCAAATAAGTCAGAATACAGCTAATATAAGAGGTGGTAAAATATTAGAGGGTACTAATGTGATGGCAACAGATTTAAGAGCGTCGGCTTCCTTAGTTCTCGCTGCTCTTGCAGCTAAAGGAACTACTGTGATTGATAGAATTTATCATTTAGATCGAGGCTACGAGGATTTAGAAAAGAAATTTAACCAAGTTGGGGCTCAAATAGAGAGAGTCAGTTAAATATGATTACTATTGCTTTATCAAAAGGAAGAATTTTTTCTGAAACTTTGCCCATTTTAAATGCGGCTGGAATTCGATGCGAAGACGATCCAGAAACCTCTCGAAAATTAGTCTTAAAAACGAATAATGAAGAAATTCAGCTTATCATTGTAAGAGCTTCCGATGTACCTACATATGTGGAATGGGGTGGAGCAGACCTAGGCATAGCTGGTAAAGATATTCTTGATGAATATAAAGGAGTAGGACTTTATCAACCATTAGATTTAAATATTGCTAAGTGTAAATTAATGGTTGCTTGCCGAAAAGATTTTAATTACAAAGAAAGTATAAAAAATGGCATCCGCTTAAAAGTTGCTACAAAATATGTAGATGCAGCAAGAAGTCATTTTACGAAGAAGGGTTTGAACGTAGACATAATTAAATTATATGGGTCCATGGAGCTCGCTCCCATTGTAGGTCTCTCAGATATTATTGTAGATTTAGTTAGCTCAGGAAAAACATTAGAGGCAAACCAACTTGAAGCAGTTGAAGAAATAAAGCAAATAAGTTCTAGGCTAATAGTAAATAAAGCTTCATTAAAAATGAATCGTGATTTAATTCAGCCAATGATTAATAAATTTTCAAAAGCAGTTTCAAATTAAATTTTGAATATTAAGAGACTAAAGTCTACCGATAACAACTTTTTATCAGAGCTTAAAAACCTTTTAACTTTTAATACTGATGATAACGAAGCAATTATTAAAACTACAAGCGAGATTATTGATCAGGTAAAAAAAGTTGGGGATCAAGCGATTTTAGACTTTACTAAGAAATTTGATAATCTAGATACTAATAATATTCAAAGTTTAGAGATACATCAAGATGAGCTAACAGCCTCATTAAATAGAATTCCACAAGAAACAAAGAAATTCCTAGAAATTGCTGCAGAAAGAATTACTGATTACCACTCCAAGCAGAAAGCTGAATCATGGATATATAAAGATGATGGAGCGTCAAGTTATGGGCAAAAAATATCTCCAATAGATCGTGTGGGCTTATATGTTCCTGGAGGTAAGGCTGCATACCCATCTTCAGTTTTAATGAATGCCATACCTGCAAAAATTGCAGGAGTTAAAGATTTAATCATGGTGGTTCCTACCCCTAACGGGGAAAAAAATGATCTAGTTTTAGCAGCTGCAAAAATTGCAAAAGTTGACAGAGTTTTTACAATAGGAGGTGCACAAGCTATAGCTGCCTTGGCGTATGGTACAGAGACCATTCCAAGAGTTGATAAAATTGTAGGTCCAGGGAATGCATATGTAGCAGAAGCAAAAAGAAGGGTATTTGGAACTGTTGGTATAGATATGATTGCTGGACCTTCAGAAATAACTATTATTTGCGATGGAAAAACAAATCCTGAGTGGATCGCAATGGATTTATTTTCCCAAGCAGAACACGATGAATTATCACAATCAGTTTTAATTACTACAGATTCAGCTTATATGGATTTAGTTATGGCCAGTATTGATAAATTAATTATTAATATGCCAAGAAAAAATGTAATTACTTCATCGTTAAAAAATAGGGGAATCTTTATTCTATCTAAGGATCTGAAAGAAGCTGCTGCAATATCAGATTATATAGCCCCTGAGCACTTAGAACTCTCAGTGGAAGATCCTGAAAGTTTATTAAAAGAAATTAATCATGCGGGTGCAATTTTTATGGGAAAAAATACTTGTGAAGCAATTGGGGATTATTGTGCTGGACCAAATCATGTTTTACCAACATCGGGAACAGCGAGGTTTTCATCTCCATTGGGAGTCTATGATTTTCAAAAAAGATCAAGTTTAATATATTTATCTCCAGAAACTGCAAGTGAGTTGGGCCATATTGCGTCAGCCCTTGCTGAAGGTGAGGGATTATATGCGCATTCGCAATCTGCAAAATATAGAATTATTAAAAAAAATGAATAAATATTGGAGTGATATTGTTGAAGAACTGACCCCATATATCCCAGGTGAGCAACCAAAAGACAAGATTTTGCTCAAATTGAATACAAATGAAAACCCATATGGTCCAAGTAAAAAAGTTTTAGATGTTATTAAATCAAGTGCTAGAGAAAATCTGAGATTGTATCCTGACCCTGACAGTGAGGTCCTAAAACAAACAATTGCTAATTATCACAACTTGTCAAAATCTAATGTTTTTGTTGGTAATGGATCTGATGAAATTCTGGCATTTATTTTTCAAGCCTTGTTAAAAAAGAAAGATCCTGTTCTATTTCCAGATATCACTTATAGCTTTTACCCAGCTTATTGTAGTCTCTATGATGTTAAATATAAAAAAATTCCATTAGATAAAGATTTTAACATTGATCTAAAAAAGTATTTACTTAACAATGGTGGGATTATTTTTCCAAATCCAAACGCCCCTACTGGAATCCCTAAAAAATTAATTGATATTGAAAATTTAATTAATATAAATCAAGATAGTGTGGTCGTTATTGATGAGGCATATGTAGATTTTGGAACAGAGTCAGCAGTTAAGCTAGTTAATCAATATAAAAATTTAGTCGTAACTCAGTCATTCTCAAAATCCAGATCATTAGCAGGTATGAGACTAGGATGTGCTTTTGCTAACGAAGATTTAATAGAAGCGCTCAATCGGATTAAAAATAGTTTTAATTCTTATCCAGTTGACCGTTTGGCTCAGATTGCAGGTGTCGAAGCAATTAAAGATGAAGATTACTTCAATGAAAGTGGTAATAAGATTATTCAAGCTAGAATATTTTTAGTGAAGGAATTGCTTTTGATGGGTTTTAGTACTCTACCTTCAGGTGCAAATTTTATATTTACAAAACATAAATCAATAGATGCAGTTAAAATTTTTAAAAAATTAAGAGAGTCAGGAGTGATAGTCCGCCACTTTGAGAAGCCGGAAAGAATTTCTCAGTATTTAAGGATTACTATTGGCACTAAAGAAGAGATGAGGAAGTTTGTTTCAATTTTAAAAGTAATAATTTAGATGAAAAAAAAATATCTCGATACAAAAATATGTAAGATATGTAACAAATCTTTCACATGGAGAAAAAAATGGGAAAAAGTTTGGAACGAAGTTAAGTATTGTTCAGAGCGTTGTAGAAGGTCAAATTAACCAAACTCATGATAAAATTATTAATATGAATAGAATAGCTAAAGTTTCAAGAAAAACAAAAGAAACCGACATTAATGTAGAAATTAATATCGATGGTAACGGTAAATCATTTTTAGACACTGGCATTGGTTTTTTAGATCATATGCTTGAACAAATTTCAAGGCATGGGTTATTTGATTTAACGATTAAAGCTAAGGGCGACCTTCATATTGATGCACACCACACTGTTGAAGATATTGGCATTACTTTGGGGCAAGCCTTTGACAAAGCTATAGGAGATAAGTTAGGTATCCGTCGTTACGGCCATGCTTATGTTCCTTTAGATGAAGCTTTATCAAGAGTTGTTTTAGATATATCCGGTAGGCCAGGACTTGAATTAAATGTAGAATTTACTAGATCAAGAGTCGGTGAGTTTGATGTTGATTTAATTCATGAATTTTTTCAGGGTTTTATTAATCATGCAAATATTACATTACATATTGATAACTTAAAAGGCGAGAATTCTCATCACCAAGCTGAATCTATTTTTAAAGGTTTTGGAAGAGCTTTAAGGGTAGCGGTAGAATTAGACGAAAAAATAAAAGGTGTTATGCCATCAACCAAAGGCTCTCTTTGATTTTTGAAAGCTTTTAAATTTAATTTATGATTGCAATTATTGATTATGGGATAGGTAACTTAAAGTCAGTCCATAACGCTGTCAGCTTTATATCACCCAAGACTAAATCAATTATCACTAGCGATCCAGATGTGGTTGCCAAGGCGGATAAAGTTATTTTTCCTGGACAAGGGGCGATGCCCGACTGTATCTCACAGTTAGAAACAAGAGGTTTAAAAGAAGCAGTAATTGAAGCAGCAAAACAAAAACCTTTTTTAGGGATTTGTTTGGGACTCCAGATGCTTCTTGAAAACAGTGAGGAAGGAGATGTTAATGGATTTGGATTGTTACCAGGAATAGTTAAGCGTTTTCAACCAAATCAAAATGAGAGAATCAAAATTCCACACATGGGTTGGAATAAAGTTGACTTATTAAACCCTCATCCAATGTGGAATAAAATATGTTCAGCAAGCAGGTTTTATTTTGTTCATAGCTTTTATGCCGAAGTTCAAGATAAAAGTTTGGTTATGGCAACATCTATTCATGGAGAAAAATTCACATGCGCAATTGCAAAAGATAATATTTTTGCTGTTCAATTTCATCCGGAAAAAAGTTCTGAATTAGGACTACAGTTATTAAATAATTTTATTATATGGGACATTTAGATTGTAAATCATGATAATTATTCCAGCGATAGACCTTAAGGAAGGAAAGTGCGTTAGGCTGAAACAAGGGCTAATGGACCAATCAACTATTTTTTCTAAAAATCCGGCTGAAATGGCAAGGAGATGGATAAATTTAGGCGCAAAAAAATTGCACTTAGTTGATCTTGATGGAGCCTTCGCAGGTAAGCCTGTTAATGAAAATGCGATTAAATCGATTGTTGCTGAAGTTGGGGGTGAAATACCAATTCAATTAGGCGGTGGCATTCGAAATTTAACTACAGTAGATAACTTCTTAAATAGCGGTGTCAATTCAATAATTATTGGAACAGCTGCAGTTACTAATACAAGTTTTTTAAGTGAGTCTTGCGAAGCATTTCCTGGTCAAATTATAGTTGGCCTTGATGCAAAAGATGGAGATGTTGCAATAAATGGCTGGGCAGAACTCACTGGACTTAACGTAATAGATTTAGCTCAAAAATTTGAAAGCTACGGAGTAGAGTCAATCATTTATACTGATATTGGGAGGGATGGGATGATGGCAGGAGTCAACATTGACGCGACTGTTAAATTAGCAAAATCCATAAAAATCCCTGTAACAGCAAGTGGTGGAGTTTCCAATATAAAGGATATAAGGATGCTCTGCGATTTTTCAAATGTTGGGATTAGAGGGGTTATAACTGGAACTGCTATTTATGAGGGCACTTTAGATTTTAAAGAAGCTCAAGACTTAGCGGATCGTTTAACTGAAAAAAATGACTGTAGCTAAGAGAATTATTCCATGTCTTGACGTAAATGATGGGAGAGTTGTAAAGGGAATTAACTTTGTTGAATTAAAAGATGCAGGAGATCCAGTAGAAATTGCTAAAAAATATAATGAAGAAGGAGCTGATGAATTAACTTTTTTAGATATTACTGCTAGCTCGGATAACAGAGGTCTTTTGTTTGATATTGTTGAGAAAGTTGCAAAACAAATTTTTATTCCCCTAACAGTTGGAGGTGGAGTCAGGTCGTGCGAAGATATTAGGAATCTTTTGAATTCAGGAGCAGATAAAATTGGAATAAATACGTCAGCAATTTTAAATCCTGATCTAGTCGCAGAGTCTACAAGCCGTTTTGGCTCGCAAGCTATTGTAGTTGCAATAGATGCAAAAAAAGTTCACGACCATTGGGAAGTTTTTACACATGGAGGTAGAAATGCAACAGGAATTAACGCTGTAAGTTGGGCACAAAAAATGGCTAAACTTGGGGCAGGAGAATTATTAATTACAAGTATGGATAGAGATGGAACAAAAAAAGGGTTCGACAATATATTAATGAAATTAATTTCTGATGTTGTTGAGGTTCCAATTATTGCTTCAGGTGGAGTGGGAATTCTGCAGCATCTTGTAGATGGAGTTAAAGATGGAGAGGCTGACGCTGTTCTTGCAGCAAGTATTTTTCATTATGGAGAATTTACGATTCAAGAAGCAAAGCAATATATGGCAAAAAATAATATAGAGGTAAGACTATGAGCAACTGGATAAATAATGTGCGATGGGATTCGGATGGGTTATTACCAGTTATTGTTCAGGATGAAAGCTCAAACAAAGTAATTATGTTTGCTTGGATGAATCGTGAAACGCTCGAGGAGTCTATAAAAAAGAAAAAGGCAATTTATTGGTCTCGCTCAAGGAATCAGGTCTGGATTAAAGGAGAAGAATCAGGGCATTATCAAGATATAGAAGATATTTTTTTAGATTGTGACAATGATGTTTTACTTATTAGAGTAAAGCAACAGGGTGGGATAGCTTGTCATACTGGACGAGAGAGCTGTTTTTATAATCGAATTAATATGGAAACGGGTCAAATAGAAGAGATTGGCGAAATTATTAAAGATCCTAAAGAAATTTATAAGGATAAAAAATGAAAGATGAATTTTCAGAAAATTTACTAAATATTATTAAATCAAAAAAAGAGGGTGATGCAAAAAAATCATATACGGCTCTTTTACATCAAAAAGGTTTGAGCGAAATTCTAAATAAGATTGCTGAAGAAGCTGAAGAAACTATAAACGCAGCAAAATTTGAAGGGGATGAAGCATTAATTCATGAAGTTGCTGACTTATGGTTTCATTGCTTAGTATTATTATCCCAGAAAAATCTTACAGTTGGTGATATTACCAATGAATTAAAAAGCAGACGAGGCATGTCAGGAATTGAAGAAAAAAACAACAGAGTGAAAAAGTGATGCTTATGGATAATTGTATCTTTTGTAAGATTTCTAAAAAAGAAATTCCATCCACCATTATTTATGAAGATGAAGAAATGCTAGCCTTTAAAGATATAAATCCAATCGATAAAGTACATTTTCTAATAATTCCAAAAGAACACATTATAAATTTAATAGAATGTAATTCAGATCATCAAGACATTTTGTCTAAGATGCTATTATTAGCACCAAAGTTAGCTAAAGAATCCGGCTTAAAAGGATTTCGGATGATGATTAATTCCGGCAAGGAGGGTGGACAAGAAGTTTTTCATATCCATTTTCATGTTTATGGCGGAAGTGAAAAATTAGCAAAATTGTAATTAGGAGAAAATAATGCCTGGAATAAAAGAATGGTTATTAATCTTATTAGTAGTATTAGTTATTTTTGGTGCTGGAAAACTAAGAAACATAGGGAGCGATTTAGGAGCTGCGGTTAAAAGCTTTAAAGAAGGTATGAATAACTCCAACAAAAAAGTTAGTAAAAAGAAAGCTAAGAAGTAAAGATAAAAAATTAATTATGTTTGATATTTCATTCGCAGAATTAATTATTATTTTTTTAGCTCTAATACTATTTGTGTCACCAAATAATATGCCCATGTTAGCTAGAGGAGCGGGGAAAATTACAAAAAAAGTTAAAATTTTTATTTCAGATATTAAGAAAGAATTACAACGAGAAAGTAAATTTAAAGAATTAAAAAATATTGAAAAAGAAATTAAAAAAAACCAAAGAAAATTGTGAGTAGATTAAATATCTTTTTTGGCCATTTTTTAGAATTAAGATCAACTCTAATTAAGTCACTTGTCTCTTACCTTATAATTTTTATTGCAATGATGCCTTTTGCAAATGAAATTTATTATTTTTTTTCTGAGCCCTTATTAGCCGAATTAGCTTTATTAAACGGAACTGTGATTTCAACAAAGCTTACCTCTACCTTTATTGTTCCTTTTAAAATAACCGCATATTGTGCATTAATAATTTCATTGCCATTTTTATTTATTCAAACTTGGAATTTTATCTCCCCAGGACTTTATAAAAATGAAAAAAAATTTGTTATGTGGGCTATGTGTTTCGGGTTTATTTTATTTCTGGCAGGTACATTATTTGTTTATTTTTTGATTTTCCCTGTTATATTTAGTTTTTTTGTAAGCTCCACACCAAATGATGTAGAGCTTATGATTGATATATCAAGTTATTTACAAATGATAATTGCACTTTTTTTAGCATTTGGTTTAGCTTTTGAAGTCCCGTTAATATTGATTATCGCTGTAAAATTTAAATGGGTTAAGACAAGTACTTTAGAAAAGAATAGGCCATATATTATTGTTGCTGCATTCATTTTTGGAGCTATTTTTACTCCACCAGATATAATTTCACAGGTATTACTAGCGTTACCAATTTTATTTTTATATGAAATAGGACTATTTATTTCAAAAAATAAACTAATTAAAAGGTATTAGGTCTATCAGTTTATTCAGTAATTTTATATAATAGAGAGCTTAATTAAATATTTAACCTCCTATTTTTCATAAGGGCCTTTAATGGCAATTAAAAGTAAGAAAGTAAACTTAGATAGAAGACGGTTTTTGATTGGAGCAACATCTTTAACTGGGGCTATAGGCGCAACTTCATTGGGAGTTCCTTTTGTTTCGAGCATGCTTCCCAGTGAAAAAGCAAAAGCTGCTGGGGCATCGGTAGAGGTTGATGTGAGTCAAGTAAAGCAAGGAACGGTATTAACAACAGAATGGCGAGGTCAACCAGTATGGCTTTTAAATCGCTCAGATAAGATGATTAAAACATTAGAGATTAATCCAAAAAAACTAGCAGATCCTGATCTTAAAGTTACATCTCAACAACCTAAGTATTGTAAAAATAAAACCCGTTCAATAAAGCCTAATATGTTAGTAGTTGTTGGCATATGCACGCATCTTGGTTGTTCGCCATCACCCAGACTTTCACCAAAAGGTGATATGGGTGATAAATGGGAAGGGGGCTTCTTCTGCCCTTGCCACGGATCAAAATTTGATCTTGCAGGAAGAGTCTTTAAAGGTTCTCCAGCTCCAACAAATCTAATTGTACCCCCTCATAAATATCTAGATGAGAATATTATTATTATTGGTGAAGAAGAAAAGGATAAAGCATAAAATGTCAAAGAAAGACTCTAGTCAAAACTCAACTGGACTAATTGGATGGATTGATGAAAGATTCCCCCTTTCATCTTTTATAAAAAATCATCTAACAGGATATTATGCACCCAAGAATTTTAATTTTTGGTATCTTTTTGGAGCACTTGCACTTTTTGTTTTTGTAATGCAGATTTTGACAGGTATCTTTTTGACTATGCATTATAAACCGGATGCATTGCAAGCATTTGCTTCTGTAGAATATATAATGCGAGATGTCTCTTTTGGGTGGCTCATTCGTTATATGCATTCGACAGGCTCCTCACTTTTTTTCGTAGTTATTTACCTTCATATGTTTAAAAGTTTAATGTATGGTTCTTACCAAAAACCACGGGAACTATTATGGATTTTTGGTGTAGCAATTTTTCTTGCTTTGATGGCAGAAGCCTTTTTTGGTTATTTATTACCTTGGGGTCAAATGTCATACTGGGGAGCACAAGTAATTGTAAATCTATTCACGACCATACCCTTTATAGGGCCTGATTTAGCTGAATGGGTTCGAGGAGATTATTTGATTTCTGATGCGACATTAAATCGATTTTTTGCATTCCATGTAATCGCTTTGCCATTAGCTCTTGCAGGTTTAATTTTTACTCATTTAATTGCTTTACATGAAGTAGGGTCAAATAATCCTGATGGAGTTGAAATTAAGGACTACAAGGATAAAAAAACAGGTATACCTCTAGATGGGATTCCTTTTCACCCATACTATACTGTCAAAGATTTAGTCGGACTGACAATATTTTTAATCGTTTTCGCAGCAATAATATTTTTCGCTCCTACGATGGGAGGATATTTTTTAGAGGCAAATAATTTTGTTCCTGCAGATCCATTAGTTACACCGTCACATATTGCACCTGTTTGGTACTTTACTCCTTTCTATTCTATTTTAAGAGCAGTCCCACCAATTTTAAATAGTCAATTTCCAGGAGTCGCTGCAATGGGCTTATCAGTGGTAATTTTTGCTTTCGTACCTTGGTTAGATAAGAGCCCTGTCAGGTCTATCAGGTATAAAGGCATACTTTATAAAAAATGGTTGGCCGCTTTTGTTGTTAGCTTTATTATTTTAGGTTATCTAGGCACAGTCCCATCAACTATTTGGGGTCAATTTCCGAGTGTTATCCCATTTCTCGGAGGGAGTGATATTGCCTTAGTAATTGCCCGAATTTTCACAGTTATTTATTTTTTATTTTTTATTCTAATGCCTATTTATAGTAAGAAAAGCATAACAAAACCTGTTCCAACAAGGGTGACAATGAGATGAAAAAGGTAATAATTTTAATTTTGTTATTAATTCAATCCCCACTTATTTTGTCGAGTGAAGATGTTAACCTTGAACAAGCCCCAATAGATTTATCAGATCAGCCATCACTTCAAAAAGGTGCTAGGACGTTTGTTAACTATTGTTTAAATTGCCACAGTGCAAAATATATGCGCTACAACAAGCTTCTAGATATCGGACTTTCAAAAAAAGAGATTAAGGATAATTTGCTATTTACTGGAAAGAAAATTGGCGACCCAATGGAGATATCTATGCAAACTGAAGAATCGAAGAAATGGTTTGGTGCAACTCCACCAGACCTTTCGGTGGTTGCAAGGTCGAGAGGCTCAGACTGGATTTATAGCTATATGAAAGGGTTTTATCGGGATAACTCTAGAGAAATTGGATGGAATAATTTAGTTTATGCTAACTCAGCCATGCCTCACATTTTATGGGAGCTTCAAGGTGAACAAGCGTTGGATAAGGAAACGGGTAAACTTATTACAAACAAGCCTGGAAAATTAAATCAAAAAGAGTATGATGCGGTCATTACGGATCTGACAAATTTTATAACTTATATGTCAGAACCTGACCAATTAAAAAGAAAAAGAATGGGATTCTACGTTATTGGTTTTTTACTTTTACTTCTTGTGTTAACAATTAATCTTAAGAAAGAATTTTGGAAGGATGTTAAATAATTATGATGAAACTTTACTCAAACACTACTGATCCATTTAGCCATAGATGTCGAATAGTATTATTCGAAAAAGGAATGGATTTTGAAGTTATTGATGTTGATTTAGCTGACAAGTCTGAAGATTTATCAATTTTAAGTCCATATTCTGACTCCCCTGTTTTGGAAGAGCGAGATTTAGTTTTAACAGACCCAAATATAATAAATGAGTATATTGATGAGCGATTTCCACATCCTCAATTAATGCCAGCTGATCCAGTAATGCGGGCTAGGGCGAGATTGTTTTTAAAAGATATGGAAAATGAGTTATTCGTTCATATGAAAAATCTTGAGTCAAGAGAGACTAAAAAAAGAGAGAGCGCAAAAAAAATTGTAACTAATACATTAATTATGTTGAGCCCGATATTAGATAAGCAATTATTTTTATTACATGACGAGTATTCAATGTTGGATGTTGCAATGGCTCCTTTATTGTGGCGCTTAGATCATTATGGAATCAAATTAGGCAATCAAAGTAAAGCGTTGCTAAAATATGCAGACAAAATATTTACAAGACCATTGTTTGATGAGGCTATGTCACCAGCTGAAAAAGCTATGAGACAAACTATTTAAATATGATATTGAGCACTAAGCCTTATCTTGTCAGGGGGATATATGATTGGTGTATCGATTTAAAATTAACACCGTATATAATAGCAAAAATTATTCTAGGTGTGAAAGTACCAAAAAAACATATTAAAAATAATGAGATTATTTTAAATTTATCCTTAGAATCAACTAGTAAATTAATTTTTGACAATGATTTTATTTCCTTCTCGGCAAGGTTTGATGGAAAAAATTATGATGTTTTTTTACCTATGAAATCAATTGAAGGTATTTATAGCAAAGAAAACGGTGAGGGATTATTTTTTGATCGAATTTGTATTACTGGAAAAAAAACGAAAAAACCAAAAAAAATAGATCAAGAAACGAAAAAACCACATTTAAGTATTGTAAAATAATTATATAAAACTGGTTTCGAATAAAAAAAATTGATATAGTTACGTTTTTTCAAATATGCCCTCTTAGCTCAGTTGGTAGAGCAACGCACTTGTAATGCGTAGGTCGTCAGTTCGAATCCGACAGAGGGCACCATTTATTTTACAATAACTCATTATTTCTATTGACAAAATTAATGAAGTATCCCATAATTTTGGGTTCGGTTGGGAGGGGTGGCCGAGTGGTTAAAGGCGACGGACTGTAAATCCGTTCTCTCTGAGTACGAAGGTTCGAATCCTTCTCCCTCCACCATAAGCTT
>MDSY01086253.1_pt1 | contig 35091 bp, 25 predicted proteins | sample 811131 | NCBI WGS metagenome assembly MDSY01 (sample SAMN05326643, study PRJNA326480) | marine metagenome | isolation source: seawater | place: Atlantic Ocean: South West | collected 2010 | reverse complement strand
GTCACCGGCTGCGAAGACGCCCGACGCGTTCGTGGACTGTAGCGTCGGCAAGACTTTCACAAACCCGTTGTCGACGTTGAGACCGGACTCGGCTAACCACGGCTGCGGCGCGGCTTGCGTACACCAGATGCACTCATCCGCGGGAATCTTTCGGCCGCTTGAGAGTTCTACTGTTCCTTTTGAAACCGTGTTCACGCCGTCTCCTTCAACGAGCTCGATGCCGCGACTGGCGAATATGTCCCGAAATGTCGCGCGCGTCGCCGCCGGGTGCGTCGGCATGAGTTTGCCCCGCGTCACGAGCTTAAACTCCGCGCGGTCACTGGGCTGCCCCGCGTTTTGTAGCTCGGAGAGCATTCTGTGCTGCATGGCGAGCGCCAGCTCAACGCCCCCCGCGCCTCCACCCACCACCACCACTCGTGTTTGCTTTTCCGTGGTGAGCACTCTGTCCAGAATCGCTTCCCATCTCGCGCCGAACCCGAAAATAGGCTTCACGGGCGTGATGAAGTCGCCGGCGCCGGTGACTTGGCTCGCCGCGGGTGTAATGCCGATGTCGATGGAGACGGCGTCGTACGGGATAGGAGGCCTGTTTTTAAGAACTATGCGTCTGTCTTCGTAGTCGATGGAAATCGCTTCGTCGTGAATTAAACGGTGCCCGGCGAACGTGCACAGCGGTCGTAGATCGACGTGGCATTCATCCCACGTGTAATGCCCCGCGATGTGCCCGGGAAGCATTCCGCTGTACGGCGTGTTCACCTCCTTCGCGACGAGTGTGACACGTACGCCGGGCAGCTTGTTCATTCCAAACATCTTCAGCACGTAAACGTGGCTGTGACCTCCGCCGATAAGCACCAGGTCCTTGACCACCGGTCCGTCGTCCGTCATCTTCCCCATCGCTGCAGAGACTCGTGTTCTTCGTCGGCGGAGCGAATCAGATCTGACACGACCCGAGCTGTTGCCTGGAAGCAAACGAGAACCGGACAGTCGAAACCCGCGAAACCGAGCGTGGGAAAAGCCGGTGGATGGAGCAGATACGGCAGCCACCAAGCTCATACAACGCGCGAGCTCGCCGTGCTCGGCTATGTGACGTAACGAACCGCCGCCCGGAATTCATGAGTCACTTCAGGAACCGAACCTGAAACGCGCGTCCTGACGTCATCAGCAAATTTGCCAACTCATCAGATAACGATGAGCGCACTCGCGCAGCTCTCGGGCGCTCGCCCCTCGTTTAGGACGGGCGTTCGTGTTCGGCAGCATCGATGTGCACCCTTGCGTTGCCAGGCCACCACGGCCTCCCCGCCTGCGACGGCCGGGGAGCTGAGCACGTACGACTGGAAGGGAATGTCTTGCGCGTATCGGACATCTGGCGCAGGTAAGCCCGTGGTGCTCATCCACGGCTTCGGCGTGAGCAGCTTCCAGTACCGCGACACGGTTGAGGAGCTTTCGAAGACCAACAAGGTATACGCGCTTGATTTGGTTGGCTTCGGGGCGTCGGACCAGCCGGACACGGAGTACTGCATGGAGTTCTGGAGAGACCAAGTGATCGATTTCGTGGACAACGTTGTGGGCCAGCCCGCGGTGTTGTGCGGCAACAGCATTGGCAGCCTCGCCGCTATTCACGTGGCGTCTACGAAACCTACAAGTGTCAGCGGGGTGATTTTGCTCAACTGCGCGGGAGGTATGAACAACAAAGTCAAACGCATGCCTGGCGATTTCGACGGGTTCGGGTGGCAGTACAAAGCCGTAGGGCCCATTTTCACGGTGGTGCTCGCCGTGATCGACTTCGTGCTTTCCATCGAACCCGTCGCCAAGCCTTTGTTCGACAACTTGCGCACTGAGGAGAACGTGAAGAGCGCGCTGCAGGGCGTGTACAAAGACCCTACGCGGGTTGACGATGCGCTGGTCTGCTCCATCACGGACGCGGCGAAGAGGGAAGGGGCGTTCCGCGCGTTTGTCCGCATCCTGACCGGTCCGCCGGGACTGAGACCGGAGGAGATGATGGACGACGTGACGTGCCCTATGCTGATTCTTTGGGGAGACGAAGACGGCATCACGCCCATGGATTTTCCATTAGGGCAGTATTTCATCAAGCTCCCGGAGTCTCGTGAAAACACCACCCTTAAAGTGTTCCCGGGAGAGGGGCACTGCTTACAAGACGACAACCCAACCGCGGTGACCCCCGTGATTCGCGACTGGGTCGCGGCGCTGTGATTATTATCTCTTCGCGCGCGCTTTATTTATAGCTAATAATTAGGATACTACAACACACAACATGTCCTACTAATACTAAGATTCTATCAATACTCAACCGAGAAGCCACCCTTGCGCGCCCGCGTTGTTGAACTCGGCGGCGGACGCCGAGTTTCCGGCACCCGGCTTTGGTCGCGTTTTCGCCCACGTCGCGCCACTCGCCTTCATCTCCTTGACGCGCTTCACAATTTCCTTCGCGGTGTTGAAGGTCCCGCCGGTTGATTTTCGACACACGAAGCAGTTTTGTTCCTTCGCGTTGTGCTTCAACGCGCAGTGCTCGCAGAAATAGTGCTTGCACTTCGTGACAATCGGATCTCTCGCGTCGAACCAAACCAACCCGCAAATCGCGCAAGCCGCGGGAAGTTCGTCTTCGCCGTCATCGTCGGACTCCACGTCCTGCGCTTCGCCGTTCTCACAGAGCTGGCGTTCCATTTTCTCTAGTTTCGCCGCCGCTTCCTTCTTCGCCATTTCCTTCGCCTCCCACTCCTTATCAAGCTGCCACCCGTGTTTGTAATCGCCGCGGTCGTGCAGAAACTTGCACGAATCACCGTACCCGCAAAACCCGGTTTCTTTGTAATCCTTACAGATGTCTGGTTTATAGTCCATGATGAACGTAGAGCGGACGTTCGCAGAGGCACGCATGGGGCCGTGATTGCCACTTCCCTTCTCACTGCCAATCGTTAATTCCTTCCGGAACCCGGCGCGATAATCGACGTAATTCGCGTTGCCTTTGTAAATCTTGTCATCTTCGAATCCATCCACGCGCGCCGAGGCGGTCGCTAAAACTTTCTCACGCATCGCCCTGCCGTCCTTGTCCTTCTCCGTGTCGATTTCAAGCCCAGCCGTGGCCCCGCCGTCTCCCCTTTGTTGCAACGAACGGTCGCCCTCGAACGCAAACACCTGGATCTTACCGCGGTCGTCCTTCGTGGACCCGCCCAGCGCGAGGGTTTTCTTCTTCTTCTCGACTGGGGCGGACGCAGCGGAAACGCTGGGTTGAGTGTCATCATCAGCATCCTCGTCCGAAGACGCTGCGCGTTTTCGAACGTTGCCTCGACCAAAGGTCCCCTTCTTCTTGAACCCGCTCATAGCGGCTGCGCGAGGACAAGTAATGGTGACTTAACTTAATTGCTTCTCTCTGCTTCTCTTGTTGAAATTTCAAAATATCTAACAACAGGTATCTGCCGACGAGGCAAATAACAACTTTCGATGGAGATGATGATGTCGATGGAGAGACGCGGTGCCTGCCTATAAGTAATGGCGTTCCTAGTTTTTTAAGACGTACCAGCAGCTCGCTCAGCGCCTCTGCGCTGACGTCCATGGCGACATGGAGTGCGCGTCTCGTGTGGCCCGTCCGAGTCGTGAACGTGCTTTTCTGACTGTATTAAAAAATGGTGTACACTATACTACTACAACGTCTCCGAGAAATCGAAACTATCGCACCACGTGTGCTCTCATTAGGTTTCCCCTTTTCCTCTTCGACTGCCTAGACTGCGCCTCCTCTTCTTCCTCCTCCTCCTCCTCCTCTTTTTTTTCCAAATATAAACTTTTTCACCTTTTCCTTTGAAGTCGCGATTTCGTCGTCGTCTGAAGCGTCATTTCGTTTGCGTTTGACGCTTGACTTTCCCGACCCGAACAGACCTCCGAGTCGTCTGTTCGCGGCGGCGGTCGGCTTGGCCACTGTTACGGCGCGAGTTGGTGGGCGAGAAGTGCGGCCTCTGTCATTTCTCTCGGGAACGACATCATCGTCGTCACCGGAATCGTCGTCCTCGGAACCTGATTCCACCGCCGGATTTGCGGCGCCCCCGTTCTCGCCCTCGTTCGCGTCATCTGGCGTGCCAAATTCAATAGCACGGCGGGGACCTACGTGCACGCCATATTTGAAATACGTACACACAGTGGTGGTTACATCTTGCTCGAGGCCGTGAACCCTATCCAAGTCGCGCGCGGTTACATATTTGAACTGTTTATCACTGACGCGAAATGGCACGAGAGTATTTCCAGTAATTTTGATGTATATTCTTCGCAAGTCGTCCGCGATTTTGAACATCTCATCAGCCGTTCCGCTGACGATACCGTCTGACCCGAGATGTACGTACTTGAAGGGCTCATCACCGAGTGAGCAGGCTATGTGCAACCCTAACTCAGAAGCTAATGCGGCTAATGCTCGATCGTACGACAACCAGCCGTGTGCGGACAAAATTTCAAAGCCTTTTTGTGGAACGCCCAGCACTTTCTGTGGCTCCCCGGGGTGAGCTGCGACGATCCTGAACGGACGTGAAACCCGCCGAGGACGACCATCCGCCATGTTCCGCCCGTAGACTCGACGAACTAGGATCGAACAACCGTTTGGCACGCGCACCGTCCAGAAGTCCACTCCATTTATTACTTTTAGTTTCTTGAAAGCAGCTGAAATTAAGAGTCGAGGCTCGGCGACCCGCGGCGTATCGGAGTACGTCACAGTCCACGCTTGGTGCTTCGACTTGCTTGTTATCCCTTTTGTTGAATCGTTGGGGTACCTCCAGTCTTGCACCCATGTTTCCGTACCCGGAGGTGCCCCTGCTGTAAAGTACGTAGTGTACCCAGCATGGATCAGCAGTCGCTGCAGCTCGTCTCGATACGAAGCGCACGATGTGTAGAATTGTCCACAATCCTCAGCCTGTGCTGTGCGCTGGCTTGATTTCCATCACCGAATCGCCAACCTCGAATGATATGCCGCAAGTCGTCCTTGTCTAAACTCCACATCCAGGGGAACACCCATTTCGCGCTCTTGACGCCTGTCTAAATGACACGCTGGATTTTACCTCCCGGCAGCGGCACGGCGGATCGGCCCAGTCCCTTCGGCGAAGTCGCCGCCATCTCGGTGTCGCGTTCGTGACGTAACGCTACGCGAACCGCTTTGTTTTTTTTCGTGTATTTCCGGCGGGTGTATTTCAACCAGAGGTCTCGATGGAACACGTCATACCAATCTGGATCAAAGATGTAGTACCTGCGTTGCGTATTGATCGCGTTGTAATTTCCTGTTTTATTTGTACTTGGGTGTGTCGGGGGACGAACCTGGACCTCCACGCCATGTCGTTCGCTATCCGCGTTTGGGTACACAGCTGGTTCACCAAGTAGACCACATAGGCGCTGAAGAACTTCATCAAGCGCGTCCCAATCCTTTTCTTTCACAGGCGCGAACGTGATCGCCCTTTGCGTAATATCCATGCTACCGTCGGCGCCACGGAAGCCGAACAACCACAGAGCCGCCTCTTTCAGTTCCGTCGTCTTCAATTTGAGTTTTTGAACCACGCTCGGGCGCAGCGTGCCCCCTACGACTGCGCCGCCGTTGGCGTCGGGTGCGTTTTCCTTGTCCTTGTCCTCCGACTCCTCCTCCGACTTCTCCTCGACGTCGTCATCCGTCTACTCCTCGCCCTCGCCCTCCGCATTCCCATCCGCAACCCCCTCATCCGTATCCTCAACCTCTTCATCCGCCTCTTCATCCGCCTCCCCCTGTTCCCCCGCCTGTACCGCCGCGCCGCTCACAGTTTCGCACGCTATGCAAAGGAGGTCAAGGTTGCCCAGCGGAGACGGAGACGGGTTGCACGTCAAGCAGTCGATTTGTACCTCGTCGTATCGCACTGCTTCGTGGAAAAGCACCTTTTACAAGCTCCACACTCGTACTTCACCTTGCCGTGAGGGCAGGGGTTGCACTCTACGCACTTCCAGTTCACTTTGCCGTGCGGGCAGGGGCTGCACGCCGTGCACTGATATTTCCGCTTGCCGTGCGGGCAGCCGTTGCACTCCGTGAATTTGTATTTCAGCTTACCGTGCGAGCAGCCGCTACACGTAGAGCAGATGTTCTTCATCTTGCCGTAAGGGCACCCCTTGCACTCCGGGCAGTCGCATTTCACCTTGCCGTGAGGGCAGCCGCTGCAGGTAGAGCAGTTCTCCTTGAGCTTGTCGTGAGTGCAGCCGACGCAGGCTCGCCCCACCTTGCCGTGCGGGCAGGGCTTGCAGATAGCGCAGCGGCAGGGATTCTGCTTGCCATGGGGGCAGCTTATCGACCACAAGCAAATGCCTCGCAACCGTGTCCCTCTACGCGCCACCGGTCTGCGGCAGAGGTGCCAAACACGGAAGCGAAGGGGAACGTTCTTTTCGGTGGTTTCCGAGAAAAGTTTGTTTTGGTGACTTCGCGACCGACCGCACTCGGCACTCGTCGGCGCACCAGTGACGACGCTCGTGGAACACAGAGGAGTCTATTAACATGGCGTGTCACATTCGTGGCGGCTCGCGGAGGCTACTCGCGGCGATTGCTCAGTGTGGAAACGCTCAGCTCAGGGCGGGCGCTGGGGCTTTGTTGTTCCCACGTGGCCGCCTCGTCTCCGTCGATGCTTCGGCGGGCGCGCGCCTCAGTAACCTCCGCCGGTTCACCACAGGGACCCCCCCTTCGTGGGCCGCCGCCGCGAGCGGCACGGAACCTCTCATCGAGCAGATGCAGGACAAAATTCGTACGGGGCTGGGTGGGGCGGACGAGGTGGAGGTGATCGACGTGTCCGGCGATGCGAGGCACGTCAGCATTCGGGTGGTGTCGAAAGCTTTCGAGGGGAAAAACGCGATTAACCGACAGCGGTTGGTGTACAAGTGCATCTGGGAGGAGATGCAATCGGAAAGAGTGCACGCGGTGCAGGGTATTGAGACGAAAACCCCGGAAGAGTTGGCGGCCAAGTGAGAGCTTTGATTAATTATAGGTAGACTAACAAAATCGCGGGGGCAATAAAAATATGAAAACACGAATCCCCCGCCGCGAACGCGCCGCTTGATTTCAGGCGATGCGCGCGGCTGGTTGTGCACATATCTTATAAAAATATCAAAATGCTCGCTGCTTACTTGGGCACCGCGCCACGCACCGCGCCGGGAACGTCGTAGTTCTCCTTGAACCACGCCACAGTGGTGTCCATCGCCTCTTCGAACGGCGTGAACTTGAAGTCAGGGAGGTACTTGCGAAGCTTTCCGTTGTCCGCCGTCTTCTTGAACTGCCCGTCCGCCTTGGAGGTGTCGAACTTCACTTGCTCCTTGGGCATGCCGATTGCCTTGGCGACGGCGTACGCCACGTCGCTGATGGAGATCTCATCCTCTTCGCCCACGGAGAGGATAATGGGGTCAGCTTCTTCGTACGACCGAAGCGTCCAGATCATGAGCTTGGCCAAATCCACCGAGTAGATGAACTGGCGAAGCGGGGTACCGGACCCCCAGATTTCGAAGTCCTTGCCTTCCTTCAAGCAGTTCATGCCGCGGTGAATCAAACCGGGAATGACGTGCGAGTCCTCCAGGTGGAAGTTGTCGTGCTTGCCGAAGATGTTCGTGGGAATCACGGCAGTGAAGTTGCACCCGTATTGGCTCTTGTACATGCGGTTCTGCACGTCCACCATGCGTTTGGCGTACGCGTACCCTTCGTTGGAGAAGTGAGGCGGGCCGTCATGAATCATGGTCTCGTTAATAGGGAAAGTGGTCTTGTCGGGGAAGATGCAGGTGGAAAGGCACGACACGAGCTTCTCCACGCCGCGTTTGTGGCACTCCTGGAAGATGTTGTCGTTCATCGCCACGTTGTTCCTCCAGAACTGAACCTTGTATTTCATGTTCGCGAACAAACCACCGACCTGCGCGGCGAGGTGGATGACGTGCGTGGGCTGGTGTTTTTCGAAAATCGCAGCGACCTGCGCGGGATCCGTCAAGTCACCATCCTTGGAACTGAGGTACACCCACTTTTCCTCGGAGTTATTCTCAGCGTCGATCACCTCCTTTACGGCGGAACCGACCAAACCGGTGCCGCCGGTGACCATGATAACCTTGCCCATGTTGACAAGAGGTGCGGAATGAACTGCCTAAGAGTGCCCTTTGGTCGAGGGTACGACTGTGACCCGCGCTGGATCTGTGCGTTGCGAGCGTCTGCCGATCGCACTTTTAGGCCGCGGGGCCGCGGCTTTTCTGTATATTCGTGGCTCGCCGGCTCCGAAACGTCAGAAGCCGAGAAATGCGTGATCTGTTGTTTGTCCCTCGTTTTGACCGTCTGTTGAAGGTCTATGGACTAGTTCCGCCATCCACACTCGGCGGAGAGAAAGCGAAAAATGTCGGAATGGATGAAGAGAGTTTCTGACGGAACAAAATCGATAACACTTCTCTACTCGCCGCTCAGTCGTCTAAAACCTCCGCCTCTTCCTCCCCCTCCTCCTCCGGCGCCTTCACGTACTTCAGCAGCGCCCTAAGGTTGAAGTTGTTCGCCCGTTTCACTAACCCGACGAACAGTTTCGCTTGGAACGACTCGACGTCCACCTCCGCCTCTAATTCGCATTGGTCGGTGACTTCCGTGCTCGTCGCGAACTGCGCGCCTCGTGCGACTTCGACGTCGATGTCCATATCCGATTTCGTGGGGTCTTGTGACCGTAACGCATCTCGTACGACTTCTAGCGATGCCATGTTCGACCCCTCTTCCTTCCGCTCCACACCACGAAGCACCCCTGTGACCTCCGCGCTGTACTTTTTGATTTCCATCCAGTGCTGTTCGTAAACCGTGGTGATGAACTCGCCTTGGTTCAAGTTCGCATCCTCTTCGAACAGTTTCAAGAAATTCACAAACTCGCCTTCCGGCTGATCCTTGGAAAGCGCCTTGCGCAACGCCGCGTGGTCCTCCTCGGATTTTGAGGGGAAAAACTCGTACAACGCGGCTTGCAAATCCTCACGCCCGATTAAATTTTCGTGGCCTGCCACGGCGGGTAAATACTCCTCCAGCGCTTTCGTCATCACGTTCCGGTCGTGGTACACCCCTTCGCACAGCGCCCCTGTTAGGACTTCGAAGAACAGCGCCACATCCGCGTCGTACGAAAATTTCCGCAAAGCTTCCATGAGGTTGTACCCTTCCTCCACCGCGTTGGCGTGCACGCCGTCGTGTTTTTCGCGTAAAAATTCGTACAAGTACTCGTGCAACGCCAGCGGCAGTTTCCGCGCCGCGTCGGATTTCAACTTCCCGTCCCACACCTGTTGAATGAACTCTTCTGTGTCTCGCTTCGAGAGTTTCTTCACCAAAACTTTGTCCTGCACCGAGCGCAGGAATCGGGGAATCTCTTTGCCACGCCCCAGCGTTCGCAACTTTGGCGGGCCTTCTTCTTCCGTGGGCTCGGCGATTTGCGTCGCATCCGTCGCCGCTTTGTCCGTCGCCGCTTTTTGCGTCTCATCCGTCGTCGCCGGTTCTGTTGTCGGTTCCGGCGTTTCCTCCTCCACGAACGGATCCGTCGCCTCCGCCTCTGGTTCAATCAGCGCCTGCGCTTCTTCGAGTTTCACCAAGTCCTCTGTTTTCGCCTTGAACACCTCAAGTTCCTCCAACACCATCTTTATCAAATCCAAAGTGCGTTCAGATTCGTAGTTTTCCTTTCCAAGCGGATCGATGTCGTTCCAATCCGGACGAGGCGTCAACACACCGGTAGGCCCCTTCAACTGTAAGTTCTCCGCACGCGTCAACAACAACTCTTCTTTCGTCGCGTTCAGCTCTTGTCGCAGCTTTTTCAGCTCATCCTCCGCCGCCCTGGCATCCGCGTCCGCTTCAACCGCCCTGGCTTGCGTTTCCAGTAATTTCGCCTGCGTGGTTTCGTTTTGAGACAACGCCCGGTTCACAGAGGTGCGCGTGGTTTGGTTGCTTTCCTCTAGATTTCTCACCGCCCTGTCCCGGTCCGCGACCTCGAACTGCCACCGCTTCAGCTCCTCCGCCATCTTCACCTTCTCCCCCGCCAAACGCTCCACCACGGAGAAGTAGGGCAGCTGATCGAACGCCCTCGCGTCTTTATCGGCGAGGTAGTAATCGGAGTAAATGCCCTTCGCCAGCTCTTCGCGAATCGTGCGCAGCGGAGTGCTGAACGGCCCGGCGATGTCGCACAAGTCGCCCAACAGTTCCATGCACGCGGCGGTGCGAAATTTATCAGGCCTTGGGTGGTCTTCAAGCGCCCGAGGTTCCCCGGGAGGCGTAAGAGCCAACACCTCGGCGAGTTTCACCTCGATTCGCAACGCGTTTGAGCGATACTTTTCATCACGCACGCCATCCACCGAAGACTTAGCCTGCGCTCTCCAGTCGTTCCGCCGAATGTCAGGGGGCAAACGCCCGCCCATGTCGTGCTTAAACATCACGCGCGAAGCCTCGACGGACGACCGGTCGAAGGCTCCGGCGCTGACAAGCGCGCAGGTCGAATGATGAGAATTGTCCTATCGTGAAGTTTTCGTCCATAAATAGAACCCTATGTTCTGAGAGCGTCTTAGTCTCAGAATTCTGCAAAGTCCGCTTTTGCCCGATTTTTGGAGAACGATTTTGTCCTTGGGACAGTTGTCAGAACACGCCACGACCCATTGCGTGGTACGCGACGGCGAGGATGTCGCTGGTCTCGGCGGTTCGGACAGCGGCGTTCCCTTCCTCCCGGTGTGCGGTCACCCGGGATGTCCGCCGCGCGCGTCCCCGCGTCGCGTCACACACGCTGTCGCTTCGATCGAGAAAGCCTTCGACCTTGGTGACGCGACGGTCTTCGGAGAGGGAGTCGGGTACAGGCGTTGAGGTGGACGACGTCCCCGAGGCCTCCAGTTCGGCCCGGGACGAGTCGCTGGAGTGCGTGGTGGTGGGCATGGAGGCGACGTGCGTGTTGAGTGAGGACGAGGACGACGTCGATGGGGTTTGCAAGTCGAAGATGGATGATGAAAACTCGGTGGACGAAGAAGCTTCTGCGCTGCTCGGTTTGTTGGGCGGCATCGCGCTCGTGTCCCCATTTTTCCTGTGGGGTACCAGCATGGTGGCGATGAAGGAGGTGCTTCCCGCGACGTCACCGCTGTTCGTCGCCTCCGTCAGGCTCGTCCCCGCCGGGTTGGTGTTAATCGCGTGGGCGGCGTCGCAAAACCGGCCGTGGCCAAAGGGAAAAAATGCGTGGTTGGCGATTTCGCTCTTCGCGCTCATCGACGGCACCGCGTTCCAGGGGTGTTTATCAGAGGGTTTGCAGCGAACTTCTGCCGGGTTGGGTTCGGTGATAATTGATTCGCAGCCGTTGACGGTGGCTGTCTTAGCGTCCATCATTTACGGCGAAACCTTGGCGCCCGCCGGTGTCGCGGGGCTAGGCTTGGGCGTCGTCGGGTTGCTGATGTTGGAGCTACCGCAAGCTGCGATTGATCAAATATTGCATGGTGACGTACAAGGTGCTATAGGGGCGGTCACCAGCGGAACCCTGACAACAGAAGGCGGCTTGTGGGACTCTGGTGAGTGGTGGATGCTTCTCGCGGCGCAATCAATGGCGGTAGGGACCGTGATGGTGCGGTGGGTGTGCAAATACGTGGACCCGGTGATGGCCACGGGGTGGCACATGGCCATCGGCGGCGTTCCGCTGTTGGCGTATTCCATAGCCAACGAACCGCAGGTGTACTCGCACTTGAATGAGTTGCAAGTAGGCGAGATCGGAGGGTTGTTGTACACTTCGTTGCTGGGCAGTGCGCTGGCGTACGGTTTGTTCTTCTACTTCGCGAGTAAAGGAAGTTTAACCAAGTTAAGCTCGCTAACCTTCCTCACCCCTATGTTCGCCGCCGTGTTTGGGTATTTTCTGCTCGACGAGACGCTTAATGAAACGCAACTGTTAGGCGCGCTCGTCACCGTGGTGGGGATCTACCTCGTCAACACGCGGGCGTCGGAGGGAAAGGAGGTAGAGGAGTGATTAATGTTTTAAGTAGTGTTATTACTAAATCTAATGCTTTATATGCCTCACTCGCGCGCCCTAAAAATATTACTTCCTCGCCATTCTACTCAAGCGCTGCAGGTGGTAGTTTATGGTGTTTGCCTTTTTCGGTTGCTTCGCGGCTAGGTTGAGACAGGAATCGAGCGCCCGCCGTTCACCCGCACACCGAGCGTCATCTTCGAAGTTGCACTTCTTGAAACACGCCAGCAAAGAAGTCATCTCCTCCATGCACGAGATCTTCTTTCCCCGGAGCTTCTTGGTGTTCACCCACAACTTTGCTTTTTTTTCCGTGCCCATCGCTAAAATGCGCCGTCGGCGTGGCCCACCTCGGTGTCAATCGACGCGACGAGCGCCGGGCGATAGGCCGGGGAGCGACGCGAGGATGCGCACGCGTCCAGACGCGTCGCACGAGCGCGAACGGGCGTCTAGTGGAGAACGCGGAGCGTTTATGTGCGCGCGACTCTGAGATCAAGGGCAATCGGTGCCAGCATATCTTCGACGGCGCGCGCAAAACCATTTTTCGAGTCCAAGAAAGACAGCTCACTTTCTGTTCAAACACGCGCGTCCTTGGGGATCGTCCTGGGTCACACCGTGACGCGTGGACGTCCGTGATGGAGCGTGCGGTGCCTGTGGGAACCTCCCCGGAACTGGTGCGCCCCCGCTTCGGGCGACGACGCGGGTTTAGCACGCGCGCTGAGGAGAACTTACGCCAAGATGGGGCTTCTCCTCCCTTGGACCGTCCTTTTGTTCCGGTTCGAACCACTCAGCGACGACGGGACGGGTCTAGTGGGGATCATACCCCCGGGTCACCTCCCGGCGTGAGCGGCCGAGCCGCGGTGAGTGTGAACGCGGTGGCCGGAGCTGTTGCAGGTACCCTGGTGAGCTTGGTGTTGCACCCGGTAGACACGGTGAAGGTTGCGATCCAGGCGGATCGAAAAACGAAACGATCGATCACTAAAGTGGTGACGACCATGCTAAAAAAACGGGGACCGTTTGGGTTGTACAGCGGTTTGGGCGCATCCCTCGCATCAGCTGCGCCGATATCAGCGCTGTACACCGCGTCCTACGAAGCCGCGAAGCTTAAATTAGCCCCGCTGTTCCCGGAAGAGAAGCAATGGATAGCGCACTGCGTGGCGGGCGGCGTCGCGAGCGTCGCGACGTCGTTCGTGTACACGCCCTCGGAGTGCGTTAAACAGCGGTGCCAGGTATCGGGCAACTTAACCGCGTGGAGGGCTTGTACCCAAATCGTAGGGGAGAGCGGGATGATGGGCCTATACAAAGGATGGACCGCGGTGTTGTGCCGGAACATCCCGCAGAGCGCGATTAAGTTCTTCGTGTTTGAAAAACTCATGCACACCATGTACAATAGTAATAATAGCAGAGGCCAAAACACCACGCCGTACACCCTGGCGGTGGGAGGGATCGCCGGCTCCACAGCGGCGATGTTCACCACGCCCTTCGACACGGTGAAAACGCGGTTGCAAACCCGTGGGGTGGGGGGCATCGAGAACGGCGTGGGCAGAATAGGCGCGACGGCGCGAGATATAATTAAAATCGAGGGCGTCGGCGGGCTGTACCGCGGGCTGCTTCCAAGACTGTTCATCTACGTCACGCAAGGCGCTGTGTTTTTCACCTCGTACGAGTTCGTACGACGGTCGCTGCTGGAGTGCGACTGGGCGAAGGAGGATGGGAAGGAGGATGTGAGTAAACGATGAGATAACTTATTATTAGCGCACGTGTAATACTTTCGAATCAAAAACTTTATTATTCCATGCGCGAGATGTGCGGGTTCCCTTTCTTTTCCAAATACCGTTCCCACCGTGAGTGCCTCAGTTGTGTGAGGTCTTCCTCATCCTTGATGGCGAGCAGGTACTTGGTCAACCCAACAAGCTCGTCATCCGTGTCCATGTTCATGTGCGCCTTGCGGAATGGCCTTATTTTCAACCCGCACGAAGGGTTCATCACGAAGTTCCTGCGCAAATCGTCGAACATGATCGTGTTTTTTTCGCTGTACCACCCGCCGTGCTTCGCCCATATCCACCCCAAAGGTTTACACTTGAAGTTGCCGTAGGGTTTCATCGCGACTTCAATCATGGCCATCGCATCAACGAGTTGGGTGATTTTATAGTTCGGGTTACTTAAAACGCCCAGCTCTTTCATCTTGACTTCGATCCACTTCATCCCGGTGGCGGACCAGATTATTATATCGTAGTGCTCGTACGCTTGCGTTAAAAATTCGTGCAAATAGGGTCGCATCAGCTCATGCGGGTGCTCCGCGGTTGACCGGTGATCGAACAGCGTGTAGTCGATATCCAGCACCAGCAGTTTCTTGCCGTCCCTCGGTGGGTTCAACGGCGGAACGTCGTACTTTGCGATGCGTTTGTTGAGTTTCTCGATGTTTTCCGGATTTGACATGACATCGACAACCACGTCCTCGTCCTTGACGTCGAAATCGTCAACAACCTCGGGAGCAGCTTCCGCTGCGACTGCTATGGATGAAATCGCTTGCTCCGTGGAACCCATCATCATCACCACTTTCGGGAGTTTCACAGACGATAACAACGCGGTGTCGTCCGCCATCTTCGGGCCACTCTTCACGTTTAACAGTTTCTGCCTTGACGGTAACACGTTCGTTTCCGCTTCGATTAACCTCTCCAACGACAAAACGTCCGCATCACACGGGAGGGTAATCGCGAACTGCTTGCCCTGCCATTTCACAGCCACCGTTATGTCCGCCATGCTGGTGTGCCAAGGTGTGCCAACGAAAGTTTTTGGAGATCTGTCTCTTTTCGAAAAGACGTGGGAAATACGTCACTGCCCTAAACCCTGAACTCATTCTTCGTCGCGCGCCCCACCATGGCGGTGGACGCGAAAGCAAAACGCGCGGATGAGGCGTCGAAGCGCACGGCGGGGACTGCTACGACGAGCAAAGGCACCGTGTCGTTCATCGCGGGATCCAGCGCCGGTCTCGTTTCAAGCCTCGCGCTGCAGCCGTTCGAAGTCATCAAGACCCGAATGCAGGCGCACGAGCTGAACATGGGACCGACGAAAGGCATGTTTGCCACAGCGGGGTGTGTGGTGAGGAACGAAGGCGTGAAAGGGTTGTGGGCGGGTGTTACCGCGTCGTGTGTGCGCACCGCTGCGGGCGCGGGGTTGTATTTCTTTCTCCTGGAGAGGGTGACCCGTGAGCTGAACCAAAGGTTCCCGAAGGTTGAAGGAGAAAAGTCCAGCGCGGCGGCGGAGGGCGCGCGGATGTTCGCGGTGGGCGCGGCGTCTCGAGGACTCGCGGCGACGCTTCTGTGCCCCATCACCGTGGTGAAGACGCGCATGGAGTACGCCGCGATGAGCGGGGCGACGTACCATGGCGTGGGGAACGCGTTGTGGCAAGTCGCAAGCAAAGAAGGCGCGCGCGGTTTGTTCAGCGGGTTGGGCTCGACGCTGGCGCGCGACGCGCCGTTTTCGGGGCTGAACCTGTTGATGTACACCAAGGCCAGAGCGATGATGGCGGACGTCGCGGCTGGACAGGGACGCGAGCTCACCGCGCTGGACACGCTCATCGCAGGCGCCGTCGCGGGAGGCATCGCCACGTTCGCCACGCACCCGCCTGACGTGCTGCGCACGCGCGTGCAGCTCAAAGCGGCAACGAGCCTTATGCGCATCGTGCGAGAGGAAGGCGTACGGGCGCTGTGGGTCGGCTCTACGCCGCGAATAGCCCGACGAACCCTGCAACAAGCCGTCACGTGGAGTCTATACGAACACATATCGCAAACGTTGGGGGGGACGTCGGTGGTTTCATAGTTAAAGCTAGTTTCAATAGAGTATTAAAATCCGACGCAAAGGTTAGCTTTCTGTACCGCCGAAAACGGCGCCGTCAGCCGCCACTCGCGTTGCTTTTTGTTCATCCCCTGCCCTTTCTTCGCCTGCGGCCTGTTTTCCTCGACGTCCGCGAGCTTCCAAGTCGCCACGCCCTCGGTTTCGTCGATGTCCGTGATCATCAGCACCTTGGTTTGCGGCTCGTCCTCATCAGGGTCGACGTACGTCACGCGCATGGTGAGTTCCGCGAAGCGCGGGATATCCTCGGGCAAGCGCAGTTTGCGCTCCGCCCCAGGCGACGCGACTTCCAGCGCAACGTCATCCGGGAACCCCTTCTCTTCCAGCTCGGCGTTGAACTTTCGTGACACGGAGGAAAGCGCATCAAGCGTGGGTGACCCGAACTTATCCCGGACGGCGTCGATGGAGATGTAAATCCGTCGGCGTTCCTCTGAAACTTTGAACGAGAAAATTGCCAACCCGTCGTCGAACTCTTCGTCTTTTAAAACCAACTTCAAAGACGCAAGCGCTGTTTCGCCCCAATCCGTCCCCGCGGTGTATATTTCGTCGTCTGAATCGATCAAAGCATCCCCATCTGCCACGGCTTCGCCGTTTTCATCCAGCTGCATCAACTCGTCCTCCGCAAAGGCGTCGAAATCCTCATCAAAAGCGTCGTCGTCGGATGAAGCCACATCTGCATCGTCATCGGTACCTTGTTTCTTGCTCTTCTTCTTCGCGGTGGTTGTGACGTCTCTGGTCTGGCGCGTTTGCGGAGACGGGTGGTTTGTGAACAGACTCCTTCCGCCGAAAGACGCGCAGGTGGACCACGTGCGTGCCCCCTGACGCTCTCTCCTGGGCTCCCCGGCGAACGCTGAAACTGCGGGCGAACAATTAGAACGACGATTCCCGGTGCCGCACACAAAGCCGACACCGCGTCTAGAGCCGACCAGTCTCGGCCGGCCGGCCAGCACGAGTCCGCGCGTCAGATGCGAGGCGAGCATTGTCGCGTTCGCCCAAACGGTCACTGTGTGCGACGCGGGGTAGGCGCCGGTGCGAGTGGTGGCAAAACCTAAACCCTGTGCGAAAATTTATTCAGAAACGAAAACCACGATTTGCAAAGTGCCCACTCACTCCGATGGCGCGCCGGGGGCCACAGCACGAGCTCCTGCAGCTTTTGCTGCAGGGCGGCGGACATGGTCAGGACACGACGTCGGAGGCACGTTTGGAGCAGCTGTACCAGGAAGTCGCACCCCAGGTGCGTAACGTTGAGACGCGCCCTGACGCGGATCTCAGATTCAACCATCCAATAGTAGTTTAAACAACAACATCATCTTCCTTCGTGTCTGACCTCTCCCCCCTCCCCACTCCACACAGATTCTGGACGGTCCCGCGATTGAGAACCAGCTGTCGCAGCTAAACTTCCTGCCTACTGGTTGCGACGGCGTGGACGACTTACTGGGCGGTGGTCTTCGGCAAGGCCAAGTCACGGAACTCACCGGGGAAACGGGGACGGGCAAAACGCAGCTTTGTTTGTCCGCCGCGGCATCAGCGGCGGCGCTCGGCCATCGCGTGGTGTACGTGGACACCGGCGGCGGATTCAGCGCATCGCGAATCAAACAGTTCCACCGCGGGTTTGTTACCGACGACGCGGATTCAGCAGAAGTGGAGCAGCACTTGAACTTGACGTTGGATTTGATAACGATCGTTAGGGTGCACGACGTGTACCACTTGTTCAAAGTTTTAGAGGAACTGGGGCTGGGATTGGTGGGGGATGAAGGCGTGCAAGGCGACGGGGGATTGGAGGGCGAAGCGGATTTGGCGGATCTCGGGAAGCACCTTGGGTTGTTAGTCGTGGACAGTCTGTCACAATTATTATCCCCAGTCATGACCCGGATGCACCACCAGGGGTACACCACGATGGCGAGTTTAGGCGCGTCGCTGCGGAGTTTAGCGCCCGCGCACAACTGCGCGGTGCTGTACACGAACCACACCGTGAGCGCCGGGGCGGGGGCGGATCTTTCTGCCGGGTCGCGAGCAGGATCCTCCTCCACTTCGAGTAAGCCTGCGCTGGGTATCAGGTGGACGTCGACGCCGCACCGTCGGCTGTGCTTATCAAGAAGCACCATGGGCGCGGGCGGGCGGTGCGGCGCAGAGGTTATTTACGGACCGGGGACGGGAAGCGTGTGCGGGTTTCAAGTCGTCTGCGACGGCATACGAACGCTTGAATAGTTCAGGTTTATCGTCTGAACTCTGCACAGCGTGTACATCGTAGTAGCCCGGTAGTCATTTGTAGTAAGATAATCTAGCGTATAGGTCGTGGTAGGAGCAGTGCTCTCGGGGGAAGCCGGGGTCGCGGTCGAGCTTCCGGTCGAAAACGGTCTCGTCTCCGAAAACCAATTCTCAAAAAAAAAATGCATCTAACCTGGTGTGACTAAAAGCCCATAGGCCCATTTCTCTCACTGCAACGTCGACGACGCGATAGAGATTATCCCCGTTCTCGTGATAGACCCCTCATTCCGGGTCGCGCCAGTCCTCCCGAGGATGGCCACCGCCGCGTATCACCCCGCGGCTCCTGCGATTGCGGCCTCCGCGCGCTCTTCCTTCGGTGTCGGCCCCGGTCCCGCGTCTTCCAAGGCCGCGAGGCCGGGTCTCCGCTCCGGGAAATCACTTGTGTTTGACAAATCTTCCCTCCGAGGCGGCGCCCTTCGGCCACGCGTGATCTCCCCTGAGAGCCCCCCTCAGGTGGCGCAGGGGCCGTCCGTGTACCTCCCCAACCCCCCCACGCACAACACTGCTGGTGACCCTATTAAAGAGGTGATGCCCGAGGATATGGTTTTGAGGGAGGGCGAACTGGGGACGGTCACGAGAGCGGTGTCATCCACCGAAGATGCGGAGCGGTTGAATTGGTACCTGCGCGCGATTCTCACGGCGAACGTGTACGACGTCGCCGTGGAGTCCGCGCTTGACTACGCCCCCCGGCTCAGCGAGCGCATCGGGGCCAAGATCCACTTTAAGCGCGAGGACTTGCAGCCTGTGTTTTCGTTCAAGCTGCGAGGCGCGTACAACCGCATGGCGGCGATTTCGCCGGAGCAAAGAGAAAACGGCGTGATTTGCAGTAGCGCCGGTAACCACGCGCAGGGCGTGGCATTAGCCGCACGGGAACTCGGGTGCGACGCGGTGATTTGCATGCCTGTTACTACCCCCGCGATTAAGGTTGATTCCGTGCGCCGGCTCGGTGCGACGGTTGCGCTGGAGGGGGAAAATTACGACGCGTGCCAGGCGTACGCCAAGAAGCGCGCCGAGGACGAGGGCCGGACGTTCGTGCCTCCGTTCGACGACCCGCTTGTCGTAGCAGGGCAAGGCACAGTAGGGATGGAGATCGTGCGACAGCTGCCCTCTGTGCAGTACGTGTTCGTGCCAGTAGGGGGGGGCGGGCTCATCGCGGGCATCGCCGCGTATGTCAAGTCCATTCGACCCGACGTCAAGGTGATCGGCGTTGAGCCCGAGGGCGCGAACGCGATGGCGCAGTCGCTGTTCCACGGCGAAATCTGCCGCCTCGCGAAGGTGGACGGGTTCGCGGACGGCGTCGCGGTCAGGCAAGTGGGTGAGGTGTGCTTCGATTTGTGCCAGCAGCTCGTTGACGGGGTCATCACGGTGAAGACGGACCAGATATGCGCGGCGATTAAAGACGTGTTCACGGAGAACCGTTCGATTTTGGAACCTGCCGGTGCGGTGGCGGTCGCGGGTGCCAAGGCGTACTGCGCGGTGCACGGCATTACGTGTGACGTCGTGGCGGTTACGTCAGGGGCGAACATGAACTTTGACCGCTTAAGAGTTGTATCACAACTGGCGGACGGCGGTTTGAAGCAAGAAGCAACTTTGGTGAGCGCGATTCCCGAAACGAACGGTTCGTTCAAACAGTTCGTCGAGTTGATGGGCACTTCCAACTTCACGGAGTTCAAGTACAGAGTATCGGACAACGCCCAGGCGGTTGTGCTGTACTCCGTCACCGTGAACGACGATACCGAGCTGGAACAGTGCGTCGACCGCCTCAACGAGGAGGGGTTCTTCACAGAGAACCTGACGGAGGACGAAACCACGCAGGTGCACTTGCGGCACATGGTCGGCGGGAGCGCGAACGTGGAGGACGAACGCATTTACAAGGTTGAAATTCCGGAACGCGCTGGGGCGCTTGAAACGTTCCTGGACGCGGTGTCTCCTAAGTTCCAAATCACCATGACGCACTACCGGAGCGACGGCGGGCAGGTGGGGAACACATTGTTCGGGCTGAAGGTCAGCGCGGGCGAAGTCAAAGCGCTGGAAGCGGCGGTGGAAAGCACGGGCTACGTGTTTGAAGACATGACCTCGAACGCGGCGTATAACATGCTGTACGGGTGCCAGCGAGTGGGCGCGTGCGCCATTAAATTCGACCAAGACGAAGCGTAGTGTATTTGTGAACATTCTTTTTATTTTTGAACTGTCATCACAATCATCATTCATTCATTCAATACGTCTACCTCCACTCCGCGTCTTCTCGTTCCGTTTCTTTCGCGGCTCTATTTCTCGCGGCTTCCAAGTCCGAGAGGTCTATTTTCAGCTCCAAACGTGGCACGGCGACGTGGTAGCTCCCTATGTCGAAGTCGTACAAATCAGCGGTCGACATACCGTCGCCTATTCCGCCCTCCGCTTTCGGCGGCTTGACGTCCAGGTCCCATCGCAACGCCCCCTTTGCTCGTTCGTTCCCGTACTCTGCGCTCCGCAACTGTAACATCGCCGGGGTGTTTTCCCACAACGTTGATGTGAGCTTGTACCGCAGGTTGAACCCTCGGTTTGATTTGTACCCGCCGATACCCTGGACGGTCAGGACACTCCAGGTCAGCGGTTTAGAGAACACCTCCACCTCTCTGTCTTCAGGCTGCACTTCTACTTTTTTGAACCAGCGCCAAAACCGCGATCCCCCTCCAGGTTCCGAGCTCGGGGCTCTTTTGGCGTTCAAAACGCAATCCCCGGACCGAAAATCGAACCGCGCGCCCACGCTCAAGCCGTCGAACTTCTTAACGATCTTCAACCGGTACTCGGGGTTCAAGTCGAAGGTATACGCGTCGTGGATGTCGTTGCAGAAATCCTCAACGCGCTCGCGAAGCTTGTCGCCTGCTCGAAGCGCGCCGCGAACACCGGTCAAACGAGGCGATCCGGGGTCGCTGTACGTGTCCACGTCGGAAACGCTAGACACGGACACGTCATCGAACGACGAATCCGCCTCGTACGTCACGTCTGGGTCCATCGCACCCGGGGTCTATGGTCCTGCAAAGCACAGATTTCAAAAAATATGGCGAAGGGTACCTAAAAAAGTATGCGTTTTACCTTGGATGACTCGACCAGTCGCCTCCTCTTGGACGAGACGTCGCCGGTGTCTTGATCTCACGAAATGAATGGCAGGAATGGGAAGCACCAATACCTCGCGCGTTCTGGACCGCAAAGTTTGTGTCATTCAACGAGGGCGGCTCTCGGAATCGACGACTGTGTGTTATCGGGGCTGACTGTACGGTGGAGCCGTTTCAGCGGACGAACAAATACGACGAACACGAGTACCATAGCTCACTCTTACGCACGCCGTCGAGATCAGGCCGCATACACTTATTGTCTTGTGATGACCGCCACGCACGCACGCATCTCCTACGCCGCGGCAGCTCTTTGCCTCGTCGCCGTGCTCGCGGCTGCCACTCCCGCGCATGCGAGGGAGGTCGCAGACGGAACCACCGTCAAAGCCGAGAAAGAAACCACCGTCACCCCCGACGCCGCGGAGTCCGACACCGCGGTCTCTGGTAAGTGGTTCTGGGGAGGCTGGTACGGCTGGCGTGGCTGGGGCAGCTGGGGATACAATTACTACCCGTACTACTGCAACTACTGGAACTACGGGTACGGGCACGGCGGGTACGGAACGTACGGCGCCAAGTCTGCGAAAGCCAAAAACGTCACCGCCGTGGACGCCGTGTTGCGCGCCGCAGAGGTACGCGCAGACACGGACAGTGTCACGGCAGCACGAGGCACTGCGAAACGTGCAAAACGATCAAACGAGGAAGATCAAGCGGAGGACCTTACCGCGTTTCGCCGCGTACGCGCCTCAGTGGCACGTACGTACGTCGCAAAGAGTTGCGCCGAGTGGCTCGGCGTGACTAAAGAGCAGCTGAACTCGGCGCCCTCCGACGTCGCCGTCGTCGACGATAAGTGCTGCTGGCCCTCGGGCTGCGCGCTCGCTGCGTCCACGGGGTGCGATTATGATGGAGCACCTTGCTGCGTGCCTGATTCAGAACGGAACGAAGGGTGCTAGGGAGAAGGGAGAAGGGAGTGCGCGACGAAAGGCGCGAATAGACTGACATTTTGAAGTGATACTCAAATATCGTCGTCTCAACTCAAAATCATAAGCTCAGCAGCAATCTCTAGTCAACTTCCGCGCAGAATCACGTGCACGTGGTAGTGCACCCGGTAGACTTCTGCCGGTGGTCTCGCTGTCGTGGTGCTGTCGCGGACGCACGGGCGGACGGACTGCGTGCTGCTGTGAGGCAAGCTTGGATTAGCTTGGGGGGTCGATTGGGTAATCGCCGTGTCCAAAAATGGGTGCTTCCGCTAAGGAGCCCGTCGAAGCGGTGGTGGACCCCCGAGCCGCGCCCCGGCAGTCTCTTTTGGAGGTGACGTACGAGCGCTTGGACGCGAAGGGCGTTGGTGCGCGAGGTGTGAACGACCTCCCCGCGCGAGTCGTGCTTCTGTGCGAGAACGAAACGAGACTGGAGTCCATTGAGATGAGTTCCAAGTTTTGGCCCAGATTGTTTCAGGAAAGCGCTTCGAGCGCGGAGAACGTTGCGAGCGCGAAATCGGTGACGCACACCGGCGCGGCGCTGGTGTACCCTGATGCGACGCTCGTGACGATCGAATCCAAGGGCGGGGAGATCATCGGAGTGCTTCGAGCGTTGGAGGAAATATCCCTCGCTACATGCGACAAAACGCCAGACAATTCATCAGAAACAGAGTTCCCGTTTGTATCGATACGAGTGTGCGCATCCGTGGAGGACTCAAAGTCCGTGTTCCCGGGGTGGTACACCGGTTTCGTACAGGCGCTGGCGCTGGATGATGGGTACGAGCCCGCGGAAGACGGACGGCTTTTGAAAATCGCGAGCAAGGCGAACATCGCATGCGTGGAGCTGGGCCTTCAACTGGGGGAGGACGAAAAAAGCTGGAAACAAAAACTTGACGCGCTCGTCGCGCTTGAACCCGGTGACCCGTTTCCGACGTGTCAGCAACTCATGGGAGTTCTGCGGAACACAGAGCAAGGCCCGCCCACGTTGACTGAGTTCCTGGACGTGTACCACGCACCGCTGGATGTGGACCTGGACTCGGAAAACGTGTGGCCGGCGCCGCCGCCGTTGCAGTTTTAATGAATGAGTGTATTGTTATGAATCGTTGTCGTCTCAAATGTTCCCCTCCCTACTTGAGCTTGATTTCCCTTAGCCGCTGTTGCAGGTACTCGTCACTCGTGATGGGTTCCGGGTACCGGTTCGGGTACGCATCCGACACGCACGAGTCCAGAGTGTTAATCACGAAATCGGGGTTCGGGTGCAGGAAAAACGGCATGCTGTACCTCGGAAACTTCGCGCGGCTCGCCGGGGGGTTCACCACCCGGTGCGTCGTCGAGGGCAGCCTGTGATTCGTGAGCCGCTGCAACATGTCCCCGATGTTGCACGTGACACACCCCGGGGGCGGGTTGACTTCCATCCACCGCCCGTCGCGTCGCAGCAGCTGTAACCCGCCCTCATCCGCGCCCAACAAAAGCGTAATAAGGTTGATGTCCTCGTGCGCCGCCGCGCGCACGTGTCCCTTACCGCCGCCCTCGATTTTTGCTACCGTCGCCTCTGCGTCCTCATCCTGCCCCACGAGCGGGGGGTAGTGAATCACCCTCAAAATCGAGTTTCCCTCGTTCACTTTGTCCGCGAAGTACTCCTTTTTCTGCCCCAAATGCACAGCCAGCGCTTCCAACACCCGGCCGCCAAGCGCGTCCAGCGCGCGGAACACCTCTCTGGTGGCTTCGGAAAAGTCACCCTCCTCGACGTTGACGTTGGGCGGCATCTGTTGCTCGAACCTGTGGCCGGGGCGCAAATCTCTCCCTAAATGCCAGAACTCTTTCAAGTCGTGTCTCGTGGAGCCTTTCGCGGTCTCAACGCCGAACGCAGTGTACCCGCGCGCGCCACCTTTACCCGCAAGATTGTACTCCATCTTCTTCTCCGCGGGCAACGCGAAAAATTGTTTCGAACACTCCAAGCTGCGTTTGATAAGCGCGTCGCTCACGCCGTGGTTCCGAAGAATCACGAAGCCGTACTTCTCATACGCCGTGCCGAGGGCCTACATTGGGGGGGAGGGCGATACGACGATTGAGGCCGGGGATGGGGGATGGGGATGGTCAGTCAGGAGTACGTCTGTCGAGATCTGAGACTCCCGTGGAAAACAAGATGAGTCGGGATTGCGGAGGAAGCAAGCACGTCTGGAGTGGGCACAGAACGCACCTCGACGAACGCGTTGAAGTCAGTGTTGTACAATTCCACTTCCACGATGGGCACCTCGCCATCGAGCTCCGGAGCTCCCATGGTTGCGAACAGAGAGGTCGCGCCGCGAGGTCTGATGTGCCAAAGTTTTTCAAACAAGCTGACTCGGTTTCGTACTTTCGTTTGCGCTTGCCAAATTCCCGCGGGGGTTGTCCCTTTTTCGACGGTCCAATAACTCAAGAGCACGAGATTGACTAGAAATAGTCCTTTATCCAAAAAGTCGTCGTCATTGATCCCCGCCGACCCGACACACTCGCGCGCGCGATCTTCCGTCCCAGAGCCGCGACGATGCACTCTGCGATGGCCACATGCACGCATGTGATGGCACCCACCGCGATGGCCCGATCCACGGCTCGGGCGTCCGCGCGGGGGGGGCGCTCCGCCGGTGTCCCAGGTTCCATCCCGAATCCGTTCCGCCGCCGACCCCAACACCACGCTGGGACGCGCGGCGACACTTTGACCACGTGCGCCGCCCCCAAGTTCCTGATCGACAAGCTTGAGTCCTCGACGCAGACGCACAAGGAGCTTACTTTCCGGTTAGCGGACCCGGATGTCGCGTCCGATGCGAAGGAGTTCCAGAAGCTTTCCAAAGCGCTCGGGGAACTCACCAGCGTGGTGGAGCAGTACGCGCGGTACAAGGAGTGCGAAGATGAGATTGCCGAGGCGAAGCAGATGGTGCGTGATGCGGCTGGTGATTTAGAGATGGAGGAGATGGCACGAGAGGAAGCGGCAGCGCTCGTGGAGGAGATGGAGGAGTTGGAGGAGAAGATGACCCTGGCTTTACTTCCCACCGATCCGTTGGATGAGAAGAACATAATGTTGGAAATTCGCGCCGGCACGGGCGGGGACGAAGCCGGGATTTGGGCTGGGGATTTGTGGAAAATGTACCAGAGACACGCGAACAACGAAGGGTGGAAAGCCACGATCGTGAGCCAGAACCCAGCGGACAGCGGGGGGTACAAGGAAATCGTCGTGGAGCTGGTTGGCGAGAGCGTGTATTCGCAGCTAAAGTGGGAAGCCGGCGTACACAGGGTGCAGCGCGTACCGGCGACTGAGTCCCAGGGCCGGGTACAGACGAGCACCGCCACGGTCGCGGTGATGCCTGAAGTGGATGAAGTCGAGGTGAAGATTGACGACAAGGATATCGATTTAACCACCGCCAGGTCGGGCGGCGCGGGTGGTCAAAACGTGAACAAAGTGGAAACGGCGGTTGATTTGGTGCACAAACCCACGGGGATTCGTATTTTCTGCACCGAGGAACGGTCGCAGCTGAAGAACCGTATCCGGGCTATGCAGATCTTAAGGTCTCGTCTGTTCGAGCTGCAGCTCGAGGAGCAGCAGAAGGAAATTTCGGGGCGAAGGAAAGCGCAAGTCGGGAGCGGCGCGCGGTCGGAGAAGATCAGGACGTACAACTGGAAGGACAGCCGCGTGAGCGACCACCGGGTCGGGCAAAACTTTCCCCTGGACAGCTTTCTAAACGGAGACGTGAAGCTCGCAATCGGGGCGTGCCAAGCCATGGAGCAAAAGGAAAAACTCGAAGAACTAAACGCGGAGATGAACACGCAGATTTAAGGGGATGTAATGCGCATTGTTGATTTAACCCGCGCGTCGCTACCTGTCGTCGACCGGCGCGTCTAGGATACGCAAGACATCCTCTGGCATTCTCTTCAGGAGCATATTCAGGTGTTTCCCCGCTCTTCCCTGCAGCGGCCTTCGCCCTTTGTTCAGCCACGCCATAACGTACATGGGTTTAAACATCTGATGGCACCAGTCGGGCAGGTGATAGTTTGTCAGCGGCGTGTACGAGGCTATGTACGCCTACGTAGACGAAGCAATAGGCGAACATGCCCATGAAAAAGCCCAGCACCACGTAGCTCAGCGCCGTGTTCTCGATGGCGTCCACGGCGAATGTCATGTACGCGAAGCAACTGAGGTTGCCCCCGGTGACCACGAGCATGAACGCTCGTGGGAATCCTTCGCACGCCTGAACCACCTCCATCACCGTCCCGGCGCTGTTGCTGACGTTGAACCCGAGCATCATGAAGCAGCAGATTCTAATGAGCAGACACCCGATCGCGGCGTTGGACAGGAAGCTGCTGATGAGCGCGAGCGGAGTGTCCGCGTCGAACTGAGCCAGGAGCTGACGAAAAACATGAGCAACCCCGCGCTTACTGTCATCAGCTCGCACGTGTAGCACATCCGTAGCACGCGAAGCTCAGGCTGGAGGCACAGCAAATCCAGCCCCAACGCGCTTAATCCCACGCGTGCTCTCGAGTCCAAAGAGCGGGAGAAGTATCGCCGCACCGGGTCCTCCGCGCGCACCTCCAAGTCCGTCTTACCAGACGCAGATGTCACCCACGCGGTGCCACCGGCGTCGTGGACTTTACTGGGCATCATCTTCGTGGCCAGCATGGCAGCGGCGCGTGTGAGGTGTGAGGGGTGAGCGTCGGAAATAATTAACAATCAGTTGATTCTTTACAATGACGCAGCGTGTTGATTCGCGCACGGCTACACATCTCTCAACTACCCTCTCACGGCCACGGCCCCGAGGGTCTTCGGTTGGCGCACGCCCCGTGCTTCTGAATCCGTGCACGCACGTCCAATTTTCCGCGACTTTCTTGAACACGTACGTGCCGACAAACATGTCGTCGTTCGGCGTTCCTTTGTACGTGAATTTCGCACTTTGCACAACGGTGGCGTACGCCATGTCAGTGCCGATGTCGAGGTACTTCACCTCCATCAACTTCCCAGCAGACAGGGTTATGTCGTCACTGTCCATCATTTCACGCATCATTTCACCCGTGATTGGGTTACCACTTGGGCAGGATGAACACCATCCCGGGTGGGAATTGCAAACCGCCATCGCCGTAGGTGCAAAGGCGTTCGACACCCGACCGAATCGCAGTTTCATCGTCGGACATGGTGTTGACTGCGAAAGCTCTGCGCGGAGCACACGCGCGTTTGGGTTTCGAGACAATGCGGGGAGTGACCCGGGAAACAGCGGAAAGACCGGCGGTGAGGGCGAGTCGCATATGGGTCGTCGCGCGCTCAGATGTGACGTGTGAATTATTATCAATCCAAGAAATAAAATATCCGACAAAGCGAAAAAAATACAAATTACTTTTTCGAAGACGGGACTGAACGTTGCGCTAGGTGTCCCTTATTCACTTCTGGCTCTCGACAACTGTATTCGCGTATTCCTCTGAGAGATGGGGATTCATCGTCCGGAGTTTCGAGGTTGCCGTGAATTCTGCGGAGGGGGGCGAGGAAATAAGTTTGGCCGCGACAAACGTAACAACGACCGATTGACGCATCGCTCTCGCTCTTGCTCACCGTCAACAACCGGCTCATCGTCATCTTCAAGGGTTTTCATCGTCATCCTCAAGCGGAGTGCCTCCGGTAATCCGGGAAAACCCAGCGTTGATAGCCTCCTGTCCACCGAACGCGATCTTTCCCGTTTCCGTGGCGTATGCCGACTCGCCGTCCATTGAAGCACTCACGATGGGCATCAGCAGCACGTTACACACCGCGTTCGCCAAGTCGATCGCCGGGATACGGTCGAGGCCCCAGCCCTGGATGATGTCGACCAACGCAGTTTTTTCCTCGTCTCCAAAGCCGAACACGAACATCATTGGTAGTTCTTTTGCCTTGTCCGCGGACACCGTGTCCGCGTCAACCCCGTTTTCTTGCGCCATTTCCTTCCACGTGTCGTCCGTCCATTCGTAGAGGTTACGGCCGTCCGCGTACCCCTTCCAATTATTCGCCTCCGTTTCGATATCCAAGGGCAACATGCCTAGTTCCATCAGCTTGTCCCATTTGGGAAGCGTGGGGAACCCTAAAGTCAACGGCCCTAAATCAAGCGGCTCTTCCTCCGGGACCTCGGCGGTTGAATCTTGATTCTTGGCCGCGAAGGGGGAATCCGGGAAGAATCTTTCATTCGCCTCGTCCTCGCCAAACATCTCAGCCATGCGCGGCTGAAGCTCCTCCATGGACGCGATGAGCATGCCATTCAGCCGTTCCATAAACGCACGCTGGCGCGGGGATGCGCCAACATCATGCGTGGAAACACTCATCGCGTGAAGTGCAGAGGCGAATAAGTCGGATTGATGAGAAATCCCCAATTTGGGTCGAGGAGGGTTGTTGAGAAAAGTGTTACAATTGGTTCGCACTTACAATCATCACTCCTCTACCTGCGTCACTTCATCCCCCCTGTTATTCGTTTCGTGACCACCTCACATTTCCTAAGCCGCACGTCTCCTTTGGGTTTCTCCGCGAACGTCAGGGGTTCTTTGTTCAGCACGTTCATCACCCTCATTCCGTCGACGACTCGGCCAAACGCCACTCGCCGGCCGTCCAGGAACGGCAGCGGCGCGAGCGTGATTAAAAATTGACACCCGTTGCCGTGCTTCTCCTGCGCCGCCATGGTTACAATACCAGGCATGTCGTGCTTGACTTTGAACGTCTCGTCCGCGAACGGTGCGTTTTCCTGGAACGAGCTCGTCACCCCGAACCCGTTCTGAGGAGGTACCACGTCGCCTGTTTGGAACCAACCGTCCTTCACGACTCTGTGAATCGGGCATTTTTCGTATTTCTTAACGACATCCGGTACGGTGTCGTCGGGCGCGTTGCAACTCGTTCCGTTGACAAATGCCATGAAGTTTTGGCACGTTCGGGGGGCGATGTCCGTGAACAGCTCTATCAGCAAAACGCCTTGCGACACGCCGTCTTTCACAATCTCCATCTCCACGTATTCGCGCTTTGTTTTTTGTGCGTACCCTCGCAAATGTGTCTTCGCCAAGCGCTCGTAGAAGATCTTGTGCGTCGCATCTTGGTACGTGTAGGTTGTTCGACACCATGTTAACATTGCGTCGATGCCGCCTATGTACGTCGCCCCGTCTGGAGTGTCAACATCGCCCACGTACACCAGCACCGGTCCGCTGTGCTTCGCGACCGTGGGGAACGCATCAGGCAGGACTCTTTGCACGAGCAGGTCGTAATCAAGGGGAAGCAAAGACATCACGTTCGCCGTGAGACCGGGCTCCGAGTCCGCGAGGAACTCCACAGCTTTCTTCGCCTGCTGGAAAAATGCGTCGTTGAGCTTGCCCACGACGGTTACCACCGTCGTGACCGCCATCATCACGGTGGGGTAGGTGACGCACCGGCGGGGTGATGCCCGATTTGACGCAAAAGTCGTTGCGTGAAGTCAAAACGGGACGAATCCGTCTGAGTCATTTCCAGATTTCATTCTTCGACCTGACCGTCGTCACCGAGCCCCTCGCCAGCACTTCGCGCAGCGCGCGGCGCCGCCCCACAGTTCCCGAGACGGTCGGGAGTGGGTGCCGGACACGAATCGAGTCGGACGGTGCCGTCCGACGCGGACGACATGGGGGACGATGAGGTACAGTACGATAGAGATCCTAACTCGGAATCGCCCCGTTCGCAAACTCAACGACCGTCCCTCGACTCTGGTTCTCTGTCTTGTGCGTTCCCCTCACACCCTGACCTTTCCCATCGTACTCCTCTCCCACTACAGGCGCCCTTCGAAGGCACGGACGAGGAGATCGCTGCGGCTACGAAGCTCCAGGCGATTACGCGAGGCCGAGCCGCGAGGACTGATGTTAGGAAGCTGAAGGATGACCGAGACGCAGCGGCGAGCGCTGCGATCGAGACCGCCACCGCGTTCGCTGAGGCGGAGGCTGAAGCGGAGGCCGCCGCCGAAGCGGAGCGCGCTTTGGAGGATGAGTTCGTGGGCGCGGAGGACGAGCAAGCTGCTGCGACGAAACTGCAAGCCATACAACGCGGCCGGCTGGCTCGAGCCAAAGTCGCGGAGCTTCGCGCTGAGCATCTAAACGCGGAAGCTCAGGTGGCGAGCGCCGAGGCGGCGATTGAGTACGCGGGTACCACGGACGAACACCTAGTCGCGACCAGGGTACAAGCCGTGCAACGCGGCAGGCTCGCACGCGCGCAACTCGCGGCTGAAAAAGCGTCAGCGGCGGCGAAGCTCGCGGACGTGGATGCTAAACTCGCGCGGTTTGACGGTTCGAGGAGCGAGACGGAGAACCCCGACGTCGAAGCCTTGGAGCAGGAACGTGTTGAAGCGGCTCAAGAGCTGGAGGCTGTGGCGACGAAACTGCAAGCCATGCGAAGAGGCCGGTCAGCACGCGAGTACGTCACGAAACTGCTTGAGGAGAAGCTTTTGATTGAAGAGTCGGCGCATGAATTCGCGGCGACGGCGGAGGACGCTGATGAGGAAACGCGCGTCGCTCTTCAGGAAGAACTCTCGTTGAACGCGCGCGTTTTGACCGGTGATGAGGATACTAGAACCTTGGTCACGAAATTCACTGCGTTGCAAAGAGTTTTTGCGGCTCAAACCCGAGTCGCAACGAGCCGAGCGGAGCAACTCACGGCAGAAGCTCGGGCGATGGACGCGGAAGCCGACGCTGTTGACGCCGAGGCGCAGGACGTCGACGAGGACGACGCGGAGAAACCTCCGGAGGAGGAGAAGGACGGTGACGAAAAAGCACCAAACACTGAAGATCCGAAAGTGCCTGTTGACATAGCTTCAGAAAACGAAAGCGTTTCCGATGAAGAGCTGTGGATGACTGAAGAGGAAAAGGCCGCCGTCGCGGAGCGCGCTGAGGCAAAAACGAAGCGAAAAGCAAAGACGTTACACGTCAAGTGCGCGTTTGACTTTGCCGCGGCTGCGGCGACCCTGGCGCGCATGGACGCGGCCTATTTCGCAAAAGTCGCAACGGACGCAGAGCGCGTGAGCAACGACACGACTTTGTCTGTCGCTGAAAAAATCACAGCGCTGTGTTTGGTTCGCGACGCGCGCGAGGCGCTCGAACTGAGCCAAACCGAACAACTCGAAGCCGCCTTTGCTGTACCGGAAGCGGAGACGGGGGCTGAGACGGAAGGCGAGACTGAAAATGATGAATTAGAAGATAAAGCAGCTGAGCTTGTGGAAACACAGGTGGAACCTACGCATGAAGAACCAGAAGCGAGTCCCTCTGGTGACGATTCCGTGGATGACGAAACAAAGTTCACGAACGATCGCTTCGAGGCGTTGCGCGCGGTTCGATCCGCAAGCGACGCGTTGGCCGCGGCGCCGGATCCCGACGCCCCCGTTCCTCCCAAGGAGTACAAGCCTGATGAGATGCGGCGTAAACCTGCCTCCGATGAACTCGCCCACGGCGCAGTTCGAATGCACCACTCCTTCGGCTTCGAGTCAGTGAAGCGGAACAACCTGCATTACCTTTCCGAAAATACAGTGGTGTTCACCGTCGGCGCGATTGTCCAAACCCTGAACTTGCAAACCATGGAGCAGACGTATTTGTACGGCATAGACGGGGAAGGCGTCGGGTTCGTGGTGGTGCACCCTGACAAAACGCACTTCGCGCTGGGTGAAAAGGGGGTCAACCCGAACGTGTTCATCTACGAAACCGAAACGTTGAAGCTGGACAAGGTGCTGGTGGGTGGTACGGAGCGCGCGTATTCGTGTGGTCGTTTCTCAAACGACGGCTCAAAACTCGCCACCGTCGGCGGGTACCCGGATTTCTGGCTCACGGTGTGGGACTGGCGCACGGAGGCTATTGTACTACGCTCGAAAGCGTTCTCGCAAGAAGTGTTTGACGTGACGTTCTCGCCGTTCTTCGACGGACAGCTCACCACTTCCGGCACGGGCCACGTGCGGTTTTGGAAAATGGCGGAAACCTTCACGGGGTTGAAATTGCAAGGCGACATCGGGCGGTTCGGAAACGAAGACCTATCCGACATCGCAGGGTACGCAGAGATGCCTGACGGGAAGGTTCTTTCTGGCACGGAAAGCGGACGGCTTTTGATGTGGGACGGAGGGCTGATAAGAGCGGTGCTGCTGCGCCCAGGCGGCGCGCCGTGCCACGACGGGATGATTGAGTTCATTCGCCTCGACGCCGACACGGGGAAAGTGTACACCGCGGGCGCGGACGGGTACGTCCGCGTGTGGGAGTACAAAACCCTGAACGACGCGGAACCAGGGGAGGATAGTGTTGAGGCCTATGTCGATACGATCGCCGAGTATCTCATTACACGAGGAGAAGACTCAACCGACTCCACCGACCCGACCTCTACCACCCCGTCATCCATCAAGTCCCTGATCATGTCCGAGCCCGACCACTGGCTGGTGCAGGACGAAAAAGGGGGACTCATTTATGTTCCTTTTGCGGGCGAAACGAACGCGCCTGACGTGAACAACTCTAAACGATTGTTCGACTTCCACGCCGGCTCCATCAACAAACTAGAGTGTTGTTCAACCTCCGACCACGTCATCACCGCGGGCGATGACGGAACCGTTCGTTTGTTTGACTACGTCTACAAGACGGAAACGTTTGGCGCGAGATTTTCATCGCCAGCGTGTTCGCTACAAATCGCACCGCCCAACGTCGACGAGTTTGAACGGACGGTAGTCGTGGGGTTCGGCGACGGGTGCGTGCGCGTGTTGTTGCGGTGTTCTAATATGTGGAAGCTCACGAACGTGTCAAAGCCGCACAACGGGCCGGTGACCTGCGTGGCGTACGCCCCGAAGACGCACGTCGGGTCATCGCCGACGCTCGCGACCGCCGGCGCAGACGGGAAGGTTTGGTTTTTCGAAGTCGCGAGTCACGCGCAAACTCCTGGTACCACCAAGCTGCAACCGATCGGCTTTTTGAAAGCCCCAGGCGCGGTGACCTGCTTGTCCTGGAACGACACAGGCGACGCTGTGTTGGTAGGGTGCGAAACAGGACACGTGTTCCAATGTGCGTCGCCCAAAGCAGGGTCGGTGGATTCCACGCGAACGTATGAATTCACGCTGACTGATTTGAAAAAGTACACCTTCAAGCGCCCGCGCGCGTCCGCCGCGGTGGTTTTAGCGGAAAGGGAAGGCTCCCCCCCCGAAATCACATCCGAAATGGACCCTGCGGATGTTATCGAGGCGAAGGGCGCCCGGAAGCGGTTCGACGAGCGCGCGGCTGAGTTGCAGCTGGAGATGGACGAAGCCGAGGCGAGCGCGGTGTACCCGGTGATGCACCTCGCGTACGACACAAGCGGCGCGTTTGAGCTCACCGTGTCCGGCGACGCCGCGGGCGTGGTGTTTCTGTGCTCGCTGGAGAAGAGTAGTCCGCTATCGTACAGGGAGGCGCATGAGAAGAGTGCAATCACTTCTCTGAAGTCAGGCCAGGGTAGCTCTCGGAAACTGACTGTCTCGGGTGCCTCAAACGGCACCGTGCGCGTCTCACGAACCGGTCTGGAAAAACACTGGCGCTGGGAAACGCACGACGCGCACCGCGGAGCGGTCACCGGGGCGTGCGTTTCGCGGTGCGAGCGGTATTTGCTCACCACGGCGAAGGACGGGTCGTTCTTCGTGCAGACGCTCGGGGTTGAGCTGCGAGGGGTTGATGTTGAGGCTGCGGAAAGCGCCGACGTAGGGGAAGCTGGAACAGTTGACCAGGAATCCGTCGCCTTACCCGTCGCTTCAGATGACCCGACCCCCGCCGTTGCCGACATACACGCAGACGAAACATACTCCATCGAGGACGCAAAGATCAAGGTTGAGGAGGATTCGAAGCGAGCCGCGGCGGAGGAGGAGAAGATGGGCGTCCGCGAGTTTCTCGAGAAACTGAAACAAGAGTACAAGCTGTTGCGGGAAGAGAACGAGTTGCGACCTGAATCTGAACAGTTACCGCCGAGCGCGTTTGAAGTGGATCCCGGTTTGCGTGAAGTCGTGGAACAGGAGACGCTGGCGGAGCTCGAGAAGGCACGTGAGAGTTTGGCGTGGCACTGCGAGAAGAGTTCTCTCGGTTTGAAAAAGCTAAAACAGTGGTTCCTGGATGACTTGGAGCAGGAGCGCACAGTGGTGCGGTCGTTTGTTGAAGGACGCCAGGCGTTTAAGTTAACTTCTTTCAGGGTGTTGAAAATAAGCGCAAAGCTGGAGTTTGATTTGAAACAATCCAAGGACGCCGCGCTGAGTGGGGGGGATAAGAGTCAGAAACACCGAGGGTCTAGTAGAGGCGGCAGCAACCCTGGATCAAGTGTCCGCATGTCACGGTCGCAAAACCTACGATCCAGCACTGACATTGGAAAAATAATCCCGGAAGAGGAGAACCCGTTCGCGCGGGGACACAAGCAGGAGTTGCGACGAAAAGAAAGAGTCAAGCGCGAAGCGCAGTGGCGCGCGTTCAACGCTACGAAACCCGACGCGAGTTATGAAAACCCAGAGGATGTGTTCGCGATTGAGGTTGCGAAAAAGACACTAGGGGATTACCACTTGAAGTCCGATTCGTCACACGTAGTGCAGGAGGAAGACTCCATGAACTATTCGAAGAAGCGGCAGCAGATGTTGCTGCTGGAGTCGAGTACGCGCGAAGCGCGGTTGAATTTCAACGCGTCGTTTTTTGCGATGAGAGACGTTCGACAAGAAGTTGTGCGAGAAACCGTGTTGGGTGCGGCTAGGGTTTCAGAAATCACAGCGGTGCTCGGCGACGCGCACACTCCGGAAGGTACGGAAGCCCTTAGCACGATCAACCAGCCGTTCAGATCTACCCCGATTGCGGATGAGTACCCCACGGAAAAGCGGGACGAGGTCACCACCGAAGTGCTGTTAGAGTTTGACAGAGCAAGAAAAGCCGCTGCTTTGGCCGCGGCGAAGAAGGAAGCCGCCAAGGCTGGGGGCGGGTTCGGGGGGGGCGGGGGGG
>MDSY01046790.1_pt1 | contig 35093 bp, 39 predicted proteins | sample 811131 | NCBI WGS metagenome assembly MDSY01 (sample SAMN05326643, study PRJNA326480) | marine metagenome | isolation source: seawater | place: Atlantic Ocean: South West | collected 2010 | reverse complement strand
TGATAATTATTTTAACTCATTAGCAACACTTTCAACGGGCAAGCTTACTCCTCCCGATATTTCTTATAATGAATTTATGGGAAGATACGAATTATATTTTTACAGAATAACAGGTTTAATTACATCTTATGTAATATCCTATCTTACAAGACCAAAAAGAATATTTAGAACAATCAAAAGTATTTTTTCTGATAAAAGCTCGACTGTTATAGAACAACGATTAAAAGATAATTTAAGAAAATCTAAAATTTTCATAAAATATATTAAGCCATTTGTTTTAAAAAATATAACTAAGAATGTTTGAGTTAATAATTAAAGATAAAAAAAAATTATATAAGATACTTAATTTTTTATTATTAATTTCATTTTTTTGGGTTATTTATATTAATTCTGCTTATTTTATTGAAAAAATTATTTTAGGAAATACTGAACTTTTTTTTGATTTAAAATATATACATCAAGGTTTTGTTGAAACTCTATCAGGAATAAATACTTATGAAATACACCCTCCCTATTATAATCAACCGACGACTTCACTACCACCTTATTTGCTCTACTTATTTAAAAATTTAGGTAATTTAGATTTTTTAGTCTTTACTAAATATTTTTTATTACTTCAAGTAATTTCAATAATATTACTACTATATTACTGTTACAGTTTATTTAATTTGAAAGAAATAATATTTTTTTTTCCTTTTATATATTTTTTTTGTTTTAATTTTTCAGCAGGTTTATCATTAACAGTTGGTAATATTGCAATAATTTTATATGGAATTATAAGTTTAGGGTTAATTTATTTATATAAAAATAAAGTATTAATTTTCTGTTCTTTAATTTTTATTGTAAGTCTTTTTAAATTTTATTTAATTATTTTTTATTTTTTACCAATATTGATCTATGGATTTAAATATTTAAAAACTATTATTCTGTTTTTAAGTTTTTTACTCATTATCAATATTACTTATTATATAGTTTATCCTGATATATATAATGCTTGGATTAATTTAATGGAAATTCAAACATTAAGAAAACCAAATAATCCATGGGTAGGTACAGATATATCACATGCCTTTGCTACAATTACTTCAAAATTTGGGAATATGATTCATAAAGGATATTATCCAAGTACTTTAACAATAAATATTTTTTATTTATTTGTAACTAGTATAACTTTTCTTTCAATACTAATTATCAATTACCGAAAAGGAAATAAAAGTTCAAATGAAAAATTAAAATTAATTAGTTTTGGTCTATTAACTATTTTTTTATTTTATCCACGATTAATGATTTATGATTTTTTTATAATAATTCCTGTTTATTACTACTTGGTGAAAGAAATAACATTTTCACAAGAAAAAAAAATTAATGCTTTAATCAAATTAACATTACTTATATTATTTTTAATTGTTCAAGATACTCATTCAGGCTTATCTTCAATGTCTTTATTATTTTTCCTTATATGTTTCTTAGAATATAAAAATAAAAATCCCTTAAAACTTAAAACAAAATAAAAATAAATTATTAATGTGGTAAAGAAGTTCTTGCAAAAAAATATTTTTTAACCCAGTTTTTATTTAAATAGCATTTTGTATAAGCCTCATTTTTTAACATTTCTATATCTTCAGGTGACAAATTTTTATGTTTAAATATTAAATCGTACATAGTGAAATCTTCAAAATTTTTAATAAAAATTCTTTTTTCATAATCTTTAAAAGCAGGTGTTCCAGGATACGGTGTGAAAACAGTAAATTGAGTTATTATGCTATTAATTTGTTTTGCATAATTAATTGTCGCTCTACATGTTTCTAATGTATCTGTTGGGTAACCTAAAATAAACATTGTAGTAACATGAATTCCTAATGATTCAATTTCCTTAATTTTTTTATAAGTATCATCTTCTGTAATAGAAAATCTATTTGCATCCTTTTTAACATCAGAAATTGCTGATTCTACACCAACTTTAATCATAATAACTCCGGCAGATTTTAATTTTTTTAATAATTCTAAATCTAAATTATTCAAATGTGTTTCTATTATAAATTTAAAATTTTCTTTTGAATTTATTAATACATTACATAATTCAATAGTATGTTTTCTATTAATAGAAAATACTGGATCTCTAAAAATAAAAAAATTTACTCCTAAAGTCTTTTTCCAATGCTTCATTTCATTTAAAATTAATTTTGGATCTCTTTGTCTTACTTTAATCCCTTGTTGTAACGGATATGTGCAATAAAACCTACATGAATAAGGGCACCCTCTTGTTGCTAGCAAAGGTATCATTTTTTTATTTTTACTTAATAACGAGAACATAGACGGATATTTTTTATAAATAACATCCCATGCAGGTAGTGGTAAGTCATCTAAAGGTGATAAATTAAAATTATTTACTATACCTTTAATTTTTTTAATTTTTTTAATAGTTATATTTTCATTAAAAAAAAACATTTCCGGTTCACCTTTAATAACAAAAGCACCGGATTTTATATATTTCTCAGGATTTGAAGTTGCAAAAGGGCCGATAACAGCAACTATTTTATTACTCATTTTAAGTTTTTTAATCGTTTGTATTTCAGTCTCAGAACAAACAATAGATGAAGGAATTATAAAAAAATCATAAAAATCTAAATTTTTTGGAAATTCTCTTGAATAATCAACTTCATGACCTTTTGATTTCAAAATTCCAGCTACATGTACAGAACCAAGTGTTGGCCAATCTATATTCTTTTTTACAAACCAATTTATCGCTTTAGATATTAAATTAGAGCCATATTTGTTTGAGGAACCGTACCCACCATTATTATCTTTTGAAATTCGATAGGGTCTTTGAGGATAAACATCTAAAATTAATATTTTCATTATTATTTTTTTGGTGACCCCTACGGGACTCGAACCCGTGTTGCAAGAATGAAAATCTTGAGTCCTAACCGCTAGACGAAGGGGTCATTTATTAACTATTCATTTTTTTTAAATCATATTTATAAATTTATCAACTATATAATATCTTTACCTAAAACTCCATCTTCAATAATTATTTCAAAATTAGTTTTATTTTTCCAGAAAGATTTTTTTACAAAACCCGTAAAAGAAAATAAATTTTTTTTATAATTACTTAAAATTGTTTTACCTAATAAATTATCAGCAGCACGAAAAATAATAGCTTTAATAGTCTTTAATGTAGTATCAGTAATAATAAATGATAAATGATTTTTTGACTCACCTACTAAAGTTGGCTTAATAATTCGTACATTATGAAGCAAAAACTTTGGTTTAGGATTACCGATTCCAAATGGACTTATTTTATTAATTGAATCTATTAATTCATCATTAATGCCTTCAATTGAAATAATTTGATCAATAATTAAACAATTATCATATTTATTCTTTCTTATATTTTTTTTTACAAAATTTTCAAAAAAATTCTCCAATAATAATAATTTATTTTTACTTATAGATAAACCAGCTGCCATTTGATGCCCTCCTCCATTTAAAATAATATTTTTTTGTTTTGACAATAAAATTAAATATCCAATATCAATTCCTTGAATAGATCTGCCTGAACCTTTAAATGTATTATTATTTTTAGTAAGAATAATTACAGGTTTATTAAATTTTTCTTTTAGTCTGCTCGCAACAATTCCTATAACACCTTCATGCCAGTGATCATCATAAACAAATAATGAATTTTTATTATGCATTTGTTTTCTTGTAATTTGAATAATACATTCTTCATATACTTTCTCTTCAATCAATTTTCTTTGATAATTTAAAGTATTTAATTGTTTTACTAATAAATCAGCCTCATATTCCTCATTCGTAATTAATAATTTTTCACCTATATTCGATTTTCCTACTCTTCCTCCAGCATTAATTCTTGGTCCAAAAAAGAACCCTAAATCTTCTTCATCTGGCTTTTTATTTAATTGCCCTTCATCAGACAAAATTTTAAGGCCCAAATTATCTCTTTTTGATAATATTTTTAATCCTTGATATACAAATGCTCTGTTAATATTAATTAAAGGTACAACATCGCAGACAGTAGCAAGAGCAACTAAATCTAAATAATTCGAAATATCAATTATTTTTTTTTTTTTTGATTTAATTAGCTTATTTAAAGAATATAAAAAAATATATACTAAGCCAGCAGTGCATAAAAACCCATATCCGGAAGTATCGAGAATACTATTAGGATTAATTAAACAAATATTTTTAGAGTGTTTTTCATTTGACTTGTGATGATCAATTATTATTAAATCTATTTTCTTTTCTAATAAATAATTTATTATTTCATGAGAATTTGTTCCGCAATCAACCATTACTAGTAAAGAAATTTTTTCTTGCTTTATGATGTCTATAGCATTTTTATTTGGACCATAACCTTCTTTAATTCTATCAGGTATATAAGTAAAAGGATTAATTCCATAAAATTCAAAGTATTTTTTTAATAAAACAATAGAGCTAACACCATCTACATCGTAATCTCCTAAAATTGCTATTTTTTCTTTTTTTTCAATAGCATTAAAGACTCTATTAACTGAATTTTCCATATCATTAAAGATTGATGGATTAGGTAAATAAAAATCTAAAGTTGGATTTAGAAAATATTTTATCTCATCAATTTTAATAGATCTCGAAGCTAATAAATTAGATGTAATATCAGATAAAGAAAATTTTTGTGAAATATTTAAAGATAATCTTTTATCGATATCTTTTTTTATCCAGTAATTAGATAATAAAGATTTGTTTGTTCCAAAAAAAGAATCTTCTTTTTTAAATTTTAAATTCACTTTTGATAAATTTAATTTTATTAGAATTTGTAGAAATTATTAAAGAATTAGTTTTGAATATATTCTGAACCTTTTTAATGCCATTTAATAAATACCCATCTGTCACTCCAGTTGCAACAAATATACAATCACTTTTTACTAAATCTTTAATTTGGTATTTTTTCTCAAAATTTTTAATTCCCATTTTTTTTGCTCTTTTTTTTTGTACTGAATTTTTAAATATTAATCTTGTTTGCATTTGACCGCCTAAGCATTTTAAAGCTGATGCTGCTAATACGCCTTCAGGTGCTCCTCCTGTACCAACATAAATATCTATATTAAATTTTTTTATTGCTGTTGCAATTACACCAAAAATATCGCCATCAGGAATTAAAAAAGTTTTACATTTATATTTTTTAATAATTTTAAAAATTGAATTATGTCTTGGTCTATTTAAAACGCATACAACTAAATCAGAAATTTTTTTTTTTTTATGTAAAGCTAAATTTTGTAAAGTTTTTTCCAAAGGAGTGTCTAAATCTATAAAATTATTCGGCAAACCTTTACCTACTGCTATTTTTTCCATATAAAGATCTGGAGCGTTTAAAAAACTATTACCATTACCCAAAGAAAGCACAGTTAAAGCATTTTTTTTATTATTTGCAGTAATTTTTGTTCCTTCTAATGGATCAAGTGCAATATCTAGATTTAATTTACTTTTTCCAGTACCTACTTTTTCCCCTATATAAAGCATTGGAGCTTTATCTCTTTCTCCTTCACCAATAACTATGGTGCCTTTAAAATCAAGCTTATTTAATTCTTCTCTCATACTTTCAACAGCTGCTTTATCGGCAGAATTTTCATCTTTTTTTCCTATATAATCATAAACAGAAATAGCTGCTAATTGAGTAACTTTTAAGATTTTTGATTTATAAGAAAATAAATTTTTTAACACAACACAGCAAGTTTACATAATTATTTTAAACATGTAAAACTTGGATAATTATTGAATCTTCTTTTAAATAATTACATTTATTTAATTTTGATGTAGCCTTATCTATAGTTTTTTGTTCGCATTTATGAGTCAAAATTACAACATTAAATGAATTTTTATTAATTTGTTCTTGAAATAAAGACTTAATAGATATTTTAAAATTTTTTAAAATTGTTGTAATTGCAGCTATTGATCCCGGTTTATCAAAAACTTTTGCTTTTATAAAAAATAAATTTGACCCACCTAAATTAGTTGAAACTTTTATTTTTTTTAATTTTTTATAAGAGATTCCATACATATAATCTTTTTTTCTTGAATTAAAGATATTAATTATATCTGAAATTACTGACATGGCAGTAGCGCTACCTCCTGCGCCTTCCCCAATTAGAATAGTTTTATTTTTTTCATTAGCATCAATAATTATTGCATTTAAATTATGATTGACTGAAGATAATTCTTTATTTTTTGAAATTAAAAAAGGAGAAACTAAAATTTTAATTCTATTTTTTTCTAAGGAACAAATTCCTAAAAGTTTAACTCTAAATCCTAATTTATCAGCAAAAATTATATCTTCTTTAGTAATGTTCTTAATGCCTTTATAAGTAATTTTATTTAATTCTATTTTAGAATTAAAAGCAATTGACGATAAAATTAATATTTTATGTAAAGTATCTAAACCATTCAAATCATTTTCTGGTTTTTGTTCTGCGTATCCTAAATTTTGAGCATTTTTTAAAGAAACATTAAATTCATTTTTTTCTTTTAGCATATTTGTTAAAATATAATTTGAAGTTCCATTTAAAATTCCTGAAATTTTATTTATGCTAAATCCACTAAAATTTCTTTTTAGAGTTGAAATTATTGGTATGCCCCCTGCAACAGAAGCTTCATAGCCAATTTTTACATTATTCTCTTCAGCTAATTTTGCTAAATTATAACCATCATCAGCTATTAATGCTTTATTTGCTGTAATTAAATTTTTTTTCCTTTTTATAGATTCATAACATATTTTTTTCGCAATACCTTTGTTGCCTCCAATTAATTCTATTACTAAATCTACATTTTTTTGATTTATCATTTTTATAGGATCGTTAAACCACTTATATTTTTTTTTGTCAAAATTTCTTTTTTTTGATTTATTTTTTGCAAAAATACCAACAATATTAATTTTTAATGAAGATTTTAATGAAAAAATTTTCTTATTTTTTTCTATAAGTTTAATAGTTGATGTACCTACAGTTCCTAGGCCTGCTATAACAATATTAAGATTATTTAACATTAGAAAAAAATATCTAATATTGAATGAATATTTCAGCTCTTCTATTAGCTGCTTCTAATCTAGGCATAATTTCAGCATACAAAGGTTTAGCATCAGACATAGCAACTAATTCTATTTTTTCAGATTTTAATCCAACTTCTGAAAATTTAGACATAACTTTTCTAGCTCTTTCAAGTGAAATATTAAAATTAACTAAAGCATGTTTAGTTAAATCCATATCATAATTAGTTCTACTACTTGAATGTCCTACAATAACAATTTTTTTACCTTCATTTTCATAAAAAAGGTTTGCAACTTGTTTTATTTTTACAAAATCTTCATCAGTTAATTGTGTTGAACCATGATTAAATGTAATTCTTGCAACAGGTATTTCTCTTTTATCAATTTGTTCAACTATTTCACTTTTCACAATATTAGTTTCTACTTCAATTAAATCCTTTTTTTCGACTTTATTTTGCTCTGTTTTTTTTTGAGAAACAACATTACTAACTTGATCTCTTGATCCTAATCCTAAAATATCATTTATATCTTGAGGTGTGTAATATAAATCATTCTTTTTTATTTTCTTTTCAATTTCATTAACTTGATCAATTGTTTTAATATTTTTTAACTGTTTTGCTAAATCCTTTAATTCTTTCTCTTGTTCATCTAAAACCACATCTCTTTTTGGTAAATTTTTTAAATTATCTTTGTAAGTATCAATTTCATTTAATTTTGAATCTAGTATATTTCTTATTGAATCATTAGGATTATCGTACGATTTTAATTTTTTAGTTTTATTATCTATATCTAAATTAGAAACTTTATCTTCAATTATAGGAACATTTGGAGAAGGTTCTAATCGAGGATTGTTATCTTCAATACTTTTTATAATTTGTTTTTGGTCTTCTATAGAAATAGCAGGATCTGGTCTATTAGGAATATCAGCTAATTTAGGGTAATCTTCATCATCTTGTGCTTCAATATCTCCTTGTAATCCGTCTTCACTACTAATATCTAATTCTTTTTCATCTTTATAAACTCTTTCATCAACTATTACCTCAGTTGGAGGTTTTTCATCAGTTACAGCTATTTCTTGGTTATCAGTTTCATCTGAAGAGCCTTTTCTAGATATTAATTTATCATTAATTAACGAACAATTAGTAAGTAAAAAAGAAGATGTTAAAAGTAATATCTTTAATATTTTCATAAGAAATAGTTAATAATCTTTATTTAAATTTGCAAGATATTCTTGCGATAATTTATAATATCTATTAGCAGATTCAATAAAAAATTTATTTTCTTTTTTTGTTAAAAATCTTAAAAATTTAGCTGGTTTACCTGCCCATAATTCACCAGTTTTAATAACTTTTCCTTGTGTTAAAAGAGATCCTGCAGCTAACATAGCGTTTTTCTTTACAATTGCTCCATCTAATACAGTAGAAGACATTCCAATTAAACTATTATCGCCAATTTCACAATCATGTATTACACAATTATGGCCTATTGTAACATTAGATCCTATTTTTGTACCAAATCCATTTGTAGTGCAATGAATCATGGTCAAATCTTGTATATTTGTATTTGTACCAATTCTTACTTTGTCAACATCTCCCCTAATTACAACATTAAACCAAATGCTAGATTTAGAACCAATATTTACATCACCAGCGATATGAGCACCAGGTGCTACAAATATGTTTTTTGCTAATCTTGGTTTTTTTTTTTTATATTCTATTTCCATTATTCTTATATATTAATTTAATTTATTAACAAATACAATTAAGTAATTGATTATATTATATTATATATGAGTTGGATTGAAATTTAATCCCTCATCTTCTTTGAAATTGAACCTTAAGTTCATATTATGTATTGCCTGTCCTGCTGCTCCTTTAATTAAATTATCTAAAACAGATATAATAATTAGTCTATTCTTTATTCTATCTTGGAAAATATTAAAAAAACAATAATTAGTACCAACAACATCTTTAATCAAAGGAATTTTATTAGAATTAAGTTTTTTTAAAAAAATAAAGCTATTTTTCTTAAAATAATTATTAATTTTTTTTAAATTTATACCTTTTTCTAGTTTGACATAAATGTTAGATGAGATTCCTCTATTAATTGGTATAACATGTGGAGTAAAACTAATATTAAATTTTTTATTTTTATTAAATTTTGCTATACAAGATTCTAATTCAACTAAATGTTTGTGATTAGCTATTTTATAAGGTTTAATTGACTGACTTATTTCAGAAAATAAATTTTCTACAACATTTTGCTTACCTGCTCCTGTAATACCTGATTTTGAATCAACAACAATATCATCTTTTTTAATAAAATTATTCTTTAACAAAGGTATTAATGGCGAAAGAATAGATGTTGCATAACAACCAGGATTAGAAATATTAGCTGTATTTTTATTTGAATTATAAAAATCATTCCAATGATCAGCTAAACCATATATCCATTTATTACTAGAAAATGAATTTAATCTAAAATCATTAGATAAATCTATTATGCAAACATGTTTAGGTATTTTTTTTAAAATCTTTTTACTTTCATTAGTAGGTAAACATAAAAATATAACATCAAGATCCTTCCAATCTACTTGAGAAAATTTAATTAATTTAGAATATTTTTCAAATTCTAAAGCAGGATAAAAATCAGATATTTTTTTATTAAAATTCTTTTTTGATATTAAGTATTTAATATCTACTTTTTTATGGAACTTTAATAATCTTATAAGTTCAATTCCAGTGTAACCTGTTGCTCCGAATATTGCTATGTTCAGTCTAAATTTCATAATAATAAATATATATATCTAAGATAATTATCAGATATAAGTCTAATTTAAAAAAATTTAAGGAATTTTTTTTATCGTTTAGAAAACTGGAAACTTCTTCTTGCTTTTCTTCTTCCATATTTCTTTCTTTCAACTACTCTGCTATCTCTTGTGATCAAACCTTCTTTTTTGAGTGAAATTCTAAATTTTGGATCAAATATAATTAATGCTTTAGATATAGCTAGTTTGATAGCTCCTGCTTGTCCAGACAAGCCTCCTCCTTTAACAGAAACAATAACATTAAAATTATTATTATTAATAATATCAAAAGGTTTGTTTATTAACATATTATTCAAAGATCTGGAAAAATATTTATGTGAATCTTTCTTATTAATTTTTATTTCACCCTTACCATTTGGAATTAACCAAACTTTTGCAATAGAATTCTTTCTTTTTCCCGTAGCATATAATTTACTTGATGTTTTTTGTATTTTGATATCTTTATTTTTTAATTCTGTTTGAATATCAGCCATTTGTTAACTATTAAAATCTAACACTAAAGGATTATTTGCAATATGTGGATGTTTATCATTAGAGTAAATATATAAATTTTTTAATTGTTGTCTGGACAAAGGTCCTTTTTTAAGCATTCTTCTAACAGCATCTTTTAAAACAAGAGTTGAATCTTTTCCATCTAAAACTTCTTTAAAAGTTTTACTTTTTAAACCACCAGGATAACCAGTATGCCAATATTTCTTTTTATATATTTTTTTTCCTGTAAGCACTATCTTCTTTGCATTAATAACAACAATTTTATCTTTCAAACACACATTGTCACTATATGAAGATTGATGTTTACCCATTAACCTAATAGCTAAAAAAGAGGATAATCTTCCCAGAATTTGATTCTTAGCATCTATTAAATACCATTTAGGGGTTAATTTTATATTTTTTTTTAAATTATCATTCATCATTCTAATTTTCGAGAGTATGCCATAATAAATTTTTGTGTCAATTATGAATAAATTAACTCGTTTGTTTTTTAACCCAATTTGAAAATTTAATATTTGTTTTATTTATAGGCAAAGCAAAAATTGCTGGACACTCGTAAGGATGGTTAGATTCTATATATGAAATTAAAGATTTAACTTTATATGAAGTTGTTTTAAAACTTAATTCAATTTCTTTTTCATTACAAAATTTTTTTTCCCATATAAAGAAGGAGTTGATATTTTTATTAATATTTACGCATGCTGCTAATTTCTTTTTTACTACATCTTTAGCAATTTTATTTGCTTTTTTAATCTTTGGATAAAAAGAAAAGACAATATATATTGTCATAAAAATTATTTAAAAAGAATTTTTAATATTTTTTAAATCTTTTAATAATTCGCTAAGAATTTTTTTAGTTTCAGTATCTGACTTACTAGCAATTTCTTTTTTATAATTTTTATCTTCACTTAATACATTCTTTTTATTTAAAATTGGATTTTTATTTTTTAAAATTTGATTAATTTTCTGATTTCCGAATATTTTTTGAACGCCCTTAATACTTATACAATCAACATGTAATAAATTTTTTATATAAATAATTAATTGTATATCTGTTTCTCTGTAATATCTTCTATTACCAGATAATTTTAAAGGAGATAATTGTTTAAATTTATTTTCCCAAAATCTCAATACGTGTTGTGGTAAATTTATTATTTTAGATACTTGATTAATAGTTTTAAATTTATTTATAGGTTTCATCAATAGATAAGTAAAACATTAAGTTTATCATATAAATATATGATATTAAACAATATTTATTTTATTTATTAATATTATTCTTTAATATTTTAGATGCTATAAAAGAAATAGTATCACGTGAGGATATTTTATGTTCTACACCAGTTTTTGGATTTCTTCCAATTCTTTCATTTTTATGTCTAATTTTTAAAGTACCGAAAGATGAAATTTTTAAAAATTTATTATTAATCAAAGAATTAATTATTTCATTTACTATAGTATCTACAAAATAAGAAGATTCTGAGCGAGAAATGCCTATTTCTTTACTCAAAACATTCGCAATGTCTGCTCTAGTTATATTTTTATCAACCATAATAATATCTATATTACTAATATTTCAAAATAGAACAACCCCATGTTAATCCTCCACCTATAGCTTCAAATACTATAATTTGCCCTCTTTTGATTAATTTTTTTGATAAAGCATCATCTAATGTTAAAGGAATAGAAGCAGAGGAGGTATTGGCATATTTATCTACAGTCATCAAAACTTTATTATTAGGAATGCCAAGTTTGTTTGCTGTTAAATCCATTATTCTTTTATTAGCTTGATGCGGAATTATCCAATCTATATCATTTTTATTTAATTTATTTTTTTTTAAATTTATTTGAATACAACCAACTAGTTTTTGCACAGCATGTTTAAAAACTTCTTTTCCTTTCATCTTAATATGCCCTGCTTTTTGATTTGATGCTACTCCTCCATTAACATATAAAAGATCATATAATCTTCCGTCAGAATATAATTCAGTTGAAATAATTCCAGAATTTATTTTTTTTTTACTTTTACTTAATATTATTGCACCAGCTCCATCACCAAATAAAACACTAGTAGATCTATCTTTCCAATCAATAATTCTAGAAAAAACTTCAGACCCTATTACAAGCGCATTACTAGCCTGCATGTTTGTAATAAAATTATCAGCAACTGACATAGCGTAAATAAAGCCTGAACAAGCAGCTTGAATATCAAAAGCAAAACCTTTTTTTATTCCTAATTTTGCTTGAATTTTTGTAGCAGTTGAGGGAAATGTATGATCTGGGGTTGAAGTAGCAACAATTATTAGATCAATATCTGATAATTTAATTTTAGAATTCTTTATAGCGTTTTTTGCAGCTTCAAAACCTAAATCTGAATTTAATTGATTATTGTTTGCAATATGTCTTTGTTTAATTCCTGTTCTTGTATATATCCATTCATCGCTAGTATTCATTTTTTTTGAAAGATCATTGTTAGTTAAAATTCTTTTCGGTACATAACTACCACAACCTAAAATATAACTCGAAAAATTCATTTATTTCTTTTTAATATTTTTTTTAATATCACTAATAATTCTTTCATTAAATTTATTAATACACAAATCGTATGCTAATGATATAGCGTTCGCAATACCTTCTGAATCTGATCTTCCATGACTTTTCACAACTATGCCATTTAATCCTAAAAACATAGCTCCATTATATTTGCTTGGATTAACTTTATTCCATAATGATTTTAAGATTGGTAATGAAATTAAAAAAGCTAATTTTGAATATATATTATTTTTAAAAGATTTTTTTAAAAAAGTTGTATATAAATCTGCTGTTCCCTCAGCGATTTTTAAAGCAATATTTCCTGTAAAACCATCAGTCACAACAACATCAACTAAACCTGTTGGGATATCATTACCTTCAATAAAACCATGAAAATTAATTCCTTTTTGAGTTTTTAATTTTTTTGCTGATAATTGAATATTTTCATTACCCTTTAAGATTTCTGAACCTATATTTAACAAACCTACTTTCGGTTTCTTTATACCTAAAACAGTTTTTGAAAATACTTGCCCCATTAGAGCAAAATCAAAAATATTTTTAGCGTCACAATCAACATTAGCTCCTAAATCTAACATTACAGTTTTAAATTTGTTAGTTGGAAACATGCTAGCTATTGCAGGCCTATTAATTCCTTTTATAGTTTTCATTAATACTGTAGAAATGATCATTAATGCGCCTGTGTTGCCTCCACTTACAACTGCATTAACATGTCCGTTCTTTAAAGAAGCTACAGATTTAAACATGCTTGAATTTTTAAATTTTCTGAGTGCGTCTATAGGTTTGATATTATTTGATATAGTTTGATTACAATGAATAATCTTGGAAATATTAAGAATATTTTTCTTTTTTAATAAAGGAAATAATTTTTTATTATTACCAAAAAATAAAAATTTAACTTTTGGCAATTTTTTTGAGGATTTTAAAGCACCTTCAACAACTGCATTTGGGCCCAAATCACCACCCATTGTATCTAAAGCAATAATGATCTCGCTAGAATGATTCACGAATTTATTTTTATAAAGACTATTTATAATTAATTAGTAGGATCAATAATTTTTTTTCCTCTATACTCACCTGTTGTTTTATCTATATGGTGAGGTCTTCTTAACTCTCCAGAATTTTTATCTTCAACATAATTTAAATCAGATAATTTTCTCTTTAAATGAGAAATGCGCATTTTTGATTTAGATTTAGAAGTTTTTTTCTTAGGAACAGCCATTTTTTTAAATTAAAAGTTTAGTAATTATTATCATTTAAAGCTAAAAAAACAAATATTTTTTTAAAAAATTTAAATAGGTGGTTTAAAAAAATTTTTTGTAAAAATTTTATTTATAGGAGTAGTATATAATTTTTTATTTTGATTATTAATATAAATATAAAATAAATCCAAATATCTTTGACTAATTTTATTTTTATAAATATTTTTTTTTATTGGTTTTTTTATATTTAAAAATTTGACAGATGTTGATTTGCTGTAGTTTTTCATACGAATTGAAAAAATTCTAGCCATTTTTTTTACCTTTTTCCCAACTGATAAATCTCCTGTACCAATCTCTCTTAATGAAAAATCTACATATTCAAAAAGATAATCGTAGAGAAATTGTAATTTTATTTTATTTTTTTCATCTTCTTTAAATCTTAAATATAATAAAAAAACTAGAATTATTATTAATTCAAAACGACTATTAAAAGTATTAGAAATATTTAATTTTTTACAAAATTTATCTGAACATGTAGTTTCTATTATATTATTTAGTATAATTTTAATTTTTTTTGTATTATGTTCTTTTTTTGTAAATACTATTTTTTTTAATTTTTGTAATATCATTTTATAAATATGAATAATTTAAAATTAATTTTAAAAATTTTTTTTTCCATATCTTTTTTTCAATTAAACAACTGTGGTTTAAAAATTGTTGATAATCATGGTCAAATATACGAAAAAAATGTTAATTTTGAAGAAATCATTTTAGGAAAAACAACTAAAAAAGATGTTTCAGATTATTTAGGTTCCCCCTCAACTACTAGTAATTTTGATGGTGAACAAAATTGGTATTATATAAGCTCAGAATTTAAAAAATTTGTTTTTTTAGATGGTGAAAATACTGACCAAAAAATTTTAATATTATCTTTTAATAAAGATATAGTGTCAAATAAAGAGATATTACTTAAAGATTCTATCAATGATATTGCTTATGAAGAAACTATAACTGATAGTAAAGGAAAAAAATTATCTTGGATTAAGTCGTTCTTTTCAAACTTAAATTCTAGTCCTTATGGAAATCCAAATGAATAAATTAATGAGCTAGAAAACCTAGTAATAATAAAGCAACTATATTAGTAATTTTAATCATAGGATTAATCGCCGGACCTGCGGTATCTTTATAAGGATCTCCAACAGTATCACCAGTTACAGCGGCCTTATGTGCTTCTGAACCTTTTCCACCTAAATTTCCATCTTCAATGTACTTTTTTGCATTATCCCAAGCTCCACCTCCTGCTGTCATTGAAATAGCAACAAATAAACCTGTAACTATAATTCCTAATAACATAGCTCCTACTGAGGCCAATGCTGATCCTTGATCAGCAACAAACAATATAAAAAAATATAAAATAATTGGAGATAAAACAGGAAGAAGTGATGGTAATATCATTTCTTTTATCGCTGTTTTAGTTAAAAGATCTACACATGTTCCATATTCTGGTTTAGTTTTTCCAGTCATTATTCCTTTAATTTCTTTAAATTGTCTTCTAACTTCTATAACTACTGAAGATCCAGCTCTACCAACTGCTGTCATTCCCATTGACGCAAATAAATATGGAAGTAACCCGCCAAAAATTAATCCGACAACAACATATGGGTTTGATAAATTAAAATCAACATTTGTTGCATTTATTAAATTATTTTCTATAAAATAATTTAAATCTGCTGTGTAAGTAGCAAATAATACTAAAGCTCCCAATCCTGCTGAACCAATTGCATATCCTTTAGTAATGGCTTTTGTAGTATTTCCAACAGCATCAAGTGCATCTGTAACTTTTCTAACATTCTTATCTAAATTAGACATTTCTGCTATTCCGCCAGCATTATCTGTTACTGGACCATACGCATCTAATGCAACAACCATTCCTGCTAAAGCTAACATCGAAGTTACAGAAATCGCTATACCGAATAAACCAGCAAATTGATATGAAATAATTATACCAATACAAATTATAATTGCTGGAATTGCTGTCGATTCCAAACTAACAGCTAAACCCTGTATTATATTTGTTGCATGACCTGTTTCTGATGATTTAGCGATACTTTGGACAGGCTTATAATTTGTACCAGTATAATATTCAGTAATCCATATTAGCAAACTTGTAATTATTAAACCTGTAATACCACAATAAAATAAATCTAAACCATAAAAACTTATATTTTCAATAATAAATTCTTGATTTAATCCTAGAACCCAATCTGTTAAAAACCATAAACTAATTGCTGATAGAAAAGCTGTTACAAAAAAACCTTTATATAATGCACCCATTACATTTTGAGAACTTCCAAGTTTTACAAAAAAAGTTCCTATAATGCTTGTTATTATACAAACTCCTCCAATAGCTAAAGGGTAAGACATAACTTGAAATAAAAGATCACTTTGACTGAAAAAAATTGAGGCTAAAACCATGGTAGCAACAATGGTAACAACGTAAGTTTCAAATAAATCTGCAGCCATTCCTGCACAATCGCCAACGTTATCTCCGACATTATCAGCAATTACAGCTGGGTTTCTTGGATCATCTTCAGGTATTCCTGCTTCAACTTTACCTACTAAATCAGCTCCAACATCAGCGCCTTTTGTAAATATTCCTCCGCCCAATCTGGCAAATATAGAAATAAGAGATGCACCAAAGCTTAAACCTACTAACGGTTCAATTAAACTTCTTCCATTAACTCCTATTTTTAATAAAAATCCATAATAACCAACAATAGATAATAATGCTAAACCAACAACTAGCATTCCTGTTACAGATCCTGCTCTAAAAGCAATTTTTAATCCTTCAGCTAACCCTTTTGATGAAGAAGCTGCAGTTCTTACGTTAGAACGAACAGAAATATGCATACCAACATATCCAGCTAATCCTGATAAAACAGCTCCTAATAAAAATCCAAGCGCAACATAAAAATTGAAAAAAAAGAAAATTAATAAAAAAATTATAAAACCTACATATGATATTGTTAAATATTGTCTATTTAAATAAGCATTTGCGCCCTCTTGTATTGCTTGCGAAATTTCTTCCATTTTTTTATTACCTGTACTAGCAGATAAGATACTTCTTGATGTAAAAATTCCATAAAGTATCGAACTAATTCCACAAATAACTGAAAATATAATTGGATTCATATTAAATATGTTTTAAATAGTTTTTTTAAAAAATCAAATTAAAAATGCTTAAAACCTAAATTATTAAATAATAATCTTTTCTTATATTTGTCTAAAACAATAAGCTCTTTATTTTTTATAATATTTCCAATCTTTGTAATTTTTAATGAATTTCTTTTTGAAATAGATAATATTTTTTTTGAATAAGTTCTTTTCGCAGTAAAAATTAATTGATAATCTTCGCCGCAAGTTAATAAATATTTAATATCAATTTTTTTTTAAATTTATTAATTTTTTTGTTTCCTTAGTAAAAGGTATCTTTTCTAAAAATATTCTAGCTCCACAATTTGAAGATAATATTATATTATTTAAATCAGCTAATAAACCATCTGAAATATCAGTAGCTGAATTTGCAAAATAAAATAATTTCTTTCCAAATTTAACAGGTGGATCTGGTAATTTATGCTTATTTATATAAAAATTATTTAATTTTTTATTATTTAATTTTAATTTTTTTAATAAAATTTTATAACCAATGCCACTATCTCCTATATTTCCTGTTATATAAATATCATCATGTAATTTAGCGTTTGATCTTTTTATTATTTTTTTATTTTTATAACCAAATAAAGATAAAGATAAAATTAAATTACTATCTGTAATAACTGTATCTCCACCTAATAGATTTATTTTATACTTTAATTGATCTTCTTTTAGCCCTTTAGCAAATAATTTTATCCAATTTATTAATTTTTTTTTATTTAAACTTTTTGGAAGTGATAAATTTAAAATATATCCAAATGGTTCAGCTCCCATTGATGCAATATCAGATAAATTTACTCTAATTAATTTTTTTGCAATTAATAATGGGTTTTTTTCATTTTTTTGGAAATGATCTCCTTCTACAATGGAGTCAGTACTAATAACTATTTGTTTATTATTAGGTAATATTGCAGCATCATCATCAAGATTTAAAGAAAAATTTTTATTAAATGCCAAAGGGCGAAAAATTTTTTTTATGACTTCGTATTCATCCATTAATTAATTTTTTTGAAATTTTGTCAAGAATTGCATTTATAAGACCTACTTCCTTATCATTTAAAAATGAACTACTAACTTTATTGTACTCAGCTATAGATATTTTATGAGATAAATTTTTAAAATAAATAATTTCGCATACGCCGAGTTCTAAAATAACTCTAATAATTGTCTCCATTTTTAAAAATCTTTTTTTTGTAAGTGTATCAATTAAAATGTCATCTAATTTTTTTTTATTTTTTATAGTTTCATTTAATAATCTTGAAAAAAATCTTGTATCGGGAATATTTTTTGTTTCTTTTTTTTTTAATAAATTCTTAATTATAAAAGATACATCAGAATCTTCATTTAAAGATAATTGATACATAGCTTGTGTTGCTAAAATTCTTGACCATGATCTAGATCCTTTAGTTTTTTTTTTCATCGATAAAATTATTTAGTACTTTACACGCTTGTTTTGTACAATCATTTAATTTTAATTTTGCTTCTTTTAAATTATTAGCGTTAAATATACCATTTCCAATTGGAATAATATTTTTAATACTTAATTTTTGTATATTTGAAAAAATTGAAAGTGATATAACTTCATGATTTATAGTCTTTCCTTTAATAATGCAACCTAAAGCAAGATATCCAGAATATATATTTTGATTATCAAGATTGAGCTGATTTAATTTTGTAATTTTAATTATATTATTTCTTATTTCATTTTTTTTTTTTCCTTTCCACGAATAAATATTATTTAAATTTTCAGATTTATCTTCCTTAAGACTTTTAGCAATCATATAAGGTATTTCAAAACATCCTGGTACTTCAATTATTTTACAATCATATTTTGATAATTCTTTTCTAGCTATCTTTATCATTTCATTCGAAATTAATGAATAATAATTAGAACATATAATTTTAATTTTTTTTTTCATTTTATAGGTATTGTTTGTTTAATTTTTAATCCGTATCCTTCTAAACCAATAATAGTTTTTTTACTATTTGAAATTAAATTCATATATTTTACTCCCAAATCTATTAAAATTTGAGCACCAACACCATAATCACGTAATTGATTATTCTTTTTCGTATTATTCGAAGTTGATTTAATTCTTTGTGACAGAGTCCAAGATCTAGGTTCTCTTATAATTACTAAGATTCCGTTTCTTTTTTTATTAATCATTTCCATAGCTTTTTTAATTTGATTATTATTTGCAAAAGAAGAATTACCTAATATATCATTTAAAAAATTTAAAGCATGCACTCTTACTAAAACAGGTTTTTTTGAATTAATATTTCCTTTTACTAATGCAATATGTTCTGCTGGAACTAATTTATTTTTATAAACTATTAATTTAAAATTTCCTCCAAATTTACTGTTAATTTTAGTTTCTAATGTTCTTTCTATAATTTTTTCTTTTTTTCTACGATAAGAAATTAAATCAGAGATTGTTGCAACTCTTAAATTATGTTTGTTAGAAAATTTAAACAAATCATCTCTTCTAGCCATAGTTCCATCATCGTTCATAATTTCACAAATTACACCAGATGGATTTAAATTGGCTAAAGTAGCTATATCAACAGCAGCTTCTGTGTGCCCAGCTCTTACAAGTACTCCGCCGTCTTGCGCCCTTAATGGGAAAATATGACCAGGAGTTGATATATCTTGTGAATTTGTATTTTTATTTATTGCAACTTTAATTGTTTTAGATCTATCTTTTGCTGAAATCCCAGTTGATATACCTTTTTTTGATTCAATAGATATTGTAAAAGCTGTTTTTCTTCTATTTGCATTATGTTGAGGCATTAAAGGTAAATTTAATTCTTCAATTCTCTTACCTGTAAGCGCAAGACAAATTAATCCACGTCCATTTTTAGCCATAAAATTAATTTTATCTGCATTAATTTTTTCTGCCGGTACAACTAAATCTCCTTCATTTTCTCTATTTTCATCATCAACTAAAATAAACATTTTACCTTTCTTTGCATCAGAGATGATATCGTCAATTTTTGAAAAAAAAGTCATAATTTGTTTATATTAATATAATTTGAAACATATCTTGCGATCATATCTACTTCTATATTTAATAAATCATTAATCTTTATTTTATTAAAAATTGTTGTTTTTAAAGTATGAGGAATAATATTAACCTCAAAAGTGTTTTCAGTAACATCATTTATTGTTAATGAAACACCATTTATTGCAATTGATCCTTTAGTTGAAATAAAACTTTTTAAATCATTTGGCATTTCAATGATTAAAGAAAGACTAGAACCTACATTATTTTTTTTAATTAATTTAACAGTTTTATCAATATGGCCTGACACTAAATGACCAGAAATCTCATTATTAAATTTCAATGAAGTTTCAAGATTAATTAAAGAACCAATTTTTAAAGAGTTTAAATTAGACTTTTTCAATGTTTCTTTCGATGCTGTAAAAGCAAACCAATTTTTTTTCTTTTTTTTTCCTTTTTTAATAATAGTTATACAAACTCCATTACAAGAAATAGATGATCCTAATTTTAAATCTTTATAATTAATACTTGTTAAAATAAAAAAATTTATATCTTTATCATTTTTTATTTTTAAAACTTTTCCAATATCTTTTACAATTCCAGTAAACATTATTTCTCATATACTTTCATAAAATCATTATCAATGTTTTTATAAGATAAAAGATGAAAATTTAAATTTTCAATATTTTTTATATTTAATCTTTTTTTTAATGAAATTTCTCTAGATTTTATATTTTTTTTTGATTTAAAATAATAAATTTTATCTACTAAATTATTTATTAAAAAAGAAGAATTTAATTCAGGACCAGATTCCAAAAGAACATTATTAAAACCCATTTTTCCTATTTTATTAACTACTTTAAATAAATTAAATTTATTTGAATTTTTATCCATTAATTTAACTTTTAATCCAAACTTTTCTAATTCCTTAATTTTTTTTTTATTATTATTATTAGTAAATATATATGTTTTTATTTTTTTAGATGTTTTTATTATTTTTAAATTTTTTTTAATTTTTAATTCTATATCTAAAATAAATCTTACTGGAGATAAATGTTCCATTCCGTAATGTCTACAATTTAATAAGGGGTCATCTTGCATAACTGTATTAATACTTGTTAATATTGAATCATATTTAGCTCTTAAAAAGTTGCCATATTTTCTAGATTTTTCAGATGTAACCCATTTATTTTTTTTATTTATCATTTTACCGTTATTACTAATTGCAATTTTTGAAGCTACAAAAGGTCTTTTCTTTTTTATTTTATAAAAAAAACCAGAATGAGTTTTTTTAATTTCTTTTTCTAAAATACCTACAGTTGTTATAATTTTATTTTCTTTTAATTTCTTTATACCTTTGCCATTAATTTTTGGGTTAGGATCAACTAAACCAATGACTACTCTTTTTATCCTAGATTTAATTATTTGATCTACACAAGGAGGTGTTTTTCCATAATGTGAACAAGGTTCTAAAGTTGTATATAAAGTTGCTCCAACAAATTCTTTTTTATTTTTTTCTTTTAACGCATATACTTCAGCGTGTGGTGTTCCACCTATTTGAGTCCAACCTCTACTAATAATTTTATTATCTTTTACAATTATAGTTCCAACAGATGGATTAGGGAATGTATTACCTATACCTCTTAAAGAAATATTAAGAGCATTTCTCATAAAATAATTATCTCTTGAAGAGCCAGAGTCTTCCATATTTTAAATTATTAAATTAATTTAGAATAAATAGGAAATTTTTTACACAATTCTAAAACTTTTGTTTGAACTTTTTTTTCTGCTTCAGAATTATCATGTAAATTTTTTTGAAGTCCATCTAAAACATCTCCAATTAAATTAGCAATTAATTCAAATTCCTTTTCTTTAAAACCTCGAGTAGTTCCAGCAGGTGTTCCTAATCTAACACCAGAAGTAATCCATGGTTTTTCCGGATCAAAAGGAACGCCATTTTTATTACATGTTAATCCTGCTCTTTCTAAACTTGCTTCCGCATCTTTTCCTGTTAGTTTTTTAGGTCTTAAATCAACTAATGCAAGATGCGTATCAGTTCCTCCTGATACAATATCAACGCCTCTTTTTATTAAAGTAGATGCTAAAATTTTTGCATTTTTAACAACATCATTTATGTATTCTTTGAATTCCGGTTGTAATGCCTCACCATAAGCTACTGCTTTAGCTGCAATAACATGCATTAATGGACCACCTTGCATGCCAGGAAAAACTGCAGAATTAAATTTTTTTCCTAACTCTTCATCGTTTGATAAAATCATTCCTCCTCTAGGACCGCGTAAAGTTTTATGCGTTGTTGTTGTTACAACATGAGCGTGTTCTAATGGGTTTGGATAAGCTCCACCAGCAACACAGCCAGCAAAATGTGCCATATCAACTAAAAAATAAGCTCCAACTTTATCAGCTATCTCTCTAATTTTTTTAAAATCTATTATTCTTGGATAAGCAGAACCGCCAGCAATAATTAGTTTTGCTTTATTTTCGACTGATAATTTTTCAATTTGCTCATAATCTAATAATGAATCATCTTTTTTTACACCATATTGAACTGCATTAAACCATTTACCTGAAACATTAGGAGCTGCACCATGGGTTAAATGACCACCAGCATCTAGAGACATGCCAACAACTGTGTCTTTAGGTTCTATTAAAGCTAACATAACAGCTTGGTTTGCTTGAGATCCAGAATTAGGTTGAACATTTGCATATTTACAACTAAATATTTTTTTTGCTCTATCAATAGCTAGATTTTCTACAGTGTCATAATATTCGCATCCACCATAATATCTTTTACCTGGGTAACCTTCTGCATACTTATTAGTCATTAATGAACCTTGAGCTTGAATAACAGCAAGTGAGGCAATGTTTTCTGAAGCTATTAATTCAATTTGATTACTTTGTCTTTCATATTCATTTTGTAGTGCTTTTGTAATTTCTGGATCTATTGAATCAAGATTATCTTGAAAAAATTTTTTCTGTATTTTTATATCTGTTTCAATTGTCATTAATCAAATATTTAAAAAATTAATCTATTTTATCAACCCTTCTTCGGTGTCTACCACCATCGAATGGGGTATTAATAAATATTTTAAAACAATTTTTAGCTTCGTCCACATCTATTTGTCTACCTGGAAGAGTTAATATATTTGCATTATTATGCTGCCTTGCTAGTTTAGCTTCGTTAGCATTTTTACATAGAGCTGCTCTGATACCTTTAAATCTATTAGCAGTTATAGACATTCCAATACCAGAACCACAGATCAAGATAGCAAGATCACTTTTTTTTTTTAATATATTATTAACAGCTAATTTTGCAAAATCAGGATAATCAACTGATTGGTTAGAATTTGTACCACAATCTAAAAGCTTAATCCCCATATTAATAATTTCCTTTTTTAAAGCATTTTTTAATTCATATCCAGCATGGTCACATGCAATTGTAATGATTTTTTTATTCATAATTGAATCATATAACTTTGATTAATAATTATAAAAACTTTTTTTTATATTTGTTTAAATCACCTTTAAGTTCTGATGCTAAAAAATACATACCTATTACATTAGGGAAAGCCATTGCAAAAATCATTGCATCAGAAAAATGAATTACACTATCTAATTCTGATGCTGCTCCAATAATTATAAAAGTACAAAAAATAATTTTATAAAAATTTTCAGCAAAAATACTATTGCCTACTAAATAAGTCCATGCTTTCATTCCATAATAAGACCAGGTTATAATAGTAGAAAAAGCAAATAAAATTACTGCTAAAGAAAGTATATAAGGAAACCAACTTATATCTTTTTCAAAAGCTTTAGAAGTTAATTCTACTCCTGAAATACCTGAAGATGGATCGTAAGAACCTGAAATAATTATAACTAAAGCTGTCATCGTACATATAATTACCGTATCAAAAAATGGTTCAAAAAGAGAAACGAATCCAACTGACATATGATCATTACTTTTAACAGCTGAATATGCTATTGGAGCTGAACCTATACCTGCTTCATTTGAAAAGGTTGCTCTTTGAAAACCAACAATTAATACTCCTAAAATTCCACCCATTCCTGCTTCTGGTGTAAAAGCTTTGGTAAAAATACTATTAAGAGCACTTGGTAACATTTCATAATTAATAAATATTATTATAATTGCCGCTACAGAATAGATTGCTCCCATTAATGGTACAACCTTTTCTGTCACTCTAGCAATACCTTTAATTCCACCAATAATTACTATTCCAACAATAATTGCTAGGATAAAACCAAATATCCATCCGTATCCATTAAAAAAACTAGCTTCGCCTCCAGTAGCAGTAATCAATTGTTTAAAAGCTTGGTTAGACTGAAACATATTTCCGCCACCAAAAGATCCAAAAACTGTAAAAATAGCAAAAGAAATTGCTAAGATTTTTCCTAATTTAGCATAACCAATATTTTTAAGCCCACTACTTAAATAATACATTGGCCCACCTGATACAGTTCCATTTTTGTTAAAAATTCTATATTTTAAACCCAAAGAACATTCAACAAATTTTGCAGCCATTGCTAAAAAACCTGCAATAATCATCCATAAAGTTGCACCTGGCCCTCCTAAAGAAACAGCTACTGCAACCCCAGCTATATTTCCTAAACCAACTGTTCCTGATAATGCAGCTGTTAAAGCTTGAAAATGTGTTACTTCACCTTTTGCTTTATCAAATCTATTTCTAAATTTTCCACAAATAAGATCTATAGAATGTTTAAACCCCCAAACATTTACAAATTTTAAATAAAAACTAAAAAATAAAGCTGCTAAAAATAACCATACTACTATCAATTTTATATGCGCTTCACCGTATTGAACGCTATAGAATATGATTTGAGAAATAAACTCAGATACAGGTTCAAACTTTTCATTAATTAAATGGTCTAATCTCATTAAATTTTATTTAATCCTTCATAAATAATTTTATATGCATATTTTAATTCTTTTTTCAAAATACAATATGGGGGCATTATATAAATTACATTTCCTAATGGTCTTAATAATAATCCATTTTCTAAAAAAAATTTTTTTATTTTTTTTGGTATTAAAGCTTTGTAACCATCTCCATAACCTTTCATATTAAATGCTAAAATAGTTCCACAAATTCTAATTTTTTCAATAGATTTTAATTTTAATAATTTTTTTGAAAAAATTTTATGCTGTTTTTCAATATTTTTTATTTTTTTAAAAATTTTTTTAGATTTAAATAAATTTAGAGATGCGATAGATGCTGCACAACCTAATGGATTAGCTGTAAAAGAATGTCCATGAGCAAAAGCTTTATCAAAATTATCTCCTAAAAAATTATTGTAAATTTTATTTGAAGTTATTGTAAGTGATAAGGGTAGAAAACCACCGGTTAAACCTTTTGATAGACATATAATATCAGGCTTAGTTTTAGTTTTTGTACAAGCAAACATTTCACCTGTTCTACCAAAACCAGTCATTACTTCATCATAAATTAAAAGATTATTATATTTTTTTACAATCCTTGATAATTTTTGCATAAATGTATTTCTACAAATATTCATGCCTCCAGATCCTTGAATCAAAGGTTCTATTATTAAAGCTGCAATATCATTATTTTTTTTTAATTCATTTTCAATTTTATTCAAAATTATATTTTCTTTTTCTTTTATATTTAAATCTCCATACCAAGTTGATGGATAATCAAAAAATTTTATTTTAAAAAATAAATCTTTAAAAACTGAAAATAATTCAGAGCCACTACCAAGACTCATTGCACCTACTGTATCACCATGGTATGCATTTTTAAATGCTATAAAAGTTTTTTTCTTTTTATTTTTATTAAACCAGTATTGATAAGCAATTTTTAAAGCAACTTCTACTGCAGTTGAACCATTATCTGAAAAAAAAACTTTTTGTAAATTAACAGGTAAAATTTTAGTAATACTCGATGCTAAATCCATTGCTGGATCATGAGTAAACCCGCCAAAAATAACCTGTTCTAGTTTTTTTGATTGTTTGTATATTGCTTTAGCAATATAAGGATGTGAATGTCCATGAACGTTAACCCACCAAGAAGAAATCAAATCAAGGTAAAAATTACCTTTGTCATCTTTTAATTTTGTCATTTTTCCTGAAACAATTTTTATTGGTAAAGATGAGATCTTATGTTGAGTAAACGGATGCCAAATATATTTACTATCATTTTTAATTGATTTTGATTTATTCATTTTTTGAATACATTAAATAATTTATTTTTAGAAAAAGAATCTATTTCTTTGTTATTTATTTTCTTAAAAAATGGTATTTCTGCTAATACTTTAACTCTTCCAAATTTTTCAATAGATTTTACATGATCTTTTCCTTCTTTTTTATTTTTTATTTTATTTAAAACAACTCCCAAAATATTTATTTTTTTTTTTCTTAAAATTTCTAAAGTCATCAATGTATGGTTAATTGTTCCAAGTACTGATTTTGAAACAATAATTACAGGAAACTTTAATTTTTTTATTAAATCAATCATAAGATCGCTATTATTTAACGGAACTAAAATTCCCCCTGCTCCTTCAACGATTATATTTCCTTCAATATTAGGAATTTTAATATTACTCATCTTAATTATAACTTTTTCATCTTTTGCAGCTAAATGTGGAGAAAGTGGTCTATTAAATCTATAAATTGGTTTTAAGATTCGATTATTTGATAAATTTAATTTTTTTTTTAAAAAAAGACTATCGTCTTCAATTAATTTACCAGTTTGTATAGGCTTCCAATAATAAAAAATATTTCTTTTCATTAAAAGATAAGAAAAAAAAGTTTTACCAACAGAAGTATCGGTACCAGTTATAAAAAATCCTTTCTTATTCATTTTTTAAATTCTTTTTTAAAAATTTTTAAAAATCTTTTTATATCATCTTTACTATGAAAGCTTGAGAGAGATATTCTTATCCTTGAACTATTTGAAGGTACAGTTGGTGGTCTTATTGGAACAACATAAAAACCTTTTTTTTCTAAATTTTTTGAAATCTTCATAGTTTTCTTAATATCTCCTATAATAATTGGAATTATATGGGATTGAGAATTATTAATATTAAAATTATTATCGATCAAATAATTTCTTAAAAAAGAAGCGTTTTTAATTAATTTTTTTCTTTCTTTTTTTAATTTTGGTATAATTTTAATAGCTGAGTATATAGAAGCTAATAAACTAAATGGTAGTGAAGTAGAATAAATAAAACTAGAACATTTATTAATTAAAAAATTTTTTAATTTTAAACTACAACTAACATAAGCTCCAAAGCTTCCAAATGCTTTACTAAAAGTACCAGTGACACAATCAATTTCATTACTGAATTCTGTTGATAAACCAAAACCATTTTTTCCATAAACACCGGTAGAATGAGCTTCATCTAAAAATAGAAAAGTGCCATATTTTTTTTTTAAATAAATCAGGTCTTTTATTTTTGCAAAATCTCCGTCCATACTGAATATTGATTCAGATAAAATAAACTTTGGATTATTTTTTAATAAATTTTTTTTTAATAAGAGTTCTAAATGATTCATATCGTTATGATGAAATCTTAAAAATTTAATATTATTATTTTTACAACCTTCATAAATACATTGGTGATTTAACTTATCTGAAAAAACAATTGGATCTTTTTTAAAAATTTTTGAATCTAAAATAGAAGACAATACAGAATAATTTGCTAAATACCCAGTACTGAAAATTATTGTTGATTCAGATTTTTTCTTTTTAGCTAATAAATCTTCAACTTTTTCATGAAAATCAAAATTTCCTGAGATTAATCTTGATGAACCACTTCCTATACCATAGTTATCTATAATTTTTTTCGTATAGTTTTTAATAATTTTATTCTGAGATAGTCCTAAATAATCATTTGATGATAAATTTATTAAAGTCTTACCTTTGTATTTTATTCTTATAGGATCTATTCTTTTAATTAATTTTAAATCTCTAGCTAAACCTTTAGTTTTCATTTCTAATATAGAGTTTAAAAAAAATTGATTAAAATTGAATTTTTTCATTTAATTTTTATGATTTTTTACAATATATATTCTATTAAACTGTGTAATTTTTTTTATACTTTATTTTAATTATAAAAAAAATTTTTTATAGGGATCAAATTTAGGGTTATGAATAATAGATTTACTATTGGTAAGTTTCCACGTACGAGATTAAGAAGAAATAGACAAAAAACGTGGTGTAGAGACTTAGTTTCTGAAACTAATCTTAGTTCAAAAGATCTTATACTACCTTTATTTGTTACTGAAGGTACTAATATAAAAAAAGATATTAAGTCCTTACCATCTATAAAAAGATACAGTATTAATAATATTTTAAAGAAAGTTGAAGAAGCTAAAAATCATGATATACCAGCAATAGCCCTATTCCCACATATTGAAGAAAAATTAAAAACAGACAGTGGTAAAGAAGCATTAAATAAAAATAATTTAATTTGTAGAACAATTAAAGAAATAAAAAAAAGATTTCCTGATATAGGTATAATTTGTGATGTTGCTCTTGATCCCTACACATCTCATGGACATGATGGAATTTTAAAAAAAAATAATATAGTAAATGACGAAACTATAGAAATTTTATCACATCAAGCTTTAAACCAAGCTGAAGCTGGAGCTGATATTATTGCACCTTCAGATATGATGGATGGAAGGATTGGTCTTATAAGAGACAGACTAGATAATGAAGGTTATGATCAAACAATAATCTTATCTTATGCTGTAAAATTTGCATCTAATTTTTACGGACCATTTAGAGATGCAATTGGGTCAAATAATTTAAAAAATAAAATAAATAAAAAAACTTACCAAATGGATTTTAGAAATTCTAAGGAATCTTTAAGAGAAGTGGCTATGGATATCAATGAAGGAGCAGATATAATTATGGTTAAACCAGCACTACCATACATAGACTTAATAAATAATATTAAAAAAAAATTTAATATCCCAATTTTTGCTTATCAAGTAAGTGGTGAATTTTCAATGCTAAAGCTCGCCGAAAAGGAAAAAATAATTGATTACAAAGAATGTTTGTATGAAAGTTTAACTTCTATTAAAAGATCTGGAGCTAGTGGAATTTTTTGTTATGGAGCAATTGATATTTCAAAATATATAAAAAAAGATGAATAAACCAAATAAATTAATTAATAATTTAAATTTTTATAATTCTATTAGTCGGCCATGCCCTTATATATCTAATAGAAATGAACACTTGCTTTTTACTGATTTAACTAAATTTACAAGTAAAAAAACACTTGATAAATTGATTAATTTAGGATTTAGAAGAAGTGAAAATATTTTTTATAAACCAAATTGTAAAAATTGTAATTCTTGTATTTCATCAAGAATTTTAATTAATAATTTTATTTTTTCAAAATCCTTCAAAAGAATAAAAAAAAAAAATAAAGATTTAAATTTTAAAATATTAAAACCAAAATCAAATATTAAAAAATATAAGTTATTTAAAAAATATTTAAAATCTAAGCATGCAAATGGAGATATGACTGATATGTCTTATCTTGATTTTAGAACTATGTTAGAAATTTCACCTGTTAATACCAAAATTCTTGAAATATATAAAAATAATATTTTTTTAGGTGCATTATTATATGACATTTATAACAATTCCTTTTCAGCTAATTATTCATTTTATAATCCAAAATCAAAAAATAGAAGTTTAGGAACTTTTTTGATACTAAAACTAATCGAGCAAGCAAAAATAGAAAATGTAAAATATTTGTATTTAGGTTATTATATTAAAGAGTGTAAAAAAATGGCTTATAAATTAAAATTCAAACCTATTGAAATTCTTAAAAATAAAAAATGGGAAGTTATTGAAAAAAAAAATTAATAGAAGAAATTTTTTAAAAAAAACTGCATTAATTTCAAGTGCAGTAACTTTATCAACATTAATTAAAAAACCTAAAGCTAAAGAAATTTATAATTGGAAAATGGTTACAACATGGCCAAAAAATTTTCCAGGTCTAGGAACTGGTGCAGAAATTTTTGCAAAAATGATAAATGAAAGTTCAGGTGGTAAAATGAATATTACAGTTTTTGGCGCAGGTGAAATAGTTCCAGCTTTTGAAGCAATGGATGCTGTCTCGAGTGGTGCTATTGAAATGGGTCATGGTGGACCATATTATTGGAAAGGAAAAGTTCCTGCTTCTCAATATTTATCAGCAATACCTTTTGGTTTAACGCCGCAAGAACAAAATTCTTGGTTTGAAAAAGGTGGGGGTCAGGAGATAGCTGATGAGATTTACAAAAAAATGGGATGTAAATTTTTTGTTTGTGGAAATACAGGCCCTCAAATGGGTGGATGGTATAACAAAGAAATAAATAAAATTGAAGATTATCAAGGTTTAAAAATGAGAGCGCCTGGCTTAGGCGGCGAAGTAATCAAAGCTGCTGGAGGAACTGTTGTCAATATACATGGAGGAGAATTACTTACATCAATACAATCTGGAGCTATTGATGCATTAGAATGGGTTGGGCCATATAATGATTTAGCCTTTGGTATTTATAAGGCAGCAAAATATTATTATTATCCAGGATGGCATGAACCAGCTGCCATTTTAGATTGTTTCATAAATTTAGAAAAATGGAATTCATTACCTGATGATTTAAAAAAAATTATTTCAATGTCAGCGAAAGCAGCAACTCAACAAATGACAAATGAAATGATTGCTGGAAATAATATAGCTTTGCAAACACTTATAAAAAAACATAGAGTAAATGTAAAACCTTTTCCAGATGAAGTATTAAAAAAACTAGCTATGTTATCTGAAAAAGTTCTAGATAAATTATCTTCATCAGATGATTTAAGTAAAAAAGTTTATAAAAGTATTATTAAATTTAGAAACGCTTCAATTAAAAGATCTGAAAACCAAAGAAAATTTTTAGAAACTAGATCTAAATTTGTTAAATATGAATAAAATTGAAATTCTTTTACTAAGCTATTGGAATGGAAAACAAAAACTTTGGAAGGCTTTTTGGCTTATGGGGTTTGTTTTTCAAATTTTATTTTTTTTCTTTTTATCTCTAATTCTTGTTATCGGTTTAGCACTAGGATTGACTTGGTCAATTAAAATTTTTATTTTTTTAGTATCAAATATTTATACAATTTGGATTTTAGTTTCGATTTGGAATTGTGCCTATAATGTTAAAAAAAAAATTTGGGGTGATCTATCAAGATTATTAGTAATTATAAATACGATATTTCTGATTTTAACATATACAGGTATATTGCCTTGGCCACTTGCAGAAATGTAAAAAAATCTATTTAAAATAATTTTTGAGGTAACCATAAAGCAATTTGAGGAAATTTTGCAATTAATAAAAGTATAATAATTTGAATCATTACAAACGGTATAACTCCTTTATAAATATCAATAGTTTTAATAGTAACTGGAGCAATACCTCTAAAATAAAAGAGCGCAAAACCAAAAGGTGGTGTCAAAAAACTTGTTTGCAAATTAACGGCAATCATTATTCCAAACCAAATAGGATTTATATCCATTTGTAATAAAATTGGGCCAATAATTGGTATAATAGTAAAAATAATTTGAATAAAATCTAAAAAAAATCCAAGAAAAAAAATTAAAATCATTAAAAAAAACATTGCGCCTATTGTTCCACCGGGTATTTGCTCCATGAACGAAGTCAATATTTCTCTTCCTTCAAGCCCAATAAAAACTAAAGAAAAAATTTTAGCACTAATAAGTATTAAAAAAATCATTGAACTTATTTTTGTCGTTTCGAGAGTTGATAATTTTAAAACTTGAAAAGAAAAATTATTTTTTATAATACTTAAAAAAATTGCACCCATTGCACCTATTGATGCTGCCTCGGTTGGAGTAGCAATACCAAATAAAATTGAACCTAAAACAAAAAAAATAAGAATAATTGGAAAAAAAATTATTTTTAAGGTATGTATCAAATTATATTTTTTTTTCTTTTTTATTATTGGAGGAGCAAATTCTGGCTTAAAATAAATTATAATAAATTGCCAAAAACAATATAAAAGAACAAGTAAAATTCCTGGTATAATTGCTCCTGCAAATAAATCAACGGTAGTTACTGGATTTTCTGGAATTTTACCTTGAAGTAATTGAGATTGACTATAAGCACCTTGTAAGACATCGCTTAATAATATTAAAACAATAGAAGGTGGTATAATTTGACCTAATGTTCCTGATGCACAAATTAATCCTGATGCCAATTTTTTATCGTATCCCCATTTAAGCATTGTTGGTAATGTCAATAATCCCATTGTTACAACTGTTGCCCCAACTATTCCTGTTGAAGCAGCAAGTAAAGTTCCAACAATAATAACTGTAAATCCTAAACCTCCTTTTAATTTTCCAAATAAATTTGCTATAGTTTCTAGCAATTCTTCTGCAATTTTTGATTTTTCTAAAACTAAACCCATAAATACAAATAAAGGTACAGCGACTAATAATTCATTTGTCATAGTTCCAAAAATTTTTGATGGAATTAAAGCTAAAAAATCTGAACTTAAAAGATCAAAAAAAGAGGCTCCGAGAGCAAATAAAATAGCTACACCAGCTAATGTAAAAGTAACAGGAAATCCAAATAATAAGAAAGCAAAAGTTATTATAAACATGCATATACTTAGTATTTGTGCTGTCATTTTTAAAATTTAAAAAAAATTTTTTTTTCTTTTTTATTTATTACTAGCAAACATCTTAAAATAATCGAGATAGTTTGAATAAACATAAGAAAGCAAAAAATAATTATTGAAGTTTTATAGAGGAACAAAAAATTTAAACCTCCAGCTTCCCTAGATTTTTCTAAGCTCATCCAGGATTTAAAAATATAAGGGATAGAATATTTACTTATTATAAAAATAAAAGGAAATATAAATATAATAGAAAATATTAAATTTATATAAGCTTTATAATTTTCACTAAGGTTTCTATAAAAAATGTCTACTCTAACATGTCTATCATCTAGCAAAGCATACGATGAACCTAATAAAAAAACTAAGCCATGCATCCAAATATATAATTCTTGCATCCAAACAAATCCTACATTAAAAAAATATCTAAGAAATGCTACGCAAAAAGCTATTAATGTCATAAAAAATACTAGCCAAGATATATTTGTTCCAACTTTTAAAGTAATTTTATCAAATAAAAAAATTATTTTTTTAATATTAACCATTACTTATTAACTAATAATATTTTTTCTGTAGAAAGGCATTTTTTTATTATTATTTTTTAAAAATTTATTTAAAAAGTACCCAGTTAATATTATACCTTTTTTTAATGAATCTTCTTCAGGATTTATATTTTTATCAATTAAAAATTTAGGTAAATTTAATAATTTATTTTTATAATTTTCACCTACTTTTTTTGATACAGCTTTACCAGATTTTGGAGAAACATATAATAAATCTTTTGTTTCACCCGAAACTGTACATTTTGATAAATCTAGACCATAACCAATCTCTGAAAGTAATAATAATTCCCAATTAATATATTCTTTGATCCAATCTTTCATAACTAAATTATTTAAAAAATTAATAGTTTTGTTATAAAAATCTTTTTGCTGTTCATTTTTAAGAAAACTAAGATCTATTAAGGAACAAATTGATAATAAAGCATTTAATCTAAATTGATCATCAAAAAAAGAAATACTATTATTTTTTATTAATTCTAATTTACAATTCCACAACTGATCTTGTAATCTAAATGTCGATTTTATATAAACATTATTCCCTATTTCATAAGTGCCATAATCTTTTTTTAGAACACCTTTTACAAGACCCGAATTAATTCCATGATTTAAAGAAAAAAAAGTAATTATTAATGAACTTTCTCTATATTTTTTTTTTTTTAAAATAATTCCTTCATCAGTTATTTGCATACTGTCAAAATAATTTATTTTTTAAAATATAATCTATCATTTTTTTTGCTGCATTTATTTCAGCAATTTTAATTGTTTTACCAATTCCACAAAATTTTTGAATTCCCTTAAGAAAAACTTCCACTTCAAATCTAGGATTGTGCGCAGGTCCACTTTTTTTTTTTAAAATATATTTAGGTAAAGCTAAACTTTTCTTTTGAGCCATTTCTTGTAATAAGGATTTTGGATCTTGAGGAGGTAAAATATTTTTCGATATTTTCTTTTTCCAATATTTTGAAATAAATTTTCTAGCATTATCCAAATTTGTATCTAAGAATATCGCTCCTATTAATGCTTCGCAAACATCACTTAAAATAGAAGTATTTTTTTTTAATTTTAAATTTTTTTTTTCAGCATTATCAATTTTTAACATTTCTTTAATATTTATTTCATTTGCTACTTCCAATAATTTCTTTTTTGAAACTAAATCAGATAATCTCTTAGATAATGCTCCCTCATTTTCATTTGGAAAATTTAAAAATAAATATTCACTAATTACTAAAGATAAAACTCGATCTCCTAAAAATTCTAATCTTTCATAATTTATATTTTTTTTAAAACTTGAGTGAGTAAAAGATAAGTTAATTAAATCTCTATTTTTAAATTTATAATTTATTTTTTTTTTCAAATTCATCAATTGTCATAATAAATATTTACTTTTTTATTTAAAACTTTTCCTATACGATCAAATCTAATTCTCCATTTCCAAAATTTACTCAAACCATAATTATTTTTTTCAATAGAAAAAAAGATTATTTCAGCTTTTCCGACTAAATTTTCAAATGGT
>MDSY01028644.1_pt1 | contig 35138 bp, 30 predicted proteins | sample 811131 | NCBI WGS metagenome assembly MDSY01 (sample SAMN05326643, study PRJNA326480) | marine metagenome | isolation source: seawater | place: Atlantic Ocean: South West | collected 2010 | reverse complement strand
TCTTCACTTTCGACAGAAGGTGTTATTTCTTTTAGCTGAGGAGGAAGGGGTTCTTCTTCAATAATTATCTCTGGAATTTGTGGGAATTTTGGATCAATTATAGAATAGGCTAACTGATTAGATAATCCTCCTTGAATTAATTTAGATAATATATCTTTTTTGTTAGGATCGTAATTAATTAACTGTATTGCATCATTAAAAATATTATTAATTTTCTCACCATTTTTATCAATTAACTCTAACTTAATCCAGTTTTTACCTGGCTTAAAACCCTTTAGATAAATGGGTTCTAATTTATTTAGAATAAATGCTTCTCCATTGATAGTTGCCTTTACACGCCAGTCGATTTTTTTGTTATTGATATTACTATTTTTTAATGGGTCTGAAGATAAATTAGATATATAGAAATCTAACATAATAGGCTCTTCACCATAATCACCTTGGGGACTATTATATGTAAGCATAGGTAGAGAAGGATCTGGAGAATTATTGTCTATTTCTGTAAATATATGAAATGTTGTCTGGGCATATGCTTCCTTAGTTTTGAAGCTTTCATGCCATGGTCTAGAAACTAAAACCCTAATAGTATGTGTTCCAGGATCTAAATCTTCTAAAATTATTGGTTCACTCAAATCATAAATTTTTTTATAAGATTTTTTATCAACGAAAAGATGTAAGTAAGGGCCCAAATCTAATTTTTCATTTTTAAATAAAGGATAATCTGTTAACCGTAATTTAACAGACACATTATTGTCTGACAGCATTTCATATGGCTTAGGACTAACAATTTCTATCTTTGGGTGATACTTTTTTAAACTTTCACTTAACAATTGAATGGTATCTGAAGGAGGAACTTCTGATAATTTGTTTTCAAAAATAGGAACTAAGTTGGTTTTGATTTTAAGAGAAGTTGTTTCAAAATTGTTGTTACAGGCTAATAAACCTAAACAAATAAAACTAATAAGAACAAAATTAAAGAATAATTTAACTAAAAATGATAACTGAAAAAACCTATGATTAAGCATTATTTATTGTGTCTTATCATTACATTATCAATGTGATTTTAACTATATCATTAAATTAAAACTGACAAAATATTTTGTATTGTTTTTCTAAAAATATTTACGATAGCTATCAAATATTTTTCTCTATTGCCAATATAATTTTTTCATTTATAAAAAATAAAAAATTATTATTTTTACCTTAAGTATCATTGATTATAAAAATTATATTTCAAGTTTTTTTAGAGTTAATAAGGGTATTTTATAATACAATATAATTAATGAAAAGCACTGCATACAATAGTTGTGAATAACTTTGTTCAACAATTAAACTAATTTTTGTAACCTCCTATATTTCATTTTATTTAACTAAAAACCTTTTTTGATTTATTAATTAGATTTATAAAAAGAAAATTTTATATGATTTTTCCTATATGTAAATTAACTTATAACTATACTTAATTCTATAAAAGTATTTTCGTAAGTTTTTACTAGCTAAAAATGATAATATCAATGAAATAACAAATTTTCTTGACTAATAGAATCAAGAAGATTTGCTATTTTATTGATATTAAAAAAAATAGATGTATTACTTGTATAACTGTCAAAATTATTATACATTGATGATTTTATGCTATGTTAAGTACTCGATTATTATTAATCTTAAAGTATTGATAATTTTTTAACCGATTCAAGTAATATTTTTTATATTATTTATTTGTAAACTATGGGACTAAAAGCAATAGGTCAATATCTTAATGATTATTAAGTTTATGATTATTACTTTTTTTACAATTAAATAAATACTGTTTGAATAGTAATTTCTACATATATCAATTGTTCTGAGGTAAGATCAAGGAACTAATAACTATAAAAAATCAGTTACAGATAAGAAAAATTATCTTAACAACTTACAATCAATATTGTTATTAACTTTATATTTACCTTTAGAATATGAGTAAAAATACTAAAAAAATACCATCAACTATTAATCCATGAAGGGAAAACAAAAGCAAGGAATGTCTTTAGATATACCTGAAGCATCGAGGGACACCCCGAATTATAAACCTAGCACACCTCGAAAGACTAACTTTCTTACAGTAGGTTTAGTTAGTTTTGGAGTTCTTAGTTTTAGTGTTTTTTTAATAACACGCATTTTTCCCCCAACATCACAAAAATTATTCTTGTCTTCTAAAGCAACAACTGATTTTGCTCCTTCGTCAAACTTGACTACTAATAAAATTGAAAATGTTCTTGGTCATTTGCCCTATACTGAAGCCTCTTTAGAGGATTTGATTTCAGTTACTAGTGATGGGCGCATCAAGCTCAGAACAAAAGCGGCTAAGAACTTCTTACGAATGCAACAAGATGCAAGAAAGAATGGTTTCACCTTAGTTCCAATATCTGGATTTAGAACCTTTAATCAACAAGAGTATTTATTTTTTGAAGTAAAGCGGCGCCAAAATGAGGAGACAAGAAAAAGAGCTGAAGTTAGTGCACCTCCTCAATACAGTGAACATCATACAGGGTATGCCATTGACATTGGAGATGGTGACTCTCCTTCAACACATTTGAATATAGAATTTGAAAATACACTTCTTTTTAAATGGTTAAAGAAAAATGCAGCTAAATATAGTTTTGAGCTATCTTTTCCACCAAATAATATTCAAAACATTAGTTATGAGCCTTGGCATTGGCGCTATGTTGGTGATGCTCATAGTTTAGAAACTTTTTTTAAGGCTCGAAATTTACAAAAAGAATCTTTACAATAACAATATACAAAATAGGTTCCCGTGATTATAGATATTGTTGAGATAGATAAGGTTTTAAGAAAGTTATGGACTATACAAAAATAAACTTTTTTAAATATTTTCATTTCTCACGAGTTTAAAAATTAGCTTTAACAGTTAACTATTTATATTTTACTAAAATAAATAACTTTCAACTTATCCACTTGCTAAAAAATGACTTATGTCGTTTAGAGACTTGTTCCTTTATTAGTTATTGGATACTCCCAGATATAATAGTGTCTCTTATTATCCGCTAATATAATAATCAAGTGATTTTTCTCTTTCCTAACCAATCTGTATGACAATATTAAATTAACTTTGTAAAAAATTCAGCTCAGTAGTTATAAAAGAATTAAAAAAATAATAGATAAAGGAATATAGTATGAGTTGCAGATTAATACTTTTTTGAGTTATTAGTAATTTTTATATATTTTCCTAGTACTTATTTTCATACTATAGTGGTTAAGTTCGATAAATATCTTTAAAAGAATTAACTCAAAAAACAAAAAAGCTAAATTGATATAAAAATAATCGAGATAATTTTAGCTTTTTATTCTTAAATCACTTTGTAATAAAAAGCTAAAATAATAAATATTATTCTAATTTTGTTACAAAGTAATTTAAGAATAATCAAAACTAATTTTTTATGAATATAAAAGTATTCAAAGAGATAGGTAGTCGTTAATATAAATATAATTAGTATTGATATTAAAAATGATTATTTATTTCGAAATATTTGTTTTATTATTAGTTAGTTTAATGTAATAGGATAAAAAGTTATTAAAGTAGATTTTATGACAACTATTCGCGAATATCGTAATTTACAAGCTTTATCGGAAATATGGGCAATTACAGCTACAAAATTTGCTGATATCATTGCACTTTATGATCCTCATAGTAAGCCAGAAGTTAAACTGACTTTTTCCCAATTATATGAACAGTTAAAAATTTTTGCAGCTGGACTTCAATCCTTAGGAATTGTAGAAAATGACAAAATTTGTTTAATTGCTGACAATAGTCCTCGTTGGTTTATAGCTGATCAAGGATCAATGCTTGCAGGAGCATCAAATGCAGTGCGATCTTCTCAGTCAGATCCTAATGAATTACTTCATATTCTTCAAGATAGTGATAGTAGTATACTTATTGTAGAAGATATAAAAACACTAGAAAAATTATATTCTTTTTCAGATCAATTTAATTTACGTTTAATTATTTTATTAAGTAATGAAAAAAGTAATTTAGAAATACCTGTGAAGGTTTTAAATTTTACTGAGCTTATGAAACTTGGTAAAAACTTTGACTTAAGATCTATTGTTAAAAAAGATACCGATCTGGCTACTTTAATTTATACCTCAGGAACAACAGGAAAGCCAAAAGGAGCTATGTTGTCTCACGGCAATATACTACATCAAATCAGGAGCTTAGATACCATAATCAAGCCTAAGCCAGGTGATCGTATCCTTAGTATATTGCCATCTTGGCATTCTTATGAACGTAGTGCAGAATATTTTTTACTTTCTCAAGGATGTACTTTAATTTACACAAATATTCGTAATTTTAAAAATGATCTAAAAAAATTCAAGCCGCACCACATGGTTGGTGTACCTCGTCTTTGGGAATCTTTATATGAAGTTATTCAAAAACAATTTAGAGAACAAAGTGTTGCAAAAGAAAAAATAATAAAATATTGTTTTGAAAATTCTCTCAAATTTATTGTATGTAGACGTATTTTTAACTGTCTTAGTTTAGAGAACTTAAAACCTTCTTTTCAAACAAGAGCTATGGCCTTTATAAAACTTATTGCTCTTTATCCAATACATAAACTAGCTGACTTATTAGTTTATCGTCAAATTCGAGATAATTTAGGAGGAAGCTTTAAAACACTTATTAGTGGAGGAGGATCTTTAGCAAAACACTTAGATGATTTTTATGAAATTATTGATATCTCTATATTAGTAGGATATGGTCTTACAGAAACTTCTCCTGTTGCTAATGCACGTACTCATAAACATAACTTAAGAGGAACAGCAGGGCAGCCGATTGCTGGAACTGAAATTAATATTGTAGATCCTAATACCAGACAAATCTTGTCTAAAGGAAAGTGTGGCTTAATACTCATTAGAGGACCACAAGTCATGCAAGGATACTATAAAAAAATAGAAGAAACTAACAAAGTTAAAGATTCTCAAGGATGGTTTGATAGTGGAGACTTAGGATGGTTAACTCCTATGAATGATCTTGTCATCACCGGGAGGATTAAAGATACTATTGTTTTAAGTAATGGAGAAAATATTGAACCTCAACCTATTGAAGATGCTTGTTTAAGAAGTGTATATATTGATCAAATCATGTTGGTTGGGCAGGATCAAAAAATGTTGGGAGCTTTAATAGTTCCAAATCTGGATATGTTAAAGTCTTGGGCAGAAGATCAAAATTTACACCTGAACATACCATCCAAAGATGAGTTAAAAAATGTCTTGGCTGATAATGATCTTTACTCACAATCAATTCAAGACTTATATCGTAAGGAGTTAAAGAAAGAAGTGCAAAATCGCCCAGGATATCGTTCAGATGATTTGATAAAAACTTTTGATTTTATATTAGAGCCATTTTCTATTGAAAATAATATGATGACTCAAACATTAAAAATGAAACGTCTTGTTATTATGAAACATTATCAGGTTATTATTGATAAAATGTTTAACTCTTAATGATTTGTTTCCAAAATATAGAACATTAAAATAAAAACCAATACAACTTATGGATGAAATAAATACCAGCTTACTGCTCAAAAGACCAGTTAACCTGAAAGTTATCGTGACTGCTCGTTGGAAAGAGGAAATGCAACAACAATTGCAATCACAAATAAATCAACTTGACAATCAAATACAACAAATAGAAATGCAAGAAAAAAGAGCAGTTGCTGAACTTCAGAAACAAAATATTTCTTCTTCTAGTCCTCAAATTAATCAACAAATTGATAACGTAAGTCTTCAAGCTAATCATAAAAAAAGTGAAATATTAGAGCAAAAAATCAATTTTTGCAGCAAATTCAACAAGTTCAGGTTGTCGAATTAGATCAAGAAGTAGTTCAAGGACAAATAGAAAACTTTTTTCAAGTTAGGAAAGGAGATAATTTAATTCAAAAACTTAATATAGAAATTGTTATTCGCGATGGTGTAATTGAAGAAATAAGGGGAGATATCTAGGAGAATATCGATAAGTAGTAAGTGGTAAGAGAAATTATTACTTATTACTTAATTTAAAATATTTTATATATAATTAGCATTAGCTAAAAAATTGTTGGAATATTATTTAGAATATTAATTGCCTTATAGTTTCTTTTAAAACATTTAAACTTTTTAAAGAACTATATATTAGATGAATAGAGGATAATGGTTTTTTAATCATTTGGTAGGCTAAATAAAAATATTGTAACTTTCCATCAACTCCAAAAACATCACGTAAATCTGGTAAATCTTGCTGGCAATTATCACTAATAACTCTTATCACAATAACTGAGATATTCCATTTCCGACTCCAGTTTAATAAAGCTATTCCTTCCATATCAATTACATCAGCTTTATATATTTTCCCCAAAACTTGTTTTTCTTTTGCTGATGACATAACATACTGACCTGTTATACCTTTTCCAAAAGTACACTTGCCTTTTAGTTTTTCAATCACTAACTTACTTAGGAAAGGATCACATTGTCTACATTCATTAGTTTTGGATTCTAGCGAAGTACACTCTTCATATATTATTATGTCCCCTATTGAATGTTTGGGGGATAAGCTTCCACCTAAACCTATCATCATAATAGTTTTAGGCAGTTCCTTTAGAAAATAAGGGTTTTGTTCCCACTTTTCTAAAAATTCGGTAACAGCTTTTACTCCTGCTGGAATAGACTTAATATTTATGGTATTAGGATTCTTTTTGATTCCTTGAAGAACTGCTTGATATTCTGCTCCTTGCGGCACAAGAAGTGTATCGAACCAACAATCTAAAAAATTATTCTTTTTATACATAAGTTTCAAACTAAAATATTATTCATTCTTGTGAATTTTTTATTTAAAAAATTGGAGAAATGTTATTATGTAACAGGTTAAGGGTACTTATTGGATGCTAGTCCAAGTTGAATACTTAAGAAGATAACTTAAATGATCTTCTAAAAACAAGAGTAAATCTTTATCAGGGCTTCTCTCATTTACCTTTGAAACCTAAAATAATTTCCAACTAAAAATTCTAACTTATCATTAAAGCCCCTTAGTTATGACAGATTCTATTATCCTTCAAGTTGATCAAATCGTTAAACGGTTTCTTAATCATACAACGGTAGCTATTGATCAGGTTAGCTTTAAGTTGATGCAAGGAGAAATTCTGGGATTGCTTGGTCCCTCAGGATGCGGAAAAACTACACTTTTGCGCTTAATCGCAGGTTTTGAGCAACCTTCTGTTGGAACTATAGAATTAGCAGGAAATATAATAGCTAGTCCTTATGAAGTAATACCTCCCGAATATAGAAATACAGGTATGGTTTTTCAAGACTATGCACTATTTCCTCACTTAAATATCGCTAACAATATCTCTTTTGGTTTAAAAAAGAAAAAATTAAGCAGAAATGAAGTGAAACAACGTATCAGTGAAGCCTTAGCTTTAGTAGGTCTAGAGGGGCTTGAAAAGCGTTATCCACATCAACTCTCAGGTGGACAACAACAAAGGGTAGCTTTAGCTAGGGCCTTGGCTCCGAAACCTTCATTAATCCTGCTGGATGAGCCATTAAGTAATCTTGACGTGCAAGTTCGTTTACAGTTAAGACATGAAATTCGCCATGTTTTAAAAGGAACAGGTATCACAGCAATTTTTGTTACTCACGATCAAGAAGAGGCTTTAGCAATATCCGACAAAATAGGAGTTATGTCTTACGGAAAAATTGAACAATTTGGAACTCCTGAAGAAGTTTATACTCATCCTTCATCACGCTTTGTCGCAGAATTTGTTACTCAAGCTAATTTTATTCCGGCCAAACGGAAAGGAAAATTTTGGATAACAGAGATAGGTCAATGGGAAGCTCCTTCAAGTTTTGAGAATATTGCAGAAGGAGACTTGATGGTCAGACAAGAAGATATTATGCTACATCCAGATGATACAGGTGAAATTGTAATTTGCGATCGTCAATTTTTAGGTAGAGAATATTGTTATTGTCTCAAAACCCCTTCTGGATGCCAAATTCAAGCAAGAACATCTTTACAAACTCAACTGCTTATTGGTACAAGAGTTAAATTAGCTATCACACCTCATTCTCCCCAAGTCTTTCCAGTAATTTCTTTCAAAACACATAAAAAGAAAGAAATCTCCTTGTTACCTATGTAAATTAAAGATAAGCAATATTACTTTTAAGAAATGGTTTGAAGCTTTTAAATTTGAAATTCCTGTTTCACATTAAAAATTACTTCAAGAAGAAAAAATTATTCCTCGTTTTCCTCTTGTATATCTGTGATACAGTTATAAAAAATCTTCAAAAAAACTTATCTTTTTAGATTTGATACGATGTTTTTCATGATTTAATTAGTAAAAATTAAATTATGAAAAACCATAAAGTCCATGCCACAATCAAGAAACTTTTGTTAAGATGGCGTACGTTTATTTAATATAGAAGAGGATCTTTGAGTCAACCACTTGATATTCTTACCTTAGATACTTTGGCGCAGGAACTTGCTGCAATACAGCAAACGGGTTCTAAAAGAATTGCTTTATTAGGTTCGCGCCATGTACCTATTACTCATCAACAATTAATTGAAATGATGAGTTACGCTTTAGTATTGGGCGGAAATCGTTTAATGACATCAGGCGCTACCGGAACTAATGCAGCGGCTATTAAAGGGGCAATGAGAGCAGATCCAAGTCTTCTCACTGTGATATTGCCTCAAAGCTTGAACAAGCAACCCAGAGAATCAAAAAAACAACTAGAAAGAGTAATTCATTTAGTAGAAAATCCTAATAACGATAGTTTATCTTTAGGAGAAGCTAGTGCTTTATGTAATCGAGAGATAATATCTCGATGCCAACAGCTCATTTGTTTTGCTTTTCATGATAGTCATACTCTACTACAAACCTGTGAGGAAGCAGAAGAGCAAAGAAAACTAGTTACACTTTTTTATTTCGACTAATTAAGAGGGCATAATAACTTAACTATGCCCTGAATTATATATTAAGTCTAAAAGCAAATAATGATTGAATATTATTTAATCATCTTCTCCGTAATATCTATGTTGATTTCACAAATATCGTTTTTAAAGAATAATTTGGTAAATATTGTAGAAAACAATGAACTTATTTTTATTGTATAGAGGATTTACTTTCCCGGATTCCTCTAATAGCTTCTGCATAATTTGCAGATTTAAATATAGCGGATCCGGCTACGATAGCATTAGCACCAGCTTCTATAACTTTCCAGGTGTTTTCTGGCTTTAATCCTCCATCTACCTCAATCCAAGGGTCTAATCCCTTTTTATTACATATTTGACGCAATTGATAAATCTTGTCTAGCATGGTAGGAATAAAACTTTGTCCTCCAAAGCCAGGATTAACACTCATTATTAAGATCAAGTCACATATTTCTAAAACATGTTCAATAGATGTTAAAGGAGTAGCAGGATTAAGAACAACTCCAGCTTTTTTACCTAGTTCTTTAATTTGTCCAAGAGTTCGATGTAAATGAAGAGATGCATTATTCTCTGCATGTATAGAAATTATATCTGCTCCTGCGTTTACAAAGTCAGTAATATATTTTTCAGGTTCTACAATCATTAAATGAACATCTAATGGTTTTTTAGTATAAGGACGAATCGCTTCAACTACTAGTGGACCAATAGTGATATTTGGGACAAAGCGGCCATCCATAACATCTATATGTATCCAATCTGCGCCTGCCTTGTCAACCAATTCGATTTCCTCTCTTAAACAGCTAAAATCGGCTGAGAGAATAGAAGGAGAAATAACTATAGGTTTATTAAATTGGCTCATGAGAATAGTAGTTTTATGTAAGTTTTTATGGTGATAATATTAAACAATCTATCTGATTCTTATCAAGATTAATTATGTTTTTAATAAATCATAATAAATAACCTTTTATTGTAAGATAATGTGTACCTATGAGTTTTTCCCCTTAGAGGATAAGGTGCGAAAAAGGATGAAAAATTTTTGAGTTAACCAGTTAATTAGAATACTAATAAATAAAATACCAATAGCTGGTTGAAACAATACATTCCATAATCTATACCATAATTTTAAACCTAAGGTTAGGTTGAATAAATTACCTATTACAGCTATTGAAAACCAGGCGAATCCTAAAAAAATTAAAAATATATTTGCTACTAATAAATAATTCAACCAATTTATAAAATTAAATTTCATGTTTTTTATTTAAACAATCTAGATTTGAAACAAAATTATTATACTTCGATGAAATAGAAATTATTTATATATAATTAGATCTTCTATCTCAACAACGGTAAGAAAAGCGTTACAAAATAATATACTAGAGGAGCTGTAAATACATAACTATCTGTCCTATCTAAAATTCCACCATGGCCAGGAATTAATTTACCTGAATCTTTTACGCCTGCATCTCTTTTCATCATAGATTCGGTTAAATCCCCTAGAAGACTCACAATCCCAATTAATATCCCTAGAATCATACCAGTTAAGTAGCAATAAGGCCACTTAAGATACCAGGCACCAATTTCTGCAACTATTATACTTCCTATTAATCCAGCTATTGCACCTTCAACAGTTTTTTTAGGACTAATATTGGACAAACGAGTTTTACCAAATGATTTACCCATAACATAAGCTCCAATATCAGCGGCCCAAATACAACTGAAAGCTAAACAAGTAACAGTTAATGCGGGAGAAAGGAATTGAGATTTTGTCCATAGATTAGGCAAATATTTTTGAAGAAATAAATCATTATTTTCAACATTAATATTTGTAATAGTGCTGTCAAAACCAACTCTTAATCTTAGCCAGTAACTAGGTAAATATCCTCCATAAAACAAGCCTAAAATAGAAGTAGAAATATCGGCAATACTAGCTAATTTAGGCTGAAATAGGAGATAAAAGCAAATTAATGTACCTGCTAAAGCAAATAAAGCATCCGTAAAATGTGGCGCGATAGCTGCTGTGATCAATAAAATTTGGGATACGATTAAAGTTGTTTTAGTGGCAGGAATAATTCCTTTAGCTCTAACTAACTGAAAATATTCTAATTGTCCTAAAAAAACTATCAAACATAGTCCAATAGTAAAGAGCCACTTGCCAATAATTAATATTCCTAAAGCAAAAAAGATACCAATAATAGCTGTTATAGTTCTAGTCCAGGGCATAGGGTAATATTCAGATAAGGTGGAAGGAAAGAACGATAAAAGTTCATGTCTTTAACTTTTTCCTAAATTTGTTTCATAAAGTATATAGAATCTCTATAAGCTTAATTGCTTAATTTGAAATTATAAAACATTATATTTTTTATGATTAAGCATTAAAGGTATTAGCATAATTATTTTACAGCATAAATAATAACTTTATAATATTGGTCAAAAGTGTTTTGATTTCATTTAATGTTAAAAACAGCTATTCCAGAAGATTAAAACTTAATTATAGTTTAGAAATCTGTAACCTATCTGGTTATATTTCATTTAAAGTAAAAATTATCAGCAAAAGTATTAAATCTAAATCTTATTCTTTAATATTCTTATTTATTCAATCGTTTATTAATTCTAAGCATTTTTGCTGTAAAGTTCCTTAACTTAATTGCTATTTCTATATTAAGTTTATATTTGCAAAATAATAAACTTAATATATTTTTGCAATTCAAGGCAATAATTTTTAATTTTTTAATTCTAAATAGAATATTAAAATTTTGGTGTAACAATAAAGTATTTTTGATAGATGGCTAGGACGATTTATTAGATTTTATTCTGTATTGCTGCATAAAATTGATAAATTTTACAAACAGATAGTCGGCATCATGCGGTCCTGGACTTGCTTCTGGGTGATATTGCACAGAAAAGAAAGGTAACTTTTTATGGCATATTCCAGCTATAGTTTGATCATTTAAATTGAAATGACTAATTTCAATTGTTTCATTTAATGATTCTTCAGATACTGCAAATCCATGGTTTTGACTTGTGATTTCTATCTTGTTGCTTAGTCCACAAGGTTGATTTAGTCCACGATGGCCAAATCTTAATTTGAAAGTGCTACCTCCCAAGGCTAGACTTAAAATCTGGTGTCCCATACAAATACCAAAAATAGGTATTTCAGTGCCAATAAGCAATTTTACAAGATTTATACCTTCGCTAACTGAAGCTGGATCACCAGGACCGTTAGAAAGAAAAATACCATCAGGGTCATAATTTAAAATACTGTTAAGTTCTGTATCAACAGGAACAACAATAACCTTACATCCGTAGCTGACCAAACGTTTTAAAATATTTCGTTTAATTCCAAAGTCAACTACTATGACAGTTAACAAATCCTTAACAGTTTGACTATGATGGTCAACGAATTCCCATTTTTCATTAGTAGCAATTGACCACTGGTAAATTTTATTAGTAGTAACTTTTTTAACTAGATTTAGCCCTTCCATCGGAGGAGCTGATTTTAGCTTAGATATTAAAGTTTCTTTATCTAATATTTCTGTGGAAATAATTCCATTCATTGCCCCCATAGCTCTAATTTTACGAGTTAACTGTCTAGTATCAATTCCATAAATACTTACAATTCCATGACGAATTAAATAATCTGGCAGAGACTCTGTTGAACGCCAATTACTTGGGCGATATGTAATATTTTTAGCAATGACACCAAAAACATGGGGTCTGTCAGATTCTTGATCGTCATCATTTATTCCTGTATTACCTAATTCAGGATATGTAAAATTTACAATTTGACCATAGTAGCTTGGATCTGTTAAAACTTCTTGATATCCTGTCATCCCTGTATTAAATACGACTTCTCCCATGACCGTACCTTTCGCACCAAATGATAAACCTTCAAAAAATGTACCATCGGCTAGTACTAATAAAGCGGGTTCTCCTTTCATTATGTTCATAATAATTAAGTTTTTAATATCTAAAAAGGATGAAACTTAGCAATTGACGATAAACTAGATTAGAGAATTAGTATAATCCTAGTATTTTGCCTATTTGTCGAGACATACTTATTCCTAGATTACTAGGAGGCAATCTTAACAAATATTATAAAAATATTAGTATAGAGTCAAACTGACAAGAATAGGCATAATACCATGAGTCCTAAAAAATTAATCGATGATGATAAGCAAGAGATTCTTAACCTTTATCGTCAAACTTCAGAAACTACCTCTACCTTAGCTCATCGTTATGGTGTAAGTAGTTCTACTATTAGTCGCTTTCTGAAAAATACACTATCAGATATAGAGTATGAAGAATTAATTCAGCAAAAACGATTGGCAAGAACTAATAAGATTCAAAATAATAATGACACAGAAAAGATAAAAAAAAGTAATTTAGACACTTTAAAATCATTTTCTGAATCTAAAAAGAATAATGAAAATATTCGTATTACTGAATCTTTATCAGAAAAAACACCTGATGAGTTATTAAGTAAACCTAAGCCAATAACCGTAAAACATATTCCAACTTTGCTACTATCTTCAAAAGAAACAGAATTAATAGAAGAAGATGATGATGAATTGGAAGATGTAGATGTTATGGCTTTAGGAGAAATGCTAGGAGAAGATATTGAGAGCAATTATGAAGATTGGGATGAAGAAGATGAGGATAGTAACGAAGATGATAAAAATTATGATGAGTCTTTGTCTACTAGTGGTAATATCTGCGTTTTACCTTTTTCTGATGCAATACTCCCAAGAACTTGTTATCTTGTCATAGACCGTTCTGCAGAGCTAATTGCGCGACCATTAAAAGAATTTGCTCATCTAGGACAAATTCCAATTAGTGAGATACAGCAGAACACTCTACCAATATTTGATAATCATCGTTTTGCCCGTAGATTTTCTAATCGTTCTCAAAGAGTCATTAAGATTCCTGACAGCCGTCTTTTATATAAAACCTGTGCTTATTTACAAGCTAAAGGAATAACTCGTATTTTTATGGATGGCCAGATATATTCTTTAGATTTAGAGGAATGAATACTGCTACTTATCTTATTAAAAAATTCAGTATATTCTAAGTAATTATTATTTACGAGAAAGTAGTATGAATTTAAATCATTACATAATAGTATATAAATACTCTTTATATACTGTCCTCTATATATTGATATTTTATTAAGAATAATTTGAATTTCTCATTTTTATTTTACTAAGATAAAAGATGAGTTTGTTCTAAGATTAAAAGAATTTGTTTTAAAAATAGATGGTGAATAAATACAATTCACCATAGAGTCATAAGCTAGTAACTCTACTTTTTAATATTTGATATGGAAAGTAAAAAATATTTTAAAAATAATGAAATTATAAGCTTTTAAAACATAGAAATAATAGCTAAATGGACTTATCTTTAAGTAAAATATTATTATCAAAATACATAACATTTAAACTTGTAAAGATGTGTTTAACCTCTTGCTTACAAACTTATCTTTATTTTCTAGTAAATTTGCAATTATGCTAATCAAAAAATAAAAATGTATTTAAAAAATATTCATTTATATACTTTTCGTAACTATTATAAACAGTCAGTTAACTTACAGTCACAAAAGACAATTTTATTAGGTAATAACGCTCAAGGGAAATCTAATTTACTTGAAGCAATAGAGTTATTGGCTACTCTAAAAAGTCATCGCACAAGAAGAGATCAAGATCTAATATTAGAAGGAGAAAAAAGTAGTCAAATCACAGCTAATGTTGAAAGAATTTATGGACAATCTGAGTTAAGTATTACACTTCGTTCAAGTGGTAAACGTAGCTTAATGTTAAACCATGAAAAACTTCATCGCCATCTTGAATTTTTAGGTCATATTAACGCAGTAGAATTTTCATGTTTGGATTTGGACTTAGTAAGAGGATCACCAGAAATTCGTCGTATTTGGTTAGATACTCTTTTGATCCAATTAGAACCTATTTATGCTCATATCATTAATCAATACCATAAAATTTTAAGACAAAGAAACTCTCTCCTTAAAATAATTCGAAAGCAGTTTAACGATTCAAAAAAATCTGATAATTTCATGACTACAATATCTCAATTAAAATTGTGGGATGAACAACTCGCAGAAGCAGGAACGAGAGTTACTAGAAGGCGAAATCGTGTAATACAAAGATTAGTTCCTCTAGCACAAAAATGGCACAAAAGTATTAGTGGAAAGGCAGAATTATTAGATATTAATTATTTATCGAATATAACTATTGAAAATGAGAATCATCAAACAATACAACAAAGATTTTTAGAGAAAATAGAGCAACGTAGTATTATTGAAAGAAATCTTGCTACAACAGTTGTTGGACCTCATCGAGATGATGTAGAGTTTAATATTAATAAAAATCAAGCAAAATTTTATGGTTCCCAAGGACAACAGAGAACTTTAGTTTTAGCTATTAAATTAGCTGAACTTCAGTTAATTGAAGATGTGATTGGGGAACCTCCATTGTTGTTACTTGACGATGTATTGGCTGAATTAGATCACAATAGGCAAAAGCAATTACTAGAGGCTATTCAAGGAAAGTTCCAAACACTTATTACAACTACTCATTTACCTACTTTTGACACAGAGTGGTTGAAATCTTCACAAATTATAAAAGTTGAAAGAGGTAAAATTTTCCAATTTTAAGATCATAAAATAATTTATTTTTATGTATTAATGGAATGTAAAGATCTTTCTATAGACACTGGAGATAAACTAGGTTTTGGTTCAACAACTTCTGGAATGGGAAGAAAAGATAACAGTAAAGATACAAAGCTTAAACTAAAAATTCCTATGGTAATTGGAATTACTAGTTCAACAAATGATTCGTCAGAATGATGATAACGCTTAGATATTGGCTTTAATTGTAAATTAAAGTTAGGCAAAGTGTAGTTGTCAGCGAAAAATTGATCAATTCCTTCTACTAAGTCAAATAACTGAACTGTTGTCAGTATGATTTTGACAACATCTCTATCCTCAGTAGAGGGGTTCCAAGCTAAACAATGAAGATCTTTGTCAATAATTTTTTCAATATTAATTATATTTTCTTCCGTTTGAGAATGTGAGGGATGAGAAACTCCACTTAAATAAGCTTGAACATATTCACTAGTAGCTTTGACAAGATTTTCAAAAAGCGCGTTCCCCCCTTCTATTTTTTGAGTAATACCTGTGAATTGACATTCGACATTGATCAATACAGATAATATTTCACGAGTTTCACTATTAGAAACTTTATTATCTAAACCTTCTAGAATCAAAGTGCAGTTAGGCAGACTATAGCATCGTCTAATATTCATATAACTTCTCCATCAAATAAGCTAACCCATAAACGTTGCATTCCAGAAGTTCCTGTACAAAATAATAATTGTTTAAGCAATATTAAAGCTAATTCATTTAATTTGTGCTCTGAATCTAAATATAGTGCAACTTTGGCACGACGAGGATTCATCCGACTATGAAAATGAGCACGAAATTGATCTAAATATTCAGCCAAAAGAAAATGACAGGTTACTGGTAAATTATTTTTACTCATTTGTTGCTCGGCTAACAATAACTGTCGAATGTCTGCGGTTAGAGGTTTAACATGATGGTTTGTAATTATAACTAAAGCTTTCGCCTGTTCAATAGACAAAATACCACGATTATAAGCACGTCTCCAAGGATTAGTAGATCTCAAACGCCAAAGTGCAATACGGTTTTTGATAACTTTTTGCAAATTGAAAAGCTTAACTGTTGCTAGCATTTGTTCTGATACTCCTAAATCAAGTGCCTCAAGAGCAAGTAAAATAAGATCTATATGCTTTTGAATATGAGTAGAACAATGATATCCAGAAATCATAAAATCTGGTAGGTCATCTAATATAATTGGTTTTAATTGGGCAGAAGAATCTATATCAGACATTATTTTATATAAAGACTAGAAAAAATAAAAGAGCATTCTTACCTTATCATCTAATAAAAATATTAGGAGTCAAGAAAAGGGTTTATTTATATAATTATTCAATAGTATACTTTTTCTAATATTTAGATAAACTTTCCATAAAATAAAAATTTAATTGATAATATATCAACTAATAATTATCTAAAGAATATTAGATAAAAGTTAGTATTATTCATTTTTATATGATATGTGATTAGTTCTAAAAATAGACTTTAGTTGACTACATTTGATTATTTTTTATTTTTATCAATAATTTTTAAGTTAATTTCACTAAATAATAATTATATACTTTAAATATTTTGATTTCTACATCAGCTTATCTTCTAGTTGTTCATGGTAGTCGTGATTTACAATCTCAAGTTTCCTTAAAAAGACTATCCTATTTGATATCCTGGCAACTTAATTATCTCAATAAAAAAGTTATAAATGAAAACTCTAATAGCTGTTATCATAATATTTCTCAGGCAGTTATCGTTGAGGTGGCAACTTTAGAGTTATCGCAAATATCTTTAGCTAAAAAGATTCAACAATTTGCCTTAAAGATAAATAAATACGGAATTAAAAACCTAAAAATTATTCCAATGTTTTTATTTCCTGGCATACATGTCAAACAAGATATTCCATTAGAAATTAGTACTGCTCAGAAAAAAATAGGTAATCTGATTAATTTAGAGTTATGTCCACACTTAGGTAGCTATAAAGGTTTGTCAAATCTTTTATCTAATCAGTTTTCGATATGCTCTCAAATGAATGCTAAAATAATTATTTCCCATGGTAGCCATTTTAAAGATGGAAATAATACCATTGAAGTTATTGCTAGCAATCTGAATGCAATTACAGCCTACTGGGGAATGAAACCAGATTTGTCTGATCAAATTAATATATTATTAAAACAAAATAAATTAGCAATTACTATTATTCCTTATTTTCTTTTTCGAGGAAAAATCACAACTATCATTACTCAACAAATTAAAAAAATACAAAGTAATTTACCTGAGATCCAGATTAATTTAGGACATCCAATAGGAGAGACTTTCGATCTTGTTAAATTAATTGTAGACGAGGTAATAAAATAATGAGTGAAACATCTAAAGTCTACTTAGTAGGCTCAGGACCAGGCGACCCTGATTTAATGACCATAAAGGGTCAAAAATTATTAAAACATGCCAATGTGGTAGTTTATGATGCCCTTATAAGCTCTGAAATTCTTAATATGATCAATAGTGATGCGATTAAAATTAATGTAGGAAAGCGTAGGGGAAGTCATTCTAAGTTACAAATAGAAACTACCACAATTTTAATAGAGCAAGCAAAAAAACATCCTGTGGTAGTAAGATTAAAAGGTGGAGATCCATTCGTCTTTGGCAGAGGAGGGGAAGAAATGGAAGACCTTATAAATGCTGGAATTTCAGTCGAAGTTGTCCCTGGTATTACTGCAGGAATTGCAGCTCCTGCATATGCAGGAATTCCAATTACTCATCGAAATTATAGTTCTTCCGTAACATTTGTCACTGGACATGAAGCTGTAGGTAAGTATCGCCCCGGAGTCAATTGGTCAGCAATTGCTAATGGTGCAGAAACTATCGTTATTTATATGGGAATCCACAATTTGGCGAATATCGTAACTCAATTGTTATTAGAAGGATTAATATCTAAAACCCCAATTGCTCTAATACGTTGGGGAACTATGCTCAAACAGGAACAATTAATAAGTACGTTGGGATTAGTTGTTGAGCAAGTTAAACAGCAAGATTTTCAAGCTCCAGCAGTTGTTATTGTTGGTAATGTTGTTAAACTGCAAAAAATATTAGTTTCCTAAATATAAATAATGAATTTTATATTTGCTTGTCTTTTATAAAAAAATAATAATACCTAGTTTTATCTTTTAAACTAATTGGAAATACCGATGAAGAAAAACTATTATTTGTCTTAGAAAATACTATTTCAAAATAGTATAACTATGATTAAACTGTCTTAAAATAGTAAAACAAGTATACTAATAATGTTTTTGAAGTAAATTGACAAAGGTATTTTACATATGAGCCATTAAAAATCTTTAAAGATAAGAGTTATTAATCAGAAACTTAACTATTAAGCCAACAACTTATTCCCCTTAGACTAGGTATTTTATATTGAATATGACATCTAAATGATGTTCACCATAAATATATCAGATATTAATGGCATATAATTTTACAAAATATTCAATTAATTTTTACTTATTATTCAAAACGAGACAATACTATTCAAAATATTTAATGAGTGAACTTAAATCTAAATGTATAGGTGTAATTTTTATATATCTAGGTCATTTAAATTTAACTTAGAGCCGTAGTTTTCAATAAACTGTCGTCTAGGAGCAACTTTATCACCCATTAAAATTGTAAAAATACGATCTGCTTCAACAGCATCATCAATTTCTACTCTTTTCATACTACGTGTCTCAGGATTCATCGTTGTATTCCACAATTGAACAGGCATCATTTCTCCTAAACCTTTGAATCGTTGAATTGTGTATTTAGCGTTTGCAGGTAAAGCCTTAATATTGTCTTGTAGTTGCTGCTCATTATAACAATAGGAATGATTACGTCCCCTTTCTATTTTGTATAAAGGAGGACAAGCAATATATATAAAACCTTGTTCTATTAATAATCGCTGATAACGATAGAAAAAAGTTAATATTAAAGTACGAATATGTGCTCCATCAACATCTGCATCTGTCATTATTACAATCCTGTGATATCGCAATTGTGATACATCAAATTCTTCTCCCTTAATTCCTAGTCCTAAAGCAGTTATGAGAGATTGAATTTCGTTATTCTTATATATTTTTGCATCATCAGTCTTCTCAATGTTAATAATTTTTCCTCTAAGAGGTAATATAGCTTGAAAACGCCTATCTCTACCCTGTTTGGCAGAGCCTCCCGCTGAATCTCCTTCCACTAAAAAAATTTCTGCTTCTGCAGGATCTCTCGTACTACAGTCTGCAAGTTTCCCAGGTAAAGGAGAAGATTCTAAAACAGATTTACGACGTACAAGATCTCTAGCTCTTCTTGCCGCTTCCGCTGCTTTAAATGCTTGGACAGCTTTTTCTATAATAATATCGCCTACATGAGGATTAAACTCTAAATATTCTCCTAAGACTTCCCCTACTAGTAAATCTACAATACCTCTAACTTCTGTATTACCAAGTTTTGTTTTTGTTTGTCCTTCAAATTCTGGTTCTGGAACTTTAACTGAAACGATTCCTGTTAAACCTTCTCTAACATTTTCACCACTTAAATTAGGTTCGTTTTCTTTTATCTTATTCCGTTTTCTAGCAACGTTATTCATCGTTCTAGTTAAAACTGTTTTTAATCCTTCTAAGTGTGTACCACCATCAATAGTTCTAATATTATTAGCAAAACCCAATAAATTATCACTATATGCATCTATACACCAAAGCAATGCAGCTTCAACTTGAACACCTTTTTTTTCTCCGCAAATGTATATGATATCTTTATGTAAAGCTTCTTTGTTTCGACACATATAGGTAACATATTCCCTAAGTCCTCCTTCGTAGAAATAGGTCTCACTATAAGGTTCTTGTTTTCGGTAGTCAGTAAACTTGATTATTATTTGAGAATTTAAATATGCCAGTTCTCTCAGTCTTGCTGACAAAGTAGCATAGTCAAAATTTGTATCAGATGTAAAGATTTGTTTATCAGGGAGAAAAGAAACCGATGTACCTTTTGGGTGTTCAGTATCCGGTTCTTTTTTTAGTTCGCTAACAGCAACTCCGCATTCATAACGTTGTGTATATACACTGTTATCCCGCCAAACTTTAATAATCAGCCATTCTGATAAAGCGTTAACAACGGAAATTCCAACTCCGTGAAGCCCTCCTGAGACTTTATATCCGCCACCTCCAAACTTACCTCCTGCATGAAGAACCGTCATTACTGTTTCTAGAGCAGATTTGCCTGTAGCAGGATGAATATCAGTTGGTATTCCTCGTCCATTATCTGTAACAGTGACAGAACCATCAATATTTATATCAACTTCAATATGGGTACAATGGCCAGCTAAAGCCTCGTCAATCGAATTATCTACAACTTCATAAACAAGGTGGTGAAGTCCTTTTGGTCCAGTAGTCCCGATGTACATACCTGGACGTTTTCTTACCGGCTCTAGTCCTTCAAGAACTTGAATTTGTTCTGCACCATAATCACTTTTTATTGCCATGAAATTTCCTTAATAATTAGTTGAATATTGAAGTTTTTTGTGGTTCCTTAATCACAGTGAAATATTAAAAGATTCTAACATATAGCAATCTAAAGCTGCTTAAAAGTATTGTTTGCTTATATGCTAGCGCTTATTTATGTTTAAGAAAAATTACATACTGTATTAAAGGTATGAAGTTTAGAAAATTAATTTTTCAATACTTCCCAATAGTTTTGTCATATTATTTATTATTTTTCGATAAAATTCAATTACTATAGAATGTCATAACCAAACAAGTTGGCATTTACTTCTTTTAAAGTTATGTTACCTAATCCATATTCTGACCAGCGTTGATCCACTAATTGAGTGGTACTGGCATCAGGTTCTAAAGGTTCTCCCCATTCATGGTTAGTTTCAGGATAAATTTTGGTGGTGGCATCTATTCCCATCCTCCCACCTAAACCAATTTTCTCACTAGCAAAATCTAAAGTGTCAAAAGGAGTATCTTCTATGATGAAAACATCTCTTGATGGGTCAGTCTTAGAACTAATAGCCCACATTACCTGTCTTGGATCGCGTATATTAATATTTTCATCAACAACAACCACAAATTTAGTATAAGTAAATTGAGGTAAAACACTCCAAAAGGCTAAGGCAGCACGTCGAGCATGACCAGGATAAGCTTTCTTAATAGAAATAATAGCTACTTTGTAACTCAAAGCTTCCATAGGAAGAAAGAAATCTTTAATTTCAGTAATTTGCTGCCTTAGAATAGGAGTATAAATTCTATTTAGAGCTATGGCAATCATTGCCTCTTCTTTGGGGGGGCGACCACTAAAAGTTGTTAAATAAATTGGTTCTTTACGATGTGTTATGCAATGAAAATGTATTAAAGGAGAATCTTCTTTTCCTCCGTAATATCCCATATGATCTCCGAAAGGACCATCAGCCATTACTTCACCTGGATTTATTGTACCTTCTAAAATAAATTCAGCTTCAGCTGGAACTTCTAGGTTTAAAGTTTTACATTTTGTAAGAGGAACACCTGAACCTGCATATAAACCAGCAAATAACCATTCTGAAAGATCTACTGGAATTGGAGTTGCAGCTGCCATGATAATTAAAGGATCAACTCCTAACGCTATAGCAACCTCTAATTTTTTCCCTGCTTCTTTCGCTTTCCGAAGGTGCCTAGCGCCTCCCCTTACAGACAACCAATGTACTGTCATTGTATTTTTTGATTGCAGCTGCAACCGATAAACACCAACGTTAGCAGTACCAGTCTCACAGTCTTTTGTTATAACTAACCCAAAAGTAATTATTTTTCCTGCATCTTTTGGGTAGGGACGTATTAAGGGAAGAATTGAAAGGTCAACTTTTTCATCTTTAAGAATTAATTGCTGACAAGGAGGAAAAAAGCTATTGCCAGATTTTGCTTTAATGACATCAAAAAGTACTTTTCCGAAATCAATTGCTTGAGAGATATTTTTTGGTGGCTTAGGCTGTTGCAACATTGCTAGCTTTTTGCCTAGAATTTCTAACTCTTCAGGCTTTTCGACTTTTAAAGCCCAACATACTCTTTCTACAGTTCCTAATAAATTAACAACTAAAGGAAAGTTAGAGCCTTTGACATTTTCAAAAAGTAATGCTGGTCCCCCTGCTTGTAAAAGCCTATTAGAAATTTCTGCAATTTCTAATTCAGGATCTACTAAAGTTTTAATACGTCTTAGTTGTTTTCTTTGATCAACTTCTTTTATAAATTCTCTTAAATTTCTGTTCATATCAAGAATCAATTAGTTAGAAAATATAACTAAATAAAAGTATAAAGTAAATAGCTAATAATTAAGGATAAATCATTGAGTAATTTCTAAAAAAGAATAATTAACTAGCCATCTAAAAAATAAAAATTAATTATTTTAGATACATTAATCTAAAGATTTAATTTGTTACTATTGATTTGATGTTCCTCAAAATTAAAACTATTAACATAATTTATATTAGAACAATTTAATAAAGTATTTTATAGATAATTAATAAAAAATATGTTTGTAATATTTGTAGAGGAGTAAAATCTCTTTTTAAATAACTTCGACAATATTTTGGACTATTTATTTATAATACAAAATAAGTATTCATATGACTCCATTATGACTGATATCGTATTTATTATTACACTTTGTTTGGGCTTAATTGTTTGGGTAGAAATTGTTCGGGACTTCTATCATATTCTTGCCCATAACTGGCAAGCACTATATCGTTTTCATAATTGGCATCATAGAGTATTCAACTCAAATTTTAATCCTGTTAGCCAAGAAATCTATCGTAAAGCTCATTGGTATAATGATGTACCAGAAGCTTTAGTTATGATGTTTTTTGGTACTATCCCTGTAATAATCTTATGGTCATTTAATGTTGACTATTGGTGGTTCGCAGAATCTGGATTCTTCTACTCTTCATTCTTTCTGTTGGGAGCAATTTTTCGTGGATCAGGGCTTCCTAATATGGATAAAATTACTGATCTTACTCATCATCCTGGGCAATTTTCTTCTTTACCTGCTCAATGGTTCATAAATCGTCCTTATCATTGGAGACATCACTTTGATAATCAGAAAGCTTATTACAGTGGTACATTAGCATTAGTCGACAAAGTTATGGGAACAGCTTTGTCTTTGAAAGGTAAAACTGTTGGAGTGACAGGTGCCTCTGGAACTCTTGGAATTGAAATATTGAAAATATTACATCTTAACCAAGCCAAAATAGTTGCTTTTAGCTCTAAAAATAAATCTATTACTTTAGACATGAATGGCTATGATTTGCCTGTTAAAACATTAATATGGGAAGTAGGAAAAGAGCATGAACTAATAAATGAACTACTTAAAATTGACATATTAATAATTAATCATGGAATAAATGTTAATAGCAAAAGAAGTATAGAATTTATTAAGGAATCTTATGAAGTTAATACGTTTTCAAGTTGTCGATTAATGGAGCTATTTTTCCAAACTATTAAAACTAATCGAGATAAAGCTTGTAAGGAAGTTTGGATTAATACATCAGAAGCAGAAGTAATGCCTGCCTTTAGCCCATTGTATGAACTAAGTAAAAGAGCTTTAGGAAATTTAGTTACGCTTCGCCGGTTAGATGCTCCTTGTATTGTTAGAAAATTAATATTAGGTCCTTTTAAAAGTAAGCTTAATCCTATTGGAATTATGTCGGCAAATTGGGTAGCAAAGCAAATTATTAAGAATGTTAAAAAAGATTGCCGAAATATAATTGTTACTATAAATCCTGTTATTTTTTTGATTTTTCCTTTAAAAGAATTTTTCCAAAGTCTTTATTTTAAAATTTTTACTTACAAAAACTCTAATTAAGTACAGCATGATTTCTGTTATTTAAATTACTATTTTTTAAATTGATCGATAAATATTCCACATATAGTATTTGATAGACTAGATTTATTTTCATATTAAAAACAATTCTAGTAAATAAGAAAGTAAAAGATTTAAATGATTTTGTTCCATCATTTTTAGAAATATAAGAATTAATCAATAAGTCAATATATCCTTGAAAGTTATTCAATAAAAAGGTAGATAAAAGAATGATTTCCCAACTTTTTTACTTCTTACTTATCAATGCTAAAATTATTATTTTTCCGTTACAATAAAATACGTTATCGAATTTCAAGATCCGTTTAATTTTCTTGTTTTGATTATTTATTTATTAATACTTTAATACTACAAAATAAAAATAATACTTTATGATTTATGACATTTTCATGCCAGCCTTGAGTTCTACAATGACTGAAGGGAAAATTATTTCTTGGGAAAAATCTCCTGGTGACAAAGTTACAAAAGGAGAAACTGTCGTAATTATAGAATCAGATAAGGCAGACATGGATGTGGAGTCTTTTTATGATGGTTATCTTGCGACTATTTTAGTCAAGGCTGGGGAAGAAGCTCCTGTAGGAGAAGCAATTGCTTTAATAGCAGAAACTAAAGAAGAAATTACTAATGCCCAGGACAAAGCTCCATCTATTTTTAAAAAATCTAATTTTTCGTCAAAAATTGAAGAAAAGATAATAGAGAAAAACTCTACTGAAAGTTATCAAGGTGAATCTAATTCCTTTGTAGATACTAATAACCTAGAAAAGTTTAAAGGACGTATAATAGCATCTCCAAGAGCCAAAAAAATAGCTAGGGACTTAGGGATAGATTTGAACAAAATCAAAGGTAGCGGCCCATATGGCAGAATTGTGACAGAAGATCTCCAAGATAAGCAAGAAAACAAAACAATTGTCGACTCTAAAATTAATACATCCCAAGAAGTTATTCCGTTCAGCACTATGCAAAAGACAGTAGCAAAAAATATGTTAGCTACTTTAGGAATTCCAGTATTTAGAGTAAGTTATGATATTAATACGGAACAATTGGATAAATTGTATCAAAGTATTAAAACTAAAGGCGTTACAATGACTGTTATTTTAGCAAAAGCTATTGCTTTAACATTACGAAAACATTCATTGATAAACGCTAAATATGAAAGTTCAGGTATTCAATATTGTGAATCTATCAATATCGCGATAGCTGTAGCTATGCCTGATGGCGGCCTAATTACCCCAGTTTTAAACAACGTAGATAAAACAGATATTTATTCTCTTTCTCGGATCTGGAAAGATTTATTATCTAGAGCACGAACAAGAGAATTAAAACCTAGTGAATATAGTAATGGTACATTTACCTTGTCAAACTTAGGTATGTTTGGAGTAGATACATTTGACGCTATTTTACCTCCAGAACAGGGTTCTATTTTGGCAATTGGAGCTTCTAAGCCTCATGTAATAGCAATTTCAGATAAACTATTTGGAATTCAAAATAAGATGACAGTCAATATAACATGTGACCATCGTATAATTTATGGTTCTCATGCAGCTTCTTTCTTACAGGATCTCGCAAAAGTAATAGAAAGTAATACTCAGCTTCTAACTATGTAATTCTTTGGGATAGTTGTAGTAATTCTTATAAAGATAATTTGCAAGCACTCATTTGATATAGAATGTCATATTTTTAATACAGTAAATATCAAATTACAATTAATATTACTAACTTTTCAGATAAATTAATATTTAAACTATTCTAATTCTATTATCTCGTCTTTCTCATTTAATAATGAATAAGCCGTTTCTAACATATCGTTAGTTATATCTTTAATATCATTTCTATTGTCAAGATAAGTTTTCAAAGCTTCAATTGGATCTAAACTTTTTCCAAATCCTAATTCTGGTAAACGTACTCTCGATATTTCATTAATTATTTCAGGACAGATTGTATAGCTATGGGACGAAGCTAATATTTTATGAATAGAAGAAACATTAACCAATTCTAACTGTTCAGAACGAATTTGATAATTTAGTCTGACAATAGCTTCTGCAATTGGTTTCTTTTTTATGTTATCAATTAAAGTTTTTTGTGGGTCTATACTCTGAGAAACATCCACTTTTATCGTAATAAATGAGCGTGCAGGTAGTGAACAAAAATTCCAACTTGTTTGTTTTTTGTCAATTGTTAGTAGTACATATCCTTTTTCTTCCTTTTCTTCACTAAAATCTACTCTCTCAATACTGCCCGGATAGACAATAGGAGGATTGTTTTGAGGATTAAGATTTTGATGTTTATGCACATGACCTAATGCCACATAATCAAATTCAGAACGCATTAATAAAGAAATAGGAATAGTGAATCCTCTTCCCACTGCTAAAAATTTTTCAGTTCCAAATCTTGCGCGATCAACCATCAAATGTGCTAGTAGAATTGTTGGATAGCTAGGATTCAACTTTCTAATCTCTGACTCTAAAGCTGGTCCTAATGCTTCAAGTAAAAGATTGTCAATTTGCTCTAAAGACAAACCTTCAGTTTTTGTTTTTGTTAAGAGAGAAGATCTAGTTAGCCAAGGTAAAGCTACAACTTGTACATAATTATTTTTTGTTAATACCTTATGAGTCTTTAAGCTATCTGCCACTATAAAACCAGGCACTTCTAGAGTTCTGTAAATAGATAAACTTGCTCCTCCATTTACTTGAGAATGCTGATCGTGATTTCCTACTAAGAGAACAGTAGGAATATTGGCATTAGCTAGACGTCGAAATTGAGTAGCAAAGGCTTCTTGAATATAAGGAGGTGGCGTTGAATTTGGAAAAGCATCACCTCCAAAAAGAACAATATCAACTTGTTCTCTAATTGCATTATCAATAGATAAACTTAAGCATTTTATAAAATCTTCTAATCGAGTATTAAAACCTGTTTTAGGATTTACCTTCCCATGAGATAAACCACTGCCAAGATGAATATCAGAAAAATGAAGAACTTTCACCATATAAAAACTAGATATATAATTTATTTTGAAACTAAGAAATTAATCTTTACTACATTTAATAAAAATTCTAATATGATTTATTAATTTTTGTTCTTATGAAAAATACAATTTATATTTGAATGTAAGAGTTAATTTTAAAATTAGATTGAAATAGTTAATAATTTAGTTTTTATTTTCAATGAGCTGAAATATAAATATCATTTTGAGCAATTTAATCTAAAATAGTTAGAATTTCGACTCCCGTATCTGTCACAGCAATAGTATGCTCAAATTGGGCTGATAACTTTCCATCTTTAGTAATTGCTGTCCAGCCATCCTTTAATATAATTGCTTCCCATGTTCCTTCATTTATCATTGGTTCAATAGTAAATACCATTCCAGAACGTAATTTTTTCCCTTTACCTTTTATCCCATAGTGAGGAATCTGAGGAGCTGTATGAAAAATATTACTAATACCATGACCAACAAAATCTCTTACTACTGAAAAACCATAAGGTTCAGCACACTCTTGAATTGCAGCCCCAATATCTCCAATTTTTGAGCCGGGTTTTACAACCTGAATAGCATTCATTAAAGATATCTCTGCGGTTTCGACTAATTTTTTTGCAATTTGAGAAGGTTTTCCTACAAAAAATGTTTTCGATGTATCACCATGATAACCATCTAAAATTGGTGTGACATCAACATTTATTATATCTCCTTCTTTTAAAATTTGTTGTGCATTAGGAATACCATGACAAATAACATTATTGACACTAGTACAAATTGACTTTGGAAAGCCATGATACCCAAGAGGGGCACTTATTGCTCCATGAGATTGAGTCCATTGTTCTGCTTCATTATTAATTTCTAATGTACTTATCCCAGGTTTGATCATAGGTTCTAAATGATTTAGAAGCTTAGCAGCTAGACGACCTGCTTGACGCATTTTATCAATTTCTCGTTTTGATAATAGGGTAATAGTCTCTCCCATATTTTTAATCTAAGAATTAATTATAATTACTCGAGTTTTATGATACCAAGTTTCTGTACAAATAAGTTTTAAATTAAAAGATAAAAAGAAAAATATAAAATTAATTTAAAAAATATAACTATTAACTATTATTCATCAAAACATTTACTGTTAATAACTAATAATTTTGCCCATAGCTTGTATTTATTTTTTATACTTAAAAAGTAACAACACAGGCTATAGAAATAGATATCAATATAGATTTTCTAACATTCTATGATTTATAAATCAACCATTATATAAAAATAATCTTACTATTTAAAATTATAGTCTTAGTCAATGACTATAATAGATTACTTTAAACATAGTAAATATATAAAGAATAAAAGCACATATTAAATTAATTTTTATACAAAAAATAATATTTATAAATATTAAAAAATCATGAATAAACAACATGATATCTGTTAATATTTATTATCATATTCCTAAGTTTGCATTGTTATATATCTTAAATATTTTATATAAAATTATGTAAGTATTTAATAAGGCATACATTTTGTTTAGTATTACTATTTAATTATTTTAAGTTGAATATGGGTGAATCAAAACGTCGTACAGATAAAATGAATAAGCTTAAAAAAAATAAAAGTACGTTCTTCTCTCAAATTGTCTTTCCTAAGAATAAAGCTGATTTATTATTTAAATGGACAACAAATGCGGCTTGGACAGGTATAGGAATTACTATATTTATATGGTTCGCAGTTCATTTTATTGGACCTACTTTTGGCTGGTGGATCTTAAAGTAAATTAAAATTTCATATAGCTTATTATGATGCACTAGAATTTTTCATGCATTATTTGTGGCTAAAGTCATAATATATAGCTTGTTTTATATAAGACTTTTGTATTTAAAATCTATTTCTCACATCAAAGAATCAAGCTTTAAATTAGAACTATTTTAATTTTTCAATTTATAAATTGTGAATGAAAATTAGATTTTATATATTAAACTTACATAGCATTATTATTCTCGAAATTCCATAAAAAATACATGTAAAACTAACTATATTATTTAAATAATTTTTTTATAATCCGTCATCAATATGTCAAATATTATTATAGATAGTCTCTAAGAAAAGTTATTATTATCTATTATTTGATTCTTGTAAAAAATTAAATAATAGATAATAATTAATATTAAGTTTGTATTATCATAAATATTTATAATTAAACTAAAGTTATCTTTATTATTAAGACTTAGTAGTCAGATACAACTTGTATGTGCTTAAAATTTAGAAAAAAATACTAATTTATTTGACAAAAGGGACAAGATACATGATGCTTATTATCCAGATATTATAGGCTCAATAAAACAAGTTGTAGCAAAGGGATGACTTACCAGCGCGTATTGCTTAAGATTAGCGGTGAAGCTCTAATGGGAAATCTGGGCTATGGCATTGACCCCAAAGTCGTAGCCAACATTGCTCAAGAAATTAAAGAAGTTATTAGTCACAACATCCAATTAGCGATTGTTGTGGGCGGAGGTAACATTTTCCGTGGAGTTAAAGCTGCTTCAGCAGGGATGGACCGGGCAACTGCAGATTATGTAGGGATGATCGCTACAGTTATGAATGCAATGACATTACAGGATGCTCTTGAACAAATTAGTGTTCCAACGAGAGTATTAACAGCAATTGCTATGCAAGAAGTAGCTGAGCCATACATTCGTCGTCGTGCAATTCGACATTTAGAAAAAGGACGAGTTATTGTTTTTGGGGCAGGTTCAGGCAACCCTTTTTTTACTACTGATACGACTGCCGCTTTAAGAGCAGCAGAAATTGATGCAGAAGTAGTTTTTAAAGCTACTAAAGTTGATGGAGTATACGACTCTGATCCTCAGCTTAACCCTAATGCTCGTCGCTATATAAGTCTAAATTACAGTCATGTTTTAACACATGATTTACGAGTTATGGATAGTACAGCTATATCACTATGCAAGGAAAATAATATACCAATAATTGTTTTTAACCTTTCCATTCAAGGAAATATTATCAGAGCAATTAGAGGCGAAACTGTTGGAACTATTGTGGGAGGCTCCTGTGATGTTAAATGACCTTAAAGATAGTATGAAAAAGACTGTTGAGTCTACTCAAAAGTCTTTTAATACCTTACGAACAGGACGTGCTAATTCAGCGATTCTTGATAGAGTAACGGTTGATTATTATGGATCAGAAGTTCAATTAAAATCTCTTGCAAATATTAACACCCCTGATGCAACCACTCTTTTAATTCAACCTTTTGACAGAGGAAGCATAGGACAAATTGAAAAAGCTATCAATATGTCGGATGTAGGATTAACTCCTAATAATGATGGTCAAGTTATACGTCTTAATATTCCTCCTTTAACGAAAGAAAGAAGAAAAGAGCTAGTAAAAATAGCTAATAAAATGGCAGAAGAAGGAAAAGTTGCTATTAGAAATATTCGCAGAGATGCTATTGAAACTGTACGTAAACAAGAAAAAGATGGGGATGCTTCTGAAGATGAATCTCGTAACTTACAGGATAATATTCAGAAAGTAACTGATGAATTTACAAAAAAAAATTGATGAGTTACTAACTATTAAAAATAAGGATATTATGACAGTTTAGAGAATCTACTAAGTAGAATAGCGAAAAGCCTGCAGCAAGCAGGCTTTTACTTTTAAATAATACTCCACAAATACTATAGCCTTGTTAGTAAATATTTCTTAAAATCTTATAAAAAAGAGTTAAAATATAAAGATAAAACTATGTACTCTTTCAAGAATTCAATGATATTTAAGTCTTATATCTTTTTGTTTAAAGTAAATACTTAAATACATACGAAATATATAAAAACATTGATAAATATTTAAATTTTATATAGCGTGCTTATTTTTAACACAATTTTCTATCTTTAGTTATGCTAATAGTGAAAGTTATTTCTTAGAAACAAAATTTGTAATATTATGGCTACTTTTGAAGGTACTTTTACAGAAGACTTGTCTGATACTCGCTTTGCTATTGTTATAGGTCGTTTTAACGACTTAGTAACTAATAAACTTTTATCTGGATGTCAAGACTGTTTAAAGCGTCATGGGATAAACACAGATCCTCAAGGCAGTCAAGTTGATTATGCCTGGGTTCCTGGGAGCTTTGAAGTTCCATTGGTTGCACATCAATTAGCTTTATCAGGTAGATATAATGCCATTATTTGTCTAGGAGCTATTATCCGTGGTCAAACACCACATTTTGATTATGTATCGGCAGAAGCAGCAAAAGGAATAGCTGCGATAGGCTTTCAAACTGGTACTCCTATAGTTTTTGGTATCCTAACCACTGATACTATGCAGCAAGCTCTGGAAAGAGCGGGGATCAAGAGTAATCAAGGATGGAATTATGCTTTAAACTCTTTAGAGATGGTAAGCTTAATGAGGAAAATAAAATCTTCAAATTGATATTAGTATGTTATTTTTCTTACGATAAAAAATAACTTATGATAAAAGGTAATATCTTTTGACATGAGTTTTGTAGGAATTCATCATTCAACTTTAGTTAATAATAAATTCGGCTACTTAACTCACTATCTCACTGTTAAGTTATTTACTTAGAAAATCTATAAAACGTTGTATCTCATTTATAAAACCTGTTTTTGAAGTCTGACTAAAATTACTATTATTTACTACAATTTCATTGGTAATTAATAGATCTAGCTCTTCTTGATTAGGTTTTTCATTTTTTTCACTTATGAGTTTATGGCTTTCTTTCTCTTTAGAATATATGTACCAAGGAGAAGAGTATGAGTGTACTACTAAAAGGTTGTCTAATGGATGAAAATAATAAACAGATTCTAATGTATTAAGAAATCTTTTTTGTATTTCTCGTGCAACAGATCCTATACCAACAATAGAAATATCTTCAAATTGAGGAATTAAAAAAATGATAGGTCGATCATAGGCTAGACTACATAGTTTTTCTATAGATTTTATTTCAGTAAAAGAAGGAGCTACTAATAATAAAATTTGATCTGTTTCTAATAATTTATCTTCTATAGCGACTCCTCTATCTCCTAAATCAGTTACGCTAAAATTAGTTTCTCCCCAGTCGCGACGAGCTAAAGCAGCAGAGCCTGTGTCGGGGAAAAATATTTTCAATCCTGATTCTTCTTCAAATATAGATATAAAATCTAAAGTTAAATTTTGTGCTTGAAGAACAATTTCTGGAACAACTATTTCAATACAAATGCGCTCAACCCCTTCTGAGAGGGCAAGCTTTACGGCTTCTTTTGCTTGACATATAGCCTGCTCTACATTGATAGGAACTTCGATCATATTACTTTACTACTAGTTACTACTATTTTAACTGTTGCAGTTTACAAGAAGAATGACTAATAAACAATAGAAATATAGTAACTATTTCTATTCAATTTTTTGTAAATATCAAATACTTTTTGAATTACTATATTTATCTATAAATATAATAAGAAATTGTTTTCATTTTTCGTATATGGAGACATAATAGTTTATGGTTTTGTATTTATGCTTAGTAATAAATATTGAAGATATAAGAGATGGCTAATTACAAAAGTTCAATACTAGAAAATGAAAAATCTTTAATTAAAGATTTTTCATCTTCCCTACCCTTAATAATACGGTTACTTAGAATATGATAATTTTTCACCTTATGATAATTATCTTCAAAATCTCTTTTCTCTGTTCTTATTTTTCCTGTTTTAGGATCATGATAAATAGAATCATAACAATGTGATAAATAACCTTCTCCTGTATCATGACTGTTAAAAGTATTGATTGTTATGGCAATACCCTGAATGTGACGATGAACATGGCAAATTTTGTTATCATAAAGCTTATAACAGTCTCCTTCTGATTTACCACCCATAAGAATTTCTACCAAGCCCTTTTCATCTATACTTCCATAGCGGAAACTATTTTGACCATGAGTATCTTCAAACGAACGACGTACCCTATGAATAGTAATTTCCCACAATTGAGATTTAATCTGAGCTAAAACCTCTTTATCTTTAATATTGAATACTTCTGAGGAAAGATCCTTATTAATCTTAATTTGACCAGAAAAGACTTGATCATTTTCTCGAAAAGTTATACTCGCAGTATATCCTGGGAAATTAGCGTCCCAAGTATAGCGATTTTCATATGCAGAACGGAATAAGTCTCTAGCATTAATAGTTCTTTTACTCATGAGATTTGTTGTTACCTTTATATATAAATTGGAGAAATTTAGTATCTAATACTTTAACAGGATGAAGTTTAAAAAATAAAAAAACTAAGTTTGAAATTTCCATTTAACTTTTAATGATGTTTATCTATTTAAAATTATTAAATTTTTATCAGAACATGATTAAATATGTTTGAATCAAATTACTAAAATTATGCTGTTTTATGAACCTCTGTATCAAAAGTATCGTCCTCAAACCTTTGATGGTTTAGTAGGACAAAAATCAATTGTCTTAACTTTAAGTAATGCTATTAGATCTCAGCGTATATCCCATGCTTACCTATTTACTGGTCCTAGAGGAACGGGTAAAACATCTACTGCTAGAATTTTTGCAAAATCTATTAATTGTCTAGCATCAGATGCTCCTAGCATATCCCCTTGTGGTAATTGCGAAGCATGCCAAACTATAAACAAAGGTTCTTCATTAGATGTTATAGAAATTGATGCAGCAAGTAATACAGGAGTTGATAATATTCGGGAAATTATTGAGCAAGCAAAATTTGCTCCAATGCAGTTACGCTACAAAATATACATTGTTGATGAATGCCATATGCTTAGCACAGCAGCTTTTAATGCTTTGCTAAAAATATTAGAAGAACCTCCAAAACATGTGATATTCATACTAGCAACCACTGATCCTCAGAGAGTCTTACCTACGATTATTTCTCGTTGTCAACGTTTTGACTATCGTCGAATTGCGATTGAAGAGATAGTTCAGCATTTAGGTAAAATAGCGAAAGAAGAGAATATTAATATCGAAATAGATGCGCTAAATCTTGTTGCAAAAATTTCTAATGGTGGTTTAAGAGATGCTGAAAGCTTATTAGATCAATTAAGTTTATTTACAGGAAAAATTAATTCCGAAAAAGTAAATGATTTAGTAGGTTTAATTTCTGAGCGAGATCTATTATCACTGTTACAAGCAATTCGCTCTAATAACTCAAAGCTTATTATTGAATTTTGTGGACAATTAATAAACAAAGGTAAGGAACCATTAACAATATTGCAAAATATTGCAAATTTTCATTTAAATCTACTTATTTCTAAAGTATCTCCCCAATGTCCTGAACTAACGATGATAAGCAAAGATATCTGGAAAGAGCTCTGTATAGAAGCAGAGTTTTGGAAAACTGATAGAATTCTAAAAAATCAACAAAAACTAAGAAATAGTGAAATTCAATTAAAAAGCACAACTCAGCCTTATCTCTGGATAGAAATTATTTTATTAGATTTATTGCAAGAAGAAAAAGAATTTTCAATAGATAGTAACAATCTAGATATAGCTGCTAAGTTTTCTAGTAATAAGAAATTGGTAATAGATGATCCAAAAATTGAAGATCAAACTAAGGGAAACATAGAAAATCTGGTTGAAAATAGCAATAATAAGAAATTGATAACAGATGATTCAAGAATTGAAGAT
>MDSY01106460.1_pt1 | contig 35146 bp, 29 predicted proteins | sample 811131 | NCBI WGS metagenome assembly MDSY01 (sample SAMN05326643, study PRJNA326480) | marine metagenome | isolation source: seawater | place: Atlantic Ocean: South West | collected 2010 | reverse complement strand
TTGCGGCGATATAAACTTTTGGTTGGACTCCAAGGCTTACAATATTATTGAGGGTGTTCACCAAATCTGGCTTCTAAGTATTTGCGATCTTATTATCGGTAAAAAAGAATACTTAGTCTCATAGGTATTTAAGTTTATTGCGAGTAAATTAAATACGTATAATAGATAAATATGATTAGTAAAAAATGAAAATAGTATTAGTAAGTGGTGGGTTTGATCCTATACATTCAGGCCACATCGAATATTTTAAAGCTGCTAAGTTGCTTGGCGATAAGCTTATTGTTGCTGTTAATAGCGATCAATGGCTAATTAAAAAAAAGGGAAAATTCTTCCTGCCATTTAGTGAAAGAGCAAACATTATTTCACATTTAGAAGTGGTTGATGGCGTAATTGACTTTGAAGATGACGAAGATGGTAGTTGCAAACTTGGATTAGAAAAAATAAAAAATTTATATCCTAATGATGAAATAGTCTTTTGTAATGGGGGGGATAGAAAGGAAGATAACATCCCAGAAATGAAGGTTCAAAATGTTACTTTTGAGTTTGGTATTGGTGGTAGCAATAAGATGAATTCCTCAAGTGCAATACTTAAAGATTGGAATTTTGATTCTGAGGAGAGGGTATGGGGCAAGTTTTATAACCTGTTTAGTAATACTAGATTAAAACTTAAAGAACTTATCGTGGCTCCGGGTAAAGGTATGAGCTTTCAGCGCCATTTTAAAAGAAACGAGATATGGTTTGTTAGCAAAGGTGCTTGTGAAGTGAATTTTAGTGACTCCAGCCCAGAAAATGCAACTCTAAAAAAACTCTCCACTGAGGAGGTTTTTCATATCAAGGTTGGCGATTGGCATCAAATCATTAACCCCTTTGATGAGCCATGCCACATCATTGAAATTCAATATGGAGAAGAAACCAGTGAAGATGATATTGAGAGACTCTCTTTTTATGAACATAATTGATTCAAAATTTCTGATCTTTGAAAATTTTTAATTTTTAATTATTAATTATGGCTAATTTCTCTCCCCAGCAATCGGATAATCCTACTTCTTTTCATTCCGTAGCATTAAATATTATTTATGTTGCCATATTAACTATTTGTCACTTTGTGATCCCATATATACACGAGCTTGTATTTTCATTTTTTAACGGTCTTTTTTTAATACTTTCTATTGTCTTATTTTTTTATCTAAATGCTGTTCTGAGAACTTCTTCGGTTTCACACTTATCGTACTTTTCACTTTTCTTAAGAATTATAATTTCTATTGTATTTTTATCACTCTCAATTGTCTTTATTGCATTTATCACAAATACAACCGAAATAATTCAAAGAGCCGAATTTTTAAGATTTCTTATTTACCTATTTGCTTTTTCTGAATTGGCTATGGTCTTGGTTAAATATCTTTACTCCCTAATAAAACCAAAAGAACAAGCTAATGTAATTTTACTTACTGATCAAAGCGAAGAGATAAATTTAGAAACTAATTATTTTGCTCGCAACAGAAATGCATCCATAAAGCAGTTTCATATTGGTGAAATAGAGGCAATGATTGATTTTGCAGTTAATCATGCGGTTGTGAGTGTTTATATATCTATCAGTTCACAAAATTTGAATATTTTGGAGAGCCTAGTAGATAATTTATCCATGTACGCATTTGATCTGTATTGGATCTTGCCAGATTCATTTTTTAACGCCAATGCAAACCCAGTGTCTATCAAGCCCGTGCTGCTAAACGGCTCTCCTGTTTCACTAGACACCAACCAATATTTTTTAAAACGGTCTTTAGATGTTGTTGGTTCTTTATCCATACTATTGGCTATCTTCCCTTTAATTTTTTTAGTCTCATGTCTTATAAAAATTTCAGACAGGGGGCCAATTTTTTATCATCAATTAAGGCATGGGCAATATGGCAAAGAATTCAATATGCTTAAATTCAGATCCATGGCTGTAGGTTCAGATTATTCAGATCAGCAAGTGACCCACGATGATGCTCGCGTAACCATGATTGGTAAAATTATCCGAAAAACTTCTTTTGATGAAATTCCACAACTTCTCAATGTGCTCAGAGGTGAGATGTCTGTGGTTGGGCCCAGACCTCATATTATTGCTGAGACCGATAGATATTCAAATAAAATTATTCGTTTTCTTAGCAGACATCAGGTAAAACCTGGTATTACCGGTTTGGCTCAGATAACAACAAGAGGGAAAACAAATAGCCTTGAGCTCATGCAAGAAAAACTTGAAAGTGATCTTGAGTACATTAATGAATGGAGTATTTATTTAGATCTCAAGATTTTAATGAACACACCACTCTCAATATGGAAAAACAGAAATACCAATGTGTAGTTTTAGTCCATCTCAATCTTGATTAATCTAAATAAAAATTATAATCATTTTTTGCGCCGCTAATAATAGAGTAAATCAGAGGGTTGTTAGTTTTCAGTTTAGCTCCTCCGTCTCTCGTGAGGGGTTGAACAGTAAAGTTTGTAATTCCTTTATTTGCGTCTGAATTAAAGATATTCAAAGGTATGTCAAAATAAAAGCCTTTATCAAATGACCCCTCACCATATTCAATTTTAGAAATATTAGTTCTTGTAAAGTAGGCCCCCATTTTAAAACCAGATTTAAAGCGCTTTGAAAAATCAAAGGTATAACCTTTATCGCCAGCCAAATATTGACCAATGCTTAAGTCTGCTGTTAGTCCAGAATTAGGGTGAAAATAAATAAAATTTGTATGTCCTGTGCTAATCTCATAGTCACTAAATCTAAAGCGTTGCTCAAAGTCTCTTTGCTTCACTTCATAAAGGCTGATCCCAACTGAAAGATTTGATGCAAAAGGTTTCCATAAATACTCAATTCCATAACCGCCAAACATCATTTCGTACATGCCGGCGGAGAGTTTTAGATAGTGTCCATTGGCAATTTTTCTGAGTTTGTCTAGTTGCAAGCTATTTAAATAAAGGTCTGACCTATTATTAAGGTATTTAACAACGTCAGTCCTCACATGAGGCAGGTAAGGTGAGTCGGGAAAATATCTTAGACGTTCAAATGAATTGGTTAGTTGATAGGAAATAGCAGTGGTTAGGTAAAGGTCAGATGCAATTTTAATTTCACTATTAAGTTGAATGTCTGTGCCACCTGCAAAGAACCTTGGTGGATCTGCGTACCGGTAGATAAATTCAGGCTTTACAGTGTTATAAAATTCTGGAAAACTCAAAATTGTTTGAAAATCATAATCCTTCGTATTATTCATTGGCTCGGTAATATTTACATATCCAATTTCATCTGAATTGAGCCGGTTGATTGCTTTTGCTGTCATTCTTGCTGTTTCCATGCCTGAATTGATATTGGTTACAGTTAAGTTGGAGAGAGGTATTCTTTGTTTTTTAGCTAGCTCAGCAACAACTATCTTTGTGTGTTCATAAACTTGAATGGGATTATTGTATTTATTATTAACAATTCCAAGTTTTAAATCGTTGTCTTTTAATTCAGCAGATTGCAAAAAAAGATCATCATTTCCTAGATTTCTTAATATATTTTGGTAAAAAGCAAGCTTCTTTTCCTGTGATTGGCTAATAAGTCTAACTTGCCTGGGTTTTACAGATTTTTTTGGGCCGTTAAAATTAAACTTCTTGCTAAACATGAGGTCAAAAGAGTTGCCTTTGATCTGTGATATGGAAATAGTAAAGTCATTTTTAAATTGATAATACACACCATAATTGAAATCTTGCTCTTTTATTCTTCTTGAATTAAATTTTTGTGTTGGTTTCCCTCCGGCTAAAAAACCTCTACGACCTTCGTAATCAAAAGGATTGCTTTCAATTTTAACAGCAAGGCCTGGAATTCTCGATGAATAAATCTCAACACCTCCAAATAAACCAACAGGGCCTTTAAAAAAAGAATTAAAATCTATTTCGCCACCTGGGCTATTACTACCTAATGGACCACCGAACAATGGTTTAGGTCGATCTCTTAGAGCTGGTATGGGATTTTTGTAGGAATGATCTTTGGATAAGGCCTCAGTACCTAGACCCAATGTGACAACAATATTATTATTTTTAATTGTTGCCGCAATATATTCCTTGCTTAACAGGCCAGTTCCAGCAATATCATCCATGCCTAAAGCTAAATCAATGTTGCGAAAAGTAAAACCTAGCTTTAGATTAAATCCCTTGTCTAAATATTTATTTTTTTTGATATAAAAAGTATCTCGTGGTCTGTGATAAAAAAAACTTGCCTCGAGCCATGGAAATGGAGTCCCTACAATTGATATAAACTTATTTAAAGAAGAATTTCCCATGGTTATACCCACAGTTCCTTCTTTTTGAAGCGAGCCGGTTGGTAGATGAATTAATCCAGTTTGACCGATTGAATTATAAGTTGGGTTTACTTGCGCGGAAGAACTTTTAACGTAATAAGCTGAATATGAAACACAGGGTAGTAAAGCCAGAAGGAGAAACCCTAGCTTGCGCATAGCTTAAACTAACTAAAAAATACTAACTTGAGCCCGATGAACCACTTGATCCACTAGAACCACTTGATCCACTAGAACCACTTGATCCACTAGAACCACTTGATCCACTAGAACCACTTGATCCAGAAGATGCAGGTGATGGACTAGGGGCAGTAGTCGGTGCCGGTGTTGGTGACGGTGCAGTAGTCGGTGCCGGTGTTGGTGACGGTGCAGTAGTCGGTGCCGGTGTTGGTGCAGGTGAATCATCATCCTCTACAGCTTGAACAACTTGATCTATTGCTGCAGCTATGGCTGCTACTGTTAGTGCTGTTGTTGCTACTGTTGCTGCTGTTGCTGCTGTTGCTGCTGTTGCTGCTGTGGTAGTTGCTGCTGTTGTAGTAGTGGCTGCTGTAGTTGTCCCAGCAGTAGTTGTTCCAGCCGTAGTTGTCCCAGCCGTAGTTGTCCCAGCCGTAGTTGTCCCAGCCGTAGTTGTCCCAGTGGAAGTTGTAGCAGTGGCTTCTTGTCCTTTGGTCTCAACTGTAATAAAGAGACCAAGAACAGAGAAGGTAAATAGTTTAATTTTATTGGTTAGCTTAGTCATATTATTTTTATGTAATGTTTTATCAATCCATTTTACCTCTATTTCTGCAATATCTTCATTGCTTGCATTAAGAAGTAAAAAATTTAAGTTACGCTTCTATATTATACATGAAAGGTATTTTTACAATGATTTTCTTAACATTGGCTATAAAAAATTTACTTAACATATATATCAGATTAAACTGCTGTAGAATCAACCTTAAAGTATTAAAAAAATACACATTTATTATGAAGTTCAGTCACTTACTAGTTGTAGTTTTATTCAGCATCCCTCAATTGGTGGCTCAGTCGTTTCCAGATAATTTTAGTACTGACATGCAAAAACAGTTCTTTTCATTAACCCAAGAACAAAGGGAAACAATTGCTGCGCAATATGGAATTGATTTAGATGACTTGGATCAGGCAGAATCACCTCAATCAACTTTGAAATCAGATGCCCGCTATCAAAATGATCAGCAACCCTCAAATCGGCTGCAACAAAATATGCAAGAATTATATTTGAATCCCTTTAATCAATACAACCAAGGAAGTCAGTTTCTCATGCAGGATCCTTCATCAGGCCAACCCAAATGTTATGATAAAGATGGCAACCCCATTATTACCCTAACTCAATCTAAGAAAAAGCTTGATATAAGAGATCAAAATCAATGTTACGACAGGCTTGGAAATTTATTAGATGCTCCTGAAAATTTAGAGAGCGAGGAATTGACTCGCTTTGGCTTGTCTATTTTTAACACAAAAATTTCTACCTTTTCCCCTTTTGAGAATATGCCCGTTCCAGATGATTATGAATTAGGCTCTGGGGATGAAATTTCTATTAAATTAGTTGGAGCTGAAAACTCGTTGTTGAACCTAACAATTGAAAGAAACGGAACTGTATTTATTCCTAAAATTGGTGAAATTATATTATCTGGTATTGCCTTTAAAGAAGCTTCAAACATCATTCAGTCACGAATCGAGCAGGAGCTTATTGGAGTGAACGCATTTATAACAATGGGTAGAATTAAATCTATAAATATCTTTATGGCCGGAGAGGTCAAATCTCCAGGCATGTATTCCATTAGCGCTCTTTCAACTATTACTCAATCCTTGTATCAAGCCGGCGGTATATCAGAAATAGGCTCGCTAAGAAATATTAAAGTCCTTAGAAATGGCGAAGAGATTTCGGCGTTTGATGTCTACGATCTTCTAATTTATGGAAATTCTAAGAATGATATTCGCCTTAGATCTGGCGATGTGGTGTTTATACCTCCTCATGAAGGTTTCATTGAGGCTAAGGGAAGCGTCAAACGATCTCATATATTTGAAGTTAAAGCAGGCGATACCTTTGACGACTTGTTAAAATGGACGGGAGGCTTTGATGCTAATGCATATCCAGCTGCTGCCATTTTAACAAGAGCTGACTCAATTGGCATGATAGCTAGTGTTTCAAACATAGATCTCCTATTGAATGAGAACCTCATTAAAAAACTACTAGCAAATGACTCAATAACTATTCCAGAGACTAGCAAGGATCAGAGAGCTTTTATAGGAGTTGAAGGTGCGTTTAATAGACCTGGAAAATTTGGCTGGTCTGAAGGCATGAAAATTTCAGATCTCTTGTCTACTCAGAGAGACTACTTGATAGACTTTTCCAACGAAACAGATTTTGAAATTGCCCTTATTGAACGATTCAATCAACAAACAAAAGTATATTCTGTTCTATACTTTTCTCCAATTGATATCCTTAATGACCCCAACTCTAAATCAAATATTCGATTGAATGAGTTTGACGTACTATATTTTTTACCAAGAAACGAATTGGATAGGTTTTTATTACTTGAACCTTTTCTTCAAAGGTTATCAGCTAATAATGTCAGCGGTCAAAAATTAAAGATTTTTTCAATAGGTGGTGATGTTAAGTTTCCCGGTACTTATCCTTTGCCCGCAAAAATCACTTTAAATGAAGCTCTAAAAATTTCAGGTGGACCAACTGATACTGCATTCTTAGATTCCATTGAGATTTCAAGAATCTCCGGCGATAGTGGGCTGACCCAATCAAAAGTTTTTGAAGTTTCTGCTTCAAATTCATCGTCAGAAGCATCGAATTTTGAAATATTGCCCAGAGATAGAATTAATGTTCGCAGGAACGAAGAACTGACATTAGAAAAAACATTTACATTAGAAGGATTTGTAAGATTTCCTGGAAGATATCCACTCAATACAGATGAGACTCTCTCAAGCGCTATTAACAGAGCTGGAGGCCTGAAAGATAATGCGTTTGCAAATGGTGCAAGGCTTTTAAGAAAGACATTAATTGACACGCAAACAAAGCAAAATAAAAATCTAGCTGCGACTATCAGAGCCTCTTACGCGTCGTCTTTGTTAACTGCAGAGGAAAATTCTTCAACTATCCAGGATATAGAATCAGTAGCCCAGATAATAGAGGAAATAGAGGGAGAGGGCCGTCTTGTTATTAATTTAGAAGAAGCTCTTTCTAATAATAGTAAATTTGATATTTACTTAGAAGATGGAGATGCTCTGATCATACCTCAGGCTACCAATATTATTAATATAATTGGAGAGGTTAGAAATCCAAATGTAGTAAATTATTCTGGCTCGCTGGATACCAATGATTATTTAAATTTGGCAGGCGGCCTAACTCAAAGAGCTGACTCAGGAGATATATATATAATTAGAGCGAACGGTTCGATTATTTCTCTAAAAAAATCATTCTTTGGTCTAGGGTTATTTAAACCACAATTTCAACCTGGAGATACGTTAGTAGTTCCAATTAAGGAAAACTATCAAGACCCATTGCCACTGTGGAGTCAAGTGACTGCGATAATTTACCAATCCATGGTCTCCATCGCTGCTGTGAAGGGATTATAAGGCAACTTATAATGAAAGCAGCTGGAATAGCTGTTTGTTCATGAGCTAGGTTGAAATCACTTTTTATCCAAAGTATGTTAATGACTTTAACTTTGTATTAAGTCATAATTAATACATCTATTTACCCTGCTAAATGTTGTTGGTAAAAAGTATTTATGACTCATTTAGGAAACAAATTTATAAGGATTCCTTGCGGTAGCTATGACAGTATTAAACACAGATTCGACAAAAAAATGGTACGTCATTAATTATCAATTAACAAATGAGCCAAGGTTAATTGAGAACTTAAGCAATCAAAATTTTGATTTCTACATACCTAAAATTCTACTTTTAAAAAACAAAATAATAAAAAATACACCATTATTTCCAGGATATGGGTTTGTTCAATCTGCCGCTAATCAAATTAATTCTCTAAATTATACAAAAGGCTTAAAGTATGTCCTGAAAAATGGCGCTGAGTATTCATACATATGCGACTCCATTTTGAGCGAAATACAGGAAGCTAATAAAGATTTCCAGACACAACCGCTTGCTGTAATGCCAAAACTACACTCTGATGTCATCATCCTGAAAGGCCCCATGAAAGGTAATTTAGTCAGAGTCATGGGGTTTTCTAAGTCCGATAGAGTTAAAGTTTTATTTAACCTGTTGGGTAGAAATGTACACTTTGAAACAACACTAGCTAATTTAAATATCACATAAAACTTTAAAGCCCATGAATGATTTTGACAACAATGCAGAATTTGATGATGAGATAAATCCTAGAGAGCTATTTGCTGTCTTATGGCTCAATAAGAAATTTATAGTTACATTTACAACCTTTGCGGCCTTGGTATCGATTCTTTACTCCTTGTCACTAACTAATATTTATACTGCGCGAACATTATTAACGCCTACCACTTCCTCAGGCAGCTCGGGCTTAGTTTCTCAAAACAAAAAATACCTAGCTTCTATGGCTGGTATTAATTTGTTGAACAGTGGGAGTGATAATAATCTAGAAGTTGCCTTAAAATTGGCCAAGTCAAAGAAGCTACTTGATCAGCTCATTCTGTATGAATCATTTCTGCCCGATTTACTGGCATCTAAAAGCTGGAGCATGCAAACCAACACTGTTAAATATGATAAGGCTCTTTACGATAAAAAAAATAATCAGTGGGTGAGAAAGGCCTCTCTACCATTTAAACAGATCCCATCTTCACAGGAAGCTCTTGGAGTATTCTCAGGGCTGGTATCAATATCACAAGATAAAAAAACTCAACTGGTGACGTTAAATGTTGAGCATTTATCACCCGTTGTAGCCCAACAATGGTCTCTTTGGATTGTAAAAGAGATTAATGCCATCCTTGCTAATATGGAGATTAGCAATTCCCAAGCTTCTATTGACTATCTTAATAGTCAAATTAAGATCACGCCCTACAGCGAGCTGAGAACAATGTTCTATCAGCTCATTCAGGAATCAACCCAAAGCATGATGCTTGCATCAGTTAATCCTGAATATGTACTGACAACTATTGCCCCGCCTGTGATCCCTGAGATGAAATCTAAACCTAAACGTGCATTATCTTCTATTTTAGGAACCCTATTGGGAGGCATGCTGTCTATTTTAATTATTTTTTTTAGGAAGTATGGCTTTAGCAAAGACCATGAATTAGATATTTTTAGACTGCGATAAAGGCTCTCATAGAATACTAGAGTTAAAAAGCATGTATTTCTGAATTTGCTTGAGTCTATAAAAGATAAATCTATCAACATTAATTTTAATAAAATAAGAGATGGATCATCTCGGCTAAAACTCTGAATTTTAGTGAGAGTTAAGTATGAATGATAAATTAAAAATTTATGTTGCAGGACACCGAGGAATGGTTGGCTCTGCGATTCTTCGCCAGTTAGAAAATAACAGTCACACAAATATTGTGACTCGGACGCACTCGGATCTTGATTTGATTAATCAACAACAAGTAAGAGAGTTTTTTGAGACTGAAAAACCTGATCAGGTTTATCTTGCCGCGGCTCGCGTAGGGGGTATTCATGCAAATAATATGTTCCCTGCTGAATTTATATATGAAAATCTGATGATTGAAGCAAATGTAATTCATGAGGCTTGGAGGGTTGGTGTCAAAAAACTTCTTTTTCTTGGGTCTAGCTGTATATATCCAAAACTGGCAGATCAGCCAATGGCTGAGGACGCGCTTCTTACCGGGATATTAGAGCCAACAAATGAGCCCTATGCGATATCTAAGATAGCAGGCATTAAGCTCTGTGAAAGTTATAATAGGCAGTATGGCGAGTCCCAAGGTACTGATTACAGAAGTGTAATGCCAACTAATCTTTATGGTCCTGGTGATAATTATCATCCAGTTAACAGCCATGTCATCCCGGCGCTAATTAGGCGCTTTCATGAAGCTAAGATCAGTAATATGCCTTTTGTTACTATCTGGGGCACAGGCATGGCAAAAAGAGAGTTTTTATATGCTGATGACATGGCCAAGGCTTGTATCTTGGTTATGAACGCCTGTAAAGACAAATATGATCAGATTACAGAGCCAATGATGAGCCATATTAATGTTGGTAGTGGCGAAGACATATCGATAAAAGAGTTAGCAGATTTAATTGCCAAGTGTGTTGGGTTTCGCGGAGAGATTAAGCTAGATAAAACTAGGCCAGATGGTACACCGAAAAAATTGCTCAATGTCACTAAGTTAGAAAGTCTAGGGTGGCGGCAGAATATTCATTTAAAGGATGGCTTAAATTTAGCATATAGAGATTTTTGCAACAGCCTAAGTTTTCATAATTCGAGGTAAAAAATTTATGACTAGCAAAGAAAAAATTGCACTAATAACAGGGATAACAGGGCAAGATGGCTCATATTTAGCCGAGTTCTTATTGAAAAAGGGGTATATGGTCCATGGGATAAAGCGTCGGTCAAGTTCACTTAATACGGAGCGCATAGATCACTTATATCAGGATTTACATTCTGATGATGTGAAGCTCAAGTTACACTACGGCGATTTGAGTGATACAAGTAATCTGGTCCGTATAATCAAAGAGGTCCAGCCGGATGAGATCTATAATTTGGCAGCGCAAAGCCATGTGGCAGTTAGTTTTGAATGTCCTGAGTATACTGCAGATATTGATGCCATGGGTTCACTTCGTATCTTAGAGGCTATTCGAATCTTAGGTATGGAGAAAAAAGTTAGATTCTACCAAGCTAGCACATCAGAGCTATACGGGCAGGTCCAAGAAGTCCCACAGAAGGAAACAACGCCCTTCTATCCCCGAAGCCCCTATGCGGTAGCAAAGCTATACGCGTATTGGATAACTGTTAACTATCGTGAAGCCTATGGGATGTATGCTTGCAATGGAATACTTTTCAACCATGAATCGCCTGTCAGGGGCGAAACGTTCGTCACTCGTAAAATTACTCGTGCTCTCTCTCGAATTCATCTAGGGTTGCAAAACCATCTTTACTTAGGAAATTTAGATGCATTGAGGGATTGGGGACACGCCAAAGACTACGTTGAAATGCAGTGGTTGATGCTTCAGCAAGATCAGCCAGATGATTTCTGTATCGCTACAGGAACACAGCATTCCGTCCGAGATTTTGTTGACTTGGCCTGGAGTGTCGTTGGTAAGCGTATTAACTGGAAAGGCAGTGGAATAAATGAAAAAGGCTTTGATTTTACCACCGGTGAGCTCATTGTCTCTGTCGATCCAAGATATTTTAGGGCAACAGAAGTTGACACATTGTTGGGTGACCCAACAAAAGCAAAAGAGAGGCTTGGTTGGGAACCAAAAATTACGTTTAAAGAGATGGTAGATGAAATGATGGAGTATGATCTAAATCTAGCAAGCCGAGATGCTCTCATGCGAGATAACGGCTTAATATAGCCGAAGAGGGGGCCTGGTGAACCCAAGGAATAATCGGAGACCCCTTAAGCTTGGATATTAAATACGAAGCCGAAGTAGTGGTGGTGGGCCATGGTGAATTTAGGAACTATTCGGCCTCCGACTAAGAGTGCCTGTCCAGTGGCAAAAAAGTGATAATTGATATAAAAAACATTGCAGATAATGCTACTTGGACGTTATGAAAATAAAACATATTTACCATAGAATCGAAATCAATGCCTGAGTTCTTAATATTAGTTAGTATTCTTGTCGGCTTGGTGATGCTCTATTTATATAAGAGCATTATCAAGCTGCCCATGATAATGTATTTATTTCTGACTATGTATAACACTCTTCCTTACATGTCGTATTATTTTTTTGGCGGAGACATATATTTTGCAGACTATCTCTATGTTGATTATGCCTTTCTAGTCTTTGTAACAGGGTTGGTGGCCTTTCTGCTGGGCTGTCTATCCACGCGGTTTATCACCAGAACGACACCTTATAGTAATAATCCTCCGGTTGAGTTCGCTAATTTACAATATATATCCTTTATTATTTTTGGAGCGGTACTCGCAGGTGTAGTTTTGACTGGCCAAATAAATCATATTGGTAGTTATGGTGGCGGTGATCCAGCGCATGCTAGGTTTTCAACACTTTTACATTTCACCTTAATTTTTAATATTATGTTCTCAATCTATATCTATTTGCTTTCAAATGGTATCGACAAAAAATATATTAAGTATCAAACGTTGATACTGTTTATCTTATTTCTAGTGATCGGAAATCGTTCTGTCGTCATGGGTTTAGTCCTTTCAAGTGCATGGTATGTGTCGAATCGGAGTACAAATATTATCAGGGATGTGGTTGCATTAGGTAGTATGTTCCTCGTTTTAGTTGCAGTTCAAACTTTTCGAGGTGCTGGACATGTAACTGGAACTGGTTGGGTTGATGGAATGTGGATAGTATTCAACCGCTTTCAGGATATAGATATTTGGGTTTATCTAATGTCGATTCAAAGCGATAACTTCGGTGTGATTTCGTATGTCATCGGTAGAATGGAGACAATTGATTATTTCTATGGATATACTTATTTAGAGTCATTGGTTCGTCTTATACCTGGGTTTATTCGAAGTTTGGCTGGAATTGATGATGAAGGTGAGATTTTTAACCATGTTGAATTTCTTGGTTACGACGGAATCGCCTTCAGTTTGATGGCGGAACTTTATATGAATTTCGGTCACCTCGGCGTTATTATTCTTATGTTCATTATAGGAACTGGTGTAGCGTATGTATCGGATATGGCAGATAAGAAAAAAGGTTTGTACCTCATCTTTATGTTAAATATGTATACAGTTATAAGCACACTTACAAGAAATGATAGCGCATTATCTATCAAGCAGTTTGTATACACTGCAGCGATTCTTGCTATCGTTTTGGCAGTATCAATACGAACGAAAAAAAATCGAGGTGGAAATGAAAATAGGGGGTAATGTTTTTTGTGGATATTATGACGTTATGAGTCTGTCAGCCGATGATAAATATTTGATATATCATAAAGTTGACTTCATCGACCATATGCCAGCTGTGGACGATGCATGCGGAATATACAAGTTAGATACAGAAACTGGCGGTGAAGTTAAGCTGGGGGATACCACTGCTTGGAACTGGCAGCAGGGATCAAGACTCCAGTGGATAGGGCCGACATTTGATAAATTCGTGGCCTATAATAAATTTATAGATAATAAGCTCTGCGGTATTATTTTAGATGTGGAACTTGAAAAGACTAAAGTCTTTAACTCTCCGTTTTACTCAATTTCTCATGACGGTAAAAAAGCCGTAACGTATGACTTTGTTAGATTGGCTCGTGCTCGCAGTAGTTATAGTTATGCTGCCCTAGAGAGTAAAGCATCGACGGTTCTAAATGCCAGCGGTATAGGTTTAACCGTCGTAGATTTAGAGAATGGCTCTAGTACTGAAATTTTGAGTATTGATGATTTGGTCTCAACTAACCCAGCTTCGAGCATGGGTTATGGGTGTCATTGGATCGATACTCCATCGATTAGTCCAGATGGCACATGTATTTTTTTTCTACATCGTTGGGAAATTGAAGGCGGTTTTTTCTCTAGGCTTTATTCAATCGATATTGATGGCTCCAAGCTAACATTGATAGTCAATAGCGGGACAGTAAATCATATATCTGTGTTAAATAATGATGAGGTGATCTTCGATGGTGTTTCTGAAGGCGGGCTTAATAAATATCGAAAATATACCTTCTTTAACAAAATTTTCAAGGTATTATCGCCCTTCTATCACAGGTTTATAGGGACTAGGGAGTCGTTGAGACAAAAGATTATAAGTCATTATTATTACTGTTCGAGCAAAAGTAGACTGACGACTGATATTGTCGCTAGAGACTTAATTTCAGTGGCTCACCCTTCAGTTTTTAGAGGGAATCCAAATATTTTTCTAGCGGATACTTATGAGGATCAGGATAACAAAAGGCATTTATTTTTGTGTTCTACTGAACGCAATAGTGCACTTAAATTAGCTAGCTTTGATTCACCGAGCAAATATAATTCAACTAAGTGCCGAGCCGACCTGCATCCGACCTGGAATATTTCAGGCACTAAATTTATAGTAGATATCATAGAGAATAATGAAAGAAAGATAGTAATTGGTGATATTACTCCAGAGCAGTTTTTATCAGAAAAAGAGGATTATATAAATTTTTATGAAAAAAATAGAGACGTAAATTATGCACATGATTATGACAATTATGTTCCTGAGAATGATGGACACTTCGGTGATTTAGTACCCTTCGTAAAGAACTATAACCTAGCTGAAAAGAAGGTGCTCGAAATAGGTTCATCGGGTGGTTTCTTTCAAAATATTGTCGAAGACTATTCTGGCACTGACGTATCTGAACTTTTGGCTAAGCATTACCACAAGCGCTATAAAGTTGCCTCAGGAACAACATACCCTTTTGATGATGGCGAGTTTGATGCCATCTTTACTTTCGATACATTTGAACATATTCCTCACTTACAAGAAGCGATGGTTGATACAGTTAGAATGCTAAAGGTTGGAGGTGTAATATTATTTCAGCCAGCATGGCAGTGTCGCACTTGGGCTGCAGAAGGTTATCCTGTTAGGCCCTATAGTGATTTCAATGTTTTTGGTAAATTAATTAAATTATCGGTGCCTGTTCGGGATAGCATTATTTACAGGTCTATCAAATTATTACCTAAGAGAGCCTATAGGCACTTAGCTTATTTTTTGGGAAAAAGATTTAATATTATCCGTTACAAATCAATTAAACCTAACTATGAAATATTTTGGATGTCTGACTCAGATGCGTGTAATCACATTGATCCACATGATTCAATACTGTGGTTTCAGTCACACGGTTTTGAATGCTTAACTTATCCAACTTCGATTAGCCAGTTGTTTGTAAAAAATGGCGGAATAGTATTTCAAAAGACGAAATAAGTATTAGCCTTACTATTGCAGCCGCCTTCATCCAAAGCTTGCTGATTCAGTGATGGTTCAATAATATATTGAATAAGAAAAGATTTATAATTTAACGACATAAAAAGGGGGAAGTAATTATGTTAGATAGAGAAGATATTGTTAATTTAATAATTAATACGATTAAAGAATTGGTTGATGAAGGTATGCTCAAAGGTATTGAAAACCCTAATTTAAAAACTCGGTTATATGGGTCGAATTCTGATCTAGATAGTCTAAATTTAGTTATACTTATTTCCGAAGTTGAAGAGCGAGCATCTGATTTTCTCGATATAGATCTCTTATTGGCAGATGAAAGAGCCATGAGTATGACACGTTCACCATTTAGGCGAGTTGAGACTCTCGCGGATTATATTCATGTTTTAGCACAAGAAAAAATCGCTCCATGAGTAAAGTGATATTTATTACAGGAGCTCGGAAAGGTATCGGCCGTTTTTTAGCGGAACATTTTTTAAGCCAAGGTCACTCCGTTATTGGCTGCAGTAGGCGAGACAGTGATTTAGAACACAAGTCATACAACCATTACTTGGTTGATGTTTCTGATGAAAAGAATGTTGTTAAAATTACCCGACGGATTGTTAAAGAGCATGGCAGTATAGATGTTTTACTTAACAATGCAGGGATTGCAGCAATGAATGCTTTCTTATTGACACCTGGTACCACGGCAGAAAGAGTATTTGGGACAAATACGTTAGGTACTTTTTTCATGATGCGTGAAGTGTCAAAAACCATGATCAAAAAACGACAAGGACGGATTGTAAATTTCTCGACGGTTGCAGTCCCTTTACGCTTGGAGGGGGAGGCCGTGTATGCTGCTAGTAAAGCCGCGGTTGAGAGCCTAACCCAAATAGGCGCCAGAGAGCTTGCTCCCTATTCGATAACAGTAAATGCGATCGGCCCCACCCCAATCGCCACTGACTTAATTAAATTGATTCATAAGAATAAAATCAATGCGCTCATTGAGCGGCAGGCTATTCAACGTCTGGGCACTTTTGAAGATGTTCTCAACGTCGTAGAGTTCTTAATTGATGACCGAAGTTCGTTCGTGACTGGCCAAACCTTGTACCTAGGAGGCGTCAATGGGTGACGGGCAGCTGATTGAGAAAATCCGTGGGTTTGGTGAAAAGTCGTTTCTTGTTCATAAAAGAGATTCCTACACGTACCAGGATTTACTTTTTTCCATTGACGGATGGTTTAAGTTACTAAGATCAGAGGGCGTTGACCAAGGTTCTGTGGTTGCGATAGTTGGAGACTATTCTTTTACCTCAATTGCGTGCTTTTTAGCTCTACTCAAAAATAAAAATATTATTGTGCCCATTACGGCTAAGCTCGAACCAGAGGTTGAGATTCAATTAGGGGAGGCTTTTGTCAAATGGGCCGTGACCTTTCAAGAAAAAACCCATCATATTGAAAAAAGATATAGTACTGTCGAACCCCATGCTTTAGTTACTGAGATTCGGAATAAGAACGCAGCAGGGTTGATTCTTTTCAGTAGTGGTAGCGCAGGTAAGCCAAAAGCGATGATTCACGATTTAGATGTTTTGGTCGATAGTTTTGCTGGCGCAAGATCTAAAAATATGGTGATTTTAGTTTTCTTGATGTTTGATCACATTGGTGGCATTAATACGCTTCTTAATGTGTTAGCTTCGGGGTCTAAGATGGTTATTCCTGAATCTCGAAATGCTGAGGAAATTGGGAGTTTGATAGAAAAAAATAAAGTAATGGTTTTACCATCAACTCCTACGTTTCTTAATTTGATGCTAATTAATGATGTTCACCAAAAGTATGATTTGAGTAGCCTAAAAATAATAAGCTATGGCACAGAGCCTATGCCCGAAACTTTGTTGATGAAATTAAGACATAGTTTTAAAAAAGTAAGATTTATCCAAACATTTGGCACAAGCGAAACTGGGATATCAAAAACAACAAGTAAATCCTCCGGTAGCACTTCATTCAGGCTTGACCAACTAGGGGGTGAACATAAGATTGTAGATGGTGAGTTATGGTTGCGTAGCGAAACACAAATACTAGGATATTTAAACCATAGTATGGAGAACTTTACTAAAGATGGTTGGTTTAAAACGGGTGATATGGTTGTTCAACAGGGAGATGGTTTTTTCACTATAGTTGGGCGAAACAAGGAAATTATTAATATAGGTGGTGAAAAAGTACTTCCTATTGAGGTTGAGTCCGTTTTACTTCAGATGCCAGAAGTTCTTGACTGCATGGTGTATGCTGAAAAAAATTCAATCACAGGCTCTGCAGTTGCTGCTGAAGTTCGTTTGACCGAAGAAATGGCACCGCTCTTGTTTCGGAAAAAACTTCGCATTTTTTGTAGAGACAGATTAGCTCAATACAAAATTCCGACGAAGATTCGTGTAGTCGAGACCACATCGTTTGGAGATAGGTTTAAAAAGATGCGTATTAGTGCTAGCAAACAATAATGAAAATTCGTGAAGCTGAATTTAGCGACTTTAGGGCTATTCAACATGTATGTAATCGAAATAATGTCACGCATTCAGGTTCTTTATCATGTATAGAAAAGTCAGGTTCCGACGAAGATGAATATGACCGCTTTTCAAGAGTGTGGAAACAAAACCCAAATTGGTCAGAGTTTCGCAAAGTACCCATCGGGTGGGTTATGGAGAATCCTTCAGGGAAAATAGTGGGGACCCTAAGCAATGTACACTCAGTATATGAGCTTAATGGGGTTAAACTAAAAGCTGGTATTGCGAGTTCGTGGGCGGTCGATCCAGATTATAGGGGTGAAAGTTTAGCCTTAATAAGTAAATTTTTATTTCAAAAAGATGTGGATCTTGTCATTAATGCTACTGCAAACTTGGAGGCAGAAAAAATATTCAGAGCGTTTAGAGCCCTGCCTGTTCCCGTTGCCAACTATGATGAAGTTTTATTCTGGATTATAGATTACCCTAAGTTTGTAAGTCAGTTTTTGGCAATCCGTGCCGGAATTAAGGTCCCACTAATTCAATATCCGATAGGCTTAATTTTACAATGCGTAGATCGTTTACGCTCTAGGAATATATTAAAATTTTCGCCAGCTGATATTGAGGAAGTTAAATCTGGCGATAAAAGAATTGATCAATTCTGGGGTAGGTTAAGGATTGAGCGCGATAAATTTCTTGCGATACGAGACAGCAAGACGTTACATTGGCATTTCAAAGATTCCTTCGAAAGTGGTTTGGCTAGTATATTAGTTCTACCAGACTCTAAAGATGGTATTAGGGGTTATGTTATCTTAAAAAGAAGAGATCCTGCGGATCAATCATTTTCGCGGTACCAGATTGTGGATTTACAAGTACTTTCTAATAATGGTGATGATACGCTCAGATTACTAGCGGGTGCTATGAGCCATTGTAAGATTAAAGAAGTCAATATTTTGGAAATTGTAGGGTTCTCTGAAGTAAAAAGAGAATTTTTCCATTCCCTAGCGCCCTATAAGCGTAAATTTGAATGTTTCCCTTTTCTCTATAAGGCTCAGAGTCAGGAACTTAAGAGGACATTGGCCTGCAACACTCTTTGGGATCCTTGCCTTTATGATGGTGATGCTAGTCTAGGATGATTTATTATATTATGAAATTTCAACATAGATGAACAGGCATAAAAAATATTTAGTCCGCCTATCTGAATTAATCAAGCTACCGGAATTCGGCTATAAACTCTGTGAACTTTTTTTGGGCAATAATTACATTCGCTCGGTTAATTATCATTGCACACCACCTGTTTTTAAAGCTCAATTTGAGCAGCATCTAAAATATTTTCATGACCATTACTCTAATGTTACCGAGGACGAACTAACAAAGTTTTTAAACGGTGAGGTATGGAATAAGAGCAAGCCTGGCTTAATTATAAGCTTCGATGATGGTTTTCGTAGCAACTATGATTTTGCGGCACCATTGCTTGAAAAATATGGTTTCACTGGCTGGTTCATGGTTCCGACGGGATTCATTCAAGTAGACGAAAAGCATCAAAAAGCGTATGCCATTGAGCATAGTATGCGCTGTAAGACAGATTATAAAGAGCGTATTGCAATGTCCTGGGTTGAGCTTAGAGATTTATTGTTTCGTGGGCATCAGGTTTGTGCTCATACACATGAGCATGTTCGTATGCCGACATCACAAAATCCAGATTCCGTTGATTTTGAAGTAAGAGAGTCGAAAAAAATTTTGGAGCAGCGCTTAGGTGTTCCTATCTTTAGTTTTGCATGGGTAGGTGGGGAGGAGGAAAATTATAGCGTTTATGCTAGCGATGCCATAAGAGATGCTGGTTATAGTTTGTCCTTTAATTCAAATGCCGGCATTATTCTTAATCGAACTAATGCGTTTAGTTTGGGCCGAATAAATATCGAAAGTGAATATTCACTAGAAACTGTTAGGTTCCAGTTGAGTGGCTTCATGGATTTATTTTATCAATTAAAACGGTCCCGTATAAATAAAATACTTTCAAAATTTAGAGGCTAAAGCCTCTGAGTTGGTTAGAGGTAAGATTTTATGGGCATTATAGAGGGATCATAAGGATTTTTGTCTGTTAATGTTTTCTTATTTATCAAGGAAAACATAGGCTAGCAATCCAGCGTGGAAAAATAAATATGTTGTTTAATAGCTATGAATTCATTGTATTATTTCTACCTATAACGTTCTTTGTCTATTTTTATTTGGCAAAGAAAAAATTGATAACCGCATCAAGAGTTTGGCTACTTTTAACAAGTTTATTCTTTTATAGTTGGTGGAACGTCGCTTATCTACCAATTATTTTATGCTCTATGGTATTTAATTATTTGGTTGGAACCCTAATAGGAGATGTCGATAAGAAGGGCTTTAACAAGAAATTACTACTATCATTCGGCGTCGTTTCCAATCTTGCACTCCTTATATATTATAAATATGCAGATTTCTTAATAGATAATCTGAATTATGCAGCCGATTTACAGGTTCAATCATTAAACTTATTGCTTCCGCTGGCAATAAGCTTCTTTACTTTTCAACAAATTGCCTATTTGGTAGATAGTTACAGATTAAAAACACAACGGCATGATTTCTTAGGTTACGCCGTTTTCGTGTCTTTCTTTCCGCAATTGATAGCTGGACCTATTGTCCATCATTCTGAGATGATGCCGCAGTTTTCTGATCAGAAAAATAGTTTTATAAACCATAGAAATGTTCTTCTAGGAATATGTATATTTACAATTGGCTTGTTTAAGAAGGTAGTAGTTGCTGATAATTTTGCGATTTGGGCTAACCACGGTTTTGACGCTGCGCAATCACTGACGTTTGTAGAGGCTTGGGCCACATCTCTAAGCTTCACCTTTCAGCTTTACTACGATTTCAGCGGATACACAGATATGGCCACCGGCCTAGCTTTACTATTTAACATTAAGCTACCGCAGAACTTTAATTCCCCATACCAATCTCTGAGTATTCAAGATTTCTGGCGTCGTTGGCACATGACACTTTCGAGATTCCTTAAAGACTATGTATATATTCCGCTCGGAGGGAATCGAAATGGTGGGTTAAGGACTTATTGCAACTTAATCGCCACTTTTCTTATAGGGGGGCTTTGGCACGGCGCAGGTTGGATGTTTGTTATATGGGGTCTTCTTCATGGGATATCCTTAGCATTACATAGGATCTGGAATGCATTAGGCTTTAGGCTTTATAAATGGGTAGCTTGGATCGTGACATTTAACTTTATTAATGTAACGTGGGTATTTTTTAGAGCAGAAAATATGTCGGATGCCAATAAGGTCCTATCTAGTATGTTCTTGATAGATGGTCCGATAAACTTAATTGGGCTTTCTACGTTTGGTGATATAGATGCCAAGCAGTTTTATTTAATAATTATCTTAGTTTTGGGAATAATATTTTCAATACCATTGAGGAATAGCAATCAATTGTTGATCAAATTTGAGCCTACAATATCAAAAATTACAGTGATTGTTGCTGTCTTATTAACAGCGGTTCTTGGCCTAAGTCAAGACTCAATTTTCTTGTATTTTAATTTCTAATATATCCATGACTTCACTTCCAGATAAAACAGCGATTAAATTGATTCTCTACTCTTTTATGTTGGCATATATGTCCATTTATTTGGTAGTCATATTAGTTGACCCTTACCAGCTGCGGCAGAAAGATAGCGCTGATTGGGCCAAATACAAATACTCAAGGCTGTACTCACGTTTTCAATTTGAGGATCTTAAGCACAAGGATTATTCCTTAATTTTTGGATCTTCTAGAAGCCAAAAGATTTCCTCGCGGTTACAGTCAGATGATTACCTAAATTTCCATAACTTGTATAGTGAGCCTGGGGATGTTAAAAACTTCATAACTCAACTGTCTGTTAATCAGTTGCAGAATATTGATGTGATCTATTATGAATTGGACATTGCCGCCTTCCGAAGGGAGTTAATGAAACCGATTAATTATAATAATAATGTGGTGACTGATATAGTTTCATTTTCTTTGCCCTTGACCTTTGAACACATATTATCTGTTGCTAGAGAGTTATATTATAACGTGTTTGATGCCAGCCAATACCAAATTGATAGCGACGGTAGCTTGTTTATATATAATGACGATGCCCCCACTTTTATCGCAGAAAATCCGACGAGGCGAATTTTTAAGGGTAATAGCTATAGCCCGTTTGCTATAAACGACATAGCCGATATCAACAAATTCTGCATAGAAAATGCGATCGATATTATATTCTATACGCCAACATACTCGGATAAGGCTATCAGAGAAATGAATTGGGATGTCATTCGTTTGGCGCTGACAGATCTCGTTAATCAAGGAGTAAAGTTTAAAAATAATTACTTTATAGAGGGTATTTCAGATATACAGAGTAATAACATGTACACTCATTTTAGTGATGCGAGCCATCTAAATACGTTAGCAGCTAATCAGGTTTTTAAGAATTATGTTGTAAATGATGGTGGTCTCCTGATCGACGATCTTGATCAGTTAAAGATATCAATTAACTCTCTCATGGTGCGTTAGATTATAAAGTTCCTATATTCATCATAATTATGTACGTTGCTCCACTAAGTCTGCTTAAAAATTCAACATGGTCGCTGATAGACGTGGCAATTGTGAGTTTTATTGGCTTCTTATCTAGTGTGATATTGGCGCGATTGTTGGGGCCTGAAAATTTAGGGTCATATTCATACGTGGTCACTATTGCTTCTTTAGTCGTTGCAATCGCAAGTGCTGGTCTAAGCACTTTTTTACTGCGCGAAGCAGTAAAAAAGCCTTGGAAGGCTGCACGATATGTAAATGCTGCATTATCTATATTTCTCTTCTACTCAATACCAATTGTAGTAATAAGTACAGTTATATTGTCTATTTTTGCTGGCGGGCCTAGACCATTAGAAATATTTTTATCGACTTTATTTCAAATTGAGATGATGTTTTTTGGATTTTTCATAATGTTTTTTATTAGTATTGGAAGATCTGATATTTCATCAATTTTAAATATAACCTTCAAAGCAATATTTGGGCTAGCACTGTTAGGGTTGCTAACTTGGTATAAAAGCATCGTGGAGGTTTCTCATATCTTACTTATTTCCTGCGTAACCTTAGTGGTGCTAATCTCAATCTGCAGTCGTCTCTATTTAAGACTTTTTAACGTACAGTTTTCATTTAGACCAAAATTTAAACTTTATCGGGTTTATGTGCTTGCTTCATATCCCATATTAGGTGCGGCATTAGCTGAGTTTATTAACCTTAAAATAGATACTTTAATGCTCGGGAACATCCGTGGATACAGTGAACTAGGTTTTTACACGGCCTCATATACTGTGTATATGGGATTTACCCTGATTGCTTTAGCTTTAACTAAGGTATTCAGTCCAGTTTTTATTCGGCTCATAAAAAACGATAAACCAAAGGCTAGGTCTTTCTTCTTAAAATACTTGTGGTCGAATCTGATGTATTCAGGCGTTGTAGTACTTTTTTTGTTTGTCTTTTCAGAAAATGTGATTCAAATTTTATACGGGGATGATTACGAGCTGTCAGGAAGTATATTAATGTATTTAGCATTTGCTTTACCTTTTATTAACTTGAATCGGCTGACCAATTATTCAATTATTGCTGCAGGAGGCCAAACTAGTTATTTTTATTATACGGTCATAGGTTCGTTGATAAATGTTGGTATTAACTTGTGGCTAATACCTATTTATGGAGCGTTAGGTGCAGTTATAGCAACTATAGTAACGGAGGCTATTGTTCTAGTGTTTGGATTTAGATTTTTGATCCGATTTTTCAGCGAAACATCCCGCAAGTAATACTTGTTTGTTTAATGGGTAACAAAATATAATTTAATATGTTGATACTATTAGTTAGGAAATTATGAGTAAAATTAAAATTGGTTGGCTGACTCAATGGCCAGTTCACTACCATCTCCCAATTTACAAGGGCTTGTCTCTAGATCCAGATATCAATCTAACTGTGATTTTCTGTGATGATATTACCCTAAAGGGTTACTTTGAGAAGGATATGAACACGGTTAGGACGTGGGATGATGTGGATATGTTGGAGGGGTACCAGAGTAAATTCCTTAAAAACTATACCACCCAAAATAATGACGGGGAGCTTCTTACTGTTATTAATCCTGGTATTATTTTAGAGGTGCTTAGAGGAAATTATGATGTGATGATAATTGGGGGCTATATAGGCGTCACTTACTGGCTAGCGGCGCTAGCATGTAAGGTTACAAAAACTCGAACAATATTCAAAGGAGAGTCTACTTTACATAATATTGATAGAGGTAAACTAGTCGAGCGCATCAAAAAATATTATCTTAAAATCTTCTTTAGATTATTTGATGCGGAATTCTTTAGCTGCACCGGTAACAAGGAGTTTTTAGATTTCTATTCGGTGGGTAACAGACAGATATCGACACCATGCGCCGTTGATAATGCCTACTATCAGTCAAAGTATTATGAAAATCTGGATAATAGGGAATTGCTCAGGCATGAGCTTGGTATTGCAGATAACGAAGTGGTAATCACTACTGTTGGTAAATTAGTGGAACGTAAAAATCCTCTCGGTATCATAAGAAGCGTGGCTGAATGTCAAATAAAAAATCCTGTTATATTGTATGTTGGTGATGGCCCGCTGAAAACTTCTATCCAAAGGGAAGCTGACGCAAATAACATTAAGGTTATCTTCACAGGATATAAAATAACGAGTGATGTTTCTAAATATTACTCTATATCTGATATATATTTTCAAATTTCGAAATATGATCCATCTCCTAAGTCGCTTAACGAGGCAATGAACTTTAGCCTACCTATAATTGTAACTAGCGTTATTGGCACAGCTATCGATCTAGTCTCGCACGATCAAAATGGATTTATTGTTGACCCAGGTAACCAATCTCAATTGACCAATGCATTGAATAGCCTCAATACTCGAGAAGTCAGGGAGACAATGGGGCAAAAATCCGCGGATATCGTTATGGGGCAATCAATTGAATTGTCGGTAGAGCAAGTGATCAATGCATCCAAGGCGCTCGCTCTTCTAAACACTCACTCTTCAAAAAAGTAATTAAATAACGATAAGTATATGAAGCTTTGTGTGGTGGTTCCTTCGTTTTATCCTGCTTTTATTTATGGAGGTCCTATTGTATCTATTCATAATACTTGTCGAGCCCTCGCTGATCAGGGCGTCGAGGTATTTGTTTCGACAACAAATGCCAATGGTGTAGGTAAGTTAGATGTTCCTGTAAACCAGTTTCAGCGGCTTGCTGAGAATTATAATGTTAAATATTATGATGACACTGTTGTAGGCAGATTCTCTTGGCAGTTTTCATTCAACATCGCTGCTGATATAAGGGTATGTGACGTCGTCAAAGTTGAAGATATCTTTTCTACCTATGTCCCAATTACACTTTTTTTTAGTATGTTTTATAAAAAGAAAGTGATGTTGTCTGTGAGAGGCGTTCTTAGCAAGTGGGCACTAAAGTCTCAGAAAAAAATCTTCAAGCAGCTATGGTTATTTTGCTTTATAAAGCCATTCAGAAATAATATTGTGTGGCATGCGACTTCGCTTGACGAGAAAGATGATATAAATGGGATGTTTCCAGGCTCAAATATTGTGGTTGTTCCAAATGGAATCAATGTTGAAGATTATCGGAAAACCTCAATCCTTTCAAGATCTCAATATTTTAATTTATTCGGCATTTCTCTGTCGGACGATACTCAAGTAATTGTTTCCATGGGTAGGCTGCACAAGGTAAAAGGCTTTCAGATATTGATTGAAGCGTTCGAGATGCTGCATAATGAAAACCCCAAAATTGTTCTGCTAATCGCTGGTGATGATGATGGGGTAGGCGAGGAGCTTTCCTTGATGATACATCGGCTCGGTTTGACTGATGCAGTATTCCTTCTAGGCAACATATCAGGTAACAAAAAAACCCAATTTTTGGCCGGCGCAGATGTGTTTGCTCTTACATCGCATAGTGAAAATTTTGGTAATGTCTATCTTGAGGCTTTGGCTTCCGGAACACCAATTCTGGCGACAGAGGGTACGCCCTGGCATGATATTGGGCGCTTTGAATGCGGTGTATCTACTGATTATACTCCCAGTAATATCAAGGATGCTTTAAGAGATATGCTGGCTGGGGATCTTGTTAAGATGGGAGAAAGTGCATTTTCCTATGCTAATAATTTTAGTTGGAATACAATTGCAGCTAAAATTCGAGATGAGTTAGAGGCTATTAAATGACTAGACTTACAAGTGCCGATTTAGATGCTCTTTTTAGTGAATCTAATATTTTGGAGGTTGGAGGTAATCTTGGTGATGTTACTTATCAATTGTTAGCGTTGGGTCCAGCTACATTGACTGTTACGGAGAAAGAAGCGATATGGTGTGACTTTCTTCGACAGCGCTTTAAAGGGAGTATAGTTAAGGTTTTAAATAATAATATTCTTGACGATAAGTCTTTAATAGCTTTGTCTCGCTACAATGTTATTTTTTTGAAGGAGCTGCTGAATGCGCTACCTATGAACACTTATGAGGCCTTATTTAAGAATTGCTTTTCGCTATTAGAAAAAAAAGGAAAGTTAGTCATCGTTGATTATTCTCCTTTAGTTATTTACCGACATTTCCTAATGTCTTTGCTCAGGCAGCCTTGGGGTGTGATTGGAAATTTACGACGGTTATATAATAATATCAAGATGAAGAGGACGCTTTCTGAAAATCAGTTTGGGGAGTTTTTTCCCGCTAATAAATTTGTAGTGAGTTATCACTATGCGTTCGACTATTTGAATGGATATGACTCGGGAGTGCACAAGTTTGTGGAGCGAATGCTCCCCTGCAAGTATGTTGCTATTATAGAGAGACTTGAGTAATTTGAGTGTTTGGGTCATATGAAATCGGAAATTTATCAGGTCTTTTTTGAAAATTTTTGGTTAATTTGCTCAGTATACCTATAAGCTAACGGAGTGTTATTTATCAAACCATAGCAGAGAATTTTCTTTAATTAAGAATATTTTATATTCTGGAAACCTCTTTTTATTAGAGCTATTGGCCTAGATATGTGTAACGATTAATGGAGACTACTATCTTGAGATACAATGAAGAAATTTATTACAAATGTCCTATTTGCTCGTCCCAATTCAGAAAATGGAGGGACAAAAAGGTAGACGATAAAATATATAATCTTGACTTGTGTAATTCTTGTGGTTATTCGTTTGTTAATCCAAGGCCATCTTTGGCTTTCTTGATCGATTATTATTCTGCATTTGGACATGGTCATTTGACCGGGGGAGTCAGGAGCAAGAAAGATATACCTACACTAAGTTCAGTCCTCAAAAAGGAAAAAGAGTATCCCAACTCAACTATTGATGCTAAAAGATTAGTTAAGACAATTAAATCTTTATCTAAAAATATTAATAGTAAAAAATTACTAGATGTTGGTTGCGGTTATGGTTTCCTCTCAAAAGAAGCGCTAGATGTGGGGTATGATGTTACCGCTTTGGAGTTGGCCTCAAGTGAACGAAAAATCGCTATGGAAATGACTGGACTGAATCCTGCGTCGTGTTCATTTGAAGAGTTTGAATGCCCAGCTGGCTCAGTCGATGTTGTATTGATGAGTCAGATACTAGAACATGCGCTGGATGTAAACTTATGGATAAATAAGGCACGTGGAATTTTGGCTGATGATGGGATTATAGCGATTGCACTGCCAAATTATGGCAGCATATTTCGGATGATTATGAAAGAAAATGAGCCATTTATATGCCCCCCTGACCACTTAAACTTTTTCAACCCAAAAAGCTTGACTAAACTGCTGGACTGTCATGGATTCAAGGTTGAAAAAATACAGTGGAGTTCACGAATACCAAAAAGCGCGTTTAAAAAGCGTGTGCCAAAGTTGGTGGCGCCATTGTTACCCATTATTAATATTGCATTATCAATAGTTCTTAAGGTCATTGATACTTTTCACCTCGGGAGCATCATTAATGTTTATGCTAGAAAAATAAGCGACTAATTGTTGTGATTTCAATAGTTATTCTTACTTATAACGATGAAGTTCAAATCGAGAATTGTTTAAATTCTTTGGTGAGCTTGTCTGATGATATTGTGGTTATTGATTCCTATAGTAAGGACAATACATTAGCAATTTGTAAAAATTATGGAGCGCGAATTTTTCAGAATCCCTTTGTAAATCAGGCAATTCAATTTAACTGGGGCCTTGATAATATTGAATTAAAATACGACTGGGTTTTGAGGCTAGATTCAGACGAGATATTGCCCGATAGAGTCAAGTGTGAAATAGCTAATGCGGTTCAAGCACCTAATGGATGTAAAGGATTTTACTTGAACCGACGAATGTATTGGATGGGTCATTGGCTGCGCCACGGGAGGATGTATCCTCACTTCATCCTTAGGCTTTTCAAGAAAGGTTTTGCTAGGTATGAGGAAAAAACAGAAGAGCATCTTATCGTTGAGGGAAGTGTTGGTTTCTTAAAGTGTGATTTTCTAGAAGACAATAGGAAAAATAATCTGGATTATTTTACCGAAAAGCATCTTCAGACGGCGAGAGGGGAGCTTGGTGAAATCCAAACTTCAGAATCAGCGAATGTCCTTGGGTCACTTAAACCTCGCTTATTTGGCCATAAGGTCAATAGAACGAGATGGTTAAAAGAAAATATTTACATGCGGACCCCGCTATTTATCCGACCATTTTTGTATTTTTTTTATAGGTATTTTATTTGCCTAGGTTTTCTCGACGGGAAACCTGGTTTGATTTTTCATGTACTACAAGCATTTTGGTATCGATTTTATATCGATGCGAAAGTGTATGAAGCAAAACTAGACACTAACAAGTGTGATTATAAAGATATTTAATTAAAAGGAGTTACAAGATGAAAGAAATCAAGCCATTTTATTTAGATTTGACGCAAAAAGAAATTAGTGCCCTTCAAGACGAATTCGGCAATATCTTAAATAGCGGCCAACTCATTTTAGGCAAACATACCGAAGAGTTTGAGAGTTCCTTCGCCAAATACGTAGGATGTAATTATGCGGTTACCCTCAATAGCGCAACATCCGCACTTGAGGTGCTTTGTATGCTCAAAGATGTTTATGGGAAGAAGGTTGCCGTGCCATCCAATACCAATTTTGCTTCTGTAATGGCGATTTTAAAGGCTGGTGGCCAACCCATTTTTATGGAAATGACTAAAGAATATTTTGCTCCTAGTGTCGATATATTAAAAGAAACGTTTAAAGAGCATCAAGTTGAAGGTGTTATGTGGGTTCACATCGGTGGCATCATCACTCCAGACTTCATTGAGGTTTCAGAATTCTGTAATTCCAATGATTTGTTTCTAATAGAAGATGCAGCTCACGCACACGGCAGCTGGATCAACGGTATGTCTGCGGGTAATATTGGTCATGGAGGTGCTTTCTCCTTTTTCCCTACAAAAGTAATGACCACAATGGAGGGAGGCATGATCACCACTAACAGCAAAGAAGAGGCTGATCTGGTTAAGTCATATCGTAACCAGGGTAAACGACATGCCGCCTTTGGTGGTCTTCATTATGATCAAGGTAACAGTTGGAGATTAAGCGAAATCGCTGCTTATATGGGTATTATCCAGCTTGCAAAATTAGATGATATGGTGGGTCGACGACAGAGTGCTGTTGCCATTATTTCGAATGCTTTAAATCAGCATAGTATTGATTATTGTGATACCTCACATATGGATAAATGTAGTCAATATAAGTTTATCATCCCAGTACCTTTGGGAAAAAATGTTAACACCATTAAAGAAAATCTTTCCACTAGGGGGATATTTTGCGGTGGTGGCGTTTATGAAGTGCCCTGTCACTTACAGCCGGTGTTTGAGGATATTAGTTATAACCCAGAGAGTTTGACGACTACAGAGGAATATTGCCCAAGGCATATATGTCCTCCAATAACTTCTGGAACCACTACCGAAGACGCTGAAAGAATTGCCGTAGAACTGGTCGATCAATTAAAATGAATTTAAAAAAAGAAAAGCAAGAGCAAAGGGACCTGAGATAGTATGAACGTAAAAAAATATGATTATGTGATTGTTGGTGGAGGCATTGCTGGTCTTGCGTCTGCAGAATTGTTGTCTAGGTCTGGACATAGTGTACTTTTATTGGAAAAACGGCCTAAATTGTGCCAAGAGGCCAGTGCTAGTCATCATGGCTGGTTTCATTTTGGTTCTTTGTATTCGATTTTCCCCGACAACCAGACCCTGAGAACGTTAGTTGGTGGGATAGAAGATACTATTGAGAACTATAGTGCTTTTGAAAACATGAATATTAAAATTAATGAGCAAGGTAAATTGTGTTTTCCCGATAATGGCTCAAGCTGGATAAGAGATGAGCCGTTAGAATATATTGTAAGTGCAAGGAATAATGCCGATTTTAATATGTTCACTTTTGATGGATTAAAGAATTATCTCACAAAGATTTTTTTTCTGTTCACCTGGGAAATTGCAATCAAACAGTTCATTAGCCGACATCAACGGTTTCTCAAGCATAACTGGTTAGGTTCAACCCTAGCTTCCAAATGGATACCTAAAGCTGGTATCGGGGATTATTCCAAAGAAATCATTGAGAAACCTGCTTATAAGGATATTGACCTGGAGAATGACACCCACTTTAAGATTAAAGGTTACGATCGCCCGATGAGATCGACAATAATCGTATCTGATCTTGTGCGTAGTTTTTTGGGGTCTGGTGGTGAAATTCAATTAGACCAGCAAGTGATGTCGATTGGGGGGACATTGGGAGAAAAATTTGTTGTTACAAAATCTGGGCAACGTTTTGAAACGAGTTTGGTAATTGTCGCTGCAGGAAAGTGGCTGGGAGAATTTGAAGATGCAGATGAAGTTAAAGTAGTTGCTTCCCCCTTGCTCGTAACTTATCCAGCGGTTACATCTCACCATATTGTAAGAATGACCCCGTTTATGGAAAAAAGCATTAACCACATCCATCATACTATTAATGGCTACACCTATTCAGTTATTGGTGGGGGAGACTACGCTGATCCTAATAATCTTGATGATGTTAATAGAATAATTGAGAATCTGAAAAGTAAGGCTCGAGATGTTTTTCCAAAATTTAATACGGCAAAGGTAAGCACTCATTATCTGGGGTTTAAAACTGAGTTGACTACTAAGTTTAAAGAGCGAAATTATCAATATATTATTCGTGATCATGGTGTTGGCGAGATCACTATAGTGCCTGGGAAATTCACTCTTGCTTTTAGTTTGGCATCCAGTTTATATAATCATTTGCATGGGACTCAACCATCTAAGACTGTCAAGATGGCATCGTATGATGACGCAGCTGCATACGTCGGTGTTTCTCATCATGGAAGATTGGTGTTAGAAAAATTGGACCTAAATTAGGGAGGTAAGGTTGCTTGTTTCTTTTAAGACTAGTGTCGTCTGTAAGTCCCCAAACTTACATTCACACTCACAATAATATGTATCCATCGGAGGGTTAGAATATGTATATTCTAGGTATTAATGCTTACCATGGTGATGCTTCAGCTTGCATACTAAAAGCGGGTGAGCTAATTGCAGCTGCAGAGGAGGAGCGGTTTTTAAGAATCAAACATTGGGCTGGGTTTCCCAAAGAATCTATCAGGTATTGCCTTGAGGAAGCAGGCATTACTCTTTGTGATGTGGGCATTGTGGCAATCAATACTGACCCTAAAGCTAATTATTTTAAAAAAATAATTCATGTTTTGAGACACAAAGTTAATTTTGATTTAGTGCGCGACCGGTTACGTAATTCTCAGGCTCGTAAAACGATATCGCAATCGCTCGAAGAGGCCTTTCCTGAAACAAGATTTCGAGGGGAGATTAGAAATGTCAATCATCATCTAGCCCATTTGGCTTCAGCATTTTATGTATCACCATATGAGAAGTCAGCTATAGTTTCAGTAGACGGTTTTGGCGATTTTTCCTCTGGGTCTTGGGGTATAGGTGAGGGTTCTAATATTGTAGTTGGAGGGAGTGTTTATTATCCCCACTCACTTGGGGCTTTCTATCAAGGGATTACCCAATTTATTGGCTTTCCAAACTATGGTGATGAATACAAGGTTATGGGTTTAGCGCCTTATGGAAAACCCAAGTATCTTGATAAAATGCGAGAAATCGTTCTACTCCAAGAGGATGGCTCTTATAAGCTTGATCTGAAGTACTTTATATTTCATAAAGAAAAAATTGCCTATGAATGGGAAAACGGAAGCCCGAGTGTTGGTAAACTCTTTTCTCCCGAACTGGAAGATTTGCTGGGTAATGCTAGGCAAAAAGGTGATGATCTGACTCAGTATCATAAAGATATCGCAGCGTCAGCGCAGGCCATGTTTGAAGTTGCCTTGTTTCATATGTTAAATAAGGTTTCAGACTTGACTGGATTGGATTCGATCTGTTTGGCTGGAGGGTGCGGTAATAACTCTGTAGCTAATGGCAAGATAAGGTCACATACTAAGTTTAAAAACGTTTATGTTGCTGCGTCTGCAGGTGATGCCGGGGGCGCAATAGGTGCTGCTTACGTTAGTTATCATGAGACTAATGATCGACATATTGCTAAAACATTAATGGATCATGCTTATCTAGGACCGTCTTTCACCAATCAAGAAATTGCGGAGCTAATTGATCAGAATAGTAAGGATCTTCCGAAGGCTGAGTTTAGCGTTATAAAAACGGAATCCTTGGATGATTTGACAAAAAGGACGGCTACAGCGATTAGTGAAGGGAAGGTAATTGGATGGTTTCAGGGCAAAATGGAATGGGGTCCTAGAGCGCTAGGGAATCGATCGATCCTGGGTGATCCCAGAAGAGCTGATATGAAGGAAATATTAAACGTAAAGATAAAGCGTAGAGAGTCTTTTCGCCCATTCGCGCCATCTATCTTAAGGGAATTTGTGAGTGATTGGTTTGAAGATGATGACGAAGTTCCGTTCATGATGAAAGTATTTCCAGTGAAGACAGAAAAGCGCTGTGAGATACAGGCTGTCACTCATGTGGATGGATCAGGACGGCTTCAAACGGTATATAAGAAAACTAATCCGCGATATCATGCTCTGATATCCGAGTTCTATTCCATGACGGGTGTTCCTATACTATTAAACACTTCTTTTAATGAAAACGAACCGGTTGTCTGCAATCCAACGGAAGCATTGAATTGTTTTCTCAGGACAAAAATGGATTTTCTGGTTCTCGAAGACTGGATTATTCATCGAAGGCAGTAACATATTATGAAAATAACAGTTGTTACCGCGGTATATAATGCCAAGGACACCATTGTTAGTGCCATTGAATCGGTACTTAACCAGTCCTATTCTAATGTTGAGACAATCGTTATTGATGGTGGCTCTACCGATGGTACAAAGGAAATTCTCGAAGAATATCGAGACAGACTCAGCCTATTTATCAGTGAGCCAGATAATGGGATTTATGATGCCTTGAATAAGGGTATCAAGTATGCAACTGGTGATATCGTTGGTTTTCTGCATGCCGATGATTTGTATGATAACAAGGGAGTTCTTTCCTCTGTGGCCGAAGCATTCTCTGTTCCTGCAATAGATGCTGTTTATGGTGATCTTGTTTATGTTAATCAGTCTGAACCTGATAAAGTAATCCGATACTGGAAGTCAGGCACTTACTCAAGGAGTAAGTTGAAACTTGGATGGATGCCCCCGCATCCTACTTTTTATGTTCGTAGATCTATTTACAATATGGTGGGAGGATTTGATGTCTCATTTCACATCGCTGCTGATTACGATTGCATGCTTCGTATTTTGGGGCACCACAAAGTTTGCTGTAAATATATTCCCCAGACACTTGTTAAAATGCGTATCGGTGGCGTAAGTAATAGATCATTCAGTAATATATTACTTAAATCAAAGGAAGACTATATCTCATTGAGAAAAAATAAAATAGGCGGCTTGCGGGCTTTGATTTGGAAAAACTGCAGAAAGCTTATTCAGTTTTTTCAACGTTGATCTTATTTCTATGCCATGTTAAATCTTCACTAATAATACAAGACGGAAGGGGTGACAAAATTAGATCGGATATCTGAAATGACGGATGAGTTCTGTCGACACCCTAAATCTTTTAACTTCGCATAATATATACATAGACAAACAAATCCAACTTATCCAAAATTTAGATAAATCCAAATTGTCTAAATCAAAAATATTACCTAAAAACGTTGTAGATCAAACAAAAACAGCTAAAAAATGCTGGGTACCCGTTTGATATTTATAAGCTATTTATAAATATGGAAGTATTTTTGTTAGTATTTGATATTAGGAGTATTTAATTATGAGTGATTATATATTTGGAGAGGTGCCAGGAACCTATAGCGGTCAATTATTTGCTAATAGAAAAGATCTTTATGATTCAGGTATCCACAATCAGTTACAAGCTGGAATTCAAGGAAAAGAGTCGGAAGGGTGCTGCTCCATTGTTCTATCTGGCGGTTATGAGGATGATATTGATGATCTAGATGAAATCTTATATACAGGTCACGGAGGTAGAGATGAGAAAACAACAAAACAAGTTGCAGATCAGGAGATGTCTACTTATAACAGCGCTCTAATCAAATCGTATGTAGAAAATTTACCTGTAAGGGTAACTAGGGGGTTTCAAATAGAATATGGCCCATCAGAGGGATATAGATATGATGGAATCCATTATGTAACTGGCTATGAATACACAAAAGGTTCTCATGGTTTTATGGTGTATCAGTTTAATCTAAGCGCTTTAGCAACCTATAACAACATTAAAAAATCTATAATTGATAATGTAAAACCAGACCTTAGATTTCCAGATCGAAAAGAAGTAATTAGAAGCCAATTAAATAGAAATAGGGCGATTCCTAGGAATATTAAAAATATGTATAAACACATATGTCAGGTATGTCTTACACCAGTTGAAGGTAAGCGAAATGGTCTTATATCTGTTGGTGCGCATATTGAACCATTGGGGCATCCTCACAATGGTCCAGACGATGCATCTAACATGTTATGTCTCTGCCCAAATCATCACAGCATGTTTGATGACTATGGATTCACAATTGATGATGATCTTTCTATTAATATAAAGGGTGCTTTACCAATAAATACATCTAAACTTTTGCATGTAGATAAAAACCATGCAATAGACATGAAATACATTAAAAACCACAGGAATAGGGCTAATAACTATGACAGCTAATTATCATACTACTTCGCATAATATATATTATGTTAAATTATATAATATAATCTAGTTATAAAGATGCAAGAAAGTC
>MDSY01076800.1_pt1 | contig 35147 bp, 36 predicted proteins | sample 811131 | NCBI WGS metagenome assembly MDSY01 (sample SAMN05326643, study PRJNA326480) | marine metagenome | isolation source: seawater | place: Atlantic Ocean: South West | collected 2010 | reverse complement strand
TGTTTGTGCTGTATTCAACACAATTTAGACAAAAAAAAGGCTAACCAATTGGTTAGCCTTTTTTTTGTCTAAATTGTGTTTTCAATGAAGATTATCTTTCGGTCTTTGAAGTTTTCGAAAGAACACTTAACCAGTAAAGGAAAAGTAAAAACATAACAATTAGGAAAAAGTAATTAGCAGCCCACCCAATCATTGGAAGTACTTCAAACGATTTGTAAAAAAATTCGTGTAAAATCTCTGTGATTTCGTTAATAGCCATCTCTGAACAGTTTAGACAAATATAAAAGTAATATTGTTATTAAACGAATTTGAAACTGATATTTAATATCCCCTTAGAATATTACTACTTTTAATATATGATAATTTCCAAGGCTCGGAGTACAAACCCAATCTCTTCTATTTTTTTAGTGATGTTTTTTTGGTGGTTAAATTTTGGTGTAGTTCTTTGGGAGGCTAGTGAAGGTTTTTTGTTGTGGAATGACTTCCCGTTTTTAAAAGTTGCTATTTCTCAGCTTTCAATATTAAGCACAGCTTTATTAATTAATTATACGCTACAAAAAAACAAGTTTGTAGGGATTGGTGATTCGATAGGAGGTGTTGTTTTTTTGATATTTTGTTTGGGTATACCTAAGTTGCACCTATATTATACGGAGCTCATGAGTTTACTTATAATAATATTTTCTAATCTTAGATTAATTGGGATTCATAATACCATTAAAAATTATTTAAGAGAATTCGAAGTGGGTATTTTGTTTGGAATTGCTTTGGTTTTATCTCCGAGTTTCCTTTTGATACCTTTAATGCTCCTTATCGGGATAGCTTTAGTTGTTTCATTTACATGGCGAGACTTTATTGTTCCTCTATTTGGGTTTTTATTAGTTTTTTTAACCAAGCTTGTTGTGTTTTATTTTATAAATGAGTCTGATTATAAAATATTTCTACCGTTATATTTTTCTTATCCGCAGTTTGATGTTCAATTCAAAATTTCACAAATCCTTATTATAATCATTATATTTTTTGAATTATTTGTATTGATCAGATTGTTCTCAGTAATTGAGAAGAAAAGTATCAAAGAAAGAGTTTATTATTGGTTGTGGATTTGGACAACAGTTTTTATGTCTTTTTCCCTAATTTTTTTTCAAGAAACCTTTAATAAGTTTGTTTTGGGTTTAATGTTGGCTGCTCCTTGTTCTATCTTCAGTATTGAATATTTCCCAAAAAAAAGAAAGTTTAAAGGAGGGTGGAGGAAAGAATTAATACTTTATTTCTTGATTTTAACGTTATTGAGTATTAGAATTATTTAAAGCTTTCTGCTTTCATTGAATATTTTAAAAAAAATTAATTTATTGACAGTTTACCCAGCCCAACCATCTCTATCAAGACTTCTATATTGAATGGCTTCGGCAATATGATTTGTTAATATTTGATTTACATTTTCTAAATCGGCTATTGTTCTTGCTACCTTTAAAATTCTATTATAAGCTCTTGCTGAAAGATCTAATTTATTCATTGCATTTTTTAATAATTCTTTACATTCATCAGTTAATTCACATGCTTTTTTTAATTGAGCTTGATTCATTTGAGCGTTAGAATGGACAGTCTTTGAGTTTATATATCTCCTAGTCTGAATTTGTCTTGCATTAATAACTCTATTGCGAATTTCAGAGCTTTTTTCAGCTAATTTAGCATCTGATAATTGATCAAACGAAACAGGACTGACTTCAACATGTAAATCGATTCGGTCTAATAAAGGTCCTGATATTTTATTTAAATATTTTTGAACTGAACCACCAGGGCAAATGCATTCTTTGTCTGGGTGATTGTAGTATCCACAAGGACAAGGATTCATACTTGCAACAAGTATTAAGCTTGCGGGATAATTCACTGAGAATTTAGCACGTGATATCGAAACGCTTCTATCTTCCAAGGGTTGCCTTAAAACCTCTAAAACAGTTCTTTTAAATTCGGGTAATTCATCAAGAAAAAGAACACCATTATGAGCCATTGATACTTCGCCTGGCTGAGGATTTGAGCCCCCTCCAATTAAAGCAACATCTGAAATAGTATGATGAGGGCTTCTAAACGGTCTTTGTGCTACTAATCCTATTTCAGATCCAAGTTTACCTGCTACAGAGTGAATTTTAGTTGTTTCAAGTGCTTCATGCAGTGTCATTGGTGGAAGAATTGATGAAAACCTTTTTGCTAGCATTGTTTTCCCTGAACCGGGAGGACCTATAAGAATTAAATTATGCCCTCCAGCTGCTGCTATCTCCATAGCTCTTTTAATGTTTTCTTGACCTTTTACATCTGCAAAATCAAAATCAGGATGTTCTAAATTTTCTAAGAATTGTTGCCTAGTGTTAATTGAGATAGGCTTAGCTTCTAAATTATCATTACAAAAATCAATTACCTCTGTTATCGTTTTAAAACCATAAACCTCTAATCCGTCAACAATGCTAGACTCCTTGGCGTTTTCGAGTGGAAGTATTAATCCTTTAAAACCAAGTTCTCTTGCAAGAATAGCAATAGGGAGTCCACCTTTAATTGGTTGAAGTGTACCATCTAGAGATAATTCCCCCATCATAAGAAATTGGTTAAGTTTATTTTTTTTGACTTGCTCAGTTCCTCCTAGAATTCCAATTGCAATTGGTAAATCGTAAACGGCACCTTCTTTTTTTAAGTCAGCAGGAGCCATATTAACTACAGTTTTTTTCTTTGGAGTATAAAAATTGGTGTTTCTTAATGCAGCGTCAATTCTAATTTTAGCTTCCTGCACAGCTTTGTCCGGCAGTCCAACTAAGTAGAAGTCTTTTCCTTTTGAAACAGAAACTTCAATAGTGATTAACATGGCGTCAACACCTTGTAGTGCTCCACCAAAAGTTTTTACAAGCATAAACAATTGAGTTTATTTAAATTTAGCTTTTGTGGGATTTTAAGTGGTGATTCTCTTTATTAAAAGTCTTTTAAAACAAGGGTTTCTGAAAAAGGGTTAGAATTAACAATAATTTGTTAATTTTAACCCTCCTAATAGATTAAGCGTTTTGGCAAGCCTTTTGTAAAAGACTTACCGAACTAAAAAGAAATGATAATGAAAGGATTAGTATTTGGATTAGTGTTATCAGTTTTTTCAACGAGTATCGTTGCTGGAGACGGAGGTAATTGTTACAATGCGTACAATAAGAAATTTGCCGAAAGGGGAGCAAATGAAGTTAAGGATGGTTGGTATGAAAATGTTGTAATAACTTTTCGCCAAGGGGATCAAGCTGATTGTGTTTTGGGTAAAGTTCAGGTTGAGAAAGGAGCCGTTACTCAAATGTATTTGAAGAATGTTGATGGAACGTATCAAATTTTCACAAAGAAATGGAAGCATGAAGATAAGGCTGTTATTTTGAATGGTATTTCAAAATCGAGGATTACAATTGATGGTGAAATAGTTAACATAATTTTCACTACTTCAATCAAACCGCCTAAAAAGAAAGTAGCTGCAGCTCCTAGCCCAGATGATTTATAATATTACTAAATTTAAAAATAGGAAAGGCTACTCTTTGAGTAGCCTTTCTTATTAATCTATGTATCTTCTGTTTAATTCTGAGTAATTCTCAATTCTTCTATCTCTTAAAAAAGGCCATAATCTTCTAACTTTTTCAGATTGGGAAAATGATACATTAGTGACTTTAGATTCTGCTTCCATTCCAGCTTTGTAAATTATTTCCCCTTGAGGTCCAGAAATAAAGCTATTTCCCCAAAATTCAATCTCGGTATTAGTATCTTGAGAATATTCAATTCCAACACGGTTAACAGAAACTACAGGAATTCCATTGGCTATTGCATGAGATCTTTGGATTGTAATCCAAGAATCCAATTGCTTTTTTTGCTCCTCCATGGAATCATCTTTATCAAACCCAATTGCAGTAGGATAAATTAAAATATCAGCTCCTTTTAAAGACATAATTCTGGATGCTTCAGGATACCATTGGTCCCAGCATATAAGAATCCCGAGTTTTCCAATTGAAGTGTTGATGGGCTCAAATCCCAAATCTCCTGGAGTGAAATAGAATTTCTCATAATATCCTGGATCGTCAGGGATATGCATCTTTCTGTATTTTCCTGCGATGGATCCATCTTTTTCAAAAACTACGGCTGTATTGTGGTATAGCCCTGTACCCCTTTTTTCAAATAAAGAAGCTACAATAATGACTTTGTTTTCAGAAGCTAAAATTGAATAAAAGTCTGTTGCTTTACCCGGTATTTTTTCTGCTAAATCAAAATGATTTACATTTTCAGTTTGGCAAAAGTACAATGAATCGTGTAGTTCTTGAAATATTATCAATTCTGCACCAGCATATTTTAATTCTTCAACTTTTTTTTTGAGTAATTGTTGATTTTTAAGTTTGTTGCTAGAACAATTCATTTGGATTGTTCCAATTCTTATTTCGCTTTTCATTATCTCAGAGGTCGGGTTAAAATATTTTTGTAAAACTGCATTGTAATGCAATGCAATGAGCCACCTTGTCTAATAAGTGCAGTGCTGTCAATACCTATTATCTCTCGTCCGGGAAATAACTCAGTAAAGGTTTTTAGAGCTTTGATATCGTTTGGGTCATTATAAGTAGGAACAAGTATCTTGTGATTTGTTATTATAAAATTAACGTAAGTTGCTGGGAGTCTATTTTTAACAAACACCTTGTTTTTTGGTAAATGAATGGGGATTATCGTATAATTTTCTTTTTTTGAAATACCCTTTAGTTCATATTCTAGTTTTTGCAATTCTTCCGAGGAATCAATTGAATAAACCAGTGTGTTTGTGTTACAGAATCTTACTAAAGTGTCAATATGAGAGTCTGTGTCATCACCAATTATTTCACCATTTTTAACCCAGATAATTTTCTTTACTCCTAGAGACTTTTTTAGTTGATCTTCAATTTGACCCTTCCGGAGTTCTGAATTTCTATTTTTATTTAAGAGGCATTTTTCAGTTGTTAAAATGGTTCCTAATCCGTTGGATTCTATTGACCCTCCTTCAAGAATAAAATCATCAAAGTCAGAGTCAATATTTAAAATGAAACCTTTTTCTACTAAGTGATAATTAATTTTATTGTCTTTTTCAAATTCGAATTTATTACCCCAACCGTTAAATTTAAAATCTAGTAATGTTGGTTTGTTATTTATTAAAATTGATAAACCAATGTAGTCCCTTGTCCAAGTGTCATTGTAATCAGACTGTATCGATATAATATTTTTTAAATTTTCTGGGTTAAAAATTTGTTTAATGTTAATTTGATTCGAAAGAATTATTAAAAGTTGAGTTTGTGAAATATGATTAGCAACTTCAGTATAAGTTTTTAATACATCTGGTAAGTTGTCTTTCCAATCTGTGAATTGATTAGGCCAAGCAATTATTATTGCGTCTTGATATTCCCATTCAGCTGGTAAAACTCTTTTCATTGTATAAAATTAGGATTAAAAAAGGTTAATTGCTCTTTATTCAATTGTTAATTGATTGGATATTAGATACATTTAAATTGATGACTAGAGTAAAAAAGAGAATTTACAGAGATTATTCTAAAAGAATAGTAGGTGGTGTTTGTTCAGGCTTAAGCTATTATTTAGGGTTCGATCGTGTTTTAATTAGATTATTCTTTTTAGTTTGTGTTTTTGTTTTCGGCTTTACGATACCAGTTTATATTATACTTTGGGTTATAATACCCAAAGCTAGAACTGATGAAGAAAAAACAGAAATGGTTGGGGGTAATTATAAAAAGGTTGATTTAGCTTTTTCCGAGTTAGAAAATGATAAGACTAAAAACAAAAAAAAACAAGCTGCTGTCGTTAGTAAGGTTACTAGTCCAATAGGTACTATTTTTATTTTTTTGTTGATTGCACTATGCTCGTTAGGCTTAACAACGATTATTGGTTTTTCATTCAAAATACCTGTGTTTTTAGAATTAATGAGGGAAGTAGACCTAAGTTTAATACTTAGAATGAAAAAATCATTATTAGGTATTTTGGAGGAGGACAAACCATTATCGTTAAATGTTGTTTCTACTTTAGGTAAATTTGTGATTCCATTTATTGTGGGAATAATATTTTGCTTAAAAAGCTTAGGCAAAACTAATGCCTCTAGTAAAATATTTAATGTCTTAGTAGTGACGTGGCTTATTTGTCTTTTAATAAATCACTTTTTTTCGTAGTAAACTTTTGAGAAGTCAATATATTGAATTTGGTTCAAGGGGAAACCTTTTATCCTGCTGTCAACTAGTCTATTACTTTCTTCATACCATAAAACGGCTAAAGGACATTCTTCCATTAACATTCTTTCCGCTGCGGCATAACTTCTATTTGCATTTTCTTGGTCAATAGACCTGCGCGCCCTATCTAACGTTCTGTCAAAGTCTCTGTTTACGAATCTTGTAGTGTTTGGGAATGAAGGAATATTTAATGAGTTAGGAACATTTTTTCCGTAAAATATATTTAAGAAATCTTCTGGACTCGGAAAGCTAGCTGTAGCCTTTGCTATGAACATATCCCCCAAAGCATATTTGGATTTTTCGGTTATATATCTTTCAGGAACAATGTTTATTTCAACAACTAAACCAAGGTTTACCTCAAGTTGGAACCTTATTTCATTAGCAATACTTATTGACTTATAGTCATCTTCACTGATATCTAATTGTAAGGGTCTAACTGAGTCGATCGATGAACTTATAAAGATTTTTTTTGCAGAATCTAGATTGTGTGTGTATCCGTTAATTCCGTTTTTTCTGTAATTGGGTAAAAAAGGATGTGTTACGCCAGCGTCACCAATTTTACCTCTTGTTTCTCCAAACACTTTGTAAGTGATTTCTTGCTTATTCAATGCAAAACTTATTGCTTGTCTAATTTCTTTCTTTTTAAGAATATCACTTTCCAAATTGAACCCAATAAAATAAGTGGTGAGTAATGGAGCATTTTGCATCATTATCTCAATATCAAATTTTTCTTTGTGGTTTCGAAAAATTCTTTTTAGTGCTTTGTAAGGAAGGTTTAATACTGTGTTTGCTTTTTTTTCAACAACATTTTTCACTTGTTTTTTTAATCCGATTTCAAAATCAATAAAAATAGTATCTAAATATGGCAACCTAATTCCGTCTGCATCAATATTATGGTAGTTAGGATTCCTTACTAGAATTTGCTGATCGTTGTAAGTATCAAATTTCAATGGAATGAATGGTCCTGTCCCAACATTATTCTCAGCACCATATTTCTGAATAGCCTCTTTTGCTACTATGGAAAAATTAATATTTGCGAGCCTTTTTAAAAATAGACCGTTAGGTCTTTGGAGTTCTATTTCAATTGACTTTGGGCCTGACTTTCTTATTCCTGAAATATTATTTGAAGTGCCATTAAAATAGTTGTCAGCCCCCTTAACAACACCTTGTAATGTACTATAATAGCCTTCGTTAACTAGTTGTTTGGTGCATATATTTTTAAACGTATAAATGATATCATCAACTGTTAATTTTCTGCCTTTTCCGTTTTTAAAACATTTATTATCGTGAAAGAAAATATTGTCTTTTAATTTAAAAGTGTAAATAAATGTATTTGGATTAAAACTAAATTCTTTGGAAAGACAAGGCTCAACTTCTAAGTTTTCAGCGTTCAGTTTGACTAGTCCTTCAAACACTTGTTGTGCGACTAGATTTGTACTTTCATCAGTTATCAGAGAGGGGTGTAAAAAATGAATCCTGTTTTTAGAACAAAAAGAAAAATTACCACCGACCTGTTTGTAATTATGACTTGTGTCGCAAGAAAAGATAGTTATACTTAAAAACAATATTGTTAGGAAACTATATCTATTATATTGAGTAAGAAATTTTATCACTTACAGGCTCACGATTATTTCGAAACAAAATAACGTGTAATTCATTACAATTGCAAAAAGTATTTTCCATTGCCTCATTTTTGAATTTGTAGAACAGTATTAATGTCTGTATATTTTTTGATTTTCTTGGCATTTGTATTATTATTGTGCTCTTAAGGTATTTTATAAGAAAATACTGCCCAGAATAAATTAAATATGAAAAATTTTTTAGGATTAATATTACTAGTCATATTTATTAATTTAAATGCCCAACAGGAAATGGTTCTTGATGGCACTTACCAGGGTCAAAACTTGTACGTTCAAAATCCGTTTGCAAGTTCAGGTGTCGGTTTTTGTGTAACTAACGTAACTGTTAATGGTCAGCAATCGATTGATGAAATCAATTCGAGTGCTTTTGAAATCGATTTAACAAGCTATCAACTTGTTAAAGGAGCGTCAGTTGAAATTACAATTGAATACAAAGATGATTGTTCCCCTAGAGTTTTAAACCCCGACGTATTGAGACCAACTAGTACATACGTTATTACAAGTATGAGCATTACTTCAAATGGTTTGTTAACATTCTCTACTTCAAATGAATCTGGTGAACTACCATTTATTGTTGAACAAAAAAGATGGAACAAATGGATCAAAGTAGGAACTGTAAAAGGTAAAGGAAATACTGGGATAAATGAATATCAAGTTAAATTAAAGCCTCACTCTGGAAAGAATACCTTTAGAATTAAACAGATAGATTTTAGTCGTAAGCCAAGATACTCCCAAGAAAAGAGATTAATTAGGTCTGCTGTTAAAGAGGTGTTTATCGCAAATGAAAATATTTTAAAGATATCACAGTCAATTATGTTCACAGATGATGCAGGCAACGAGGTTTCAACAATGTATGAAATTTTCAATAGAACTGGCTTATTAGTCAAAACAGGCTTTGGTAGTGAAGTTGACTTATCTGATTTAAAAAAAGGAGACTATTTTATTAATTATGATAATAAAATGGACCAGATAAAAAAGATTTAAATTCAAAAAATAATAATTTAAAGGCGTCATTTTTTGGCGCCTTTTTTGTTTTTTACTGACTATGATTTTTTGGCGTAAACTTTATTTCTGAATATTTTAATTGAAAATAGAACTATTCGTAGTTAATCTTTATGTCACCTAAGTTTAACTTACCTTAATAGCAGTTTTCATTTAGTTACAATTTCTGAATGATTTGATTATAAATATAAAATAACCGGCATATATCAATTAGCCTCGAGTCTAATTGATATATTAATCTTATTTTGTTATTTAATAAATAATTTAGATATATTTTCTTAAAAAAGATAATCATGTTTACAGGAATTATTGAAAGTTTAGGTGAGTTAAAGAGCATTGTAAAAGAGGGCGAGAATGTTCATTTCTCCTTCTCTTGTAGTTTTACTAATGAGTTGAAAGTTGATCAGAGTCTTGCACACAATGGTGTTTGTTTAACGGTGATTGAAATTAACGAGGAGGAGTATACGGTTACTGCAATAAAGGAGACTCTTGAAAAAACAAATCTTGGCTTGTTAAGTTTAGGTGAGAAAGTCAATTTAGAGAGATGCACTAAGCTTGGAGAAAGATTAGATGGACACCTTGTTCAAGGACATGTTGATCAAACAGGTTATGTTGATCAAATTAAACAGCAAGATGGGAGTTGGAAATTTTATATTAAATACGACCCTTCATTATCAAACATAACTGTAAATAAAGGCAGTATAACCATTGATGGTACAAGTTTGACGGTGGTAGACTCTTTTGAGAACAGTTTTTCAGTTTGTATCATTCCTTTTACTTTTGAGCATACTAATTTTAATTCTTTTAAGATTGGTACATTAGTTAATTTAGAATTCGATATTGTTGGTAAATATTTAACTAAACTTCATTCACTTAATTAAGTTTATTCAAATTGGTCTTAATCATTTTGAAGGTATTAGTCTGTTTTCTTAAAAAGTCAAAATAAGTTATTGGTTAGTAATTAAAATGATAGGTCTTCAGTTTTACAAATCAATATTGACTTTATAAATTAATCAATATTTCTAGTGCTTTCTTTAGTATAGTTCTTAAGGTTTTAAAAAAGTGTAAATATTAGACGATTATCTACAGTTATTGTAGTAAATTTGACAATCAATTTATTTGTCATGAACAGTCCAAAAGCTAAAGAATTACTAAAGAAGGTTGTAGCTGATGTTGAAGCTAAGGCTTCAATTGAATCTATAGGGGGTCAATTGTTAGAAATAAGAAAAATCGCGCTAGAAATAGAAGATCCTTTAGTTGTTAAAACTTTAAGGATTCTCAAAGAAAAACTCGAGGAAGATGAATCGTTAAATTTTGATTTAGAATTAGAAATTCCAGAGGAAGATTTAGAGGAATATGAAGAGCCGGAGAATCATTTAACCTATTTATTAAACCTACTCATAGATTCTGATAATAAGTACAATAGAGAAGAGATTAAGTGGTATAGGACTGCCATATGGGAAGAGATATACTAATTAATGAATACATAACTTAATTAAAAGCCTCTTTTAAGAGGCTTTTTCTATTTAGAACGAAACGATTTTTGCCTTTTCTCGTAACCTGTTTTAAGTCAAAATGAAATTTTTATTTATTACTTTTTTATTTTTGTATAATTTTTCATTTTCTCAAAAAATTGAAATAGTTTTCTGTGCTGATTTCAGTGGTAGTACAAATGGAATTGTAAAGGAATTACAAAGAGCAGTTTGGGCTACAGTTAATAAATTGGAATCAGATAATCCTGCTTATGAAATTAGTCTTGGTCTTGTAGGTTTTGGAAGAATATCATTTGGTAAAGAAAATTACTATTCTAAAGTGATACACGATTTAAGAACACCGATAAATGATATTGGTTATACATTAATAAAGCTACAATCACTTACAAATGGTTGTGAGGCTCATCCTCAAAAGGCAATAAATGATTGTTTGGAAAACATATCATGGTCATCCGATAAATCAATTAAAAAAATAATTATTATTGTTGGTAATGGCGGGGTTCCTTTGAAACAAATGGGGCTTGAATTGAAGAAAGCAAGAAAAAAAAATGTAATAGTTAGACCCGTTTTTTTTAAGTCCTCAAGTAATTATTCAAACGGTATTGATAATTGGAGAAATTTCGCGAAACAAGCAGATACTGAATTAGTAGTTTCAGAGGTTAATACTCATGTAATAAAATTCAAAAAATATTATGATGAGTCATTTATAGTTTTATCTGGGGATAAATTGATTACTACATATTTACCATATGGTTCTAAAGGTGAAAATAAATTAAAGCGTCTTACAAAAATAATTAATGAGCTTAAGGTTTCGTCTCTAGAAAACTTGGAAGAGATGTTGATTTATCAAAGTTCACGAAAAGTCCAAGGATCAAATACTAAATGGGATTTAGTTGATTTGCAAATGTCAGGTGATTTCGATACTGCTAGTTTTAATAAAATAGATTTGCCATTTTTTATGCAAAGTTTTACAAATGAACATATTATTAGGTATATTGAATTAAAGGTGAAAGAGAGGAAGTTAATTGTTTCAAAGCTTAGACTAGAGCTTTCTAAAAGGAATGAATTTCTTAACAGAAAAAAACAAAAATCGAAACATTTCTCTAGTAAAGGAGGTTTGTCTATTATCATTCAAAACATGATTCAGGAGTACGTGGAGTAATCTGTAAGTTTGGATCAAGTTTATTGTTCTAAACGAAGAAATTTATGCACAAAATAAACATAATGTTTATGGACTGTTTTGTTTGTTTATTTATATTTGGTGTAAAATTATAATTATTAAAATCATTGATATGGCATTTGAATTACCATCTTTACCTTATGCAACTGATGCATTAGAACCTAACATTGATACAAAAACAATGGAAATTCATCATGGGAAGCACCATGCTGGATATACTACAAAATTAAATGGCGCAATTGCAGGAACAAATCTTGAGGGAGAATCTATTGAACATATTCTTGCGAGTGTAGGATCTGCTGGAGCTGGAGTAAGAAATAATGGTGGAGGTTTTTATAACCACTGTTTGTTTTGGGAAGTAATGGCTCCAAACGCAGGTGGTATGCCTTCAGGTGATTTAGCTGACGCTATTAATGATGCTTTTGGATCTTTTGATGCCTTTAAAGATCAATTCTCTAATGCTGCTGCAACTCAGTTTGGATCTGGATGGGCTTGGCTAATTGTAGTCGACGGTAAACTAAAAGTTACTTCTACTCCAAATCAAGATAATCCATTAATGGATGTTGTGGAAGTTAAAGGTCAGCCGATTTTAGGTTTAGATGTATGGGAACATGCTTATTACCTTAACTATCAAAATAGAAGACCTGATTATATTAATGCATTTTTCAATGTAGTCAATTGGGGTAAAGTTTCTGAATTATTTGCTGCAGCTAAGTAGCAGGTTTAAAAATAAAAAGGGGACTAATTTCATATTAGTCCCCTTTTTTATTTTTAATATTTCGTAAATGATATTTTCAATATCGGCGGATTAATTGAATTTGACCCAAATATTTTAACCTGATCGGATTCGCTTCCTGGGATCGGATTCGCTATTTGAAAATCCATTTTGTTAAATTGATTGTTTTCTAAAGCCATATTAACTTCGGTTGGCGCTATTGTGAATGTATATGTGTCATCTAATGCGGACAATTCAGCAGTTGTGTACAATCTTATTCCTGTTGAGCTTAAATAGGTAAACATAAGCTTTTCAGGTAAAGAGAAAGTAGCATTATCCTCCACTAGTATTTTTAGTTCGAATTGATTAACAAGGAAATTATTAGAATCATTATTAAACCAAGCTTGAATTTCTGGGAATTGAATTTTAGCATAAGCTCCAGCCATTCCTTGCACGTAAAATGCATTTTGTCCCAATACTGAATCATTAAGAAGTAATTGTAAATCTGACCCTTCTAAGTCATGGTTAAATCTTGCAAAGATATTGTTATCTTCTTCAATTAGATATTTTAAATTTAGATCATAAAAATCATCCATTCCATCAGTGGTTGAGAAAGAAAGATGTAATGAAATCCCTGTTTTATTTAATGAATATATTGCTCCATTGTTTTCTTCCGGATTATTTCTAGGTGTAATATAAATACCACTAAAAAAAGATTGAAAATTTAAATTAGATTGATACTCAGAATTTGATAATGAAATTAAACTGAGAGCATTGTTACTATCTAAATTAAATTTGTAAACTCCAGAATCGGATTGATTTAGTATAAAACTTCCTAATTTTGTTGAAGTCTCAAGTGAGTCAAAATTGTAGTAAGTTGAATCAGAGTTTACTATTGACTCTATTTTGTATACGTCAAACTCTTGGTTCATGTTATTACCATAAAGATCAATAATATGTAATTGTAAATAAAAAGAATCAATTTCAAAATTAGTGGAAGGGAAACTTCTATCAAGTGAGTCAGGAACAAATGATGCGAATAGACTGCTTTTTGCTATTCCCGTTTCTGCGCTATTAATAACCCCTAATAATGGCGAGCTTCTTTGAGAGGTAATAACTGAATCCTCAATTTTTGAGTAGGTGATAATATTAAAAGTGTCAATTACAGCAGCTGAAACTGAACCTGGGTTACCTGAAATATCCGCCCCAATATTTGAGTTATCTTTCTTGCAAGAAAAAAGGGCTATGAATAAACATAGCCCTATTGTGGTATTTTTAAATATTTTCATAAAATTTAGTCTTCTTCAGATTCACCATCTGATAACACTGAGTCATAGAAATTATTATATTCTTCTACATAAGAATCTTCACTTTGAAACTCAAGCAGCGGCTTGTCTAAACCTCTAACATATTCTTCTAATTTTGAATCAAGATTTTCGCTTCCTAAAATAATTCCATCTGCCCATTTTGCTGCATGTTTGTAAACTTCAATTGACGTTGGACCTAATAAATCAGCTACATCTTCTAGGTCAACACCATCTAAAATAGCTTTGTTACCAAATTTGCTATCTAATTTCCCTTCAAAACCTGTATTATACATCGAGAAGATGACCTTTGAGTTGGCGAAAATTGGATCTTCGTTGAATACTTTTTTTATGTAAAGAGGAACAAAAGCGTTTATCCAACCGTGGCAATGAATTATATCAGGAGCCCAACCTAATTTTTTCACCGTTTCGAGAACTCCTCTACAATAAAATATTGCTCTTTCGTCATTGTCCTCAAAAAACTTCCCTGCTTTGTCTTTGAGACCAAACTTCCTCTGGAAGTAGTCTTCGTTGTCAATGAAATAAACCTGCATTCTAGCAGCTTGGATTGAAGCGACTTTAATTATTAGTGGATGATCGTTATCGTCAATTATTAAATTCATTCCACTCAGTCTAATGACCTCATGAAGTTGATTTCTTCTTTCGTTGATACACCCAAACCGTGGCATGAATGTTCTAATTTCCTTTCCTTTTTGTTGAATTCCTTGAGGAAGATTTCTTCCGATTTTAGCGATTTCTGACTCTTCGATGTAAGGTAACATCTCTTGATTAATAAATAATACTCTCTTCTTCATTCGACTTTAGTTATATTTCCCATTATGAAACCAAGTGTCATTTATGGAGATACAATTTACTAAAGTACTAAAAATATATGATATTTTTTAACATTTTGTATCATAAAAAAGACGTTCCAATGAGGAAGAAATATTAATTTTGCGCAATATGATGATCGAGTTAAGAAAACTTAGTGATTTAAAATTGTATGTTTCTGAAGCCAAAAATAAAGGTTTATCTATAGGGTTTGTGCCAACAATGGGGTTTCTCCATGATGGGCATATGTCTTTAATAAAACTTTCAAATATAAACAGCGATTTAACAATTGCCAGCATTTATGTAAATCCTTCTCAATTTAACGATTTAGAAGATTTTCAAAATTATCCTAAAGATGAAGATCGTGATATAGAAATACTTCAAAACAATAACTGTGACGCCGTTTTTATTCCAGACCAATATGAAATTGAATCGTTAAGCAAGGTTGTGATTGATTTTAAAGGGTTAGATGAGTTAATGGAAGGTAGATTTAGACCTGGGCATTTTAATGGATTAGTAGAGGTTGTTTACAGACTCTTTTGTGCGGTTACCCCCGACAAAGCTTTTTTTGGCGAAAAAGATTACCAACAGCTTCAAATTATTCAAAATTTAGTTGATGAATTAAAAATGCCTATCAAGATTATTGGTGGACCAATTTTACGAGAACCTTCTGGTTTAGCAATGAGTAGTAGAAATTCTAGACTCTCGGCTACGCACAGAGTAAATGCAGGGTTTATTTACGATGTTCTTAGGAGTTTTAAACCTCAGGACAGAAAGTTGGCAGAGCAAATACTAGCTGATTCAGGCTTTGAATTAGAGTATTTGGAGTCTTTCACGTTTGGGGAAAGTAAAAGATTATTTGTAGCTGGTATTCTCGATGGAGTTAGGTTGATTGATAATGTAAAGATTAATTAGGTTTGTAACCTGAGTCATCAATTAGTTCGCTGCTTTCAGCAGCCTCAACAGCCAATTTATCACATAGCTCGTTATATTTATTTCCTGAGTGACCTTTAATCCATTGAAATTTTACAGAATGAATATTGAAAACGGTTAAAAACCTTTTCCATAGATCAATATTTTTTTTCCCTTTGAAACCTTTTTTTTCCCAATCAAAAACCCAACCTTTTTCAACTGAATCTACAACGTATTTTGAGTCCGAGTATATGGTTACTAAACATGCTCTTTTTAGTGTTTCAAGACCTACAATCACAGCTAATAACTCCATTCTGTTGTTAGTTGTTAATGTATAACCTTGGGATAGCCTTTTTGTATTATTTCCCGAAATCAGTACAGTTCCGTAACCTCCATTACCGGGATTGCCTTTTGCTGATCCATCAGTATAAATAACAACTTTACTCATTTTGATAAGTATTCTTCAATGACTTTGGCGAAATTCTCATGCTCAGACTTTAAAACTGCGCTAGCGATTTCTTTTGGTGAAGAGCATTCTTTAATATTTACTGATTCCTGAAACAAGATTTGACCACGGTCATATTCCTCATCTATTGTATGAATCGTTATACCGGACTCACTTTCTTTTGCCTCAAAAACCGCTTTATGTACATTCATGCCATACATCCCTTTTCCTCCATATTTTGGGAGTAATGATGGGTGTATGTTTAATATTTTGTTAGGAAATCCTTTTAAAAGATGATTTGGAATTAACCATAAAAAACCAGCAAGTATTACTAAATCAATGTTTGTTTTCTTTAGCTTTTTTGTCAAATTATCGGAAGAGTAAAAACCATCTCGTTCAATTTGTATTATATTGCAGCCCCAATCCTTTGCTTTATCAATTATTCCTGCGCTTGGGCTACTTACTACAACACATTCAATTATTACGTCGGGTTTTTTTTGGAAAAAATTATATATTTTTTGGGCATTAGATCCACTTCCTGAAGCGAAGATAGCAAGCTTTTTCATAGCTTTAAATAGTTTATAAATAGTGAGTTAAAGTTAAAGTTTAAAATCTTGAAAGTTTAACTTTAAAGTAGTTATTTTAAATTGTTCATAACACTAAATGGATATTTATTTGAATAATTATCAATAAATGTTTTTCTTTGTGAGGTATAACTTATAAAATTTAAAAAAAATGTCTGATATCGAATCAAGAGTAAAAGCAATTATCGTTGATAAATTAGGAGTTGATGAAAGTGAAGTAGCACCAGAGGCTAGTTTCACAAACGACTTAGGGGCTGACTCATTAGACACTGTTGAGTTAATCATGGAGTTTGAGAAAGAATTTAATATCGCTATTCCTGACGATCAAGCAGAAAAAATTGCTACTGTGAAGGATGCAGTTAGTTATATTGACGAAAACGCAAAGTAATTAGGAATCATTTTTTAACCTATTCATGGAGTTAAAAAGAGTTGTTGTCACTGGGTTAGGCGCCCTTACGCCTATTGGGAACACGATTCCAGAATATTGGGGTGCCTTAAAAAAAGGGGTCAGTGGTGCTGCGAAAATCACTTATTTCGATCCAGAACATCATAAAACTAAATTCGCTTGCGAATTGAAAGGCTTTGATGTGAATGAATTTATTCACAGAAAAGAAGCTAGAAGGATGGATAAATTTAGTCAGTATGCTATGGTAGTTACTGACGAGGCTATTTCCGACGCTGGTTTAGTAGAAGGTAATTTCGACCCTGATAGAGTTGGTGTGATTTGGGGTTCAGGAATCGGCGGTTTGGAAACATTCCAAAATGAAGCACAGGCTCTACTTAAGTCTAGAGAAAATGGCACGGGTCCAAAATTTAATCCTTTTTTTATACCTAAAATGATTGCTGATATTGCTCCAGGTAACATCTCAATCAAACATGGTTTCAGGGGGCCTAATTATACAACAGTATCTGCTTGTGCTTCCTCAAGTAATGCATTAATTGATTCTTTTACCTACATACGAATGGGTAAAGCCGACATTATTGTATCAGGAGGTTCTGAGGCAGCGGTAAATGAAACAGGAATTGGAGGCTTTAACGCTTGTCAGGCTTTATCCACCAACAATGAAAGCGCAGAAAGTGCTTCACGGCCTTTTGATGCAACTAGAGATGGTTTTGTATTAGGAGAAGGTGCAGGTTCTATTATCCTTGAAGAATATGAACATGCAAAGGCTAGAGGAGCAAAAATCTATGCTGAACTTATTGGAGGTGGTTTATCCGCAGACGCTTATCACATGACTGCCCCTCATCCTGAAGGATTGGGTGCTAGAAATGTAATGAAGAACGCTCTACAAGATGCCGGTTTGACTGTGGACGATGTTGATTATATAAATGTACACGGCACCTCAACTCCTCTAGGTGATGTTGCTGAATTAACTGCTATTCAAAAATTGTTTGGAGAGAAAGCTTACGATTTGAATATTAGTTCAACTAAATCTATGACAGGTCACTTATTAGGTGCCGCTGGTGCCATTGAAGCTATTGCTACAATCAAGGCAGTTCAAGAAAATTTCATTCCACCTACGATTAATCATGTTAATTTTGATGATAACATTGATCGAAATTTAAACCTTACATTGAACAAAGGTCAAGAAAGAGTTGTTGATGTAGCCATGACTAATACCTTTGGTTTTGGTGGTCATAATGCTTCTATTGTACTTAAAAAATACAAAGGCTAGTTTTGTGAATTTAAAAGCAATATTTCGGCCTTTATTTTCTAAAAAAAACGAACTTGAACAAAATTTAAAAAACATCGTTGGGTTTTACCCTAACGATGTTTTTTTGTTTGAAAAAGCTTTAGTTCATAAGTCAGCTTTGTATGATCATTCCTTATCATACACAAGTAGTAATGAACGCCTAGAGTTTCTAGGCGATGCTATTTTAGGTGCTGTTGTCGCAGATTATCTTTTTAAGCAGTACCCCCAGAAAGATGAAGGTTTTCTTACGAAAATGCGTTCCAAAATTGTGAGTCGTCATTCATTAAATGAGCTTGCCAAAAAAATCGGATTAAACAAAATCGTAATTTCAAAGCTTGATAAGAAGAGTAAAACCGATTCAATTTATGGAAATGCTTTTGAGGCTTTAATTGGAGCTATTTATCTAGACAAAGGAACAAAGGCTTCTGAGAAATTTATTCTTGAAAGAATTATTAATCCTTATATTTCTCTTGATAAATTGGAGAATGAAGAAACTAATTTTAAATCTCGAATAATAGAATGGGCTCAAAAAGAAAAAAAAGACCTCGTTTTTGAAATTGTTAAAGAAGTCGGAGAAGGTAGAAACAAAATATTCGTAGCTTGTGTGAAACTTAGTGGAGAGGAGATTGCTCAAGGTACGGAGAAATCCAAGAAAAAGGCTGAGCAAAAAGCTGCTGAGGAATTTTGTAAAATGTATAAAGTTCTTGATGAGTAAACTAGTATTAGAGTTTGAGTATGATTTTGACTTCGCCCTTTTTGGAGTATCTAGTCACGTTGCTAACTATCGATTAGCTTGGGGAATGAATCAATTATTTGAAATAGATTTAGAAAGAGTAGATAATATTGATTTGTCTTTTGGTTTTAAAAAGAATGGTGAGTTCAGTCTTTATCGATTTGAGGACCAAGAGAGTTACACTACAATTCATCTTGTGTCAAATAGATGCAGTATTGGATACCTTATTCCAGAATTAAAACAAATGGATTATTTTGTTCAATACTGGGGTCCAATGTCTGATAATGAGTTGAATGGCTTTAAGTATAAATTGCGTGACATTCCCTCTGTTTTAGCATCAATGGAAATCGATCCTATGGGATTAAAAAGTAGAAATAATTTACTTTTTTAATTTTGTTATTTTTCCTTTTAACCCTGCTTTGTTCGCTATGAAATCCCTTTTATTATTGGACGTTATGTAAAACGGAATTCGTATATTTGGGGCTTGTTTTTTATTTAGACAAGAAAACCAAAATTATATGGATTTAAAGAGAACAAAAATTGTAGCGACATTAGGACCTGCATCGTCATCTGTTGAAGTAATTAAAGAGATGTATGAAAAAGGATTAAATGTATGTCGTTTAAACTTCTCTCATGGAGACCACAAGATCCACGAAGCAAATATTAAGTCTGTTAAGCAAGTTAATGATGACCTTAATTCTAATATTGCTATTTTAGCTGATTTACAAGGGCCAAAACTACGTGTTGGTGCGATGGAGAATGAAGGCTGTGAAATTAAGACCGGTAATAAAATCATATTTACAAATAAAGAGTGTTTAGGTACTTCTGAAAAAGTATTTATGACTTACCGAAACTTCGCTCGAGATGTCAAACCAGGGGAATTAATTTTAATTGATGACGGTAAATTAGCAGTTAAGGTAGAAAGTTCAAATGGTGATGATGAGGTCATAGCTATCGTTGAGCATGGAGGTCTTTTAAAGAGTAAAAAAGGCGTTAATCTTCCCAATACTAAAATTTCTTTACCATCGTTAACCGAAAAGGATAGAAAAGATTTAGATTATATTCTCAAACAAGATATAGAGTGGATTGCTCTTTCATTTGTAAGATCAGCGAAAGACATTATTGAATTAAGAGAATTAATTAAAGCAGCTAACAGAAACATAAAAATAATAGCAAAAATAGAAAAGCCAGAAGCAATTGATGATATTGATGCTATTGTGAATGAAACAGACGCAATAATGGTTGCAAGAGGTGATCTGGGTATAGAAGTTCCATATCAAGATGTACCATTATTACAAAAAATGATGGTGAAGAAGTGTTTAAAAGCATCAAAGCCAATTATTGTTGCAACACAAATGATGGAGAGTATGATTGATGGTATTACACCATCTCGAGCTGAAGTTAATGATGTCGCAAATGCTGTCATGGATGGTGCCGATGCAGTAATGCTGTCTGGAGAAACATCGGTTGGGAAACATCCTGGGTTAGTAATTGAAACAATGAGTAATATTGTTAAGAAGGTTGAAGAGTATGATGATATTTATAATCATGATTACTTACCAATACATAGACAAGATAGATTTGTATCTGATAACATTTGCACTAGTGCTGTAAACCTTGCTGAAAGTGTTAATGCGAAGGCGATTATTACGATGACAGTATCTGGTTATACTGCATGTAAAATATCTTCTCAAAGACCAAGAGCCTTTACTTATGTGTATACTAGTAATAAAGCTATATTGAATATGTTAAATCTTGTTTGGGGTGTTCAGGCTTATTATTATGATGATTCGACGTCTACCGACAAGAATATTGATGATATTAAAGATTCATTAATTGCAAAGGGAGTAGTTAAAGAAGGAGACTTCTTCATTAACATTGCTTCAATGCCAATCAAAGAAAAAGGAAAAACTAACACTTTAAAATTGAGTCAGGCTTAATTTAAAGATTGAATTTGTAAAGGGAATTATCGAAAGTTAATTCCCTTTTTTTTTACTAAAATCACACTCTTATTTAAGAGATATCAATTTCAAATGTATGGTAATTAATGTTGAGTTATTAAGTCAAATATGTGAGGTTCCCGGTGCTCCAGGATTTGAAGATAGAATTAGGTCATTAGTTTTAAAAGAGATTGATGGTTTAGTCGATACCGTTTCTGTTGATAATATGGGGAACGTAGTTGCTATTAAAAGAGGGAAAACATCAAAAAAATTAATGGCTGCTGCTCATATGGATGAGATTGGTTTTGTTGTTACACATATAACTGATCAAGGTTTTTTGAAGTTCCATACACTTGGTGGTTTTGATCCTAAAACTTTAACTGCTCAACGTGTTATTGTTCATGGGAAAGAAAATCTTGTAGGTGTTATGGGAGCAAAACCTATTCATGTTATGACCGCTGAGGAGAGAAATACAGTTCCGAAAATTTCAGATTACTTTATTGATATGGGAATGAAGAAATCTGAAGTAGAAAAGTTTATTTCAGTAGGTGATTCAGTGACAAGAGAACGAGGATTGATTGAAATGGGTGATTGTGTAAATTGTAAATCATTAGACAATAGAGTTGCCGTTTATATTTTAATAGAAGCTTTAAAAGAGCTTAAAGGAAAAGAAATACCATTTGATTTTTATGCAGTTTTTACCGTTCAAGAAGAGGTCGGAGTTAGAGGGGCTCAGGTTGCAACATTGGCCATTAATCCTGATTTTGGTATTTGTATTGACACTACTATAGCTTTTGATACCCCAGGAGCTTCTGATCATGAGAGAATAACATCTTTAGGGTGCGGTCCAGGTATAAAAATAATGGATTCTAGAACTATTTGTGATCAAAGAATGGTTAGGTTTATGAAGGAGATTGCAATTGATAAAAAAATTAATTGGCAACCAGAAATACTTACTGCAGGTGGAACGGATACGATGGGGATTCAACAGTTTACAGCAGGAGGAAGTATAGTCGGAGCTATTTCTATCCCAACTCGTCATATTCATCAAGTTATCGAAACATGTCATAAAAAAGATATTGAGAATGCAATTAATCTATTGGTTAACTGCATTGAATTAATAGATGATTTTGATTGGAGTCATTAATTAAAATGGTTCTTTAAAGCGATTCCTAAAGAAAACATCATTAACGGATATGCGAACCCACTTTTGAGTGCTACAAGCCCATTTGTGCCACCTTTATGATTAATAATTAAAAGAATTCCAATTGTTAAAGGAATTGAAATCCAAAATAACATCATACTAAAGCAGGTTGTTTTTATATTCGTTTTTATTTCAAGTGAATTCAAAATTCCTTTGTAAATAAAAGGAGATGATATTATAATCACTACCCATAGTATTTTGGCGTAAAGATTTGCGTTTGGACCGATTTTCACAAAAGCGATAAACTTAATTATATGAGGATTGTAAAAAACTAAGCAAGTCAGTACTATCCCAACAAAAAGCACTAAAATAAAGGTTACATACAAAAAGTTAAGAGCTAATCTTTTAATGAGATTAGATTTCACTTGAAGATTAAACCAAACTAAAAATAAAATCAATGTTATAACAAAAGACCAGTGGAAATATGTTAACCATTTAAAGCCTCTCCAACCATGTAATTCGATTTCTAACCTCCATAAAAATCCAGAAATAACAGAAAAAATTAATAGAGAAATTATAGGTTTATTTTTAATGAATTTAACCATTCAATATCCTCTTTCGTCAATCCATGCGTTGACCATTCTATTGTAACTTACCTTAAAATTAACGCTTCTTTTAAGTTCGTAAACATTATCTGCAATATCTGTTTTTATTTTTGTGAATTCGAATTGCTCACTTAATAAATTATTTTCTTCTCCATAAATCCAAATTTCAGTATTGTTATATCGATAAACAATTTTTGGCGGTCCATAAATAATATAGATCATACCTCTATCTGTACTCCATCCTATTTGGTTACTAGTGAATAATTTATTGGCGATAGCGACTTCTGAGTAATAATCTTTTATTAAGTTCCTGGCTCTCTCTCTACTTCCAGCAAGTCTAATCCATTCGTTTTCAAAAGATTTTCTTTTATTTTGATTACGCAATAAATCAGAATATTCTGATTTATCTAGAAGATATCCTAAGGCCCCATTGGCTTGATCGATAGAGTTTATTTTGGGAAATGATGTATTAACAGAAAATATAGAAAAACCATCATTAGCTATTGTATCAGTTATAAAGTGATAGTAGCCATTTTTTAGTGCTGGAAAATCATATTCAGAATCACCTTTTATTATCCAAGTTGAATCAGGAATCCCAGCAAATCTATAGATATGGGTTACATCTTGAGGCTTTGCAGCGCAAGTAGTTTTGTAACTAAATTTCATCACCTTTAAAACATTATTGTGATGCATTTGTGGAGTCACTTTAAAAGAGTCTTTTTGATAATCCGTAAAATTTATGACATCATTATTTAAAGTTTGTATCCTGTAATAGGATCTTTGATTTTTGGATTTTTTTCGATGTGTTTGTAGTTTCGAAATTAAGAAATTTCTGTTTTTATCTAATAAAGAAACTTTTACTACGTAATTTTTCCCTTTTGGAGCGTAAATCTTTATTTTATGTAATATTTGGGGACTGCTTTTATTTTGTTTTAAAGAGTAATGAACTGTATTTGTATCAATGGGAAATTCATTGTTATAACCTTCAAAAACTTTGTAACTAATAGAGTAACTAGCTAGATATTTGCTTGATTCAGTCTTTGCAAATAATAAATCGTTTGTATTGGTTTGAATCTCAAGGTTTGAAATAGTATCATTTAAGCTTTCAAAAGATAAATTCATTTCATATCTGAGACCATTTACTTGATAACTATCTGATAAATCAAATTCATTAAGCCGTAGTGGTCCACTACAACACATTACAAAAAGAAGGGTTATGCAAACAATATTTATCTTCCAAATATTTTTCATCAATTTGCTTAGTTGGTTTAGCACCTAATTCCTTTATTTTTTCAATTCGACTTATAATATTGCCTTTTCCTTCATGAAGCTTCTTTTGAGCTTTATAAAATTCTCTAGATGTCTTCTCGAGGCTTTTTTCGATTTTTGCTAAATCGGCACAAAACCTACAGATTTGTCATAAAGCTTACCACTTTCCTTAGCAATTTTTAAAACATTTTTGTTTTGTTTGTTCTGTTTCCATAAAGAGTCTACTGTCTTTAGTGTTGCTAGTAAAGTACTGGGACTAACAAATACAATTTTTTTATTCTATGCAAAAATAAATAAGTCAATATCCTCTCTAACAGCAACTCCAAATGAAGCTTCAATTGGAACAAAGAGAAGAATAAATTCTGGTGTTGTAATCCTTTCTGCAGTTTGATATTTTTTTCAGTTAATTGCTGATTTATAATAATCTCCTTTTCGGTACTTTTAAATTTCGTTGAGAAGTTTTCCTTTCTACTTTTAAATTTCCCAATAAAAAAACCAATTAAAGCCCTCACTACTAAACCTGAAATTAATAAGGCACTATTCATGATTTAAAGATACTAAAATGAATGGCCTTTTATACATTAAGGATAAGGACATTAAGTCCTTCATTAACTAGCTTAAATAATTCAACTATTTCATGATTGGTCATTCTTATACATCCGTGTGAGGAAGGTGTTCCAATAAGACCCTCTTCAGGAGTTCCATGTATATATATTCTTCTTTTATAAGAGTCTTTTCCCACCCCAGAATTTTTACCAGGTTCTAAACCAGATAGCCACAATAATCTTGTTGTTACAAAGTCTCCTTCAATTGTTACAGGATAATGTTCTAAGTCAGCTTTCTTTCCTATATATACTCCACCTTTTATAATGCCTCGTAACGGAACACCTTTACCTATTTTTTTGGCAATCTTATGAAGACCAAGTGGAGTTTTTTTACTGTTTGCCAATCCTCCAAGTCCATACTTACTTGTGCTAACAGGGTAAGATGTTACCAAATGGCCATGTCGTAATAAGTATATTCGTTGTTGTTTTATGGAAATAAAAAGAACTTCTTTTACATTATGATCTGGATAAAAGTCATTACAATATTCTTCAACAAAGAAGATAATGTCCTTTTCAGAAGGGATTCTACCTTTAAAACTTAAAAGTAAAGAGATTAAAAATAAAAATAAAAATTTTTTAGACCACACAACTCTTCTACTTCTAATGAATAATCTTGTTTCATTAGAATAAATTAATAAAACCAAAATGAATTTTAGCGCTTGAAAAGTTGATTTTTGTGTCATTAAATTTACCTAAAGCATAACTGATTGAAAAGATTCCCGGTTTTGCTTGGAAATTAATTCCTGCTCCATAAGCTGATGATGAATTAATTTCAATTTCAGTAATAGTTGATTTTTTAAGTATAGATTGATCAGTGAAAATATTAAAAAAGGAATTTTCTTCAAATAGTAATCTTAACTCCATTGTGAAAACAGAATAGTTTGTAGTGAAAACGGATTGTTGATCAAATCCCCTTAAAAGTCTAAAACCACCCAGTCTGTAAAGATCGTTATCTAATAAGTAGTCATTAGCTTTAAAACCCGAACTATTAGCTAATTTTAAACTAATAACTTCCCAAATAGGAATATAACCTTCAATTAGAATTTTCCCCTCGTAAATCATTGATGTCTCTGGTACATATAGAGATGAAGTAATATTATTTGTTTTAGAAATTGGAACTATGATTTTATCATCATTTTTAAAGCCTGAAATTCTTTTAAGACCAGCTTTGCCTTCTAGGTTCAAAAGGAATCCTTTCCGTGGATTAAATTTATAATCTAACAAGTCAATAAAAATCTTAAAGCCGTAGGCATTTTTCGAACCATTAACTGATGTTATATTAGAATTTGTCACAGCTTTATCTGAAAGTTTATTTGTTGTTTCGTTTTCCCAAAAACCAGTGAAATTTTGTTTGGCAGAAATATCATATTTTACGCCTATGCGATTTTTGTAGTTTATAAAAGAAGTATCCTGTTTCAGTAAATCAAGAGAATGTGTAATTCCAATAAAGGATCCAAATAAGAAAGGAATATCTTCTTGTGTATTTAGTTGTTGTGATTCCGACTGAAGTCTTCTCCAATTAAGTTTTATTTTTTCTCCGAAGCCAAAAGAGTTTCCAAGGTTTAATTTTAAGTCTCCTGTAATAACTAATTGGGATTTATTTCCTGTTAAAGTGGTATTAGAATTTGGTAATATTCCAATAACTCCGTTTATAAAGTTGGAAGATTTTCTTTTTAGAGTCAAGTTAACCAATGCTAATTCATTAGTAAAAGTAATAGATGGTTTGCTTGAAAGTGTTATGAAGGGCAGTTCTTTTATTTTTTTAGTGATATCATTGAAAGACTTTTCATTGTAAGTTTTTTTAGGAATTAAGTTGAGATAATTTTCTATGAAATATTTTGGTAAATTATATGTACCATTTAAATTAAGAGTGTCCCATTGAATCTTCGGTCCTGGAGTTATATTTATAAATCCCGATAGCTTTTGGTTACTTACTTTAAGTTGAGAAAGGTTGATATTGGCAAAAGGATAACCATTACTTTGGAAAAAGAAAATAATTAGATCCATCCTTTGAACTAAAGATTGAGGAGATACAAGATTTTTTTCCCATTTACCAGAGATGTTTTTAGGGATTTCAATACCCTGGTATTCTAATTTTACAGATTTCCAACTGTAAGGTTTTCCAATTGTTATGTTTGCTTGAAAATTAGAAGAGTCAACTTTTGTAAGGCTATCAATAGAAAACTCTAATAAACCTTGAGAAAATGCCTGTTTTTGAAGATTTATTACATCATTGTTGTATTCCTGCCAATTTTTATAAATTGAATCTGGTTTTGTTTTGAAGTTTTCCAATAATTCATAGGGCCAATTCATTTGAATTTGACCATTAGCCAAATTCGCACTAAGTAATATTAGTTGAAATAACTTTTTCATGAATCAGTCAGTGACCAATTAACGGGGTTAATATTTTTTAATTGTAGGTAATTGTTAGTTTTTGAAAAAGGTTTACTGTTAAAAAAACCTCTATGCGCAGCAAAAGGAGAAGGATGTGCTGATCTAATTATAAAATGTCTTTTTTCATCAATAATAGAGCCTTTTTCTTGCGCATATTGACCCCATAAGATGAACACAATATTTTCTTTTTTCCTTGAAATTGTTTCAATAACTGCATCAGTGTACTTTTCCCAACCTTTTTTTTGATGACTTCCAGCTGAATTAGCACGTACAGTTAAGGTTGCATTTAGCATTAAAACTCCTTCTTGTGCCCATTTTATAAGGTTTCCTGATTTCGGGATTTTAATATTTATATCGCTTGCCAATTCTTTAAAAATATTTCTTAAAGATGGAGGTAACGCTGTGCCGTTAGGAACGGAGAAACTTAATCCATTTGCTTGATTAGGACCATGATATGGATCTTGACCAATAATTACAACTTTAACTTTGTCAAATGGAGTTTGTTTAAATGCCTCAAAAATTAATTGAGGCTGAGGATAAATCGTATTTAATTTTTCTTCATCTTCTAAAAAAGAGTTTAACTCTATGAAATAAGGGGCTTCAAATTCATTTTTTAATTCGCCTAACCAAGAGGAATGTATTTTTGAAGTATCTTCCATTATAAATAAATTCAATTGATGAATAAATACAAAAATAATAGGAATGTTGAACTTTTATAAGTTTTTCAAGAGCTTTAACAATATTAAAAAATTTAAAATGGATTGGAATAGTTTAAATTCAGTTGACCAATTAGCTGAGATTGATGAAAAATCAAAAATAAAAAAGCAAATAATCTTCAAGCATAGTACACGCTGTAGTGTAAGTAATTTTGCAAAAAGAATACTTTTGGCAGAGTTTTCAGAGGACTTAAAAGAAAAAGTAGATGTTTATTATTTAGATTTAATTTCGTTTAGAGATTTGAGTAATAATATTGCTTCTCATTATAATGTTATTCATGAATCTCCGCAACTTCTTGTTATTGAGAATGGAAAATGTGTTTATTCTGCCTCACATTCTGATGTATCAATTGAAAAAGCATTAAGTTAGTTCATTAGCAATAAGAGGATAAATACCTTAATTTGGTTAATAGAATGATAAATTGGTTGTTGACCTTGATTATTATGTGCTTTAATTTGCTTTCTTTAGGGCAGAAAAAAGATAAGCACAATCATACTGTCGGGTATCACCATATTTTTTATTCAGGTATTCAAGTAAACACTCATGGTTTTGGATTAGGAGTTAGGCGAGGTTTTCATCAAACAGTAAGGAAAAAACAGCTTTATGAAATTGGTTTAACTACACTAAAGCATCCAAGAGAGGTGAAAATATTGTCATCTGATGGCTCAGACGGATTTGTATTTGCAAAAAAAAATAAGGCTTACAATATCAGATACGGCTTGGGACAACATAATATTTTGGCTTTTAAACCATTTGGAGAAGGAGTAGAGCTAAAAACCATATATTCTTTTGGATTTATAACAACATTTTTGAAACCTATATATTATTATTTGGCTGAAGGAGATAATCAACAAGTAGAATTAAATAAGTTTAATGAAGAAAAACATAATATTTATAATATTATAAGTTCAGGCCCTTATTTTAAAGGATTTAATGAAGTTAGTGTTCAGCCAGGAATTTTCGGTAAATTTGCGTTGAGTATTGAATATGCTGCTGAAAGAACTTCAATAAGGAGTTTGGAATTAGGAGTGGTTGTAGATGGATATTATAAAGAGGTCGAGATTTTAGCCTTTGCAGATAATTATCCTGTAACTGTAAGTCTTTATTTAAGTCTGCAATTTGGGAAAAAATGGTACAGATAAAATAGAAGGGAATGAGCGAGCAAATAGAAAAAAAGAAGCCTTTATACAAAAAGCCTAAATGGCTCAGAGTAAAACTTCCTATAGGAGAGGGTTATAAAAAAGTAAGAAAACTAGTAGACGATAATAATTTAAATACTATTTGTCAAAGTGGTAACTGCCCTAATATGGGTGAATGTTGGGGTGCAGGGACTGCAACATTTATGATTTTGGGTAATACATGTACAAGAAGTTGTGGGTTCTGTGCTGTGAAAACAGGAAAGGGAGATGAATTAGATGAATTCGAGCCTGTTAAAGTTGCAAAGTCCATTAAAACAATGGGCGTTAAACATGCTGTCATAACTTCAGTTGATAGAGATGACTTACCAGATGGAGGAGCAGGTCACTGGGTGAAAACAGTTGAGGCTGTTAGGAGAATTAGCCAAGGGACCACTATGGAAACATTGGTTGGAGATTTCATGGGTAAATGGGAAGATTTACAAAGAATTATTGATGTTGCTCCCGAAGTAGTATCTCATAACATAGAAACTGTAAGAAGATTATCGAAACAAGTAAGAGTTCAAGCCAAATATGATAGAAGTTTAGAACTGTTGTTTCGCTTAAAAAAAGGAGGGATGAAGACTAAATCTGGATTCATGGTTGGATTGGGAGAAACTGATGAAGAAGTTTTTGAAACTATTGACGATTTAGCTTCAGTTAATGTTGATATTGTGACCATCGGTCAATATCTTCAACCTACCCCAAAACATTTAATTATATCAAATTTCATTACCCCTGAAAAGTTCGAAGAGTATAGATTCTACGCTTTGAAAAAAGGTTTTAGACATGTTGAAAGTTCTCCCTTAGTAAGGTCTTCATATCACGCAGAAAAACATATTCACTAAAATTAATATTGAAGAAAATTATTTTCATATGCTCCCTATTTTTATTGTTAGCCATAAAGGTTGCTCTACATGCATATGAAGTTGACAATAAACAAGAGAGAAAAGGAGAAAGTCATAGCGCTGCTAGAGAGTTTTGGAGAAAGCGAATTGGAACTTTTCAATCTAATGAAGACTTTATAATATCTATTCAAAAGGCTCGTAAAAATATTTCAATGATCCCTAAAAGAAGAACTTTAGGTTTGGACTGGAGAGAATTAGGCCCTGATAATATTGGGGGTCGAACTCGCGCTATTTTGATTGATAACGAGAATCCAAATTTAATGTTTGCTGGAGGGGTTGCTGGCGGATTATGGTTTAGTCTTGACGCAGGTCTAACTTGGATTCAAACTTCACCGGGAGATATTGCAGAAGTCCTTACCGTTAATTGTATCGAGCAGGATGAGTTAGGTTACGTTTATTACGGTACTGGTGAAGGTGTTTTTTACGGTGATATTATTGATGGTGACGAAAATGTTGCACCAGGCACAATAGGTTTTGGTTACAGAGGGCATGGGGTTTTTCGTTCAATAGAACCACATGGAACTACTTTTATGCATTTAGAAAATTCATGGATTGGGAAGGAGGTAAATACCGTGGCTATTAATGCAATAAGTTCCGATGACCATGGCAATCTCTATGCAGGTGCGAAAGAAAAGCTTTATAGAAGTAAAGATCATGGGGTCACTTGGTTTGATGTTAACTACACTACTAATAATCAGACTATTAAAGGAGATGTGTATGATGTTAAAGCATTTTCTGATGGAAGTGTTTTACTAGCGATGGGTAATGAGTATTATTTATCTCCAAATGGAGATGCTGATTCTTTCATTAAGATATCTAGTCCCTCCGGTGTATTGACACCAGCAACAGGTCGATCAGTTTTCGCAATAGCTCCCTCTGATGAAAATGTTGTTTATATGTCGAGATCTGATAAAGATGATTTTTTTGATGGGTTATTTAAGTCTATTGATAAAGGATCCACTTGGATTAAAATAATAGGTGGAGGAAGTGACGTATTTACACCTTTTAAAGGGGGTGGGGGTCAAGGAAATTATAATCAATGCTTAGCTGTCTTTCCCGATAATCCAAATAAGATTTTATTAGGAGGAATAGAAATATATGAATGGGAAGAAGGTAAGAATTGGAAAAAATTATCCAAATGGAATGGCAGTTGGAGTGACGATAATTATGTTCATGCAGATGCACATACTTTTTCTTTTCACCCATCTAATCCCAACCAATACTATATTGGTACAGATGGAGGGATTTTCATGACAAAAGATAATGGTGAAGTTTTTCAAAGGTTAAATAGAGGGTTCAATATCACACAATTTTATGGAGTAGCATTTGGAAAAGATGGTGCCGTTTTGGGAGGGACTCAAGATAATGCTAATATTTATATCGATTTTAAAGGAAATACCGAGCAAAGTGGAGAGCTACATAATTCAGGAGATGGTGGATATTCAGCAATTTCACAATTAATGCCAGATGCGTTTTTTTCAGAAAGTCAGTTTGGCAGAATAGGAAGGGATAATTCAAGAAGTGGGTCGTATTCTGAGTTCTTTTATCATAAAGACGCCGCAATTAATCAAGAAGATTTAGATTATGATTCTAGATGGAGTGAATTTATTACTCCAATTTTACTTTGGGAGTCCGCATCTGATTCACTTATCCCTGATTCTTCTGTTTTTATCGCTGATAAAGATTACTTTGAAAATGATGTAATAAAAATAAATTCCAATATTTCTGGTTTGTCTTTTATTGACACGTTGAATGATGCTTTATTTGAAGGCGATACATTATTAAAAAAGGTTCCAAAACAATCTATGTTTATTTACGGCACTCATCAAGCAGTTTATATTACAAGAAATGCGATAGATTTCTCGGCAAACGTAAAATGGTTCGAATTAACAAGAGCTGGATGTTTTTATCATCAAAATAATACGGGGTTTGGACCAAGTTGTGTAGCAACTTCAAATGATGGAGATATTATTTATTATGGTACCGATAGAGGAGAAGTTTATAGGATTTCAAATGTGTCGAAGGTAGTTAGTGATGAAACAGTTGATAGCGTATTAGTTGTCAAAATTGCTAGTGTATTCAAATCGGCAACTTCAGAAAATGGTTATATATCTGACATTACAGTAGATCCTAATGATAAAGAACATGTTATTTATACTGTTGGGTTTTATAACCAAACCACAAATGTTTATGAATCTAAAACTGCAGCTTCAACATCAGATGATCAAAGTTTTTCTTCAATTGCAGGTAATTTGCCAGAGATACCTGTTTATACAGTTATGATTGAAGAGTCATCAGGAGCTTATATCATAGGCACTGAGTATGGTTTGTTTTCAAGTGTAGATAATGGAACGTCATGGTTTCAAGAATTAGAGGGTCCTCCGCAATGTCCTGTGACATTTATTAGGCAGCAAACCTTTAATGGTTCAGAAAATAGAGGTCAAATTTATGTAGCCACTCATGGAAGAGGTCTATTTACAACTGAGGGTTATTTAACTTCATCTCATCATATAGATAAAGCAGTTGAGTTAGATGATAAAACCTTAAAAATTTATCCTAATCCTGTTGAAAGTATATTAAATTTTGATGTAGATATCACAAATGGTGAGGAGTTTATGCTTCAGATAATGGACAGTAAGGGAAAAATAGTTCTTGTTAAAAATCAAAAGACTAAAAAAGTCAATGTTTCTAGCTTAACTTTAGGTTCATACATCTTATCTATCCAAAAGGAACAAATTAACTGTTCGGCAACTTTTATAAAGAATTAAATTATTTCATCATATTAAAAGCAATAAAGCTCATTAACCCTATAGATGTTCTAAGCGATTCATGTTCTATATCAAAAGTACTTGTGTGTAAACCTGAATTAATACCTTTTGGTGTATTCGCGATACCTAATCTATAAAAGCAGGAAGGCATTTCTTGAGAGTAGTACGCGAAATCTTCAGAAGTCATTCTTAAGTCAAGAGCATTTACATTTTCTTTTCCTAAGTATTCAATTGCTGAATCCCAAGCTTGTTGAGTAACATCATCATCATTAACTAAAAACGGAAATCCATCATGAATATCAAAGTCACAACTACCGCCCATACCCTCAGCTATGGCTTCTGCCATTTTTTTCATTTTAACTTTTGCTTCAGCTCTCCATTCTTCATTAAAAGTTCTAAAAGTACCTTTGATTTTAACTTCATCAGGAATAATATTAGTAGCTCCAAGCCCTTCTATATGTCCAAATGTTAATACGGAAGGAATAGTTGGACTAGCGTTTCTAGAAACTATTTGTTGAAGAGCAATGATAATGTGTGAGGCTAATAAAATTGAATCAATACACTTGTTAGGTAAAGCACCATGACCGCCTTTTCCTTTAACAGTAACATAGATTTCGTCAGCGGAAGCCATATACATTCCTTTTCTAAACCCTACTTGTCCTGCCTCTAGTTGAGGATAAACATGCTGTCCAATAATTAATTCTGCATCTGGATTTTTTAATGCTCCTTCTTTTAACATCAATGATGCTCCTCCAGGTAAAATTTCTTCCCCTGGTTGAAATACAATTTTAAAAGTTCCTTTAAACGAGCTTTTTAAATCATTTAAGATTTTACAAACCCCAAGCATAGAACTTGTATGAACGTCATGACCGCAAGCGTGCATTACACCATTGTTTTTAGATTTGTAGTCAACTACGTTTTTCTCAAATATAGGTAAGGCATCAATATCGGCTCTAAGTGCTATTATTTTTGTTCCAGGTTTGTTTCCTTTAATGTGAGCGATAATTCCAGTCTTGACAAAATCACTTTGGAACGATATTCCATTTTCAGTTAGGAAGTTTTTTATGTATTCACTTGTTTTGAATTCTTTGAAAGAAAGCTCAGGATTGGCATGTAAATGCTTTCTGTGTTTAACCACTTCATCAAAATGTTTATCTGCAAGCACTTTAATTTGATCCTTCATTACGATTAATTTAGTCTTACTAAGTTAATTCTTTCTTAATTTAAATAAGTCTTAAATAAAGCTAAGGTTTGTAATATTTTAGTTTGGACTAAATCAAACTGAATTTTATTATCTTGACTAACTTTATTACATATATAAATATGGAGCCTTACGTAAAAACTGAAATAATTGATGGAGTTGGGGAAATAGAGTTCTTCCATCCTAAAAGCAATTCTTTACCTGCTAAGATGCTTAAAGAATTAGCGAAATCAATAACTGATTTTGGTAATAGGAAATCAATAAAGTGTATTATACTTAAAAGTGCCGGTGAAAAAGTTTTTTGTGCTGGAGCTTTTTTTGATGAATTAGTTGAGATTGATAACGAAGTTGATGGGTATGAGTTTTTTTCTGGTTTTGCAAATGTAATTAGAGCAATTAAAAATGCTCCCAAATTTGTTGTAGCATTGGTTCAAGGTAAGATAGTTGGTGGAGGAGTAGGAATTGTAAGTGCTTCAGATTATGTTATTGCAAGTCCAAATGCAAGTTGTAAACTAAGTGAGCTATCTATCGGAATAGGTCCATTTGTAATTGCCCCTGTTGTAGAACGAAAAATAGGGTTAGCTCATTTTATTAATATGTCGCTTAATCCTAATGAATGGAAATCCGCAGAATGGGCTTTAGATAAAGGTTTGTTCTCAGAAGTTTCAGAAGATTTTAATTTGAGAGTTAAAGAACTTGTAAGAAGTTATTTAACCTATTCTCCCGAAGCCATGAATGAAATAAAACTTATGTTTTGGGATAGATTTATAGACTTAGATCGTGAAATGGATATTAGAGCAAAGCTGAGTGGGCGGCTTGTAATATCAGATTTCACCAAAAAAAAGTTAGGAGCGTTTAAATCATAAATTATGAATGTATTAATTACTGGATGTTCAAGAGGCATAGGAAAAGCGATGTTGGAATCACTTAACAATAACTCTAAGATAAAAAATGTTTTTGCGCTCTCCTCAAAATCAGATACCCTTATTCAAAGTAAAAAAATCACACCCATTAAATGTGACTTTCTCATTAACGGGTGGCAAGAAAAAATGATTGAAGTAGTTAGGGAAGTACCTATCAATCTATTGATTAATAATGCAGGATACCTATACAATGGTTCTGTTGTTTCAACTCCTCAAAGTGAGGTGTTGAAAATGTTTAATATAAACGTTAATGCCCCATTCTTAATAGTTCAAAGTTTATTAGAGAACTTAAAAAATGGAAATGCTCATATTATTAATGTAGGATCAATGGGAGGTTTTTTAGGAAGCTCTAAGTTTTCAGGTTTATCATTTTATAGTTCAATGAAGGCTGCCTTAGCAAATTTATCGGAATGTTGGGCTGAAGAATTCAGGGTGTTTAATATAAAATCAAACTGTCTAGCATTAGGTGCTGTTAATACAGAAATGTTAAATGAAGCATTTCCAGGCTATGAAGCTCCAGTAGATGCTGAAGAAATGGCTGACAAGATTATTGATTTTAGTTTGAGTTATAGTACCATAATTAATGGTAAAGTAATACCCTTTTCAATTTCTACGCCTTAATCAGCTTGTTTAAAATGCTGATAATGTGTTGTTTGTAATTTTTATTTATTTTTAATGATTTTTTCTAGTTAAAATCGAAATTCTTAATGTATCTTT
>MDSY01072887.1_pt1 | contig 35180 bp, 29 predicted proteins | sample 811131 | NCBI WGS metagenome assembly MDSY01 (sample SAMN05326643, study PRJNA326480) | marine metagenome | isolation source: seawater | place: Atlantic Ocean: South West | collected 2010 | reverse complement strand
GGTTTATATACAGGTGTTGGTTCTTTTGAAGCGAAGGGGACTGGTGATGAAGTCGCCATTCAGCAAATGATTTATTCTAGGCATCAAGTAGAGCGATGTATTCGATTTGCTTTTGATTATGCGTTAAGTCGTCATCAAAATGATGTTTGGAGAGGGTTGTCGGAGGCTGATAAAGAAGCAGGTTATGTGGCTCAGTTAACCTTATGTGGTAAAACGAATGTTTTGACCTATGTATTTGATCTATGGGAAAGAGTATTTGAAGAAGTTGCTAAAGATTATCCCACTGTTAAAACGAATTATGTTCATGTTGATGCTGTTTGTATTTATATGGTAGATGATCCTGGTCGGTTTGATGTGATTGTTACAAGTAATATGTTTGGTGATATTATTACTGATTTAGGTGCTATTACTCAAGGTGGTTTAGGTGTTGCTCCTGGTGCCAATATTAATCCTGAAGGGGTTTCGATGTTTGAACCTATTGGTGGTACAGCCCCTGACTTTACGGGTAAAAATCAAATTAATCCTATGGCGGCTATTGGAGCTGCTCAGTTATTGTTATCTCATCTTGGTCATTTAGATGCTGCTTCTTGTTTAGAAAATGCTATTAAAGCCGTTATTAAAAAAATGGATTCTCAACTTGCTGCTAAAATGGGTTTTTCTACAACAGAAATTGGCGATTTGATTGTTCAGGAGATTGTGTCTTAGTTTATGATTACCAAACGTGTTGTAAGGCAAGCTGTTAAAGCTCGGCAAGGGTTATTAACGACTATTAAAAGAAATAATCAATCTGATTTACTTAATCAAAATCTTCGTAAATTACTTGCATCGTTATCATTAAATACGATTGCTTGTTTTTTACCTACAGATAAAGAGCCTAATATTGATATTAATTTTTTGTTAAGACATTATGAGGTATTGGTTCCTAAGTTTTGTAATGATTCTTATGAATTTGTTCGCTTAACTTCTTTAGCTGATATTACTGCCGGTCCTTATGGTATCTTTGAACCTAAAGATCATCTTACATTAGATAATAAGGTAATTCAGTCTGATCATACTGGGTTTTTAGTTCCGGGGCTTGCTTTTGATTATAAGGGGAATCGTATTGGCTATGGAAAAGGAATTTATGATCGCTTATTGGCAGGGACATCTGGTATTCGTATTGGTGTTTGTTTTCAGGATCAATTATTTGCTTCTTTACCATCCGATTCTTATGATCAGCACATGATGTATGTTGTGCATGATAGAGATTTTTTTCCTTGTGTTGGGGATGATGGGTATTAGGTTACGTTATTTTTTGTTTAATAGAGATTTATAAAATAATAATATTGTTTTTTGGTTATTTGGTATTCCATGTGTATGAATTAAATTAAAATATATTTTGCTAAGATCAATTATTGGTAGACTGTGAAGTGGAAAGTGTTTGTGCATGATATCTTTCCATTCATTTTCTATTTGTTCCAGTGATGTTCTTTTTGGTAAGGTATATGTTTTGTCAATGATGCATAGGTAGCAATAATTTTCTAGAAATTGGTTAATGTCTTTTTTTGAGGTAGTATTATTAATTTTTTGTAGTAGGATTTCTATTGGTAGTGGGTTGTTTATGATGGTGTTTTCAAGTGTGTAATCATCACTTTTTGTTGCAAAAACACCGCCTTCTTTTGGTTGTGATGCTTGTTGGTTATGTTCTAAAGTGTTAAGTAATGTTTTTATTAGATTATTGGATTCGTTTATATGGGGTGTTTGTAGTAATGATAGCCATAATGTGCTAAGTGCTGAATAAAAAGAGGGTAATCCATGTTTACAGTTAGTAGGCATGATATCTTCCCATTCTGTTTCTAGATCTGTTTTTAGGGTTGATTTGGGTAAATCTAATGATTCATTTTGGTTTAATAATTTTAGATAACATATTAGAAATGACATAGCATCATTTTGTTTAACGCAATTTTCTAACTCTTCAAAGGTGGTCATGCTTTTGTTTTTTGCATGATGTTATCGTAGGCTTTATTGATTTCCTTTATTTTTTCATCAGCAAAGTTTTTAAATTCATCTCCCAAATGTTGTACTTTATCAGGATGGTATTGTTTGCATAAGGTTTTGTAGGCTTTTTTAATTTCATCTATTGATGCCGTTGGTTTTATTCCTAAAATATCATAGTTTGATTCTGTATTTTTAATATATTTAGATTTTAGTTGGTTGTAAAATTCATTGTTTATTTGCAGGTCTTTGGCAACTTTGTCGAGTAGTGCTTTTTCATTTTTATGTAAATTTTCATCTGCCATGATTATTGCCATTAATAGTTCAATTGATAGTTGTTTTTCATGAATTTGAAATTCTTGATTCATGGTTTGAATAATAACTTCTAAAGGGTAGTTTTTTCGTAAGGAATATTGTATTAAATCTTGAACCCATCGTAATTGACTATTGTTAAATTGAAGTCTTGTTTGAAAAAATGTAAATAAGGTTTGTATTTCTCGGTTATCTACTACCCCATCTGCTTTTATGGCATGAGACATTAAATGAATCATTAGTTCAACATAATGTAATCGTTCTTGTGAGGATCCATGAATGGAGTTATTTATAGATGAATTGGAGAAAATAGTTTTTAGTACTTTGGAACCAATGAAAAATAATAGGAAAATAGGTGCTAAAGAAAATAAGAGCGGCAAAAATAAAAATAATATTTTAAATCCTCCAAACATAAAGAAGATTAATATTCCTAAGTAAAAATAATTGCCACCATTATTATAAGATCGATAATTCATTATGTGTATTATAATCGATGTTTTAATATCAGGTAAGGAATTTTATTTTTATTTTTTTGTTAATTTTTGAATTTTTATTAAATATATTTTTTATCTGTTTATCTGTTTTTTGAAAAAAGATATAATCTTTCTTTTTTTTTTAGTTTTGATTTATGATTTTTATTTGTTATTATGACATATATTTTTCTTTTTAATATAAATTTTGAATAAATAATTTTTAAAAAAATAATAACTATTATAAAAAAGGGGTTTTTTTATGTTTCGTTTACCATCTACTACACATTTAGGTTCAGCTGTTCGTTTGTTAAATAAAAATTTTTTACATGCTTTGGGTGCTCAATCTCGAAATTTTTCTAGTCATCATGACAAAAGAGGTGCTAGGCCGCGTTTTTTTGATGTGGCAAAGCCTGATCCTGTTTTGATTGCATCTAGAGGTGTCTATGCTCAGCGAGCTATAAAAACCTTAAATATGTTTGGTATTCCAGCTTATTCTTTGGCTATTAAAGGTGATACAGAAGTATTAAGGGGATCTGTTAATATGGTTGATGTGCAAGGCACAGGTACTTCTGCTTTATTAGATTATCATCAACATGCTAAATTAGCTGAACAGTTAGGTGTTTCTGCTGTTCTTGTTGGTTGGGGCGGATATTCTGAAAACCCTGATGCTCATGATGCTTTTCATTCTCGTGGTATTTGGACGGTTGCTCCAGAATCTAGAGTTATTCGTACTATGGGAGATAAAGTTCAGGCAAAAGAAATGGCAGAAAAAGCGGGTTTTGATGTTACGAAAAACTCTATGCCTTCTTATAATTCAATGGATATTCTTCGTTGGATGTCAGAAGAAAATATCGATTTTCCTATTATCGTTAAAGCTCAAGAAGGTGGTGGCGGTAAAGGAATTCGTGTTGTTTTTTCTAAAGATGAATTTGAAGAAAAGTTTCATTCGGCTCAATCAGAAGCAATTAATAGTTTTAATAATAATCGGATGTTTGCTGAAGAGTACTTAGATCAGTCACAACATCGTCATTTAGAATTACAAGTTATGGGAGATGTTTATGGCAAGGCTTGTGTTTTAGGTGTTCGTGACTGTACCTTGCAATTAAATGGTCAGAAGTGGCTTGAAGAGACAGGTGCTACGTGTTTGTTTGATGATGAAGGTCGTGCTTTGACAGAGTTGATTGGATATTCTAATGCGGGTACTTTGGAATTTTTATATAATCCAGATTCTGGTAGGTTAGTTTTTATGGAAATGAATACAAGGCTTCAGGTTGAGCATTGTGTTACTCAGGCACAGCATGGTTTAGATTTTATTGAATGGCAGTTACGATTATTAGAAGGGGCTCATATAAGTGATTTGGAATCAAAATTAGTTCCTTTTAGTCAACGTCCTTATGTTATTGAGGCACGATTGAATGCTCAAGTTTTTAGTGAAGAAACAGAATCCATTGTGCCTAAGTCTGGTTCTTTAGGTTTTTTTCAAAAATTTCCAGATCCATCGACGTATATGGGTGCTAAGTTTTTAGGAACGGCTTCTTCTCATGTATCTGATGCTTTTGATTCTAATTTTGGTTTGTTGTTAGCTCAGGGAATTGATCGTGATCAGGCGTTAGTGGAATTGAAACGACAATTGTTACAGACTCATTTGCCTGCGTCTAATAGAGATTTATTATTGGCATCTCTTGATAGTCCTGATTTTCAAAATAATGAGCATACTATTGCTACATTGTCGAATCTTATTACTAATACCAAATTTCAAGAATCAATTAAATCGTTTTCTCAAAATAATAAATTTTCTTCAGCTGAATTTGTTTTAGGTGATTTGACAACGCTTATTCATGAGGGGGGGTATCGTTTTGGAGAAGGGGTTGATTTTGAGCGTTATCCAACTACGAAGAATATTACTGATTTTATAGAGGCTAAAAAGCAGTTAGATTTATTACCTTATCCGCAAGCTACGCCTTATTCACAATTTTTGAAGTCAGGAAATTATTTAGAGTATATTCATGATTTAAAGAGTCGTATTCAGGGTTTTGGTGGTGGTATGGTTACTGTTGATTCTCGTGATGTTCAACAGGCTGCTTATGATAGTCAGTCGCCAGGCTTAATTTCTTTTGTTAGGGATAATGCTATTAAGCTTGGTTTTTCATTTGGAATTGTTGGTTTTGAACAAGGGGGTGCTCAGTATCAAAAAGCAGCTGTTGATGGGTTTGATCCGTTTGTTGTACTTGAACGATCTATTAATTCATATCTTCCTGCTTTTTCATTACAACGTTCGCAATGGGCTAATGGTTTGGATGAAAAATCTGATGATATTTTAAATATTTATTATGATCATGTTAATCAGGTTGTTTCAAATTCTTTAGATGTTTCTTACGATATACCAGCTTGGCATCCCTATAATTTTCATTTTGGGAATCATCCTAAGGCGGATGAGTCTACAGCTATTTTATTAAAGAAAAATCATATTCCTATTCCTACTTGGGTATTTTCAGATCGATTTACTATTGAGCAACTAGAGCAATGGGTTTGTAGGCAATTAAAGGTTTTTGATGATCATGCTACTCCCTTGCTTCAGATACGGATAAAAAATCCTTCACAAGGTAGGTCATGGAATACGGATGCTGTTAAAAATCATATTGGTGCTATAAGAGATGTTTTTAAAATTAAAGGAAAACATTTGCCTATTTTTTATATTCATTCTCATGAGTTTAATGGTCAGGCTGCGCATGTTGCTAGAGATGTTTTAAGATGGGGGCAAGATGAAAAGTTGCATATTGTTGTTGATACAGCCGCTGACTTAACTCACCCAAATAATGAGGTTGTTGCTGATGTATTATATTTGACAACAGATGAGATGGAGTCGCTAGCTAAATTTAATTCGAATACTAAAATTGCTAATAAGCTTTTATCTCGTTTTGATTCTCGTGAAATTACACCTCGTTCGTTTTCGTTTTGGCCTGGAGGAACAGGTGCTTCTGATGAGAAAACTCGTCAAGATCTTGCTGCTAGTGGTATTAATGTAACATCATTTGAATTAAAATGTTGGCAAGAGAGAGCCGCTGATTTAATTGGTATTTCTGCTCTTGTTACACCGTCTTCTGAATATGTTTTTCGAGTTGCGATTGCTTTGTTATGTGATGATAAAACCAAGAATTTAAATGATGATGAGATTAAAGAATATGTTGCTAATGGAGGAAAAATAGCGTTGCCAGATGATGTTTTAATTGGTTTGTTTAAGTGGGAAACGAATGTTCCGCAATCTCAATTTGTTCAAGATTTGTTGCTAAGTATGGATACTGAATTATCAATGGCATTAACTAAGCAAGTTGATATACCTGATTTAAGTTGTTATAAAACAGATCGAGATAAATCTATTGTGGCAGGGTTTGGGAAAATTGGTTTAGATTTTCTTGAAAAAAAACAATTAACGCCTTTATTAGATGCACCTCATATTCTTCATGCTAATCCAGCTGATATTCAAGGATTGCCATTTCAGATTGGGCAAATAAATTTTATGTTAAATGTTCGTTTTACGGATGATAAGTCTACAAGATATCAATGGATGGTTGATGGTGTTTCTTATGAAACTTTACGGACTAATCAGATTGTTGGGACTGTTAATGATAATGATTATTTACGAGCAGATAAACGTAATGATAATCACTTTTCACCATCATTTCCTGGAGAAGTGTTAGATATTTTTATTCAGTCAGGTGATGTTATTAAGGAAGGTATGCCATTACTAAAAACACATGCAATGAAAATGGAAAATACGACGGTTTCTGATGTATCTAATGTTGGGAAAAAAGTAAAAACTGTTTACGTTAAACCCGGTGATAAGATTGAGCAAGGTCAATTGGTAATTGAATTTGAAGATTTATAAGTTTCTAATAAAAATATTTCATTTAGGGTATCGATAATATGATTGGGGTTTTCTGATAATAATTCATGTTTTGATCGATACCCGTATGTTACGGCTATCGAAGTAATCTTGGCTGCTTTTGCTGTTTGGATATCAATTTCGGTGTCTCCTATCATGACTATTTTTTCTGTATCTAAATTATAATTATTGGTAATGTTGTGAATTGCTTTTGGACTAGGTTTTGGTTCGTAGGTATCAGGTCCAATAATTTCTAACATATATTGACTAATAGTGAGTTGTTTGCAAATTTGAATGGCTTGATAGGCTGGTTTATTTGTTAAAATAAATAAATTTTTGTTTTTATTGGCTAATGTTTTTAGTGTTGTTTTTACACCTGGGTATAAGCATGTGTTGTTGGTCTTTTTTTGTGTATAGTAATGAGAAAAAATAGGTTCAAATTCTTTGAAATTAAATTTTGGATTGTTAATTAATTTGGTTAAAGGATCCCCTAAATTTGGTCCTATTAATGTTTTAATGGCAATATTTTCTAATGGTTTAAAGTTTAGTTGGATTAAGGCTTGGTTTATGGCGTTTTTGACGTCATGAAAGGAATCAATTAAGGTGCCATCTAAATCAAAGATAAAGGTGTCTTTGTCGTTGATGATCATGTTAATGTAGTATTGATATTTAGGTTATTCCACGATAATGCTGATGTGATCATGTTGTGTTTGAGGTTTCTTAAGATAGATTCTAAATGATCTTCATGGGTTATACCAATTAATGTAGCTGTGATGTATGGCGTATTTTTATAACTTTGTAAGGCAATAGTATGGATTGGAATATCGTTAGGGATGTGATTGGGTAAGCTTGTTTTTAGTTCTATGATTTTTGTTTGATGAGTTTGTTTATAGTAATGGGTAAGTTCTTTTGCTGTATGATTAAATAATGAAAAATAATTGAGAAATTGATGTTCGATATCGCTATCAAGATTAAATTGTTCAAATAAAGACATGATGTGATCGATTTGTGGAATAAATATATCTTCTAATAATGCTTTTAATGTAAAATAGGTGATGGTTGTTGATTGTGTTTCATTTAATTTTTCAAATAGTGTTAAATGTGAGCCTATATTAGGAATATCTTTATTGTTTAGTATAGTTTTTAATGATAATTCTTGTTCTAATCCAGTTTGTATTAAATCTTCAATTTCAATGTCCGTAATATCTGTATTTTCATCTACATCTACTAATTTAAATAGTTGATTATGTATTAGCGCATTAAGAGGTCGGTTGGTAATAATGTTTAGGTTATGATTATGAGCTAGTTCAAAAAATGATATGTTATTTTTGTTTTGTGCTAAGGAATGTTCGATTAAGTTAAATGGGCATTGAATAATTTTAAAGTGATGATTTGGTATTTTGTTTAGTATTTCTAATAGTTTTGTTAGTGATGTTGTGTTTGTTTCGGTTTGATTTATATCGAATGTATTTGAACTAATGCCATAATAACGAATTCTTCCTTTTTTTACTTCGGTTTCTAAATAGAGTATAGCGTTTTTGATGTGTTGATAGTATGTTTCTTCATTATTGTTTTTATTGTTAATAAAATAGGTTTCAGGATTTTGAATTAGGTATCCGTCTAGATAATCTAAGTTTAATCTTAATAGGCTTTCGGATAGTTGTGTTTCTAAAAATTTTGGATCGATGCAATGTCCTGCTTGTTTTGATAAATGATGGATATTGCTAAATGTTTGATTATATTTTGTATAGGTTTTGCCTTCCAAATACCCAGCTTTTGATATAATGGTTATATCATCTCTTGTAATATCATTATCATATATGAGTTCTTGAATAACATTTCCGATCGCTGTTTCGGAATCACCATGATGATAGTTGGTAGCTGTATCAATAAGGTTAATACCTGCTTGGATGGCTTTTTTTAAAATTGCTTTATGTGTTGTTGAGTTAGTAAGTCGATAGGTGCCAAATCCAAATTGAGATAGCTTTGTTTTTAATTGGTTATCTTTATGTTTGTTTTTACTCATTTTTTTATTGTGGTCATAGTAACGTATTCATGTTTGCTTGTCAGGGTTTTATAATAGTTGATTTTGTTTTTTTGTATTATAATTAATTTTTAAATTTTTTAGTGTGGTTTTATTTATGTCTTTTTCTGCTTTTTCTAATTCTACGGTTGCTGATGCTGTTACATCTTCTGTGAATTCTTTTGGTAGTATATCTTCTGTTCTTTCTAATTCTACGGTTGCTGGTGCTGGTACATCTTCTGTGAATTCTGATTCTGTTGACTCAATAAACTCAAGCCAGTTACCCTCTTCCTCACTACAGTTTGCCATTGATGATGATTCTACAAAAGAAAGGGATAGGAATGGTGTTAGTTTAGGTATGAGAGGACATTATTTTAGAGATGATAATGGTAAATTAAATGATTTAATTTCTTTGTTACATTTTGCAAAAAAAAGCTTATCAAATAACCCGGTTGCTTTAGATATATATTATAAGTCTTTTTTGGTTCAAGTTAAAACAAAATTGGATGAAGTTAAAAAAAATGATGAAGTTACAAAAAAGGTTAGTAGTTGTAATTTTACAAATGATGAAGTTGAAACGTATTCTTTATTGATGTTTGTTATTTCTTTGGCTGAGTTTGATATTCCTGATAAAGATGTTCTTGACTTTAATCGTTTGGAAAAATTTTTGGCTTTTGTTTTAAAATTTGTTTTGAACGTTGATAGTTATGATTCTAATAATATGCGCCGTATTTTGGCGGGAGGTTGTTTAGCTTGTAATGATCAAAACCAATTAGTAGATTCTAAGCATAGGCAGCGTATGGAGTATCATGAAAAAGTTGCTAGAGACTACTTTGCAAACAATACATAATAATTCTAACTAGGATACAAAAAAAGGTTACGTAGTTTTAACTATTAAGGATTTTTTAAAAAAATAGTAACGTTATTTTGTTTATAATTTAAATTTATGTTACATAATTAAGACAATGTGTTTTATATTTAATAGTCGAATTGTTAACAATTTTTTTTTATTGTTTATTGCAAGTTTATGTGTTGTATCATGTGGTCAATTAGATTCTTTATATGATTCTGACGAAAATGAATCTACAGCTGTTGATATTTGGGGCCAAATTATGGATGAGCCTGCTGAGGTTTTTGTTGCCGCTGATTTATCTGATGCTGTTAAAAATGGTATTGTTACTGGCTTAGCTAAAGCTGCTGAAGTTTGGGGAAATTATGGGCCGGTTGAGTATTGGGTTCTTGGAACTGAGGTAGATGCTGCTAACGATTTGTCTGAACTATATTGTGAACGACGTTCTCAACGTGGAGATCTTTATAAGGCTAATTGTTTAGCTCATAATCAACAATCAGATCATGGGTTTGAGTCTTATCGTAAAGTTGGTTATGATGCCATTATCTCGGGACAAGCTTCTACCAGTATGGGTCGCAATGGTGCTCGTGATTGGGGTATTCATCGTTTTACATCATCATATCCTATCGGTTTTGATAGTGTTTTAGGGGCAACTCCAAAAGGAGAGATGATAACGGTGTATCATGAATATTTTCATGCGGTTCAACATGCTTTTATTTTTAGTTTAGATTTTGATGAACGGGATAAAAAAATGGGGCCTACTTGGTTTGTCGAGGGAGGTGCTGTATATATGGCAGAGTTATTTGTTAGAAAGATGCTTGCTTCGGGAGATTTGGTGATGACTGATAATCATGAGTTAGATACGTTTAAAGTGTCGTTTGAATTTAAAATGCATAGTGGGAAACAATCAATTAATACTGAATGTCCTGGTACATTATTTCAGGATATTACGTATGAGTTAGCCTGTTCGTATGCAGCTTATGATTTAGGTGCTTGGGCCATAGCTTATTTATCTGATTTAGTTGCGGATGAGAATGCGTTATTAAATCGTTTTTATCCAAAATTAGATGATTTAGGTTGGGAAGGTGCTTTTCAAGCTGCTTTTGGCATAAGTTCTGCTCAGTTTTTTATTGATTTTGATGTGTTTTTAAATCAAGATATTGAAACTCAAAAATTGATTTTGTCAGATTTGTAATTAAAATTTCTTTTTGTTATATTTTGATTATATGAAAATGTTTCTTTTAATTTTTTTACTGTTTTTAATGCCTTATACTCTTTTTGGTTCTGTTAATCGTGTTAATACCAGTGTTTTAGCGTCATTATCATTAATTCCTAACATAGAATATGAGAGGCAGCTTTCTCAGCATTGGCTTTTTAGCGGACGTCTTGCTTATGCTTTTAAACAAAATTTAGATTTTTTTACTAACGAAAATTTTAGTTTTAGCTCATCTACTATTATATTGAAACGTTATTTTGATACTGATTTATTAGGAACTTATGTTGCTGTTGGTTATCAATATAAATTTTTTACATTATATAGTTCAGAGGTAAATGGTGTTGAAACTGAATATACGGGAGGTAAGTTAAATGAAGATACGTTTTTGCTTGAGATTGGTTATTCGGATATTATTACAGAAACATTATATATAACAGCTTATTTGGGAATTTCAAAATATTTTGTTTTAGGATCAGAGATTATAACAGATGAGTCTGGAACACGTGCTCGTATGGAAACAATTCCTTTTCCTTATGTAGGCATTTGTTTGGGGTATGAATTTTAAGCTGTTTTTAAGCTGTTAATGTACCGTTAATTTTATTTTGTATTATTTTCATTATTGCTGGATTAGCTAATGATGTTGTGTCCCCTAGCGTTTCTTTGTTTGCTGCTTGTTTTAACAGACGTCTCATAATTTTTCCACTTCGTGTTTTTGGTAAATCGGGTGAAAAAATAATTTGTTTTGGTTTGGCTATTGGACTTATTTTTTTTGCTACAAATTGTTTGAGTTCATTTTCTAATTCGTCTGATTCTGGTATTTCTTTTTTTAGAATTACAAAGGCTAAAATAGCTTGGCCTTTGATTGTATCGTCTATACCTACGACGGCTGCTTCTGCAATTTTTGGACAGTCTACTAAACTACTTTCCACTTCCATGGTACCGATACGGTGACCTGCTACATTTAGTACGTCATCAACACGCCCTAGTACCGTAAAATATCCATTATTATCAATAACAGCTCCATCACCTGCAAAATATGTTTCAAATTTTGACCAATATACATCGATAAATCGTTTTGTATCTCCCCAAATTCCTCGTGCCATTGATGGCCAAGGTTCAGTTAAACTTAATAACCCTCCCCCATTATTGATAATGGTTCCATCTTCTTGTAAACATTGTGCCTGTATTCCAGGCAATGGTTTTCCAGCTGAACCTGGTTTCATATCGTGTAATCCAGGTAATGTGGAAATCATGATACCGCCGGTTTCAGTTTGCCACCATGTATCTACGATAGGACATTTTTTTTGGCCAATATGGGTGTAATACCAATTCCAAGCTTCTGGATTGATAGGTTCACCTACACTTCCTAATAATCGTAGGCTAGATAAGTCATATTGTTGTGGAATTGATTCTCCGGATTTCATAAAGGCTCTTATGGCTGTTGGGGCTGTATAAAAAATTGAAATTTTATAGCGTTGTATTAAATCCCAAAATATACCTTCGTTAGGATAATCAGGTGTTCCTTCATACATAAAAATGCTCGCTCCATTTAATAAGGGACCATAAATAAGATATGTATGACCTGTGATCCAGCCAATATCAGCTGTACACCAATATAAATCCTCGTCTTTTATATCAAAGACTACTTTTGTAGAGTATTGTGCATGGGTTAAATAACCACCGGTTGTATGTATAATTCCTTTTGGCTTACCTGTTGTTCCTGATGTATATAAAATAAATAAAGGATCTTCACTATCCATACTTTCAGGTTTATAGGTAGTTGAGGATTGATTAATTGCTTCATCAAAATTATGGTCTCTATTGTTAACCCAGTTTATTGTTTTGTTTGTTCGTTTATGGACAATTACATTGCTTACACTCTTTGCTTTTTCTAATGCTTCATCAACAATTTCTTTTAAGTTAATTTCTGATCCACGTCTTACAGCAATATCGCTTGTAATAATACATTTTGATTCAGAATCATTGAGTCGATCTTGCAATGAGTTTGCTGAAAATCCAGCAAATACAACACTGTGTATAGCTCCAATTCTTGCACATGCTAACACCGCTATTGCTAATTCAGGTGTTAGTGGCATATATAATGTTATACGATCTCCTTTTTTAATGTTTAATTTTTGTGATAAATAATTAGCTAATTGGCAAACTTTTTTGTGAAGTTGTTCATAGGTTAATGTTTCTTTTTGGCCAGTTTCTGATTCCCAGATTATTGCTGGCTTATGGTGTCGGTGTGTTTTAAGATGACGATCAAGGCAGTTTGTAGTTGCATTTAATTTTCCATTTACAAACCATTTTGCAATTGGTTTTTGCCACTCTAAGGTTGTTGTCCATGGTTGATCCCAGGTTAATTGGTTTGCTTGTTCTTCCCAAAATTCTAAACGATTTTTATTTGCTTTGTTGTAATCATCATTTGTTTGGATAATTGCGTTTTTAGAAAACACTTTGTTTGGTTTTATAGTTTCTACTTCATCATAGAGTGATTCAATTTTCATTGGGTGTAATTATAGTATAATTTTGTGTTAATTATTTCACAAGCGTTTAATCTTATTTAGATTATTATTTAAATAATGTTCCGGGTATTGCTAATCGTTTTCTTCCCCACGTTCCTGCTTTATTCATAAATTTTCCTGCTATTTTGGTATTACAGAATTTACAACAGCCATTACTTATATGATAGTTACCTAATTCATACCAATTTCTTTCGATAATGCAATGATTGCATGATGGGCAATAGGTACTGCCTGTTTTTTGATCATAAATATTTCCTGTATATACATAATGAAGTCCATTTTGTTTTGCAATATTGTACGCTTCTAATAAGGATTTTGCTTCTGTTTTTGGAATATCTGTCATTTTGTAATCAGGATGAAAGGCCGTAAAATGTAATGGAATATCAGGGCCTAAATGCTTTACAATCCATTTTGTCATCTCATCTAACTCTTTATGGTTATCATTGTTTTGGGGAATGATTAAGTTGGTTAATTCAAACCAGACATCGGTTTCATGTTTTAAGTATACCAATGTGTCTAGAATAGGTTCTAAATTTGCCATACAGATTTTTTTATAAAACGTTTGGCTAAAGGCTTTTAAGTCGATATTTGCTGCGTCAATGTGTTTGAAAAATTTTTTGCGTGCTTCTGGCATAATATAGCCAGCGGTTACAGCAACTGTTTTAAGATCAAGTTGATGGCATTCTTTGGCAATATCAATGGCGTATTCGGCAAATATTACGGGATCGTTATAGGTGAATGCAATGCCTAGGCAATTTAATTTTTTTGTAGTTATGGCTATTTCTAAAGGAGATGCTTGTTCTTGTGTTTTATCAAGTTCTTTTGCTTTTGATATATCCCAGTTTTGGCAAAACTTACAACCTAAATTACAACCGGCTGTTCCAAATGATAAAATGGGTTGTCCTGGATAAAAATGGTTTAATGGTTTTTTTTCAATCGGATCAATGCAGAACCCACTGCTACGGCCATATGTTGTTAAAATCATTGCTTGGTTATGATTTTGTCTGACAAAACAAAATCCATGCTGTCCTTCGGGGATAACACATTGCCTTGGGCATAAATCACATTGTATTTTTGTGTTTGAAAATATATGGTAAAAATTAGCTTTATGTTTTGTTTGTTTCATTATAGTTATAATATTCCCTGATTTATTTTGAGATAATCTTTTTATTTAAAATAAATCATTAACAATTTTTATGTTATCATATAGTTATGAGGTTGATTTTTACTTTTTTTTGTTTGATTTTTTTAAATTCTTTTGTTTTTTCACATTGTCAAATTCCTTGTGGTATTTATGGTGATGAAAATCAATTTGAAGATTTGTTTCAACATGTTCAAACCATTGAAAAAGCAATGATTCAATTAACAAGTGATTCTTTAAATGCGAATCAATCCGTTCGTTGGGTGATAAATAAAGAAGAGCATGCTAGTAGCATACAAGATGTGATGAATCATTATTTTTTAAGTCAACGCGTTAAGCCAGTTCAGTCATCTAACAAACAAGCCTATAAGCGGTATAGTACGCTGCTTGTTTATGCACATGATGTTATTGTTTTGGCTATGAAAGCGAAACAAAATACAGATGTTAATGTTGTTGTTAGTCTAAAAGAATCTTTAGTTCGTTTTCAAGATTATTATAATAATCAATAACTTCGTTTAATGATTACCTTTTGATGGGTATATCTATTTTGTTATGAAATTTGTTGCTACATTAAAAATGTATCTATTTTTTTTGTTTAAAGTTCCTATGATTTTATGGTGTTTTCCTCGTTTAAATACTATGGATAATAAGGGAGTTACTCTTACTATTCCACTTAATGTTTTAACAAAAAACCATCTAGGTTCTATGTATTTTGGTGCGTTAATGGTCGGTGTTGATTTGGCTTGTGGTTTGTTAGCGTTTCATTTAATTGATCAATCTGAGTCGCGTTTATCGTTAATTTTTAAAGATGTGCATGCACAGTTTTTGCAACGAGCAGAAGGAGCTGTTCGTTTTGAATGTTTAGAGGGAGCTCTTATTCAGGATATGATTCAAAAAGCTATTTTTTCTCAGGAACGAGTTAGTATGCCTATTCCTGTAAAAGGAATGTTGGTTAAAACCAATGAATGTGTTGCAGATTTTACTATTACATTATCCATTAAGATTCGTTCTTAAATTTATGTATCTTGTTGTTAATTTACAATAACTTTGTGTTGTTTTCGAAAGGCTAACGGTGTTATGTTTTCTTGTTTTTTAAAAAATCGTATTAAATGAGTTGAATTTGGGAAGTTAAATTTTTTGGCAATTTCTGATAATGGTTTGGTTGTTTTTAATAGTGTTTTTTTAATGTTGATGATAATAGATTGATTAATCCAAAAACTTGCAGGATGTCCGGTTTCTAATTTAATGCGTTCGTTAAGATAGTTTGGATTTACGAATAATAATGCTGCGTATTCTTTTACAAAACGTTTTGTATTTGTGTCTGAGTCAATTAAGCTATTAAATTCATCAATTAAATCAGATTGCTTTTTTGTTTTATTAATTTTTGGATTATTAAATAGTTGTTGTATTTGTATTAATAAAATAACGGTATAACTACTGATAATAATATCCTGGTTAATTTTTGATTTTTTTTGGGGGTTTAGTTCTTTTTGTATTTGTTGAATGGATTGCATGATGCTGTTAACGTCATCAACAAGGTGGTACCCTTTTGCATATAGGGACTGAAAAAATTTGAATTGTGATAAGGCGATATTGTTATTTAATTTAATATCGTTATTATCAATGGCAATAAATGAATATTCCGTTTCTTTTGTTGGCGAAAATTGATGCATTTGGCCTGGTCTTAAAAAAAATAATTGATTATTTAGTACAGGATATTCTATAAAATCTATATTGTGTGTTCCTCCACCTTTTTTGATTACTAATATTTCATAATGGGTATTCCGATGGATATATTGTGTGGGTTGGTAATTTTGGGTATAAGAGGCTGATCGGATGGTTTTGGAGGCATCTTTAATAATGGTTGAAAATTTAAATTTTGATTCAATAATACTGTTCATAATTAAGGTGTTATTTTTGGTTTTATTCGTTTAATTATACATTAAAAATGATCATATTTAATGTTTTTGTTTTCAATTTTATCTTAGTCGTTAAAATTTCTTTGACTCTTAATCTTTATGTTTTAAAATATTAATAAGTTATCAAAAAAAATATTAAAAATATGAATAAAGGGATTAGATAAATGTCAAAGCAAAAACTTGCTGATCAGTTTAAAATACAGTTTGTTAAGCCAAAAGATTGGACGTGTGATGATGGTCATGTTGTGGCTCATAAACCATATAAAAAATATCTTAGAACGGATATTAAAGATATTTTTGAATCTAAAGGAATTGTTGATCCTTATTTAAGGCAGCGTGAAATTGTTGCTCAGGTATATCCATTTAAAATAAATCAACATATTATTGATTTGATTGATTGGGATCATTATCATTTTGATCCTTTGTTTCAGCTGACATTTCCACAACCAGATATGTTGTTGCCTGATGAATTGGTAAGGATTGAAAGGATGTTAGATGATAATTGTTCTAGAGATCAAATTGCAGCTGCTATTTCTGATTTACGAAGTGATAAAAATCCAGCTCCTGCTAATCAAGCTTCTAATCGACCAATTATATTAGAAGAGGATCATTCTTATGAATGCGAGGGCTTACAACATAAGTATACGAAGACGTGTTTAATGTTTCATCGTAATGCACAGACTTGTCATGCTTATTGTACGTATTGTTTTCGTTTTAATCAGTTTGTTGGTAAAGATAAATTTTTAGAGCAAGATACTGTTAATTTACATAAGTATTTAAAACAGCATAAAGAAATTTCTGATATTTTAATTACAGGTGGAGACCCTGGTACTATGAAGTCTGATGTTTTTAAAGATATTTTAGAACCCTTAACAGAGCCCGATTTTAAACATATAAAAAATGTTAGAATGGGTACAAAAGCGTTGACGTATCATCCTTATCGCTTTTTAACTGATCCAGATGCGGATTCTTTATTAGATACTTTTGAGAGGTTTATTAGTCATGGCAAACATGTTTCTATAATGGCTCATTTTAGCCATTTTAATGAGATATCACGCCCAACGATTGAAGCGGTAAAGCGTTTGCGAAAAGTAGGTTGTAATATCCGAACACAAGCCCCTATTATGCGTTATATTAATGATAATCCATTGGTATGGTCTACTATGTGGGAAAGGCAAGTTCAGTATGGAATGATTCCTTATTATATGTTTGTTGCTAGAGATACAGGGCCACAATGTTATTTTGAGGTTCCTTTAGCAAAAGCTTTGTATATTTTTTCAGAAGCTCGTAAAAAAATGTCTGGTTTATCTCATACAGCTCGTGGTCCGTCTATGTCTTGTGGGCCTGGTAAGGTATGTGTTTTAGGAAAAGAACGTGTAGCGGGTGAAGATGTTTTTATTATGAAATTTTTACAAGGTCGTTTGGATTCGTGGTGTGATCGTGTCTTTTTTGCAAAATATGATGAAAAAGCTACATGGTTAGATCAGCTAAAGCCTGCTTTTGGAGAAAAGGAATTCTTTTTTGAAACGGAATATAAAGATTATTTGGCAACTAAGAAAAAGATGGTGGAACAATGTCAGTTATAATTCCATTAACTGAAATAAATACAAATCATACCAAGGATATTGAGTTAGAGCCTGAATTAGCACTTTTTGTAAAATCTTCAAAATGGCCTGAAGAAATACAAGCTTTGTTTTTTGATTTTTTATATTCAAATGTTGAACATGCTTCAAAATTAAATATGTTGTTTTCTAATACTGATTTTTTGCATCAATGTATTCCTTTGATTGCGTATAGTGAATTAATTGAATCTTTTATTATTATTTATTCAGATCAAACTCAAGAGCCACCAGAGCCTGGGGAACCGGGTTCTGTTTTGTCTTATTTTCGATCGTATGGATATGGTGAAAATGTGTTGTGTTCGGATTGTTATGGGCAATTGTCATGTTCTTCTTGTTCTGTAGAAGTTCATAATGGTATTCCAGAAAATAAGGATCCTCGTGATGAAGAATATGATATGTTAGATATTGATAATGAGAAGCCAGCAACACCTTATTCTCGATTGAGTTGTCAGACGCTTGTGGGTAAGACGCCTCTTATTTTAACGATACGTAAGCCTCTTTGTAATTGATTATTTTATATTACTAGTATTGTGTTTTTATAATAAAATCAGATGTTATTCTGTTTTATTGTTTTTTGCATAGGTCTAAAATTGTTTCGTATGGAAATAGGGATGCATGTCCATCACTCCAATTGATGCCTAAAGCGTAATTTCCAACTGGGTTCATTGATACTGGATATATATCATCTGGAATGTCATTGGGTTGTATTAGCGGTTCTCCTGTAAATTCATCACGTGATAAGGCACTTTGGCATTTAAGTCTTAGAGTTTTTGGTGGAATAAAATGTTCTTGATTATCTTTTACAATAATAATGCCATCTTTTTTGTTGTAGCCAATTTGTGGTAATTCATTGTTAGAATGTTTAATAATACTAATTTCTTGAATGATTTGATTGGTGAATTCTTTTATTTTTTTTGTTGATTGAGAATCTTTATGTTTTTCTACAAACGGTGTTCCTTGGTCGGCACATGCTGAAATAGCTGGATTTAATTCTAGTTGTAAGGTTTGTTTGAAGCCAAATTCATGAATAAGTCTTCTTAGTGCACCTTGTCCAAATGGGTAATGTTTTTCATTGTTAATTTCTAAATAACTCATATTTTCGATTACACCGACAACAGGCACTTTTAAGTTATCAAACATTTCGATTCCCTTTACGACATCTATAAAACTGATATGTTGTGGTGTCGTTACTATTACGGCAGCTGTTAGTGGAATTAATTGACATAATGTAATTGGGATATCGCCCGTTCCTGGAGGCATATCAATAATTAGGTAATCTAAGTCTCCCCAAGCTGTTTGTGTTAAAAATTGCCCTATGATTTGAGTAACCATTGGGCCTCTTAATATGGCAGGTCCTTCATCTGATTGATCAAGAGCATAACCAAATGACATACATTTAATGCCATTATAATCGATGGGACGAATATTATTTCCTTGCATGATGAGTTCTTGCTCTGTGCGAATCATGGTGGGGAGGCTGGGTCCGTAGACATCGGCATCAAATATTCCTACTTTTCCACCATTTTCTTTTAGGCAATAAGCAAGGTTTACGGCCATGCTTGATTTACCTACCCCACCTTTGCAACTTGATATTGCAATAATTGAGGTTATTTTTTGTAGGTTTTCATTGTTATCATTGCTAGTGATGGCGTTTTTTTTAGCTTGAGCTCCCATTGTTACTGTGACTGATTTCACTCCTTTTATGGCTGATACTAGTTCTTCTGCTTGTTTTTTAAACATGTCTTTTACAGGACATGCGGGCGTTGTTAATTCGATAGTGAATGACACATTTCCATTATTGATAGTTAGGTTTTTGATAAAGTTTAAGGATACAATATCGTTGTTTAAATCGGGATCAATAATTTTGCTAAGTTCATTTAATACATGTTCTTCCATTGCGTTAGTATACCTTTAGTTTTGTTTTGTTCCAAGTCAAGGGGCTTTTTCTATTAGAATTACTACTTTTTTTTTGATATGATTAGTTTAGTTTTTAATTTATTTTTTGGAGGAAGGTTATGTCTACACAAGAAGCAACTGCATCATGGAATGGAAGTCTAAAAGAAGGAAATGGTTCATTTAATTTACCAAAAGCAGGTTATACAGGTGATTTTTCTTTTGCTACACGATTTGAAAATGCTGATGGAACAAACCCTGAAGAATTAGTTGGAGCGGCAATTGCAAGCTGTTATTCTATGTTTTTGTCTGCTTTATTAACTAATAATGGTTTTGAGAATAAGCATATTGATACACGTGCTAGCGTTACATTAGAACGTGATGATACTGGCCCCGTGATTACTGATATTACGTTAACCGTAGCGGCTGATGTGGGTGGTATTTCGGATGATCAGTTTCAAGGTTATGTACAAGAAGCTATCCAGAAATGTCCTATATCTCGTTTGTATGCTACTGTAAACAAAACAGTTAATGCACAGTTATTAGCATCTGCATCATAACTTATTTGGTACTTGCATATGGAATTGATAAAAGATTATCTGTAGACAGATTTTTATTTATTGCATGATCAGAATAGCCTGGTATGGTTTTTAGCTCTATTTTTTTAAATTTGTTATAGAGATCTATAAGATTATTAATTATGTCGTTTTGATTTTTTTCTATAAATTGTGGTAATGATGAGTCAGGAAAGATTGATTTTAGGAGTGATGTTCCAAGTTTGTTTTGGTTTGTATCATAGTGTTTAATTAGTTCTTGTGTTTTTGTTTTTAAAATTACATATAGTTTAATATTTATTTCATATTCTAGTTTTTTTGGGTTTGATGATTTTGCTAATAATATTTTTTCTATACTTCCTTGCGATGTTCCTGATAAATAATCTAACAAATTTATTTTTTTGTCTAAGTTATATGGTTTTGTATTAGTTTCTTTGTTACCTTTTTTTTGTTGTGATATTGTTGGTAAGGATGTGTGGCTTATTTCTGTGGATATTATCATGCTTATATTATCTCCTGTTTTTTTGAGTTTTTATTACTGTGTTAAAAGCTACATTTTATTATATTGTATTTACGGTTTAGATAATAGTTTTGTATAAAAATTTTTGTTTTGCGATGTTGTATAATACTATTTTAATCGTATGTATAGTTAATTTTTGTTAATATTTTGTATAACTTTTCTAAGTTGTTTAATAATTCATTTTTTTTGTTTGGGATATATGTAAATTTGGGGATTTGAGATTTTTTAAATACTTTTTTTAGTTCGTTTGATCCTAAATTATTTTTTTTTGTATTTAATTTATTGACTAGACCTGTTATATGTTGAACAAGAATTTGATATGTAAGTTTATCTATTATTATGTCTGTTAATTCCTGTGATCTTATATACTCTATATTTGTATTATCATATAGTAATTTTCTTAGACGTTTTAATTTTTTTCTTGTTTCGTTAGTATCTTTTTTTATATACCTATTTTTTGTTGATTTAGTTGGTTGTCTATATCTATTTTGTGTTCCAGTAATTATTGAATGGTGTGTAGAAAATGGCATCGGTTTATTTGTTTTTGTTTGATAACATCAGTGCAGCATCAATAGCCCCATAACTTAAAATCATATTTGCACCTGCTCGTTTAATGCTCAGTAAGGTTTCGTATAGGGTATCTTCATAGGATAAAAATCCTTTTTCAGCAGCGGCTTTTATCATGCTATATTCTCCGCTTACATGGTAGGCTGCTATGGGTAAGGTAGTATGTTCTTTGATGTCTCGTATAATATCACCGTATTGTGAAGCTGGTTTAATTAAGATGATGTCTGCTCCTTCTTCTTCATCTAGTTTTACTTCTTTGATTGCTTCTAATCGATTTGCTGGATTCATTTGATAGGTTTTTTTATCGCCTTTTTTTGGTGCTGATTCCAAGGCATCTCGAAAGGGCCGGTAAAAAGAGGATGCATATTTAGCACTATAGCTCATGATTAGTGTATTGGTTAATTTTGCTTCTTCTAATGTTTCTCGAATTTTTTTTACTCTACCATCCATCATGTCTGATGGTGCTATGATATCAGCGCCTGCTTTGGCTTGATATAGTGCCATTTTGGTTAATATGTCTATAGTTTCATCATTAATTATTGTTTCATTTCTTACTAAACCATCATGACCATCAGATGAATAGGGATCTAGGGCTACATCAGAAATGATTAATAAGTCAGGAAAGGTATTTTTGATAGTTGTTATAGCTTCATAGTAGAAGTTATTAATATTAAGTGCTTCTGAGGCTTTTGAATTTTTTTTGTTATTATTAATTGCTGGAAACAAAGCACATGCTGGTATTCCAAGCTCAACAATAGTTTTACAATGCTCAATAGCTGATTGAATAGTATGCCTATAAATGCCTGGCATTGAATAAATAGGTTCTTTTTCTTTAATAGTTTCATTAATAAAGATTGGCATGATTAAATCATTAATAGATACGTTCGTTTCGGCTGTTAAGGATCGAATGCCTTTGTTATATCGTAGTCGTCTAGGTCGCTTAGCTTGAATCATGATTGATTATAGATTGTATTTAATGTTTTGTTAAAGTCTTTTTGATAAGCATATAGAGCAGGAGATCCGCCTGTATGAATGAAAATAATGGTTTCATTGGACTTTATTTGTTTTTTTCTAATTAAGTCAATCATTCCAGCAAAGGCTTTTCCAGTATAGACGGGATCTAGCAAAATCCCTTCTGTTTGTGCAAGAATAGTTACAGCTTCTATCATTTCTGGTGTAGGAAGACTATAGCCATTACCAATATAATTATCGTAGATAATGACATCTTTTTCTTTGATGGTGGTTTGTGATTGTAATAATCGATTTGTTTTTGATGCTAATGATTTTACCAATTCTGTTTGTTCTATTTTTGATCGCATTACACTAATACCAATACATTCAATACTGCTATTGGTTACGTTAATTCCGGATACTAGTCCAGCGTGTGTTCCAGAGCTTCCGCTTGTACAAATAATTCTTGATGGTTTGATATTTAAGTTATTAATTTGGTTATCGATTTCATGAAAGCAATTAACATATCCTAATGCACCAATTTCATTGGATCCTCCACCTGGGATAATATATGGCTTTTTTCCTTTTTTAGTTAATTCATTTGCTATATTTTTCATTTTTTTTTCGATATTATCTTCTTTGCTTGCAATGGTGATGGATGTGGCTCCTAATAATTGAAATAAAAAATTATTTCCACTTGCGTCTTGATCAAATGTATTTGGGATTCGTTCTTCTAGTATTAAATGACACTCGCAGTTTTCTCGAATAGCAGCGGCTAGTGTTAATCGACAATGATTGGATTGGATTGCTCCGCAGGTGATAATGGCATTTGCTTTTCTGTCGATGGCATCGGCCATTAAAAATTCTAATTTTCGTGTTTTATTACCACCGCCTGTTAAGCCTAGCATATCGTCTCGTTTGATATAAATGGTTGGTGATTGGTTACCAAGAAATAATTCTAATTTTTTTGCTCTTTCGAGTGGAGTTTCATAGGGTGTGTAATTTTGTTTTTTAAATGATGATAAATCTAGCATAATTGTTATTTCTATTTTAGTTTATTTCATTGTCTTTTGAAACCTCTTTGATTATGGCATAATATCTTATTATGACTAATGAATTTATTTTTGATGATCGTAAAAGTATTGAGCAGGTTGAAGAATCAACAAGTTTTGCTCCTAAATTTGATCAGAATGGTTTAATTCCTGTTATTACAACTGATTATGCTTCTGGTGAAGTATTAATGCAGGGTTTTATGAATCAAGAAGCTTTGATTAAAACCTTAGAATTAGGACAAGCGGTTTATTTTTCTCGAAGTCGAAAAGTACTGTGGCATAAAGGTAAAACTAGCGGATTGTATCAAATAGTCAAAGAAATTCGTATTGATGATGATCAGGATTGTATTTGGTTACGTGTTGATGTTCAAGGTGGTGCTAGTTGTCATGTTGGCTATCGATCTTGTTTTTATCGTAGTATCCCTTTTGGTGATAAGTTTAATAAAGAATCTGTTAAGCTAGATTTTGAAGAAACAGAAAAAGTGTTTGATCCAGAAGATGTTTACAAGGATGCTCCTAACCCTACTATTTTATAATTATGTTAAAATGGTTTTTCATTTCTTTGATTCGATTATATCAATGGATAATTTCTCCTTTTATAGGGTCTTGTTGTCGTTTTGAACCATCTTGTTCAGACTATGCTATTGATGCATTTAAAACCTATTCTCCTGTTAAAGCCTTTTATTTAACCCTGAAACGCCTTTTATCGTGTCATCCTTGGTCTAATTTTGGTTATGATCCCCTACCCCATGATTCTCGATCATGACATTAAGTCTTTATAACACACGTTTTAAACAAAAAGAGGAGTTCAAATCATTACGTGAGGGTGTTGTGTCGATGTATGTTTGTGGGCCTACGGTTTATGATTTATTACATATTGGTAATTTTCGGGGGGTTATTTTTTTTAATGTGGTTCGGAACTGGTTGGAACACTTGGGCTACTCGGTAAAGTATGTTCTAAACTTTACTGATATTGATGATAAGATAATTGTTCGTTCTCAAGAAAAAAATATGTCTGCTTCTGAGTTAACGGAATATTATATTAAAGCATTTCAAGAGGATTTAAGCTTGTTATCTATTACACCTCATGATGTTACCCCTAAATGTACAGATCATATGGATGATATTGTTGCGTTTATTCAGGGCCTGATTGCTAAAAATGTAGCTTATGAAGTGGATGGATCTGTTTTTTTTGCTGTAAATTCATTTGAGTCTTATGGGCAATTAAGTGGTAAACAATTAGCTGATTTAGAAGCGGGTCATCGTGTTGATCCTCATCCTAATAAACGGAACCCTTTTGATTTTGTTTTATGGAAACCTGCTAAAGAAGGAGAGCCTTGCTGGGAATCACCGTGGGGTGATGGTAGACCGGGTTGGCATATTGAATGTAGTGCGATGTGTCATGCTCATTTGGGCGATAAGATTGATATCCATGGCGGTGGTATTGATTTGATTTTTCCACATCATGAAAATGAAATTGCTCAATCAGAGTGTTTTACTGAAAAATCGTTTGTATCTTATTGGATGCATCATAACTTTATTCGGTTTGGTGATGAAAAGATGTCTAAATCGTTAGGGAATGTGATTAAAGGGCGAGATTATATGACTACTTATGATCCTGAAATTTTAAAATATTTATTATTGAGTGTTCATTATCGGTCTGAGTTAAATGTTGATACGAAGCAAACGTATCATGCAATTTCTGCTTTAACGCGTATTTATTCAGCGTTACGTGATGCACACTCTATCGCGGATGGGAGTGAAGCTGTTTCAGCTGATTTTAAGGTTATGATTAAGGATGTTTATGATAAGGTTGCTAATGGTTTAAATGATGATTTTAATACGCCTGTTGCTTTTGCTGCTATTTTTGAGTGTATTCGTTCTTTTAATCATGAAGTAACAACGCGTAAAGCTAAAGACCCTTTGTTAAAGGGAGCTGCTACATTATTTGTAACATGTATTCAAGATTTAGGTCGTTATTTTAGTTTGTTTCAAGAATCTCCTAGTGAATTTTTAAAGCGTTTAGATACTATTATGATTAAGGAATTAGATATTGATGTAGATTATGTTGAAATGTTGTTATCTGAGCGATCACAAGCTCGGCTAGATAAAGATTTTAATAAGGCAGATGATATTAGAGATTTATTGTTATCAAAACATGTTATCCTTCATGATGGCCGTGATGGTACGGTTTGGGAAGTTAATAAACATTTTAGTTGATTTTATATTGTGTTGAATTGTAGTTGGGTTGTTATTTCGTTTGATTTTGTAATAATTTCTTTTAGTTTACTTCTATTAAATGGCTTGCCTTTTAATATCAAAAAACAGGCTGTTTGATAGATAAGGTCCCATTTTTTATTTTCATCGGCTATATTTTGCCATGAATGAAGTTGGCTTTTTAGGTATGTATTGTATTCTTCTTCAGAGTTATTTATATTAAGTAATTTTAATAGGCTTTTGGTGTTCGTTATCATTGTTTTATTATTTATTTTTATAATTTTTTCTGGGTATGTTATCGTTTCTTCTGTTGTTGCTTGAATAAAATTTGACTCTTTGCTGCGGATAGTGTTGTTATAGTTTTTTGTTAATTGTAAAAAAGTGTCTATTTTATTTCTTTTTTCTTGTTGTTCTTTTTTTATTTTTGCTTTTTCTTGATATATTATCCAGTTTTTTTGTATTTTTATTATTGATTGAAGTGTTTTTCTTTGTTTTATTTCTTTTAGTTTTTTTTGTATTATTTTGATAGCTTTTATTTCTGTTTCTTTTATTTTTAATTCTTTTTTTTCTATTTCTTTTATTATAGGGACGCTTTTGTTTTTTTCTAATAAGGGAATCCAATGTGTTATTTCTTCTTTTAGTAAGTGTAGCTGTTTAATTGTTAATGTTTCTAATAATTGATTTGTTTTTATGTAGTTTTCTTTACTTAGTTCAAAGGTAATATTTGATTGTGTAGATTTTTTTTTCTTTTGATTTTTTGGTTTTTTTGTTTCTTTTTTTTCTGTTAATGATAATAATGTAATGGCGTTTTTTGTGATGGGGTTAATTGTACTAAAAGATGAGTTTTGAAATAATGCTGTTAGGTTTGATTTTATATAAAATGTTCTATTTGGAAATAGAGTATATATTTTTTGCCAAATACTGGGTTGTGTAGTTTCATTATCATCTTTTTTTGTTAGTAGTTTATGGCATTCTTCATAGGTTAGTTTTTCAAAAAATTTTATTACATTAGTCTCTTTTGCTAGTATTTCTAATTTTTCTTTTTTATTTAGTATTTCATAATTATCTGGTTTATTAATTTTAAATAAGTCTATATGATCAAGAAACATGTTATAGATTTTGGGTTCTAATGTATCTATATATACTTGGATAAAGAAATCTATCATTCCTCTTGCATCGTAATCTTTTATTAATGGGATTATTTCTCCTGTTGGAATGGTTTGGTATAAGTCATATCTTAGTAACTTATTATAGTCTGTTAAGATAGTGTTTATGATTATTTTTTCATCTTTTGTATACGTGGTTGTGTGTATGAAATTATTAATTATTGAATCGGGTAAACTTCGTTTGTTTTGTTTATATGTTTCCCAATCTTTAGATAGTGTAAAGTGATCTTTTTTCTTGGGATTTGTTTCAATTAATTTTTTTTCTGTATAATTCATGACGTTTTTTATGCAAATAGAGGTTGGCAATGTTATGGTTCTTAGGAATCGGGTATCTAAGTGATTTAGGTTTATTACTGACTTTAAATGGTCTTCTTTTAATATTTTAGGTGAATTAATAAATATATGATCTAGTTTGAATTCTATTGATATTGCTATTTCTTTTTGTTTTGTATGTGTTAGTTCTGTTTTTGCTATTTCGGTTTGTATTGTAGGTGTTAGTTCTGTTCTTACTTTTTGTCTTATTGTGTCAAATAGTTCTTTATAGTCAGGGTTTGTTGGATTGTTTACATATAGCTCATAAGCGATTTCGTAGTTTAATGTTAATTTTTGTTTTTTGATATTTTCTATAAATAACGTTTCTTGTTCTTTTGTTGCTTGTGTATGTATGAGCCATACATAGGGAACGTATAGTAGGAATGTCTTGTTGATAAACTTATAAAATAATGGGTTTTTTAGTAACTTTTTAAAGGTATCATCTGTTAAAAATATTTTTTTAAATTCTTGTTTTATGATTTGCATAAATTCTTGTTCTTCTTTATTTAAGGGATTTTCTTTTATTCTTTTTTTACTGTTTTGTATTTGATCTTTTTTTAAGATGTGATTTGTTAGACAGTTTATTATATTTGTTAATTCTTTGCTTAATTCTATATTTACTAATATGATTTTTTGACATTTGAATTGAGCTTGAAATATTGCTTGTTGTATGCCTATGATGTAGCTGTTATCACTTAGGGTGTTTTTTTGATATTCTATTTTTTGGATAGCTTGAAGTGATAGGTTAATACTATTTTTATGGTTTTGATTTAAGAAGCTTAGGTTTTTTTGGTTGCTTTTTAAAATTTTCAAGTCTTCTTTTGTTTTTTCGTCTAATTGCGTTGTGTTTTGTTTTATTATTAAAATTAATGTGTCTATTGGATCATTTGTTGTTTGCATTAATGATTGTTTTGTTGTTACGCTATCTTTATTGTCTTTTGTTAAGGTTGTAGGTGTGAGTGATGTTGCCGCTGTTGCTGCTAATGTAGTTTGGATATGAGACATTGTTTATAATTTATTTTTTATTAAATTTTATCTTTTTTTTTGATAAAACTCAAAGGTGAATTTAGAAATTTAATAACAATTCATCATATGATGCTAGATTCCAATAGTCAGCACTTACTCTTTTTTCTGCTGCATCTACATCTTCTCTAAGTGACAAGAGTAATTCTTCACCTTTTTCTGCTAATGTTTGTGCTAATTTAAAGCTATCTTTAATAGATTCAGTTTTGCTTAAAAATTGTTGAATATAGGTTTCTTTTGTTTGGATACTTGAATATAATTTTTCTAATATTTTTATATCTTTTTGAAGTGCTAATGAATTTATTTTAGTATTTAAGCATTGTGTATAGGCCGTTGCTAATTCGTTAATTTGTTTTGTTATAGCGGGTAGAATTTCTTTTCTTACTAATTCTAAGCCTACCTTAAGCTCAATCGTTTTTGTATTGCTAAATGCATCTAGTTTAATATCCACTCTAGATTCAATTTCTCTTTTTGTTAATATGTTTAGAGATTCATATAATTCGATACTTTTTTTCTTTGATTCATACTGAATAGCTTCGGGTGTTGTATTTGTTTGAAATAATTTTCTTTTTGTTGCTTCTTTATGCCATTCTTTTGAATAATTATTTCCTTCAAATCGAACTTCTTTTGTTTCAATTAATATCTCTTTGATGAGTTGATAGGCTTGCTTTTTGATATCTTTTTTTGTGTTTAATCGTTCGATAATAACTTTATATCCATAGGCACATAACATATTTAAAACTTTAGCAGCAGCTGCCCCATTGGCGGATGCGCCTAAAGCTCTTAATTCAAATTTGTTACCAGTAAATGCTATGGGGGATGTTCTATTACGATCTGAATAATCTTTTACTACTCTTGGCATTGATTCTAAACCATGATTGATATAATGAATTTCTTTTTCTGTAAATTTTTTCACACCTTCAATATGATCTAATAAATCAGTTAGATAACTTCCTAAGTAAACGGATAGAATGGCGGGCGGTGCTTCATTAGCTCCTAATCGATATTCATTACCTCCATCTGAAATTGCGGCTCGTAGTAATCCAGAATGTTCTTTAACACCTAATAATACGGCTGATAGCGTCATCAAAAAAGATATGTTTTTTAAGGGTGATCGTGATGGTTCTAAATAGTTTGTCCCTGTATTATCACCAATAGACCAATTCATGTGTTTTCCTGATCCATTTACGTCTGCAAAAGGTTTTTCGTGAAATAAAACTAAAAAGTTATGCTCTTGGCCAATTCGTCTCATAATTTCCATCGTAAGTAAGTTATGGTCGATTGCTAAATTGATTTCTTCATATAATGGTGCGAGTTCAAATTGATTTGGAGCTACTTCGTTATGTTTTGTTTTAATAGGAATACCATATCGATATAACTCTTGGTCTAAGTGATTCATAAATTCCATTGCTCTGGGTTGAATAGATCCAAAATAGTGATCTTCCATTATCTGTCCTTTTGAGGCAGATGTTCCAAAAATAGTACGGCCACAAATTTGTAAATCAAGTCGTTTACTTGTTTTTTCGATTGGAATTAAAAAATACTCTTGTTCTAATCCTGAAAATACTTTGATACGACGTGCTTGTCTATTTCCTAATAATTTTTGTAATTTAATGGCATAGTCATTTAATATATATGTTGATCGGTTTAGTGGCGTTTTCATGTCTAAGGCTTCCCCTGTCCATGATAGATAAATGGATGGAATGATTAGTGATTTAGAATTTTTGTTTTCTCTTAAAAATACGGGGGATGTTGGATCCCAGGCAGTGTATCCTCTGGCTTCGAATGTTGATCGAATTCCTCCAGAAGGAAAGGACGATGCATCAGGTTCAGATTGTATTAATTGTTTGGCATTAAAGGTTTCAATAATGTCTCCATGTTCATTATAGTCTAAAAAGGCATCGTGTTTTTCGGCTGTTCCATTTCGTTGTGGTTGAAACCAATGCGTAAAATGAGTAGCTCCATTTTCTAAAGACCATTCTTTTATGGCTCTAGCTATATCTTCGGCTATAGATTCGTTTAATGATGAACCATTATTGATTGTATCCATAAATTCATCATATGTTTTTGGATTTAATCGTTGTTTCATTTCTTTTTTTGTAAAAACTAATTCACCATAATTTGAAACTATTTTTCCCATTTTTTGTCTCCTTTATTGTTGTTTAAGCATTAAACTAATTGCTTGGCCTCCACCAATGCATAGGGATGCTATTCCTGTTTCTGCTTTTTGTCTTATCATTTCATGAAATAATGTTGTTGTAATTCTAGCTCCTGATGCACCTATTGGATGCCCTAGTGCTATTGCGCCTCCATTAACATTTAATTTGTTAGTTGGAATTTTTAATGTTTTTTGAATGGCTATTGATTGTGCTGCAAATGCTTCGTTAATTTCGAATAGATCGATATCATTAATAGTATGATTTGTTTGCGAGAGTAATTTTTTTATGGCTTCTGTTGGTGCTACTCCCATAATTTTTGGATCATTTCCGACTGATGTCGATTGTTCTATTGTTATTGTTGTTTCTTGATTTAATTCTTTTGCCTTTTTTTCACTCATTAATACTATAAATGATGTACCGTCATTTAATCCTGATGCATTACCGGCCGTTACTGTTCCGTCTTTATCAAATGCTGGTTTAAGTTTTTTTAATTTTTCTATATCTATATCATGTCTGATAAATTCATCATCTTTTATGATGTTTGTTTCTTTTTTTGTTTTAACATGAATAGGAATGATTTCATTGTCAAAATGACCATTACGTTGAGCTTGACTTGCTTTTTGTTGGCTATTAAATGCAAATTTGTCTTGTTCATCACGTGATATTTTCCATTCTTTTGCTATGTTTTCAGCTGTAACTCCCATATGATAGTCATTGAATGAGCACCATAATCCATCATGAATCATCGTATCAATTAATAGGTTATGCCCCATTTTGTTTCCCCAGCGATAGTTTGGTAGTGCAAATGCTGCAGTAGACATAGATTCTGTTCCACCAGCAATAATAATATCTGCATTGCCTGCTAAGATATAATTCATGCCAGTGATAATGGCTTGCATACTTGATCCGCAGACGTGGTTTATTGAAAACGCAGGAACAGTTAGATCTATGCCTGAATTTATTGAAATTTGTCTTGCTATGTTCTGACCGTGTCCTGCAGATAAAACATTTCCTACAATAACCATATCCGTTTTTGTTTTTAGTTCTGGATTATTTGTTACTATTTCTTTTAAACAATGTGTTCCTATTTCTACAGGAGATAATTGTCTTAGTGATCCTCCAAAATTTGTTATGGCAGATCGTTTCGCATTAGTTATACATACCATTTTTGACATGTTTTTTTCCTTGTTTATTTTTTTGTTCTTTTTGGATATCTGTTAATTTTATTATAGATTGTAAATTTCTTAAATGATTTTTTGAGTTTGTTTTCTTCTGTCAGTTATATTTTGTTTTTTTATTAGATGTTCGAAAGATTTTTCTTACTTTTTATTGCTTTGTTAGGCGGGGCTGTTTAAACTAATTTTTGTATTGTTATTTAATTTTGATATAATATTTTTACTTTCAACAATTAGTTAAGGAGATTAATGTGTCAAATATCTTATGGAGTCCTTCAGAATCAGAGTGTGTAGAATCACAAATGGGTCAGTTTATGCAATCCGTATCAAAAAAATTTAGTGTTACATTAAATAATTATCAAGATTTACACGCGTGGGCTTGTGATAATTCTGATGATTTTTGGGATTATTATTTTACTTATTCAAATATTGTACATAAGGGATCTTATTCTAGGGTTAAATCTAGTAACACTATGCCAGGAGTTAAATGGTTTGATGGGATTTTGTTGAATTATGCTGAAAATTGTTTGAAATTTGCTGATACGCATGATGCTATTATTAATGTTAATGAGTCCGGAGAAATTAATCGTACATCTTATCAAGGGCTAGTTGATAAAGTTTCATGTTGTGTTCAATATTTACGTGATCAAGGTATTCAAAAAGGAGATCGTGTAGCGGCCATTGTTACTAATTGCGAAGAAACCATGGTGTTTTTCTTAGCCGTAGCTGCTTTAGGTGGGGTTTGGACGTCTGTTTCACCTGATTTTGGTGAAGATGCTATTTTAAGTCGATTTACTCAAGTTTCGCCTAAATGTTTATTGTTTGTTGATTGCTATCGTTACAAAGGAAAGACGTTTTCTATTCAAGATAAGCTTAAGATTGTTTTTCAATCTTTAACTAGTGTTCGTTCTTTTGTTTTGCTTGATCGGGAATCTATTGCTCAGGATTATGATGAGACACTTGTTTATTCAGAAATTTTTAAGTTGTATTCGCCAGAATCTATTATTTATGAACAAGTTGGTTTTAATGATCCTTTATATATTCTTTATTCATCTGGAACAACAGGTAAGCCTAAGTCTATTACACATTCTGTTGGAGGGGTATTGATAGAACATTTAAAAGAGCAACGATTACATTGTAATTTGTCTCGTGAGGATGTTTTCTTTTATTACACAAGCTGTAGTTGGATGATGTGGAATTGGTTGGTTACAGGCTTAGCTACAGGTGCTACCTTAGTTGTTTTTGATGGGGCTCCTTATTATCCGGATAAGTTATCAACTTGGAAATTAATTGATGATTATAAGATTACAATATATGGTACATCTGCTAAATATATTAATGCTTCATTAAAATTTAACTTATCGGTTTCTGATAAACTTGATTTATCGTCGTTAAAAATGATTCTTTCTACTGGATCACCACTTTATGAAGAAGATTTTGATTATGTGTATTCTAATGTAAAAGAAAATGTTCAGTTGGCATCTATTTCTGGAGGAACGGATATTGTTGGTTGCTTTGCTTTAGGCAATCCAATGTTGCCAGTTGTTCGTGGTGAATTACAATCTATTAGTTTAGGCTATCCTGTTAAGGCTTATGATGATTTTGGCAATGAGGTTGTTAACGTAGAGGGTGAGTTAGTGTGTGAAAAGCCTGTTCCTTCGATGCCAATTTATATGTGGAATGATGAGGATTATAGTGTTTATAAAAAAAGTTATTTTAATAAATATGCAAATATTTGGAATCATTCTGATTTTGTTTTACTTACTGATCAAGGTGGCGTTAAAATTTTGGGTCGTAGTGATGCAACATTAAATCGTGCTGGTATTCGGATAGGAACTGCTGAGATTTATCGATTAATTGAATCTCAATCTAATATTCAGGATTCTCTTGTTATTCATATTGATGAAACGGATAGTATGATTTTGTTTGTTTTAACAGATTCAACTGTTGAATTGACTAATGATTTGAAATATTCCTTAAAACATTTGATTAAAGAGAAATTATCACCTCGTCATTGTCCTAATCATATATTTCAAGTATCGGCTATTCCTTATACAAAAAATGGTAAAAAGGTTGAATTGGCTGTTAAGTATATTTTTACTCATCAAGAAGAAAGGATTAATGTTTCGTCTTTACATGATGCAACGGTTTTAGATCAGTATCGTAATATTAAGGAAACTGCTTTTGTTTCGAAAGTATGATTAGTATTGTAGGTTGTGGTTGGTTAGGAACTCATATTGCTACGGTTTTACACCAGCATGGTGTTCGTGTTTTTGGAACAACTACTCGTTCAGAACAGTTAGCTACTTTGAATGAGTTAGGTATTAAGGCCTCATTACTTACGGTTTCAGACAAAGGTGATGTTTTGCAGGAGTCTGATGACGTTTTTTTATCGCCTATTTTAATTCTTACTTTACCATTTCGGAGACGGTTTTTAGATCCAATTATTTATTTGAATCAAATTAAAGGACTTGTAAATCGCTATTGTAAATTAAATTCTAAAAAAAAATGGATTATCTTTACCTCTTCTACCTCTGTTTATTCTTTAACTAATTCAATTGTTTCGGAAGATGATGAGATTATTATTACCTCTGAAAGGCAACGTGTTTTATATGATGTTGAGCGCTATTTATTGGCGTTGCTGGATGTTGATGTTACGATTCTTCGTTGTGCAGGACTTTATGGTTATGATAGACGTATTGCCCATTTTTTGTCGGGTAAACAGGTTGCTAATAAAGATGCTTATGTTAATTTAATTCATGTTGATGATGTGGTTGGTATTACTAATACTGTTCTTAATCAAGGTATCAAAAATACAATTATTAATTGCGTTGCTAATCATCACCCTACTAAAGAAGAATTGTATTCTTTTCATACTCAAAAACATGATTTGGAATCTCCTGTTTTTATTGAAGATGCTGAACAACGTAATTATAAAATTGTTTCTAATGATAAAGTTGTAAAAGACTTTCAATATTGCTTTAAATATACTAACTTATTTACAGATTATGATTAAGTATATTCTAATTTTTTATATTATTTTTCTTAATAGCATTTTTGCTGTTGTTCATATTGATTCGTTTAATAAACAGTCTGATTTAGGCTTACATCAACAGTTATCATTTAATTTAGATGTTTTAGATGGGAATAATGATTATCTGTCATTTAAACCGGATTATCGTCTTAATTATGTGTTTTCTTCTGATCAATATACACAACTTTTTTTAATTGCTACGATGCAATATGCCAAGAAAAAAGATATTACCATTCAGGATAAATCGTTTTATCATTTGCGTTTTATTCGTTATGTTTCAGATACGTTTCGTTATGATCTTTTTTTGCAGGAACAGTCTAATATTTTTAAATTATTAAAACATCGGTTTTTATTAGGAGGATCTGTTGGTCGTAATGGGATTCATTCTACACTTTTTTCTCATAGTATTAATATGGGATTAATGTACGAATTAGAAGAATTATCTACATTAGAAACGTCGCAATTAATACGGTTAACTCATTTTCAACAATTTTATATTCCTATTACTAATTCTTTAAATTTATATACTATTTTTTATTATCAGCCTGATATTGTTTCTTTTAATGATTATCGGATTTTATTGGAAAATAGATTTGTTTTTAAGCTTACAAATCGT